>JAESGL010000116.1_pt1 | contig 107639 bp, 82 predicted proteins | sample 9269711 | NCBI WGS metagenome assembly JAESGL01 (sample SAMN14515918, study PRJNA621676) | algae metagenome | isolation source: Kastovskya adunca ATA6-11-RM4 and co-occurring heterotrophs from soil and... | place: Chile: Atacama Desert | collected 2011-06-27 | reverse complement strand
GAACTTGCTCAGAGGTTGGTTGAAGCTGACAAATTATGGTCAGAACTTGTTTCAAATCAGTAAAACCTCACAAGTGAATAACACTTAGGTTACACCGGAAACCCGGAAAATACTCATAGGCTGTAGGCGGTTAAAACCGTGGTCGTTGAGCGTTCGACTGCCCTTCGGCAGGCTCAGGAACCGCGCTCACGCCGAAGTCCTAGCCGAAACGCGCACTCGCGTTCCTCCCTGCTCTCTCATAGACAAGGCTTCCCGCTTCGGAGGTGCCCTCGTGAATTATGACATTGCTGCCGCCATTTGTCGGCAAGACTCGGCGCAGCGACGGCACATTTCGGCACAGGCTTTCATTTGCTGATCATCGCCCATGCGATCGCAGTCAGCCGCACACCGCTCGCACACCTCAGAACAAGCGCCACAGGTACGTGCGTGGAGTTCGGAGCCACGGAGCATAAAGTTGGCACTTGTCTGACAAATTTCAGCGCAGTCGAGCATCAGCCGAATATGAGCAAGCTCCGCATGTTGTCCGCCTTTCTGGAGGCAATAGGTAGTTGTATTCAAGCAGATACTGTGGCAGTCTAAACAATTCTGAATACACTGCTGAAGCTCTTGATTAACTTGGTTCAGGGTGAGTTGTTGTATTGCCATTGTTTGAACCTCTTTGATTGCTTTGAATTCGTTGGAAGCCGTGAAGGTTTTGCCTCTTCAACTTCGCCTTAACCTTAAAAAGATAAAAGAGCGATCGCGTCTATCAGAAGAAGTAACAGATATTCCTTGCTATTGGAGTATAAGCATTTCATTCTGATTTCATCTTTGTGTGTAATGCTGAATCATTCATTGCAACTCTGCTGCTGTTAGAAATATGTTGAGAATTTTGCTTGACATTCCAGTAGGGTGGAGAGTTTATCATAGGTAAAAGAAAGAGTTAGGTAAGTATTAGATAGAGCTAAAGTTTATGCAACCAATTTCTTTCAAAAATAGCTTATTTGCAATTATTTTTGCGATCGCCTCCCTAGGGGGTGTAGCAGCCTGTTCTCCTCATGGACAGCACCAAGCAGAATCTCAAACTTCCCCAGCTACGGATACAGGTGCCATACCAGGTATGGATCATGGCAACATGGATCACAGCATGGCGATGGATTTAGGGCCAGCTGATGCCAATTACGATTTGCGGTTCGTTGATGCCATGATTCCTCACCATCAAGGAGCTATAGAAATGGCAAAAGAAGCGCAGCAAAAATCTCAACGTCCTGAAATTAAACAACTTGCTGAGGCGATTATTAAAGAGCAGGAAAGGGAAATTGGGCAACTTAGACAGTGGCGTCAAGCCTGGTATCCTCAAGCCGGAGATAGACCTATGGCGTATCACCCGCAAATGGGTCACATGATGGAGATGTCGCCAGAGCAAACAGAAAGTATGAAGATGAGCCAGGATTTAGGTGCGGCTGACGGCGAATTTGACCTGCGCCTGATCGATGCAATGACTCCTCATCATGAGGGTGCAGTTGTGATGGCTGAAGATGCCCTCTCAAAGTCCCAGCGCCCTGAAATTAAGGAACTGGCTCGAAATATTATCGCCTCACAACAGCGAGAAATTGAGCAAATGAAGCAGTGGCGGCAATCGTGGAAAATCACATCTTAAAAGGTTTTAATTGTCAAGTCTTATTGGCGAAAAGCACGTTTGGAAAGTTAAATTGTGTTACAGCTTTGCTTTCATTTTGATTGCATTTACTGACAAGCTAGAAAGGCGATAGGTAATAGTTGAGTGTATTTCTTACTCTTCTATTACGATATGTATGAGTTCTCAAAAAAAGGCGTGAAGACTCTCTAATTCTATGCGAGTACTGTTAGTTGAAGATGAGCCAGATTTAGGGGCGGCAATCAAGCGGACTTTGAATCAATCAGGTTATATTGTTGACTGGGTTCTAGATGGTGTCGATGCTTGGAACTACTTAGAAAATCAGTGGGCGCAATATACCTTGGGCATCTTCGATTGGCTTTTACCGGGGTTGTCAGGAATAGAGTTGCTGCGTCGTTTGCGGAGTCAAAATCGAACTCTACCCGTGTTGATGCTGACCGCAAAAGATACTCAAGCCGATAAAGTAACAGGTTTGGATGCGGGGGCGGATGATTATTTGGTCAAGCCGTTTGGGATGGCGGAACTGCTGGCGCGACTGAGGGCATTGCAAAGGCGATCGCCACAGCTACAACCCCAACAACTACAACTGGGCAATTTGTCTTTAGACTACAGCAGCAACACTGTTTGTACTAATACAGCCGGAGAAAAACAGGTCGTTCACCTAACAGCTAAAGAATTTCAATTGCTGGAATACTTCATGAGACATCCCCACCAAATTATCACCCGCGACCAAATTTTGGATCAGTTGTGGGAGTTAGGAACAGAACCAATGAGTAATGTAGTGGCGGCACAAATTCGGTTACTGCGACGCAAATTGGCAACCTATGGGTTTGAAGATTTAATTGAAACCGTCTACGGATTGGGTTATCGTTTCAATCCTGCTAAGTAGAAGTAAATAATTAAAGGTTTTTATTCATGTCTTTAGCCCTCAAAATATGGTCTAAGACCTGACTACAAGCCCATTAAAAAAATATATTGCAACGCAAAGTTTGATTTATTCTCACGTACTTAACTTATGTAGATGTGAATCAAAATAAACTATTTCAACTCACTCGCTGGCGTTTAGCTACTTGGTACGCCGGAGTGATGGGGGTAATTCTGGGTTTGTGTGGGTTAGGGGTTTACGAAGCGATCGCCCACGCCCATCGCATTACCATCGACAGAGAACTGGAATCCGTTGCCGGGACGCTGCATGACAGTCTCGAACCCGTTCTCAAACAGCCCGCAAGACTTGAACCCGAAGCAATACGCCTGCTACCTGATGTCTGTCAGGTGGGAACTGACTGTTCTAAGATCCCTAACTCCCAACGTCATGCAGCCGGAGCAATTCACCAAGGCAACTATTATATGCGCTTATTAGATCGTTCCGGACGATTGGTAGCCGTGGCAGGAGTGCAACCCGGTAATTTGCCCCTCACCCCCATCGAACAACAGTGGCAAAACCTAAGAAATGATGTCGGCATTAATTACCGTCAAATTACTTTCACACTGCATACCCAGGATTATCAAGATTGGGGTTATATCCAGGTAGGGCGAAGTCTGCAAGATGTTGAAAATTATGTTGCCACGGTGAGATGGTTTTTAATTTTGGGATTGCCAGGGATGATGCTGCTAGTTGCGGGTTCTAGCTGGTGGCTAGCAGGTTTGGCAATGCAGCCAATCTACAAGTCTTATCACCAAATTCAACAATTTACTGCTGATGCTGCCCATGAGTTGCGAACCCCTTTAGCGGCAATTCGCGCCACTGTGGAATCAACATTAATGATGCCAACCCTCAGTGAAGTAGAGGCAAGAGATACCCTACAAACGACTAGACGGCAAAATCAACGACTCTCTCAGCTTGTTGAGGATTTATTGATGTTGTGCCGTATGGATCAATTGACAGCAAGTAGCCCACCGAAACTGAAGGGGGAACGCGTTTGTCTTAATGATTTGGTGAGTGATGTGGCTGAGGAATTGGCGGCTTTAGCATTAACTGCCGATGTGATGTTGACTTCTCAGATGCAAGTGTCCTCTCCCCTTGAGGTGACAGGCGATGTCGAGCAACTGTATCGCTTACTTTCTAATTTAGTAAGCAACGCCATTCATTACACCCCAGCCGGGGGTAAGGTGATATTGGTTTTGGAACGTAGCCCCCATGACGCTTTAATTCACATTCAAGACACAGGTATTGGCATTTCAGTGCCGGAGCAAAAACGGATTTTTGACCGCTTCTATCGCGTTAATAGCGATCGCTCTCGTCATACCGGGGGTTCAGGATTGGGATTATCGATTGCCAATGCGATCGCTCTAGCGCACTACGGTAGCATTAGTGTAGAAAGCGAACCCGGTAAAGGTAGTCGGTTTACAGTTCGCTTGCCCCTCAAAGAGGTTTAGCTTCACTCGCCTTTTGGTTTCATTGTGATTTCATCTTTGTATGTCAATGTGCAAAGTGCGATCGCATCGCTTATAAAGACACAGCCGACGGTGTCTCTACAAGCCTGTCATTGGTATCACTCCCTCCCCTCAATCGGAAAAGGCACTCGCGAACTTATGAAAAACGCAAAAAAGCTCCTATTTTCTGCTTTTACCGTTTTACTTCTCACCACAGCCTTACCCGCCGCTGTTTTTGCTCACGCGGGACATGGGGATGAGTTCCATAGCGATACCGAAGCGACAACGAATCCTGAGGGAATCAACGTTGATGCTGGCACAGCCGAAACAATGGGCATTCAATCCCAACCTGCTCATCGGCAGTTTTTGGATGTGGGGATTAAAACCACCGGGCAAATTGAAACCCAAGCCAATAAACAGGTAGAAGTCACTGCCCCCATTGCCGGAACCGTTGTTGAATTATTAGTCCAACCGGGCGACAGCGTCAAAACAGGTCAAGCCGTCGCTGTTATTTCCAGTCCAGAACTCGTGCAACTGCGAGTTGAATCCCAAGGGAAGCGCACCGATGCCGACGCTGCACTGCGGGAAGCCGAAGCTAACCTAAATCTTGCCAGGGAAAACTCACAACGCTACTCGCAAATCGCCGCCGCTGAAATTGCCCAAGCCCGCACCCAGCTAGGCGTTGCCCAGGAACGGTACGACCGAGATAAAGATTTAGTCACCCAAGGTGCCTTACCCCGTCGCCAAATGCTGGAGTCAGAAGCCCAGCTAGCTGAAGTCAAAACCGCCTTGCAAAGGGCAACCAGTCGCCGGGAAGTCCTCGAAGCCGAAGCCGAACTCAAACGCGCCCAAGCGGCGGTTAATGCCGCGAAATCCCGCTTGCAACTGAGTGACGCTACCTACAAAACCCGGCTGCAACAACTCAGCAGTGTTGATAACACGAAAGGATTAGTCACAATACAGTCTCCCATTTCCGGTGTTGTTGCAGAGCGAGAAATTACCTCCGGCGAATCAATTGATGCTGCTGGTCAACCTTTAATGTCGATTGTTAATAGCACTCAAGTCTGGGCAACTGCCAATATTTATGAAAAAGACTTGGCGCAGGTGAAAACAGGTCAAAACGTCCGGGTTAAAGTCTCTGGCTTACCCAATCGCACCTTTACGGGTGTCATTGCTCAGATTGCCCCTGTAGTGGAAGGAGAGACGCGAGTAGTACCTGTAAAAGCGAGATTGGATAATGCTGATGGGCAACTAAAACCAGGGATGTTTGCCGAATTAGAAGTTTTAACCGATAAGACAGCCGTAGCGACTTTAGCGATTCCCAGTAGTGCTGTCGTCGAAGCCAATAGTCAGCCGCTGGTTTATGTGCAAAATGGTCAGAATAGCTATCAACCTGTAGAAGTAACCCTGGGTCAGACTTTTGGAGATTTGGTAGAGGTTAAAAGCGGTTTGTTTGAGGGGGATGAGATTGTTACATCTGGGGCAACGATGTTGTATGCCCAATCGCTACGGGGTGGTGGGAAAGCTAAGGTGGAGGAGAAGCCGAGTCAGGTGGAATCAACGCCATTGGCTAATTTGAGCGTGAATGATTTGCCTTGGTGGGTATTTTTACCTGTTGGAGGAGCGATCGGGATTGGTGCTTTCTGGATCGGTCGTCGCTCAACTGCTACCAGCCGTCAGTCCTCAGTTCCGCCCTCGGTCATCAACTTGGCTGAGTTTTCAGTTCCTCTTCAGGACGCTACAGAGTCTAATTCCCACCAACCGACATCAAAGCGGTAAGAGGGGATATTCTTCTGGATGATGGGTGAAGAAGGCGATCGCTTATCTCAACGCTTGAAAGCTGGAGCAAGCTAAAATCCAGACAGGAAGCTGCTGGAGAGTCATCATGGTAAATTACAATCCGCTGCAAAATCTGCCCTCTAGTGACGAACTACCAGATTCTGACGACACTCCAGTGGATCATGAATTGCAAATCCTCATCCCCACCTTGCTGAGGATAATTTTAAATGGGCTGTGGGCTAGTCGTAACGATTGGTTTTTCGGCGTCAATATGGGCATTTACCATACAACCGGGAGAAATCCTAGAATTGCCATAGTTCCCGATAGTTTCCTGAGTTTGGGAGTACCGCGCCTCAAAGATGGCAAGTTACGACCAAGTTACATAGTTTGGGAAGAAAATAACATTGTCCCAATTTGGGTGTTAGAAGTCGTTTCCAAAACCTACGGGGAAGAATACGGCGAGAAAATGACTGATTATGCCCGATTAGGGGTGTTGTACTATTGCGTTTACAACCCCGATTATTGGCGACGCCACAAACATGATCCATTGGAGGTTTATCGCTTGGTGGACGGGAAATATGTACGTCAACCGGGGGAACCTGTCTGGATGCCGGAGATTGGCTTAGGAATTGGAAGTGAAATCGGTACTCACGATCGCTGTCAGCGGGAATGGCTGTACTGGTATGGCGAGGAAGGTAACAGATTCCCGACGCCAGATGAACGGGAACAGAAAGAGCGGCAACGAGCGGATCGGTTGCTAGAGTTACTACGGGAAAGAGGGATTGACCCGGAAACTCTCAGTTAGAGAATTTAGCAAAAACTCGCAACCTACGATTTGGAAGGTCGGACGCTTATTTGCTACCCATCACAAATGTTTAATATAAAACCGCAGTGTCACAGAGCTAGTGAAGTATTCTCGAGTGCCTATGTATTCTGAGATGACCCGCGTACGCTCACCACAGCAAGTCGAAATATTTCCTGTAGACACTGATGTATGAGGATGACATGAGTATCAGACCTGCCAGTATAGGTATCAGACCTACCAGTACCATGTTTGCAGCGCTGTATGGCGAACTGACGTTGCACCCGTGGCGTGACCCTGTCACTGCTGAATCGGATGCCTACAGTCTCTTCTACGCGAGGTCGGCGGCACTTGGGTGGCTTGCTGATTCTAGGGAGAACGGAGTCGGCGGCACTTGGGGGATGAACGATGCTGGGCAAGACCTAGTCTCCGGGTCGCAGCCACCACGTGCGGCGTGGTTTCAGGTGTCAATTGACTCAATCCCCGTGGGTCGACCGTTGCCAGTGCAGGCATTCCTCGCCTGTGCGGACGATGTTGTGGAACGTATCGGTACGCTGCGCCTACAGGCAGTTCAGGTCTTGCTGCCTGTGGAGAGCCTCAATGCGTCGGCAGGCGCGCCATTGCACCCTGATGCTGTAGGAACCCTTGTCGGAGAGATCGGTTGGTTTGTTGACTGTAATCCGCACCTCAGCACTTCGGTGCGGGTAACGTTGGACAGCGGACAAGATTCGTCCATTCGTTCGGTAGCACCTGCAATGTTCCAGCGAATGCAAGAGATCAGACAGGATGTCTTCGTGTGCGACTCGTTTTCCTTGAAGGACGACGACGCTGTGGTACTGCAACCCGCCATCACTGACTCACCACTGTGGCTCGGATCTGCGCAACACCATGCCACTTTCCACGGCACCCTTGTCGAGTGGTCATTGGATGCTCTGGGTTGGCTGGCCGCGTTCCTGTCCAGTGTGAGTTCGGAGCACGGAGTCAGCACCCCGTTGGTGCTCTCAGTCAACCGCTCCGAGGGGTCAGTTTCGAGTGGGAACTGATCGGGGTATATTTTAATGAATATTTGTTTAGGGTAGTTTACTGGGAGAGGTATTGTGCGATCGCTACCACTTGTTAGTAACTCGCCTCTTTATAGTGTTTGTATAGCAACGGAGAAATTTTGGTCGGTAAGGTCAGGAATTAGGATGGAGTAAGTCTCTCAAGGGGTGTTTTTTCCTCAATCGTTTTTTATCAAAATGATACTGCCCGTAAACATGATATGTGCGTGACGAGTTGACCAGATATGCTTTAAATCTTCATCATCGACAGAATAACGTAGCTATTTCTAGCTGAGGTCTAATCAACAAGGGCGTTTATCACGCCCCGCTTCTATCCGTTAAGGATGAAGCATGGGTTGTTGACTGGGCATAAATCGTCAGAGAAGGATGGATCGGTAGAAAATTCATTTCATCCTCATTTCATTTTCTCGTGTCAATCTCTACTGAGAACGGGATTCTCAGCAGTGACATCCGAATAAATGCTCAATACCATCCTGAAGTGGTCAATTGCCCAACGCTGGCTAGTCGTCATCGGTGCCATCATCGTCACCGTTTGGGGATTCATTACCGTCTCCCGAATGCCCTTGGATGTCTTTCCCGAATTTGCCCCACCCCAAGTTGAGATTCAAACGGAAGCCCCTGGACTAGCCCCGGAAGAAGTCGAATCCTTAGTTACCTTACCCATCGAAAGCGCCATCAACGGCACCCCAGGATTAACAACGGTGCGCTCTGCTTCAGCGGTGGGATTGTCGGTAGTGAAAGTTGTCTTCGGATGGGATACCGATATTTATCAAGCGCGTCAGCTAGTCACTGAACGCTTACAGCAAGCAACATCCAGGTTGCCTGAAGGTGTGGAAACGCCGCAAATTTCTCCTATCTCTTCTCCCATCGGTACGATTATTCAGTACGCCTTCACGATTGAAGAACAAGGGAATAGGGGAAATTCAGGACTCAGCACTACCCTAATGGATGTGCGGCGCTTGGTTGACCGCGACATCACCAATCGCTTGCTAGCTGTACCCGGCGTGACGCAGGTAATTGCTTATGGGGGTGATGTTCGCCAGTACCAGGTACTCGTTGACCCTGCCCAGTTGAAAGCCTTTGATGTCTCTTTGGCAGAGGTTACAGAAGCCGCAGAAGGTGCCAATACCAACGCCGCCGGAGGCTTTTTGACGACGCCAGACAAAGAATTGTTAATTCGCGGTATTGGCAGAGTTGAGTCGATTGAGGAGTTAGAGCAATCAGTGGTGACGGCACGCCACGGCACGCCCGTGCTGTTGCGAGATGTGGCGGATGTGCGTATTGGTGCGGCGTTGAAGCGGGGAGATGCAAGTCTCGATGGTCAAAGAGCGATCGCGCTCATGGTCAATAAGCAGCCAATGGCGGATACTCCGACTGTTACTAAAGCCGTAGAAGCGGCGATGGAGGAACTACAAGCGGGTTTGCCTGCTGATGTAAAAGTGACCGTCAGCTTCCGCCAATCCGATTTTATCGATGCCTCGATTAAAAATGTCAGAGATTCTTTACGAGATGGCATCATCATCGTCTCGATTATTCTGCTGCTATTTTTGATGAACTGGCGCACCGCCGTTATCACCCTCAGTGCGATTCCCCTGTCGCTACTGATTGGCTTGATGTTGATGAATCTGTTTGGTCTGGGGATTAATACGATGACCTTGGGAGGGTTAGCCGTTGCCATTGGTTCGGTAGTGGATGACTCCATCGTAGATATGGAGAACTGTTACCGGGGTTTGCGGAAAAACCAGCTAGCCGGAAATCCGATATCGCCCTTGCAGGTTGTCTATGACACCTCGGTGGAAGTGCGGGTAAGTGTGTTGTTTTCCACCGTGATTATTGCTGTCATTTTCGCCCCAATTTTCACCCTAACTGGCGTAGAAGGGCGAATTTTTGCCCCCATGGGGGTAGCCTATCTGCTTTCAATTTTTGCTTCTACCTTTGTTGCCCTCACCCTCAGTCCAGCGTTATGTGCCTTTTTGTTAGCGTCTAGGCAGCTACCAGAGGAGGAAACTTGGGTGGCGCGGTTTTCTCAGAAGTTGTATCGACCGTTTATTCGGTTTTCTCTTCATGCTCCCAAGATGGTTTTAGTTATAGCGGTTGCGGCTTTTGTGGCGTCGCTGATTGTGTTTAGCTCATTGGGACGGGTGTTTTTACCAGAGTTTCAAGAGCGATCGCTTGTTAATGCCATCAACCTCTACCCTGGTGTTTCTCTGGAAATGACAAACCGCGCCGGGGCAGCTATTCAAGAAGCCCTCAAAGACGATCCCCGCTTTGAAACGGTGCAGTTACGTTCAGGACGTGCGCCAGGAGATGCGGATGCGGGGGATGTGACCTTGGGACACTTGGATATAGAGCTGAGTCAGGAGGGGATGGAAGACCGCAGCGGCAGTATTGAGAAGTTACGGGAAGAATTTGACAAATTACCAGGGGTAGCGCCGAATATTGGCGGATTCATCTCGCACCGGATGGATGAAGTGCTATCGGGAGTCAGAAGTGCGATCGCGGTTAAAATTTTTGGTTCCGACCTCTCAGAACTCCGCACCATCGGCGCTCAAGTCCGCGATGCCATGCAATCAATTCCCGGTGTCGTAGACTTGCAACTCGAACCGCAAGTCCCCGTCCAACAAGTCCAAATTCAACTAGATAGGGCGGCGGCGGCTCGTTACGGACTAACGGTTGGTCAACTTTCCACCCTAATCGAAACTGCCCTCAATGGTCGTGTTGTCTCGCAAGTGCTGGAGGAACAACAGCTATTTGACTTGGTGGTGTGGCTACCGGAAGCCTCTCGCAGCAACCTTGACACCATCCGCAATCTGTTAGTTGACACTCCCACAGGCACGAAAATCCCCCTAGCTCAAGTCGCTAGCATCAACTACGGTACGGGGCCCAATACGATCAACCGCGAGAACGTCTCCCGCTTGATTGTTGTCTCTGCTAACGTCGCGGAGCGAGATTTAGGCTCGGTTGTGAGGGATATTCAAACCACCGTTAAGCAACAGGTACAGTTACCGACTGGCTACTTTATCCAATACGGCGGTCAGTTTGAGTCGGAAGAACGAGCTTCCCAAAATTTGCTGCTCTACGGCACCCTGGCACTAATTGTCATTGCCGTCTTGATGTACTTTGCCGTCAAGTCTTTCTCCGCCACGCTGATGATTATGCTGAATCTTCCCTTAGCGATCGCGGGTGGCATCTTTTCGGTTGCCCTTGGCGGTGGCGTTCTCTCTGTCGCCTCAATGGTGGGATTTATCACCCTGTTCGGTGTCGCGACGCGCAATGGCTTACTACTGGTGGATAACTACAACCACAAAATGGCGCAGGGGATACCCTTAAAACAAGTGCTGTTTCAGGGTTCGATGGAGCGACTCAACGCCATTCTGATGACGGCGTTAACTTCCGCCCTCGGTATGGTGCCCTTGGCGCTGGGTACGGGGGCGGGCAAAGAAATCCTACAGCCACTAGCGGTGGTGGTACTAGGAGGGTTATTTAGTTCTACAGCCTTGACTCTGCTGGTATTACCCGCTTTATATGCTCAGTTTGGGCGGTTCCTGGTGCCACAGGCGATCGCTCCTGAACCTATCTCCACCGTCGCTCCTCATTCCCCAAATACAGCAATGCAAAAAGGAGGATAAATTTACGCTAAAAATTAAAGTCTTTCCTGCCTTAAATAGGGAGATCAAAAGTAAGACGTTTTAGAGTTTTCAATGTCTACCTACTTATCAATCTTATCAATTTGTGGAGTAAATTCAATGAAGTTGTTGACAACAAACTTAGTTCTTTTTAGTAGCCTGGGATTACTATTTTTAGCTGCCTGTGGGCAAACAACACCAGAGACAAATACAGCAGAAAATCCTGCCCCTGCCATACAATCAAGCCCAAGTGTTGCCTCTGATACAGCACCCCAGGCTAATAACGATTCCCACCCCTCTCAAGGAGGGCAAGTCATTGAGACGGGTTCCTATCATTTGGAATTTGTCCCCTTAGTAGAATCAGGGGGAACTCACCTAGATTTTTATCTCCAAACTGGAGACAGCCACGAGGCAATTCCTGATGCCAAGGTAACGAGTCAAATTCAACTGCCCAATGGCGAACAAAAGAACCTTGACTTTACCTATGACGCTCAGGGCAAGCACTACACGGCTTTTTTGCCTGAGCAAGCGGCGGGGGAATATAAAGTTGTGATGCAGACAGATATTAAGGGAGAGAAGGTGAACGGTCGTTTTGCATTTGATAAATAATTGTTAAGAATTTGTCAAAAATGCTGCTACTGTGCTTCGGGTAATACTGGTTGTATGGCTTGGAGTTGCGATCGCCACTGAGCGATCGCGGTTTGGGCTTGTCCGTACAAGGGGCGACCGTTGGCGATTTGCGAGGCGGTAATAATTGCCGCTTCTAGGCGTCCTTGGGCAGCTAGGGCAAGGGCAGCTTCCAGAACGGGACGGTCTTCAGCAGCTTGGACTTGGGCAATCCAATCTTCCACTATCGTTTGGGCTTCGCTATAGAGCGGTCGTCCGGGACGAATTTGTTGCGCCGCTTGAATGGCAGCAATCAGATCCTGTTGCTGGGCAAAGGTGCGGGCTAAATCCAGAATCGGTTGGTCTTCAAAAACTTGAATTTGCTTATTCCATTGGGCGATCGCTGTTTGGGCTTCTATACGTAAAGGCTGACCGAGTTGAATCTGACTAGCCAGCTCAATGGCGGCTTTCAGTTGCTCCATCGTCCCCTGATTAGCAATCTGTCGCGCTCCGATCAAGGTAGCGCGGTCGTTGATTCGTCCAATCTTCTGACGCCACTCGGCAATCAAGGTTTGGGCTTGCTGGCGTTGGGGGCGTTCTGGGGTAACTAGAAGCGCTTGGTCAATCGCTAGTTGGAGGGCGTTTTTTTGGTCAACCCCAGCGATCGCTTCGGCAAATTGCAACTGCACTCGGTCTTGCAACTGTTTCTGCCAATTGGACTGGGCTGTTTGGGCTTGTTGATGCAGAGGGCTACTTTCTGGAATCTGGCGGGTGACAGCCATGGCGTCAATAAAGCCTAAAAGATTATCCTTCGTCGTCGCCTTGGCTGCCTGACCTAAGCGCATCAACGCCTGAGCTTCGCTGAAGGCGGCTGTATTGACTGGCACTTTCTCGGCAATTGTCACTACGCCGTTATAGTCTTGCCTTTGCCAGTGCTGTTGGGCAATTTGCACTAAGGTGCGGCTCCAGCGATTCTGCTCGGCTTGTGCTTGGGCTTTGACAAAGCTATCTGACTGTACTTTCCCCGCTAGGGCGATCGCTTCAACAATATTATTCAAGCTATTGGACTTAGCCAACTCCCGCGCTGATTCTAATTGCCCCCAAGCTTCTTTTTCCACGGCTAACTGTCGCAGCAGCAGATCTTGTCGAGCGGGGGAACTCCAGTATTCTTGATCGATCTGGGCAAGTGCCAGAACTTGCTGATTTGCTAGTGGCCAGTTCTGGACTTTCAGCGCCTCTCTAAAATTGGCAGTAATCGTTTCACCCCGTTGCCAAGACTCTTTCCAAGAAGCGATCGCACTTTGAGCCTTGGGATACAAAGGACTACTGACAGGAATCTGGCTCCCAATTGCCAAAGCCCCCGATAGATCCCCTTGGTTAATTTTTTGCTGTGCCCTGTCCAAAATTGCCTGAGACCATTGCTCCATCAGCCGCTGGGCTTCGGGGTAGAGGGCATGATTTTCCGGCCAGCGCCCGACCGAGTTCATCGCCGCAACGAGCTGCTCTAGCTTTCCCGATTGAGCCGCCACTTGGGCACAGTAGAGGCGATCGCCATCCGCTGCCAAGGGCGGAAGGTTCTGGCAGTTGGGCAAGGGAGGCAACCGGGTCAGCAGTAAGATCCCCGCTGTTCCCGTCATTCCCAAAAAGAACATGACACTCAGCCATAATAAAGACAACTGCCAGCGTCGGCTCCGTTTACCTCGCGGCGATCGGGAACCAGCAGGGATCTGCTCTAGTTGCCAACCTACCCTCTTAGCTTCAGGCGTTGAGGCATGGGGATCGACAACGACTCTGACAATTCGCTTACGTCCTCGTCCGAGGCGAGACGAGGTTAGCCCTTTCAAACGAAATTGATGCAACTCTTTTTTTGTCACGGATACAGGCTCGCTCCCTGATTTCTGAGGTAGAAAGCTGAATGAACGAATGGGTTCGACTACGCTGATACAAGTCTTATTGCCGCGCGGGCAGATTACCAGGGTATAAAGATGCGATGATTCGCACTCATTGTATAGGTTTAAAAAAGAAAAATAAGACGGCTTGAAAAATTTTGCAGTATTTGAGGTGGCATGAGCCTAAGTCTCCGACATTGGTTGGCAGAGCGCCAGATTGAACTTACCCAACTCAAACCTCCAAGCGCCTTGGCGGCTGGTGTCGCCTTTCGCATTACCCAGGACATGGAAGTCAAGAGCCTGAATTGCTTTGCAATTAGTTCTCTGGCGGATGTCCTAGAACTCCCCCTTGATAGCGCTTGGCAAGTTGTAGAACCGATTGTCGAGCTAACCGTTGCTCTAATCCGCATCCTCAACCGGAAAAAGCCCCTCCGACGCAACGAAGGAACCTGGCTTGCCTTGCAAGCCGCCTACCTAAGAGCCTTGCAAGTCATTCTAGAGCAAGAGTCGCAACTCAGCCGCCCTTGGCTCAATCGCGCCCATGTCCCCTTTGGCTCCCAAACTGACCAACCCCTCAGTGATCCCCAACTCCAGGCACTGCTCAAAACCTTACGCCCTGGACGGCTGAGTGATAGCCAAGCCGAACAAGCCCTCTCGGCGGTGGCAGAGTCATTTTTTGTTCAGCAGATGAACAATGCCTGTGTCGCCTGGTTTGTTGCCAATGGCGCAGAGGAAACCGAAGCCAGACTGCTGACGCAACGCCTCAGCCACGGATTGCCCGGTCATCTGCTGGCGGTGATTGCTGAAAACGCGATGCCGCTTGTCCAACTGCAAAAGTTTGTCCGCTTAGGAAATGTCACTGACGTTAGAGAAGACTCTAGCCCTCCAAAAAACCAGCTAGAAGACACCGAATCGTTTCCGGCAACACTCTCTTTAAATTTGAGCCGAGAGCATTACCGAGCCAGCCTCTTAATCAGTCTCAGCGAGCCTTTATTTGCCGAACCCTTTGCCTTAAAAGATATTCATGTTCCCCTCAAAGGTAATCCTCTGACGTTTGGGAATCAAAATGGAGGATTGGGAGGCGGAATGTCATTAGGACGGGGAAATGATATTGCCTCATCCCCTGTACTCCAACCCCCCATTGATTTAATGGACTGGGCGATCGCGCAACTAGCAGACAAAAGCACTATTGCCATCATCGAAGGGGAGCCAGGTTCTGGGAAGACCAGTTTTTGCCAGCTCTGGGCATCTCACGCCGCGACGGAGTTTTATCCCAACTGGATGCCGATCTTAATTCAACTGCGCCATGCCACTTTAGGGCAAACTTTAGAGCAGACGCTAGACAGTGCCTTTTCTTTAGGCAGCTTTACCCATGCCGATGGCTGGCTCTCCTCAACTCATCCCCCTGCACTGTTGATTATTGATGGTTTGGATGAACTGTCTGATTCTCCCCAAACCGAGCGTCAACTGTGGACGTTTATGGATCAACTGACGCGGTTTCATGAGGCAGATAAAGATGTCGATGATCTACCGCGTCACAAAATTTTTCTAACTAGCCGCTCCTCAACCTTAGATAGTTTGATGAGCAAGTACCGCCAAGGTATCCCTTTACCACTTTCTGCTCTGGGAACCCGCCATGCTTTCCCCCTCAAACGCTTGGCGATCGCTCCCATGCATCAACAGGAGTTCCGGCAATGGTTTCAGCAGTGGGCAAAACTGCAATCAAAATCTATCGCCCAAACCTACTTTTCCTTTCTCAAAGACGCAGGAGTATTTCATCGTCGTCCCGAAGTCAAGGAACTGGCAACCCTGGTCAGTCAACCTTTGATGCTTTATCTCTTGGGCATCTTACATCGGGATGCTCTGCTTGATGACAGCGTCTTTCGGCTGGAATTACCCCAAATGAAGTTTGAAATTTACGACCGGATCTGCCATTGGCTGTTGGGAGAACCTGTGGCGGCAAATAGTCTTTTGCCAGAGTTAGCCCGTGAAGGACTCGCTCACGCCTGCCGTAGCACTGAGGCAGTGGCAAACCTCCTCCAAGGTCACCACTCCCAACAAGTGCGATCTCAGATGCAAGCCGCAGCACTGACCATTATTCAAACGGGTCAACACCAAGCCCCATTAAACCCACCCACTTCCCCCGACAGGCTGCCAGCGTTCTTTTTTCGTACTTCTTCACCGACCCAATCCCCACCTCTGAGCCTGGAATTTTCCCACCCCAACTTAGGAGAATATCTCGGTGCAGAAGCACTGGCTGCCCAACTCAAAACCTTAACCCAACAAGTTCAAGACCGCTACGGTGAAGTCAGCTTTATCCTGGAATCTCCCCTGAGTGTTGCTCAAAATCTTTACCAAGTATTGGGATACGGTTTGTTATCACCACAGATGAAAGCCCTCGTTGTTGAGCGTCTCCGGCGGGAAGAACGGCGCAATGCTGATGAGTTTTCCTTTCGAGTCCTCTTTGGACGCCTCTATCGCTTCTACCGCGCCTACTGTCGAGGACGGTGGGTAGATGAGGGTGTTGCTCATGACGCCTATGCTCAGTTGCAGTCTCGTTCCAACTCCTTGAACGTTCTGCAAATAGATGCCGCCGTCGGACTGAATGTGTTTTTGTTGCTCTGTGCAGGCGCACGCGCCGCTCAAGTGCCTTTTTGGCCTTGTGGCGATCCCAAGATTCCCCATAAGTTTGAGGCTGACCAGTTGCTGACGTTTATTGGACGCACGAGTGCGCTCTCACCCACTGCTTTTTGGCAACGGGCAAGGGCAAGCTTGAGCGGCGTACAACTAGCAGAAGCTTGTCTAAACCGGGCGATGCTGGCTGAAGCAAATTTATCTCAAGCGGATTTTTCGGCGGCGGAACTTATTGGCACTAACCTTGTCGCCGCCAATCTACAAAAAGCCGATTTTTCCTGGGCAAATTTGACCGGAGCTAACTTGTCGGGTGCCAACCTCACTGGAGCTAAGTTGGAAGGGGCTGACTTGTCCGGCGCTAACCTCACAGGTGCTAATCTCACGGCGGTAAATCTTCGCAATGCTTGCTTGTTTCAAGCCCAGCTTGATGAGGATAGCAACCTGATGGCAACAAGAAATGGGGCGATATTTTCCCTGGATGCTTATCAGGCTTATAGCGAATCCCTCACCTCCCAGAAAGAGACAGAGATTCTGGAGGAAGACGAGGTGGAAGAAGATACGGTGTACCTAATCGAGAGTGCTGAGGGGGAACCTGACTTTCCGGAGGACAACTGGGAAAGTGACCAGTATGAGGGGGATACAGCGGTTCTCGAAACCTATGCAAAACCAGACACCGATTTGCAGCCAGGGTCAGACGGCAAAGATGATGGCGATGAGACGTGGTGATTGATTAGGGGATTAGTTAGTAGAATCCTCTCCCGGAACAACTGGCTACCGACTACTCTGGTTGAGAGTTGCGGTAACCAAAAAAGTTAACTTGATAGTCTGTAATCCTGACTCCAGTTTGCTGTTCTACTTGCTTGAGGACTTCTTCTGGTAGTTCGATATAGACATCCATAATCTGGTTTGTATCTAGACAGTTGACATGGCTATGAGAATCGCTGATGTTGCCATACAAACGTCCATCACAATGCTCGATACACTCAATGATGCCTTGGCTAGATAGGGCTTCTAAGTTTTGATAGACGGACGTATGCCCGATTTCTTTACCCTGATGGTTTAAGCGATCGTAGATTTCTCTGGCTGAAAGATGTTCTTGAGCTTGCCAAAGCAGTTCCAAGATGAAGCGACGTTGACGGCTTAGTCGCATCCCTAATGCCTGACACTGGTTAAGCGCATCCTCTAAAGAGCGGATTGGTTTGGCGGCTATTACTTCGTTACGCATAAAATTCAATCCCTTAAATTGCTTAATTAATTCCCCACCCCTGGTTCTCAATTTTACCAAGGGCATCAGATTAGACGAGTCTGCCTATACTTTAGTCGTTGCTTAGAATACCAGGAACTTCAATCGACTAGAGGATTAAGCGGCTCTGATTCTTAGAATTTGCTGAAAAGTAGCTATTGACTGTTGCTAGGGAGCAAGCTGACAGAAAGCGGCAGATCTGATGCCTTGAGGGTTCGTTTTTACACAACACGAACTCATTACAACTTTATCCTATGCAGCCGGAGAATGTCTACTTGAGTCAAACTGAGCGGGATGCTGGAGTATCGAGTTGATGCGTGTTGCAACTCAGTAATTCAACCTGCTTTGAGATTAACCAGCAAATATCTGCCTGGATTTACGTAAAGAATTGTTGCATAATCAGGGTTTTGTTGTTACATTTAGTTACAGAAAGGCAATCTAATCAGCCCAGAACCGCAAAGCTTTACGGCTCGCAACAGCAGCACAGTACCTAGCGTTTCGGTCTTAGGTTTTCTTCCTCCAACACAGCAAGCTCTATAAACCAGTCCCACAATGGCTGGTTTTTTTTGCGGCGTTTCTACGCTCTTGTCTAATACGGATTTTCCTTGTACTCAGCTCCCCGACTTCTTCAAGAAGTCGGGGAGCTAGAATTTTACTTGCGATCGCATAACTGAATTAGCGGATTGTTTGTATCTAGCAGTTGCTCAAGTGCGCGTACTGCCTCCGGCTGCTGGCGAACATGAGCATCGATAAATAAACCAACTGTTTGAGCCAGCAACGAGCGAATGTCTTCTTCAGGCTGGGTGGTGGGTTCGTCGAGGAAAGCCCTCGCTGTAGTGGGGTCTTGCGGGTAAGCGATAGAGAAGTGATTTGCGCCTTCCACTAGCATGAGATAGCAGTCGTTTCTGCCCCCAGAAATTGCCTCTTGAAACGTGCGTACAACTGAGGTAGTGGCATCACCATTGGAGATGCCGTAGCGATCGCTACTATTGGCAATCACCCCATCCCTTGTTCCTCCCATCAGCAACATGGGTAAGGAGTCGGGTAAAGGCAAAATTGTGCTTGGTTCGTACCCCATGATTACCGGGGCGGCTGTATGCGCTCCGTAGGCAAAGGACGCTGCTACTTGCGGAAAAAAGCGAGGAGCGGCATTTTCAATTGCTACCCTACCTCCTGCTGAGTGTCCGCCTAAAATAACTTTTTCCAGATCCAACAAACCGGCTAATAACCCTTCTGACTGTAGGCGCTCCAACTCTCCTAGCAAGGCGGGTAATGCTGACGCCGTTGGGCCAGTACCGTAGGTATTTGGTGCCCACATCCCAATATCAACGCCAGGAGTCAGCCCCACGATTCCTGGCAAGTTTTCGGCTATCCAGGTAAAGGTAACCACTACCAATCCGCGCTCAACTAGCTTCACCGCTAACCATTGATAGAGTTCCGAGCCGCAGTTGATGCCGTTGAAGAAGATTGCCACAGGAAAAGGAGCCTGTGCTGGGTCGGCGGGTACAATCCCTTGGTCGCGTTGGGCTTCTCCCCCAGACATTTGCGCTGGATACAAGACTTTAAGGTGAATGGTGTCGTACGGGGGTTGAGCGCTCTCGACTTTAGCCGCTCGGAAGAAGGCGCGGATAGTCATTTGGGGATTATTCCTCAATTCCTGGAGGTTTAGAAGCAACAGCAGGGCGAAGTTCTTGCCAAATTTGCGAACTGAAGATACAGGCAACCAGCCAAACGATTCCGGCTGCATAACCTGCGGCTACATCCGTTGGCCAGTGAACGCCAAGATAGAGCCGACTCAAGCCGATACCACTAATCAAGGCGATCGTTATGCCGATTGTCCAGCCTCGCCACTGAGGTAACTCTGAAACTAGTAAGTATCCAATAATGCCCAGGACGACTAGGGAAATCATCGCATGACCACTTGGGAAGCTGTATTGATTTACATCCACCACTCGCTCCCAAAGCAGGGGTCTGTCACGACCAAACAGCGTTTTTAGCCAGTAGTTTAATGCCGTTGCCCCAAGGGCTGCAATGACCAAAGTTGTAGCTTGCGAGAATTTTTTCTGTACCAATAGCAAAATTCCCAAAACCAAACACACAATCAATAAGACCATTGGCTCACCCATGAAGGTAAAGCCGAGCATGACTTTGTCTAGGAACGGTGTATGTAAATCCCTGAGAATGAGTAAAATTTCTTTATCAAAAGCAAATGTTTCTTTGTCTAATATTTCTTCGGCAATTTCTGAAAACAACCAGATCGACAATGCTGCGGCGATGAGTCCTACGGCTCGAATCGTCACAATCAGGGGTAACAAGTTTTGTCGCCACCATTTGGGCAAAGCGAAGAGAAATTGCCGAATTAGCTGCTGCATCGTTTAGTTGCTTTTTGCTTCTACGGTAAACTTTCCCATGCTTGAGCGACAATGTCACTAAGCCAGCTTCTTTGCATTTGATCGAGTAAACCGTCTTCTGCTAAGACTTCAGCGGTCAGCTCATCCAGAGACTGCCCTTGAGAACGAGCGATTTGAATAACACCCGCGATCACCGCCGCGACTAATTCTTCATCGACGGGCTTTTGGCGTAAAGCAACAATTTCTTGAGGGTTAGCTGGAATGGGATAATTCATGGCGAGTTTATAATGGCACCCGTTACGTTATCAAAAATGAGAAAAGTGTAAAGTTTTTTGATTAATCTTAAATAATTCAGTATCCGGAAGCATAGCGCAATTTGGCGTTTTTTCAACTCCGTCTTCATTTGTAGTTACACGCTCATAAAAATCATCACAATGAAAGAGATTCTCTACGTAGAAGTTCCTACCCCGGATACAGAGGCGGTTCGCACATGGTTGCAACAAACCTGGCGACCAGAGCAGGGGGAAAAAATCCTTACTCCTGATGGCGTGCGCCTACAGTTTGCCGATGTTAGTGCTAGTCGTCACACCACTACAACAGCGATCGCCACGGTTCCTGAACTGTCCATCTTTGTTTGGTCAGTGCAGCGCACAACCTACTTAAAAGCTTTTCATCTTGGCAAAAGCGCGATCGCTACAGAAACCCAAATCCTCCAACACCTCGAAACCAGCTTGCGGCAGCAGTTTCCTCCGCAATACCCGGAACTACCGACGATTGATTTGTCGCAGCAATCTATCTTTGAGGCACTGTCGCCTTATTATCCCAAAACTGTACATTTCTTTAAAAAGATGCCGAATGGGGAATATGACCTCAATCGCGTCTACTGGTGGGAAAAACGCTGGCGTGAGGGCGTTCGCCATCCGCAGCAACCCCAGTCAGTTATTTTCTCAACTCCCGACTCAGAACTCAACCCGCAAACCCCTCCTACTTATGACTTGATTTATATCGGTGGGGCATTAGGGGTCATCCATGCGGCGGTGATGGCGCAGCTAGGCTATCGGGTGCTGCTGGTCGAGCGGCTTCCGTTTGGGCAGATGAACCGGGAGTGGAATATTTCCCGCGACGAGTTTCAAAGCTTGATTGATTTGGGTTTATTTACCCCAGCCGAGTTTGAGAACCTGATTGCTAAAGAGTATATCGACGGATTTAACAAATTCTTTGATGGTAATAATCCTCAGAAACTGAGATCTAAGGTGTTGCACACCCCAACGGTGCTGAACGTGGCGTTAGACTCCGAAAAACTGCTGCGGCTTTGTGGTGAGAAGCTAAAAGATGCAGGCGGAGAAATCTGGGATGAGATGGAGTTTGTCCGTGCTGATATTGGGAAAAATCAGGCGATCGTGCAACTGCGACACTTACCGAGTCAAGCAGAACAGCAAGTGACGGGACGGCTTTTAGTAGATGCAATGGGTAGCGCGTCTCCGATTGGTTGGCAGTTAAATAATGGTCGTGCCTTTGATAGCGTTTGTCCTACGGTAGGAGCGGTGGTTGAGCGGGGCTTTGAGCCGGAAGTCTGGGATGCCAAGTATGGGGATGTGCTCAACAGTCACGGGGATATCTCGCGGGGGCGTCAGTTGATTTGGGAGTTATTTCCCGGCGCTGATCAGGAACTGACCATTTATTTATTTCATTATCATGAGGTGAATTCTCAGAATCCCGGCTCTTTGTTGGAGATGTATGAAGATTTCTTTACAATTCTCCCAGAATACCGCCGCTGCGATTTGGAAAAATTGGTTTGGAAGAAGCCGACATTCGGTTACATTCCGGGACATTTTAGTATCAGTAGTAGCGATCGCAAAGTTGCCATTGACCGACTGATTTCGATTGGTGATGCCGCTTCTTTGCAATCTCCCCTGGTCTTTACTGGCTTTGGCTCCCTCGTCCGTAATTTGTCGCGCTTAACAGACTTGCTTAATACGGCTTTAAACCATGACTTGCTGACTGCTAAGGATTTAAACCAAATCCGCGCCTACCAAAGTAATGTTTCCGTAACGTGGCTTTTTTCAAAAGGGATGATGGTTCCCACCGGACGCACCCTACCTCCCCAACGCATCAATTCAATGCTGAACACCTTCTTTGGGCTTTTGGCAAATGAACCCCCTGTTGTGGCAGATACCTTCATCAAAGACCGTACTGAGTGGCTCACCTTCAATCGCCTCGCCCTGAAAGCCGCGAGAATCAACCCCGCCTTAGTGCTGTGGATTTGGGAACTCGCAGGTTCCAAAGACCTTGTGCGTTGGGTGGGTAGCTACCTCAGCTTTACAGGTAGCGCCTTTAAGAGCTGGCTGTTAGGAGGATGGTTTCCTCCCCTGACACGACGCTTCCAGCCTTGGATAGAAGCCCGCTATCCGGCGCTTTGGCTGCGGCTTCTGGCGCAGAGTTACGACCTCACAACGGGAATGGGGCGTCCGGAGAGAATCAGACTTGATGACAATAGAGGTGGGATTAATCTCGCCTCTACAAACTTGATGCGAAACTCAACTCAGGGTGATAGCAAAGCGGTAGCGGAGCAGTAGGAGTGGGGAGGGTGAGGCGCATCCACCGTTAGCGCTAAGCCCTAATCCTGTAGGGCGATCGCCAGGATCTTAAAATTGGTAACGCGATCGCCTAATTTATCGCCAGGTTAGGAAATCTCTGAATTTCCTAGGAATGTTCCGGCAGAACGTCTCTACTACTATAAAAGCGAATCATTGCCCAAGTATCGTTATTTTATCCCTCACCCAAGCTCGAAAAGACTTCAGTAAAGCAATCTCCCCAGTTTTTTGACTCTGCTCAATGAAGCCGTTCATTTGTGTAACTGATACAAGGGGGAAAACACAACTAAATTCGCCTTCAACGTACTTTTCTCTTGTTAGCTGATAGAACTTCAGCACCTGCCCGTCATATATCCAAAGTTCAGAAACTCCCAGTGCTGCGTAAATTCCTAACTTATTAATAGAACTACTAGTAATATCAATTTCAATTGCTAAATCAGGTGGCGGATCAGTTTCTAAATTAAATTCTTTCTTATTTCTGACGGCGGGTTCATTTTGGATGTAATAACAATTATCGGGTTCTATTCCTCGATTGACTATTTCTCGTTTCAAGGTCATCGAACCAGCACTTTTTATTCCTACATCTAATTCTTCAGCTAAAGTAAAAATTAAACGATCGAACTGAATTTTATAACTTTCATGTTCGTAAAGCGGAGTCATAATTTCTAAGGTGCCGCAGTCATAAGCAAATCGCGAATTTCTATCCTCGCCTGTTTCTTTCAGCAAGGATTCAAAGGTTTCCCAGCTAATGTTTTGTAGTAGGGTTCTTTGTTCGGCGTTCGTTGAAGTGGTAATCATCACCAATAGCTTATAAAGCTGGTTATTTTAAAATTTACCTGTCCTTTTATCATAAAGGCAATCGCTACAGTAAACTCTTTATCTTAACCGTTGGGGTAGCAATCGCGTTTCACTGATGTTCTGGTTGATGGGGATGCGATCGCACTTACAAAGCTTTTCTGCCTTGCTATACGAGCAAAATTCCTGTCTTTGACTTAAAGTTTATGTTTAATGATTTACGCAATAGGAGTTCTATTTAATGTTTTTCCAAAACAGAGAATAAAGCTTGTGGAAGTGGGTCTAATGTGCCTTGATAAACTGTTTCTTTTATCGAGTGAATATTGAAATGAGGGGTAAAAATATCTCTAATTTCTTCGGGGGTAAATCGATAGGGCCCTTCTTCGCCGGGTTGTAGGTGGCTAAAGCATTTTAGGAAGAAATAGCCCTTGGGTTTAACTAAGTTGTTGAGTGTGCGAAGGTAGTTTTGTCTTTGTTCGGGGGAGAAGACGTGGAAACAGCCGCGATCGAAAACAAAGTCAAACTGCTGATTAAGAGTGCTGTTGAGAATATCGTCTTGTTTCCAAGTAACATCTAATCCCTGTTCTTTCCCTATCCCTTCAGCACGAGCGATCGCTGCTTCTGAAATATCGCTAGCCGTGACGCTGAAGCCTCGCTCTGCCAACGCTATAGCCTGGGTACCAGGGCCCGTGCCGAGGTCTAATACCGTTCCGGCGTTGAGGTTTAGATCGGTTAATGCTCGCTCTAAATCCGCATCGAGATCGGGATTAAACCAGGGCATGGTTTCTACTTCCCTGTCTTGATAGATCTGTTTCCAATCAGGAAACTGGCGTGGTTTATTCATAACGGCTTAGTCCATAAATCCGCTGAAAAAATTGATCGTTTCTGTCAACGCCACAATGAAGGCGTCGATTTCTTCTTTGGTGTTGTAGAAGTAGAGACTTGCCCGTGCGGTACCCGGTACGTTGAGGATGCGGTGCAACGGTTGCGTGCAGTGATGCCCGGAACGGATAGCGACGCCTTCGTGATCGAGGAGGGTGGAAACGTCACTAGAAGCGAGTCCTTCAACATTAAAGGAGGCTAAGGCGGCTCTACCTTTGCCGTCGGTGCTGGGTTGGGGCCCGTAGAGGGTGAGATTGGGAATGGTGCGGAGTTGCTCAAAGAGGTAGGCGGTGAGTTCTTCTTCGTAGGCGTGGATTTTGTCCATGCCGATGCTAGTAAGATAGTCTACTGCTGCACCAAGGGCGATCGCTTCCCCAATGGCTGGCGTCCCCGCTTCAAACTTGTGGGGCAAGTCGGCATAGGTGAAATGGTCGAGATAAACTTCGGAAATCATCTCACCACCCCCCATAAAGGGCGGCATCGCTTTCAATAGCTCAAGCTTGCCGTAGAGGAAACCAATCCCAGTCGGGGCGCACATCTTATGTCCCGAAGCCACGAGCCAATCGCAGTCAATTGCCTGCACATCAATGGGCATGTGGGGAATACTTTGGCAGGCATCGATCAGTACCTTTGCGCCGTGTTGGTGGGCGATCTGAGTAATTGCTTCTACTGGATTAATACAGCCGAGGGTGTTCGAGACGTGAACAACACTCACCAGCTTTGTTTTCTCAGAAATTAGCCCTTTGAATTGTTCTAAATCGAATTCCTGGGTTTGTGTCAGCCCGACGTGCTTCAATACCGCCCCGGTTTTTTGAGCAATAATTTGCCAGGGAACGAAGTTGCTGTGGTGTTCCATCACCGTCAGGAGAATCTCGTCTCCTGGCTGCAAGGTATTGAGCGCCCAACTGTAGGCAACCAAGTTAATCGCTTCACTAGCATTACGGGTAAAGACAATCTCTTGCCGGGAGGCGGCATTGATAAAGCTAGCGACTTTGTCCCTTGTCTTCTCATACGCCTCTGTTGCTCTAGCACTTAGGGTATGAGCGCCCCGGTGGACATTGGCATTATCCTTTTCGTAGTAGTTCTGTAGAGCATCAAGTACCGCCAAGGGTTTTTGGGAGGTGGCGGCGTTATCTAGGTAAACTAAGGGTTTGCCTTGTACTTCCTGATGGAGAATTGGGAAGTCAGCGCGGATGCGATCGGCGAGGCTTCTTTCTTTGGTGAAAGTCATAACTCGATTGGGAAACGGGGATTAAGGGAACTACAGATGGACGCAGATATTTTGGCGCTGTGTCTCGTAGCTAATTGAAGATAAGTTGTTGATTATTTACTCATCTTGGCAACGTACTTAGTCAGTGTCTCTCGCAGAGAAGATACGGGTATTTGCTGGATAATTTCCGCCGCAAAGGCATCAATCAAAAGATTACGCGCATCTGCTTGACTCAAGCCACGGCTTTGCAGATAAAAGACTTCTTCGGGTTCTAACTGGCTAACTGTGGCACCGTGAGAACATTTGACATTATCAGCCGTGATTTCGAGCTGGGGTTTGGTATCTACCCGCGCTTTGGGAGAGAGGAGTAAATTGCGGTTCAACTGCTGAGCGTTGGTTTGTTGCGCCGCTTGGGGGACAAAAATCTTACCATTGAAGATTGCCTGAGCCTTGCCATCCACAATGCACTTATGCAACTGATGACTAGTGCCATAAGGCTTTGTATAAGCGATCGCACTATGAGTATCTGCCAGTTGTTCCCGCGCGATCGCCGTTAAACCATTCAGGGTTGTTTCCGTCTGTTCACCTGTTTGTAACGTCTCCAAGTTATGCCGCGACAACCTTGCACCCACGGTTATAGCATTACAGCTATAGCGACTATCTCGCCCTTGCACCACCGCCGTCTTCCCAATATGAACCGCCGCGCCACTCTCCCGTTGAATCCGGTGGTGGCGAACCTGCGCGTTCTCCTCCAGCACAATTTCCGTAACACTATTAGCGAAATATACCTCTTTTTCCTCTTCCTTTGCGCCCTCTGCGCCTCTGTGGTTCGTATACTCCTCCACCACCGTCACACTACTTCCCGACTCCGCCACCACCAAACAACGCGGCTGAGAAAGTGTATGCTCTCCAGCAGAGATAAACAACAGATGAATAGGCGTCTCGATGCTAACGTTACGGGCTACCCAAACCACTGCTGCATCCGTCAACCCCGACGTATTCAACACCGTGAAGACATCTTCAACACCTTCAGATTTAGCCAGATAGTTGCCCACCTGCGAGCGATGGGTAACGGGTAACTGTGCCAAATTTGTCACTACCACCCCTTCCGGTAACTCATCGGTGGCTGACAATTGCGGTGCATAGGTGCCGTTGACAAACACCAGTCTGAGCGCGGCTTCCGGTATTGTTTCTATCGCAGATGCTGCCAACTTTATTGGTGTTGGCGCTTGAAAATCAACTTGCAACAGAGGCGACAAATCTGTAAACCGCCACTCTTCATCCTTGCGGGTGGGAATGTGTAGTTGATCAATCCCGGAAGAAGCGCGATCGCGTAACGTTTGCACCAAGACGGCTAGCTCTGGTTCTAAAACTTGCAGCTGTAGTTTCTGGCATTGCTGCAACAATTTAGCCAGATAAGCATCGCGGGTACTATCAGCTTTAGAGACAATCGCCTCGGTACTAGGAGAAGCTTGAATGCTCATCGCGTCGCCACCTCCGCCGTCATCTCCTGATCGATCCAGTCATACCCGGTTTTTTCTAGCTCTAGGGCTAATTCCTTACCACCAGACTTGATAATGCGTCCGGCGTGCATTACATGAACAAAATCCGGTTCAATGTAAGTCAGCATCCGCTGGTAGTGGGTAATCAAAATCATCGCATTGTCAGGACTTGCCAACTGATTGACGCCATCAGCAACAATCTTCAACGCATCAATATCCAAGCCAGAATCCGTCTCATCAAGAATCGCTAGCATTGGCTCTAACAAAGCCATTTGCAAAATCTCGTTGCGCTTCTTCTCACCACCAGAGAAGCCCTCATTAAGACTGCGTTCTAAGAAGCTAGGATTCATCTTCACAATGTCCAACTTCTCATGAACTAAGTCTTCAAAATCGAAGACATCTATTTCCTCTTTCCCCTGATTTTTCAGGCGAGAATTGTAGGCGACGCGTAGGAAGTCTAAATTGCTGACACCGGGAATTTCCAACGGGTACTGGAAGGCGAGAAAGATTCCCGCGATCGCTCGTTCTTCCGGTTCTGTCTCCAAAATATTTTCGCCTTTGAAAATAATCTCGCCACCCGTGACTTTATACTCCGGGTGTCCAGCGAGAACCTTGGAGAACGTACTCTTCCCAGAACCGTTGCGCCCCATTACTGCATGAATTTCCCCGGCTTTTACTTCCAGGTTCACGCCCTGCAAAATCTCTGTGCCATCGACTTCTGCCGTCAGACCGCGCACTGATAAAATTACTTTGCTATTTTCCTTAATCATCGCTAACCTCTAAACTCCTCTCTTGCCCCTCTGCACTTCCCTTTGCGACCTAGGGCGTTGAACACACCAAGCCGCAAAGGATAATGCCCACTATAGGTAGCAAAGTTATTAACCCACACTGCCTTCCAACTTCAGGCTGAGTAGTTTGTCTGCTTCAGCCGCAAACTCCATTGGCAACTCGTTGAAGACATCCTTACAGAAGCCGCTCACCATCATTGAGATCGCATCTTCTTCAGAAATACCTCGTTGAGAGAAGTAGAATAACTGGTCTTCCCCAATCTTTGAGGTAGAGGCTTCGTGTTCTACTTTCGAGGTGTTGTTCTCCACCTGGATGTAAGGGAAGGTGTTTGCTTGGGCGGTGTCGCCAATCAGCATCGAGTCGCACTGAGAGTAGTTCCGTGCGCCTTCCGCCTTGGGACTAATCTTCACCAAACCTCGGTAGCTATTTTGAGAACGACCCGCAGAAATTCCCTTGGAAATAATGGTGCTACGGGTATTTTTGCCGATATGCACCATCTTGCTTCCGGTATCTGCCTGTTGCTTGTTGTTGGTGAGGGCAACGGAGTAAAACTCACCGACGGAGTTGTCACCCACCAAGACGCAACTAGGGTACTTCCAAGTAATGGCGGAACCTGTTTCTACCTGCGTCCAAGAAATTTTGGAGTTGACGCCTTTACAGAGTCCCCGCTTGGTCACGAAGTTGTAGATACCACCTTTGCCGTTTTCGTCGCCAGCGTACCAGTTCTGCACGGTGGAGTATTTGATTTCGGCATTGTCCAACGCCACCAACTCTACAACAGCCGCGTGTAATTGGTTGGTGTCATACATCGGTGCGGTACAGCCTTCCAGGTAGCTGACGGAAGCGCCTTCTTCGGCAACAATCAAGGTACGCTCAAACTGCCCAGTATCTCCGGAGTTGATGCGGAAGTAGGTAGACAGTTCCATCGGGCATTTGACGCCTTTGGGGATAAACACGAAGGAACCGTCACTAAATACGGCAGCATTGAGGGCTGCATAGTAGTTATCCGCAACGGGGACAACGCTACCCAGGTATTTCTTAATTAACTCGGGATGTTCTTGTAGGGCTTCGGAGATCGAGCAAAAGATCACGCCGGATTCTGCTAGTTTGTCTTTGAATGTCGTCGCGATGGAAACACTATCAAAGATGGCGTCTACGGCAACATTTGCTAGACGCTTTTGCTCAGAGAGGGAAATCCCTAACTTCTCGAAGGTTTCTAAAAGGGCAGGATCGACTTCATCGAGACTATCAAGCTTTTGGGCTTTCTTTTTGGGAGCCGAGTAATAAATAATATCTTGGTAATTAATGGGAGGATACTCGACATGCGCCCATTGGGGTGCCTTCATCTTCTGCCATTGCCGATACGCTTTGAGGCGGAACTCCAGCATGAACTCCGGTTCGTTCTTTTTGGCAGAGATGAGGCGAACTACATCCTCGCTCAAACCACGAGGAAGGGTATCTACTTCAATATCGGTGACGAAACCGTATTTATAAGGCTGGTTAACAAGTGTCTTTACGGTGGCAGTCATTATTAAATGTTCTTAGTGCTTTCTACAGGAGGCTTTAAGGATCAGCGGTGGGTGCGGGTTGGCGTCAAGCAGCAACTATCTTGAGCTGAAGACTAAAACAACAACCCTGTTGTTTAACTCCATTGTAAAATACAATAACAATAAAGATGTTGTCAAAGTCCGAATTGGGATTTTTCCCTTGCCTTTCAATGCTGCTCTTACACCAAAGACGATGACGATCGCGCACCAACCTTCCACAAAACAAGACATTCTGCAACATTTACTAAAACACGCTTCAGCAACGGCACAAGATTTAGCAGAAGCCTTGGCGGTGAGTCCGCAAGCCATTCGGCGTCATCTAAAGGATTTAGAAGCAGAAGCGCTCATTGAGTATCAGTCGGTGCAAACGGGTATGGGGCGTCCTCAGCACGTCTATCAGTTAAGTCAAAAGGGACGCGATAGCGTAGCGGCGCTTTCAGCGCATCGCTTCCCCAACCGCTACGGTGAATTTGCCGTCTCGCTTTTGGATACCTTGGCAGAAACTGTAGGCAAGGAGCAGGTTAGCACGATTCTCCGCAAACAATGGGAACGCAAGGCGATCGAATATCGGCAGCGTCTGGGGAAGGGTTCTGTACAAGAACGGGTTGCCAATTTGGTAGAGCTACGGAAAGCAGAAGGTTATATGGCAGAGTGGCACAAGATAGAACATCCTGAGCAAAATCCTCAAACTCAGTTCATCTTGACGGAACATAACTGCGCCATTTCCAATGTGGCTGAGTCTTTCCCCAGCGTATGCGGACATGAGTTAGAAATGTTTGCCGCCGCACTACCAGATTGTCAGGTGGAACGGACGCACTGGATTAATGACGGCGAGCACCGCTGCGGCTATTTGATTCGATGCAAAGACGATTAACGAATAACAAGGCTTGTTATCCTAAAAGTTAGAAATATTGCTTATAACTATGGTTAATTCTCAGCAACCCACCACACAATTTTTAACTACCGAAGAGTCAGCAGATGTTGATTTCGCGTTGCTGTCTTCCCCTGAGAAGTTTTTAACGCGATTAACGATTTCGTCCTTACGCTTGTTAAAGCACATTGGGGAAGATACGGGCATTCCGGTTGAGGAGTTGACACATCAGCAGGTGATTGACTGGTTTGAGAAGGATGGAAAGATTCGGCGGGAGCAGGGTGTTGAGGCGGCGTATTTGAAGTGGTGAGCATAGGTGTTGTAAAGACGTAGTTCCTACCTCTGTTGAGGTTTCAGCAAATCCAAGTGCAAGAAGCCAGAATTTTATGATTCCAGCAATTTGTATTTGCTGTTACAAAGGGCTTAGACGCGATCGCGCCCAACCTAGTCTTCAAAGCTAGAACTTACCTAAAATGTAGCTACCAGATGAGCTGAATCGATGAAGAGGTAAGCCATGAAGCATGTGGAAGTAGAAAAATTTAAGACGCGATCGCTCGATTATCTAACTGGGAACGAACCACTAGCGATCGTGCAAGATGGCGAGGTAGTAGGGCATTACTACCCAAAGAAGCGGACAAAGCAGGAAGAAGTCAAACGTGCCGTGGAGCGTTTAGATCGAGCTGTTAAGCAAGCATTAGCGGAAACGGGTATGACAGAAGATGAATTTGCCGATCTTTTTGATTTAAGCAAGCCGTTTCCCTATGACAATGAGACTAGTGATTGATACTAATATACTGGTCGGGGAACTGCTGCGGGAACGAGGCAGGGAACTGATCCAACATTCTGATTTAGCTCTCTCTATCACTGAGCGAATTTTGGATGAAACTCAGTATGAGTTAAGACGCCGACTGAGAGCAAGAGTACGTCGAGGTGGACTCACTGAGGCAACTGCACAGGAAATTTTAGCATCGGCAATGCGCCTCATTGAAACTAAGATTACCTTGGTTGCAGAAGCGGAGTACAGCCACTTAGAGACAGAAGCGAGAAACCGGATTCCCAGAGATCCAGATGATTGGTTTACCGTCGCTTTAGCCTTGGAGATGGAGGCGGCGATTTGGACTCAAGATTGCGATTTTTTGGGATGTGGTTGCCCAACTTGGACAACCCAAACGTTGCTGATTCAGCTCAGAAACGCTGATTAAGGTTCCCTCATAGGGCAGGGAGTTGCTTTGGCGGCGGTTAGGGCTGAGGATAAAAGCGCGATCGCATTTTCTTTTTGATCATCTTTCACATATAGTTGAGCAATTTTCGCTAAAGCTGAGGCTTTTGGTAAGCCGCCCTGAATCGGATCAATCCTTTGGGCGATCGCGATCGCTTGTTGGTAGTCTCCAAATCTGGCAAGTTGCACCGCAATTATTCCTAATTGGCGCGCTTTTTCCTGAGGATTATTTAAAGTTTGAATCGTCTGAAGTGCCTGGGTTAACGCCGAAGTTGACTGCTCTTTTTGTCCAGCTTTTTGATATTTTTCGACAATTTCAGTCAGAGCAGACGCCTGAATCTCAGGATAGGCAATAGTTTGAATCAGGTCAATAACTTGGTTGTAGGAATAGATTGTTGTAGAGGCGATCGCCAATTTTGCCAATGTCTCAGCTTTTTTCTGCTCGTTGTCGATAGTTTGAGCAACTGCCAGGGCTGGTGCTAAAACAGCAGCTACTTGCTCTTTTTGTTCTGCTTTTGCCGAATCTGAAACGATATTAACCAAGGCTTCCGCTTGCCGATCAGCCGAGTCAATATTACTTACCAGCTGAAGTGCTTCAGCCAAAGTCTTTGCGGCTAACTCTGGTTTGTCTATGTCTGCATAGGCGAGGGATATGTGACTCAATTGTTCTACTTGCCCAGGCGTCTCTTCTATCGCCTGGGACGCTTGCAACGCCTGAGACAATACATTCGCCGCTTGTTCGGGTTGCTTGGCTGAATACAGAGCGGCAATTTTGGTTAAAATCTGGCTTTTGAGCGTCGGGTCTTCTATTTCTTGAGCAATTGCTAGGGTTTGCTCATATTTCCCCGTATCTGCGACTATTTGCATCAACGCATTGGCTTTAGACGATGCCGTCTCAATGTTGGCAGCGATTTGCAAAGCTCGATTTTTGTCACCAGCGGCGAAATACATTAAGGCGATACGAGATTTTGCTCTGGCTTTGGGGTAGTCTCCCCAGATGGAGTCCAGCACTTGAAAGGCTTGCTCAGGTTTGCCAATTTCTGCGTAGCGAACAGCAATTCTTTCTAATACAGTGTCCTTGATAAATTCTGCTCCCCAGATGGAATTGGAGACTTGTAGGGCTTGAGATAGAGTTGCAGCCGCGTGGTTATTGAGTCCCGCTTCTTTATAGTTCAAGGCGATCGCCTCTAGTAGCATCGCTTTGTCAGGGGGGGAGTCGATTTTGTCGGCAATCTTTAAGGATTGGGTAAAGAGTGCAGTTGCCTTGTCCTCCTGTCCCGCTTTAACATAGCTAGCGGCGATTTCACTGAGTACCCGTGCTTGAAGAGCGGATTTCCTCATGGCTTGAGCCGCTTCCAAAGCGCGATCGCTTTCTCCAGCAGCGACGTAGCCAGTCGCGACATCAGCAAAGACACCACTGGCACAACGCCCTCCTCCAGAACATCCAGTACTCACAAGAGTAATCGCGACGATTAGTAGGAGGTTGAGTTTCATGTTTAGTCAGGCTACCGGATGAATAAAACTTACGCCAGTAATTTGCTTGTCCGCTATAGGTAGCAAGCCGCCGTACCATACCCCTACAGATATTGCTTCTTCAGCAAGAAAAGGCGTAAGTCAGAGATGAATACGGCTTTATTATTCCCGATTCCGGCTTACAGATCACAATCTGCTGGAGTAATGCCGTTGTAACCTAGTCTCAGTTCTTTACTAGGTCACTACTTTGAGCCTCAAGCTTTTTTTCCTGCGTCATGGGCAAACAACTTGCAGCCGGGAGAATGTCTACTGCGGTTCCATCGATCCAGAACTCACACCAGAGGGTATTGAGATGGCGCAAGCGTTTGCGGCTACCTATCAAGCAATGCCCTGGGCAGCAATTTTTTGTAGCCCAATGAAGCGAACAATCGCCACGGCTAAACCGTTATGTGAGGCAGTTGGCTTACAACCAGAACAGCGGGAGGAGTTGAAGGAAATTAACTATGGGAAGTGGGAAGGGAAATCAGTGGAAACGGTTTCCCATGACTACCACGATGACTATATCCGTTGGTTAGCTGATCCGGCTTGGTATCCACCAACTGAAGGGGAATTAGCAGTGGCGATCGCCTCCCGTGCCTTACAGGTGATCGAAGAAATTAAGCAAAGCTACAGCACGGGTAATGTACTCATCGTCTCTCACAAAGCGACAATTCGGATTACTTTGTGTAGCTTGTTGGGCATTGATGTGGGGCGCTTTCGTTATCGCTTAGGCTGTCCCGTGGGATCAGTGAGCGTTGTAGAGTTTGGCGCTCATGGCCCTTTGCTGCATGCGTTGGCAGAACGTATTCACCTCGATGAGCGTCTGCGTTCTTTGCCAGGTACTTAAGGAGCTAGTAAGTCGGCGAATCAATCAAACTTTGCGTTGCCATGTAAATTTTTAAAGGTTCGTAGTCAGGGCTTTAGCCCCATTTTGAGGAATTTAGCCCTCACTACAAACCAATAATTTTTACATGTCCTCCTGAGATAGATCCTGCTACTGAATTGTTTCTAACTCATAGAGGCTAAGACAACTTAATAATTTTTTTAACCGCCTTAACTTCTTACTAATATTTATCCATGATTCCTACTGTTGATACAATTCCACTGCTGCAATTAGCGTCTGGCGATCGCCTCGAAATTCAAGTCTACAAATTCTTTGGGACTCAACCCGGCAAAAAAGCGTATTTACAATCCAATCTGCATGGAGCAGAAATTGTTGGTAATGCCGTTATCTATCAGCTCATTGAATTTTTGATGACTTTAGATGAAAGCCAACTCAACGGTGAAATCTGGCTGGTGCCTGTTTGTAATCCTTTAAGTACTAGTCAGCGGACTCATTTCTTTTCCACCGGACGTTTTAATGTTTACGACGGCAAAGATTGGAACCGGATTTTTTGGGATTATGAGAAAGAGTGCCAGGATCTATCTGAGTTTGCATCTACTCAAATCAATCTTGAAATTGCTGAAATACGAAAAAATTATTTACAACGAATTATTTTAAATTTAGATAAACAACTCGATAAAATCAAGGCTCCTAGTAGTGTTCCTCACAATGAGCGCTATCGCTATCAGCTCCAATCCTTATGTTTAGACGCTAATTATGTCATTGATATTCATAGTTCTAGCAATCAAGCTCTAGATTATTTGTATTGCTTTCAGGGAAGAGAAGAAAGTGCGAATTTTTTCTTGCTTGATTACGGAATTGTCATGAATGAATATGACGGCGATGCGTTTGATGAAGCCTTTATGAAACCCTGGCTGGCTTTGGAAAGGGAGTTATCAGGCTTGGGTAAAATTATAAATTTTGATGTAGAGTCTTGGACGTTGGAACTAGGTTCTGGAATGCAAATGAATCCAGAATCAGTGAAAAAAGGAGTCGCTGGAATTAAAAACTACCTTGTACAACAAGGACTTTTACAAATTCCTGGCTTTCCTCTGAGAGATGCAGAGGCTAAGGAAATGAGTTTTATCCAAAAAAATCAAATTAAAAAATACTACGCTCCAGCTGGTGGAATGATTCAAGAAAGGGTGCCATTAGGCAGTGAGGTTAAAGCCGGAGAGCATTTGTATCAAATTATCAGTTTTAAGCAAGTCGGAAATTTACCTGCTGTGATTGATATTTGTGCAGAAACAGCAGGGTTAGTATTTGATGTTTCTACTAACTATGCTGTTAATGAAGGCGAGTATGTTTTGTCAGTGATGTAGCCCACTCGAAGACGTTTCACCGTAACGTCTCCTTGATTTCCTTCTTGAGGTTCACTCTTCAATCAGGCTGAGGAACTTGCGATCGCGACGTAGGGATTCGATACTAGGATCGCTTTGTGCTAAGGGACGATAGCGATCGCGGTTGAGCTGGAGGGCGTGTTGTAGGCTTTCTAGTCCCTGTTCGGTATTCCCAAGTTGGGCATCACAACAGGCTTTGCTATACCAGGTGTCGGCGTTATTGGGTTTAATTTCCAAGGCTTTTTCGAGGCTGGCACTTGCGTCTTGATAGTGTCCTAATTGCTGTAACACGGTGCCTCGGTCGTGCCAAATCCAGCTCCCAAGCTGATGATACTGCTCCCCCCAGATGCTCCAATCGGGCATGACTTCTAGGGCGCGGTTGTAGCTATTGAGAGCGTCTTGATAACGATTTAGGTGCTCAAGTACCTGCGCTTGTTGATACCATGCCCAGTAGTGCAAGGGGTAAAGCGCGATCGCCTCTTGGTAGCAACTCAAGGCTTCTTCGTAACGTTCCAACTCATCGTAGGCAATGCCTTTGTCGTACCAAACGATAGCTACATAAGGATTAATTTCTAAAGCTCTTTGGTAACACTCAATTGCTTCGTTCCAAGAATTTAGACCATCGAGGGCTTTGCCTTTGTGGTACCAAGTGATGCTGACATTGGATTTGATATCTAAGGCTCTGTCGTAGCACTCCAGGGCTTCTTCATTGCGACTCAATTGGCGGAGTGCTTCCCCCCGACGATCCCATATCCAGTAAGCAGAGGAACGTATGTCCAAGGCTTTGTCAAAGGAAGCGATCGCCGCTTCATAGTCATTGAGGTTATACAAGGCAATGTAACCCCGGTTGTACCACGCCCAGTAATCCTGCGGTCGTTCTGCTAGGGCGTTATCCAAAGCCGCGATCGCCTCTGGGAAACGTCCCAACCGCTGCAAGGTACGGCTACGCTGATACCATGCCCAGTAATCCTGCGGTCGTTCTGCTAGGGCGTTGTCAAAACTGTAGAGGGCGTCTTCATGGCGAGCCAGTTCATCTAAGGCAATACCGCGTTGGTACCACGCCCAGTAATCAGCTGGGCAGATGGCGATCGCGTTGTCGTAGCAAGCCACCGCCTCTTCATACTGCGATCGCGATCGTAATGTTTCTCCTTGCTGGTACCAGTACCTGTAGGTGTCAGCCATTGGTGCATTACTCATAAATACTTAAGACGAACCTGCGAACGTGCTATTAGCAAGTCTGCAATGGCACATTATGCCACTGTTAATTAGGCAGAGGGGAAAACTTTATCTTAAATGGATCAAGGCTTGATAGCGCTCATCCTGATGCAGATTGGTAAAGTCAGGGTTTGTAGCCACACTGTCTTGGTAGCGCCTAGGGTTGAGGTCAATCGCTCGTTGCAAGTTGGCGATCGCGGCTGCTTTTTTCCCCAGTAGAGCCTGACAGCAAGCTCGGTTATACCAGGTTAAAGCCCCTTCCGGTTCCGCGTCTAGGGCGTGGTTGTAACACTCAATTGCCTCCTGATAGCGGTGCAGTTGCTGCAAAACCTTACCTAGCTGATACCACGCCCAGTAGTCAGAGGGCTTGACGCTCAAAGCTTTTTCATAGCAGTTGAGGGAATCTTCCAGGCGTTCCCAATTTCGCAGGGCATCTCCCTGGCGATACCACGCCCAGTAATCATTTTTTCTCAATTCCAGAGCAATATCAAACGCCGCGATCGCATCTTCATAACTTCCCAACCGCCGCAGGGCTTCCCCACTGCGGTACCACCCCCAGTAATCCGTTGGTTGCACATCTAAGGCTTTGTCAAACGCCGCCAGTGCAACTTTGTAATCCTGCAAATCTACCAAGGCAACACAGCCGCGATTGTACCAAGCCCAATAGTCAGAGGGACGCTCAGCTAAAGCTTGGTCATAAGATGCGATCGCGGTGTCGTATCTACCTAATCGCCGCAAAACATTCCCTTTGCGATACCACGCCCAGTAATCTCTGGGTTTTACGGCTAATGCCTGGTCATAGCTCTCAATTGCGGCTCGATACCAACCCAGCGCATCCAAAACCCCCGCTCGACGATACCATCCCCAATAGTCAGAGGGATAATATTCTAAGGCTTTGTCATAGCTAAGGAGTGCTTCCTGGTAACGTTTCTGATTCCGCAGGGCATTACCTTGTTGATACCAGCCCCAGTAACTATCAGGTCGGCACTCTAAGGGTTTAAATATCGTATAAGACATAGGCACGGATTTTCTCCCCTTGACCAACTCATCAAAACTCCTAGGTCTGAAACCCCGCCCTTCACTTCGACAAGCTACTTCGACAAGCTCAGCACAAGTCAGTGACCACTAGGACAGCTTTACACTATACGGTACAATAGTTGTGGTCACTGACCCACCCGCGACGATGGAGACATAAACCCTAACACCAAAGTTTGCAAGCACCTTGCAACGGGGAAGAAAAATCGGTAGACCGGGAAAAGAGGACGGGGCAATGGACGATCCAACCCTTGAATCACAAACAACATAAATACTTGTTGTGAGTATCGACACATGAGAACCGCAGGGCTTGCGGGGTTAGTCTGTGGAGCGAACATAAGACCAATACTCTTTGTGAGTGGAGGCAGTTGCAATGAAACAGAAACCGTTCGGCTGAGCTCACGGCCGAAGCCTAAATCGTGAGGTTTAGGAATCACCGTGGCTTTAGCCCGGTGAGGATGTCAAGGTTCATAGCGCGATCGCCAGCCGGAGCAGGGGTGCAGGGGTGCAGGGGTGCAGGGGTGCAGAGGTGCAGAGGTGCAGCAAAGAAGCAATAACCAACCCTATTCATACTTCATACTTCACCCTTCATACTTCATACTTCACCCTTCATTCACATGCTCCCAACTGATCTGCTGATTTATCGACAAAATGGGGAAACCATGATTCCCAAGCGAGTGCCGATTGACGACAACGCCATCGGTATTGCTATGGAATTGATTAATCGCTTTCAGGCGGCTGTTGGGGGGACGCAGGGGGAACTTGATAGCGAAATGCGATCGCTAGAAGGCGACAGCCCCGACTACCGTTTTAAACGGGGACTTGCCCACCTGCTCAAGAATCACTTCTGCACCTTCGAGATCGTCAGTCCTCTAGAACCGCAATTATTACGACAGCGAGTCTTTTCCCTGTCGGCAAAATCTACCCCCAGCCCTCAAGCAACCGTCAGAACCCTGGAAACGCTGTCAGCTACCCTCAGCCAGGAATTAAACCAAGACATCCACATCGAACACATTCGCAAAGGACTCTACGCCGACTTACAGGAAAATCGCATCCTGACTCAATTTGATCCCCCCGTCCCGGAAGCCTTATTGCATCGCTACAACTTATCCCAAGTGCAGGGCATCTTTTATAAAGCCAGCGAAATTAAAATCAACGCTCACCGCAACGATCCCGGAGAGTACAAATTGCTATTTCGCTACCTAAAACTGTTTCAATTGATGACCTACATTGAGGGCGATGCCGATCATGGTTTTACAATCACCGTAGATGGGCCAGTGAGTTTGTTTAAGCCGAGTACGAGATATGGGTTAGCGATCGCTAAACTCCTCCCTGCCCTGCTCCACGTCACAAAATGGACGCTCAAAGCCACCTTACAGACTCGCGATCCCTACAATGACACCTGGAAAACCGGGCAATTTACCCTCAGCGACGACTGCGGCTTAGTCACCCACTACCTACCAGGGAAAACCTACGACAGCATGATCGAAGCCTCCTTCGCCAACCGTTGGGACTCCCTAAAAACCGACTGGCGACTAGAACGAGAGGTAGATCTGATCCCCCTCCCCGGTAGTGTGATGATTCCCGACTTTCGCCTCATTCATCCCGATGGACGCGACTTTTTGCTAGAAATTGTCGGTTATTGGCGTCCCGATTACTTACAAAAAAAGTTTTCTCAAGTCCGCCGTTCGGAATGCGACAACCTGATTTTGGCAGTTTCCGAGCGACTAAATTTAGAAAAAGCCGGAGTTAAAGTAGAAAACGTTCCTGCGAAGATCATTTGGTTCAAAGACAAACTTTCACCCAAAGCTGTCTTAGCCGTTTTAGATTGATTCAAGCGTCTTGGAAGAAAGTTAAGTAGGCGCAAATCAATCAAACTATGTGAAGCAATGTAAATTTTTAAAATTGTCTCGTAGTAAGGGCTGAAGTTCTACGTGCGAGGGCTAAAGCCCTCACTACAAACCTTTAATCATTTACGCCGTCCTACTTAAGCGATCGCTCCTCTTTCTCTTCTTCTTCCTCTGTGTTCTGGTGTGCCTGGTGTGGTTAATTTATAGCTGTGGCACATCCCTAGAGAACTTCTCCCAAGCCAACCCGGCGGCATTTGCCACCTGTGAAACAAAAAACAACCCTCCTATCAACAGCACAGAATGAGACGTTGCTAGTGACAACGGATAACCGAGCAAATTTAGATAAAACGATAACTTTTCCCGCTTTGGATGTTCGAGATGGCGTTGAGCGCAGATTTCGTGAAAACGAAACGCACCCCGACCGTAGTTGAAGTGTTGAGACCAAAATTTGCGGAGAGTCAGTTTATGGGCATGATAAACGCAACTTTCTGGCAGGTAAATCATCAGATAACCACGTTGTAGCCAGCGATCGCAAAATTCCCGGTCTTCTCCTGCTGCTAAGGGAAAACTTGTATCAAAGCCACCAATTGCTTCAAAAGACTCTTTTGGCAAAGCAAAGTTGTTCGAGGCAAAAAAACGAGCTTGCTTAGGGTTCGCGTTGTAATAACTGTAAAGGTAATCAATTAATACCTGGCTAGCCGTGGAATAGAGGTTATCGGGAAGCGCATTCAGCGTCCGACCTCCAATCAGACAATCCGGCGTCAGGGCAAATTGAGCCGCCAAGGTTTTTAGCCAATCCGGTGATGGAACACAATCATCATCTGTGAAAACTAGGAACTTCCCTTTCGCTGCCAATGTCCCAGTATTCCGTGCTGTTGCTGGGCCTGCATGGGGTTGAGTCAGCAGAGTAACATCTAGTGCCTCACAAAAGGGAGTCACGATCGCTTCGAGGGACATTTCGCTACCATCATCTACCACGATGATCTCAAAGCGATCGCGAGGATAGTCAATCTTTGCGAGGGACTGAAGGCAGGTAGCCAGCCTCTCTGGACGGCAATAAGTGGGGATAATAATTGAGAATAAAGGCAAAGTTTGTTCCATCGCCAATTAACAAATTCAAATAGTTTTTTTATAAGTTAAACCTTAAAAAGGCTGACATCTCTAAATTACTTTGGTTAGTATTTAGCAGAACAAATGATTAGGCTAATTTTATCTAGTCAACAAAAAAATACCTGATGCTTTATTTTACCGTTGCCTGGAATTTTCTTCTTATTGCTTGCGGCTTAATTGGAACAGCGCTACTGAATCTCGTGCCAGCTAATCGCTTTAAACGAGTAGGCGATCGCCTCATAGCTGCCTTGTGGTTAGGAGTCGTCGTTCTTTCCATCTCCCTCCTGGCAACCTCCCTGATTCTGCCTCTATCTCCTGTCGTTGGTGCCGTTATTGCGATCGCTTTTTGCGCCTTATCTCTACTCTCTCAGGATACTCGTAAGGAAATAGTGGCGCTCTGGTTGATGGTTTCTCCCCCCTTAGTTCTAGGATTCTTCAGCCTAGAACTTGGGGTAGCGGCATTAACAACTCAACAAGTGCGATGGATTGATACAGGACTTTATCACTATGGGGCAATCCGTTGGTTAGCAGACTTTGGCGCAGTTCCAGGGTTAGCATTGCTCAATAGTCAGTTTGGTTTTACTTCGTCTTGGTTTGCCTTCGCTGCACCTTTAAATGCGGAAGTTTTGGGCGATCGCGTCAGTGCAATAACAAATGGTTTTGCCTTGCTCCTTGCCCTACTACATTTCTTAATTTGTCTAATTCACAGTTTCACCAATAAGGCACAACTCAGCGACAGCTTAGTAATAGTTGCCTCAATTTTTATCTTGCCCTTCCTGATTACCTCAGAGCTAATGTCGGTAGTTTTGGTATCGGCGTCTCCCGATATTGTCGTCATATTTCTAACTGTAGTCGTTTCTTGGTCAATTCTAATTGCATCTGACAAGAATGTAGCGCCTTTACAAGAATTAAAAACTTCTGTAGATACCAAAATCATTCCGCTAATTTTATCAGTTGGAGCAGTGACCATAAAGCTTACTGCTCTGCCGATTTTACTTATATCTAGTCTGTTCTATATTTGGGGAAAATTTAGCCTAAAACGAATTTTAGTAGGTAGCACTATCATCGTTTTGCTACTCTTGCCAATGTTTATTTTTGGCATTGTTTCCTCTGGATGTCCGTTTTTTCCGGCATCTTTTTTGTGTGTGGATTTACCCTGGTCGCTTACTGTACAAGAAGCTCAACAGAAAGCAGAAGTCACTCGTGGTTGGGGAGTTTGGTACGGTTCGCCTCCGCCTAGTGTCATTCCAGCAGTGTGGCTTTTCTGGCAATGGTTTAACTCGATTAACTCCAACAAACTGATTACATTGCTAATTTTGGTTTCTATTTTCTGTGCAGTTTACGTTGTGAGAAAATCACTAATTACTCAAAGTTACGACCAGCTTTGGATGCTAGCCCTGGCAGTTGTGGGAACAGCATTCATGATGCTGCAAGCTCCCCTGCTCAGATTTGGGTTTGGTTATATAGTGCTTCTGCCTGCCTTAACAACTGCGATGTACTGCCAAAATCAGAATAGTTTGCCAAAGCTTGCTCATCGATTAACGGCTTACTATCAACTCCGGCAATTACGTCAAGCCTCTGCGATCGCTTCGCTTTTTCTGATTGCCATAATTATCGTTATTTCTAGCAGTGATGCTAGCCAAGCCCAATTAATATTGCCGCCCAAGTTGCCGAGTGCTGAAGTCTTACCCAAACAAATCAATAATGTGAGTTATTTCTCTCCCCAAGATCGCATGGGTATTTGTTGGGGTGCTGAATTGCCTTGTGCCGCTCAACCAGACGAAATTCAGCTTCGCAATCCACAACTGGGGATTAAGGCAGGATTTGTTAGGCAGAAGACCAGATGAAGTTGGTTAACTACGTTCGTTTAATTAGATCCTGTTACTTACGGCAACTTTGCCATCTCCTCTGGGCTAAAGATGCGATAAATAACCCACTCTGGGGTTTTGGCTTTGAACTCACAGGTGCGTTTGATGTGCTCAACTAAGGTTAGGTGGTCTGTCCAGAAATCTTTTTTGCGCTCCTCAACAATGCCTAACCAATCTGCACCCTTAGCCCGCATTTCCTCAAACATTTGAATCGCCTCATTGTCGTCTTCAGGGAATTGGGGCAAGACTCCATCCTCAATTACTGGCGGAAAAACCCACCCGCGCCGTTGGCTGTAATAAATGGGAATCGGATCGCCAAGGGTATTCGCTAGGGTGACTACGAGGTCGCCAGGTTGGCTAAATTGACGCAGAGCCAGCCCCAACTTATAACTTTCGTAGGCGTAGGGTTTATACACCCATTGCAAACCAGCCTGCCCGAAGCTGGCAATGAAGAATAGGAAGGCGGCAATGATTGATAGCGAAATAGGCGATCGCCAAACTGGATTCCATAATGATGCTGTCACCAAGATCGCATGACCTGCGATCGCAGCAGCGGCGGGGTTGATCAGATGAAAGTTCCAGGGGTTATTAACTAGTTCCTTGGCTCCGATTAGGTAGTAAATGACACCACCGAGGAACCACCAGTGAAACAGCCAAGGTGCTTTACCGGAAAAGTTAACTGGAGAGTTTTGAGTCGGTTTCTCTCTGGGAGGGGGGAAAATCAGACCAAAAAATACAAGGGCAATGACGGGAGCAGTCCAAAGCCAGGTATTAAAAATATGGCTTAGACCGGGAAGGAAATAGGTTTTGCTTAACCAGTTCGTCAGCCCATCATCCCAAAGCCAGTTTCCCTCACCTGCAAAGTGATAGGGCGGGTAAGAAAGGGAAAGATGTCTTGCCCATAGGTAGTAAGCCACAACTGGGATCAGTCCAAGGACGGCAACAACCCCCAGTAGCCCCAGCTTTTTCGGATGCAGCATCTTCTTACGACCCAGAATCGTAACAATGGCATACATCATCGGCAGCCCAACGATTAACCCCGTAATTTTTGACAAAAAACCCCAACTGCCAATGACTCCAGCCAGTATGAGATAGTGCCGACGCCCAGTTTGCAGATAGGCAACTAGCATCCACAGGCTGGTTGTTACCAAGGCAACCATGGCGGGATCGGGAAGAAAAGAGCGCTCAATAAAGATGCTTCCTGGTAATAATGCCATCACCGCCGCACTCATCAGTGCGTGTTCTTCATCCCAGACACGACGGACGAGTTGATAGAGGGCAAAGATCCCCCATAAACCAAACATTACGGCGATCGAGCGACCAACCCAATCCTGTTGACCAACAATGGGATACAGTAACGCTGCCAGGTAACTGACTGTCTGGAACTCGCGCCCTTGATAGCCAGGCCCAGCCCCACCCCAATTGACTTCGGGGTAGAAGATATTGCGGTTGGTGCGGTAAAAGTTATCCGCCATCATTGCGGTGCTAGACTGTCGCCAGCTAAAGGCATCAATAAACGGCTGGTCGATTTGATAAAACCGTAAGATTGCCGCAACAACTAGAATGAACAGAATATAAAAGTTGAGGCGGAAAAAACGTAATTTCATTTCGCATCCTGACGTTTACTTAATTGTGGCGTAAACGAAAGGCTCAACCTTTTAGAGTTGATGGGTTTGAGAGCGTTTAAGGCTGGATAGCTGTACGCTACCCATCTCCCAGCGATAGGGTGGAGCAAGGACACCTTTGGCTCCCATTTTTGAACGCACTAATAATGGATAAACGTGCCAGTGGTAGTCGTAGGCATACGCCCAGTTCTGCTCGTAGATTCCAATATCGACGTAGTAGCGCCCACCATTGAGATCGAGGCGATCGCAATGTAATTTAATCTGTCCTTTGCCCTGAATTTGCTGTAGCGAGGTGGTTAGGGGCAGGCTGACTTCGCTGGTGCGCCCAAGGGTTGCCGTGCTGGTATCGAAGCAAATTTGACCCTCTTCATCGCTAATGGTGACGCTGAAAATGGGAGCCATAATGAGCTGCGTTGCCAGATACTCAATCTCCACCGTCAGGGCTTCTCCACTCTCGATTTCTGATGCTGGTAGCAAGCGCACGTCGGTAATTTCGACATCCAAAGAGCCAAAGCGGTTTTCATGGAGTCGCAGCTCAGTACCTGCCGAGGTCAGTTTGGGAGGGCGTACGGGGGTGCGTTGCTGCGTTTGCGATCGCATCTCGACCTTGTACTGCCCCGCCACAACGTCTGGTTCCCCATACGCCACAATTTGCCCCTGACGCAACCACAACGCTTGGTCGCAGAGTTCCTGAATTTGTTGCGCGCTGTGAGAAATAAGGACTATTGCACAGCCGGAAGTTTTCAACTGGGCAATTCGTTCTAAGCACTTTGCCTGAAACGAAAGGTCGCCCACCGAAAGAAACTCATCCACTAAAAGCACATTGGGGTCAGTGTGGACAGCCACCGCAAATGCCAAGCGCATCTGCATCCCCGTGCTGTAGGTACGTACTGGGTTGTCAATAAACTGCTCTAACTCGGCAAACTCTACAATGGCATCAAAGCGCCGCGCTACTTCCCGACGAGTCAGACCCGCCACCACGCCGCTGACACCAACATTTTCTCTCCCAGTCAAATCGGCGTGGAAGCCAGCACCCAAATCCAGTAGCGCCCCAATTCGTCCATTGACTTTTACTCTTCCCTCATCCGGACGTCCGACGCCACCAATAAGCTGTAACAGCGTGGATTTACCTGCGCCGTTCTTACCGATAATCCCTAACATCTGACCTGGAGAGACAGTGAAGCTGACATCGCGCAATGCCCAGAAACACTCTAGGGGTTTCATGCGCCGCAAACCCGACAGTGCTGCTTCCATGATGGTGACAGGTCGTTCAGCATGGTAGCGGTTGAATCGCTTACCCAGTCTTTTGACGATAATGGCTTCAGGCATTTAGAGTTCCTCCACAAAGCGATCGCTCTGCCGCCGAAAAAACTGCAAACCAATGGGTAAACAAACTGCCATTAAGACGGCGATAATTACTAATGGTTGCCAATTGGGTAACGTTCCTTGTATTAGTACATCCCGATAAGCGTTGACAATATGTACTATCGGGTTGAGGTTGTAGAGGTACTGATAAGCGGCGGGCACGTTATTGATATCGTAAAAAATGGGCGTCAGATAGAACAATAGCTGTAGCAAGACACCGAGCGTGTGCTGGGTGTCCCGAAACGTGACGTTCAAAGCAGCTAGTAAGTAGGCGATGCTAACGGTTAGGGCAAACTGAAGCGCCTGCAAAAGTGGCAGAAATAGGATGACAGGCTGTAGCTGAACTCCATCGATCAGCAGAAAGACGATCAAGACGGGAAGCCCTAGCACGAAGTGAATCAAGCCCGTTGTCGTAATTACTACGGGCAAGATGGCTATTGGGAAACCGGGTTGTCGGATTAGGGGACGATTGGCGATGATCGCCCCAGTGGCTTGGAACAGGGAGTTTTGAAACCAAGTCCAGACGAGCAAACCAGTAAACACAAACGAAGCGTAGTTGGGTATGGAAACGGGTAGCACAATCTGGAAGACAAAGACAAAAACTGCCAGTTGTAGCAATGGGTTAATCAGCGTCCAAGCGATTCCTAAGGCTGACCGCTTGTAGAGCAACTTCATATCGCGAGCAACTAACTCTCGCAATAGGTCGTATAGATAGGCTAACCGCCACTTATAGAGAGGATCTGGGAATTTCCGCTTAGATAGCATGAGCGTTCAATTTTTTGATACGGGGTAAAACTCACCAACGTTTGCATAGTTAGGTGTCTCCGCTAAAATAAGCTTTGATGTTGTGGTATCCACTCGTTGGGAAACGGGAATATAAGGGGCGCTACGACCTTCGCCCTTGACTCGTTGGCGAGACTGCCATAGCGACCAAGGTCCCGCTAGATTCCCAGCTATATCCAATAAGATCATCGGGATAGGATGAGCGCAACGACGTTGAAACCGTTCTCTAATTCGCTGCATTTGCCACATCGGCAGACCAATTGCTACAGCCAGTAATCCCCGCAGATCGCGATCGCACAAGAAAGTTGTTAGATGATAGGAGATGATTCCCTTGCTGTAGTTGTAGAGTTGACGGCGTAGAGCCGACATATCGCGGCGGTGCTTGTGCCAAACCAGTGCCGCAGGTTCATAAACGATCGTATAACCAGCTTTGAGTACCTTGTAGAAGATATAGATATCTTCTCCAACGCCTGAAGGCATACCTGGGCCGAGTGCTTCATCCATCAAACCAATCTCAGGATGGCTAAAGATAGTCGCACGGAAGGCAGCATTGGCAGTTCCACCAAGTTCCCAAGTTGGTACAGAGTGCATCCAAGAGTGTTCAAACCAATCTCCGTCAACCTCAAAGCGATTAAAACCACGTCCTAGACCGCCACTACCATATTGCTCAAATATTTGCTGTGACTCGGTTTGTAATTCTCTAGGCAAGATATTTCCACTTACCGTCATCACGTCAGCGCGAGCGAAGGGTGCGATTAATTTTTCCAGCCAATCAGGGAATATTGTCACATCATCATCTACTGTGACTACGATGTCCCCTTTACTGACGATAATACCTGCATTGCGAGCATAAGCTACCCCTTGTCGTGGCTCGCTCACCAAGATTACCTCTGGGAACTCAGCTACTACAGGTGGAGTTAAACCCGAAGTAGGATGGTTGTCCACAACAATAACTTCTACCTGACGGAGTGACTCCTGATCGACTAAGCTGCGGAGGCATTTACGTAGATCGTCAGGTCTGTCGTATGTTCCTACCACGATAGAAGCTGAGACATTAACAGGCAGCTTAATAGATTCTGCCTCCTTAGGTTCAGTTGGCGTGTATTGCTGCTTCAGTAGGGCGATCGCTTCCCTGGCGCACTCATCTACATTCACTCGTGGGTCGGCTTGGAGTAGTTTGATACCCAGAGAGTCAACAATTGCCTCGCACAAGCGAGTTACGCTAATGGGCTGGTGTTGATCTTCAATATCGAAGCTCCCAATTGCTGAATGATTCCAGGTAACATAGACGCGCACATTTGCATAGTCGGTCGTGTTAACTATCGGCTGTAGAGGTTGAGTTAACTCAACGGTACGCACGGCGATCGCGTCTGGAAGTTTTGGAGGCTCTGTAGAGGGTACAGGCTTTTTTGGTACTTTAATGGGTGGAAGAGAGCCATAATCTTGGGCGATCTGGGCGGCAACCTTACTAGATTTCTGATAGGTTCCCAAACCCGTAAAGCACCCCATCAGTTCTGCCCAAATCAAATCGCGAGGGAAGCGGGTTGGATACATGAAGGACATAAACAAGCGACGGATATGCCAAGACCACAGCCAGGTTAAACCGAGCCGCAGGAAAGAAAAGGCTTCTTCAGGATGCAATCGGATACTGCACATGAAATAGGCAAACACGGCACCGTTTGCATGTAGTTGCTTTCGCAATTTCTCATAATCTCGTCGATGGCGGTGACGGACGATCGCATTAGGCTCATAAACCAGCGTATGTCCTCCCTTTACAACCCGGAAGAACATCTCCAAATCGCCAGCACCATTGGTGAGAGTCCCAACATCCAAAGCCGGATCAAAGTAACCCACTTCCGCAAACACGCTGCGACGGTAAGCCATATTTGCCCCTGTACCGTAATTACCTGTGGCAAAAAACCACCACGGCGTCTTCGTATTCGGTTTGACTTCATACCACTTACGCTTAAATCCCTTGCCAAAGCCGCCTTGCATCTCAAACAAAACTTGTGCTTCTGTTTCCAGTTCGTAAGGCACAACTAAGCCGGTGATTGCCATTACCTCTGGATTTTCGATGAATACCTTGGCTAAAGCTTTTACCCACCCTGCATCGACTACGACATCATCATCGGTATAAGCAATAATTTCGCCTCTCGCCTCAATGATGGCTCGGTTGCGTGCCCAATCTAGACCAGGACGAGGTTCTGTCACATAACGGACATGGGGATATTTTGTCTGCACCAGACATTTAGTCGCATCACTGCTAGGGGCATTATCCACAACCAGAATATCGAGGGCTGGATAATCTAGAAGGCTGAGAGCATCTAGACACAGGGCAAGATCGGTAGGGCGATCGCGCGTACAAACCGCTACCGTCACTAACGGCAACGTCCCGCTATACTGTGGCGGTGGCACGTCAAACAAATCTTCAAGCCGCAACTTTTCTGGTCGTGGGGGTGCTGCTAATCCATTCTGCAAAAGGTGGTGGATGATAGACCAGCTATGCTGTTCCAGAATCAGTGTGCTTAAAGTTTTTGCACTCACACAACCCGCCGTCACAGGTGCTTTGATATACCCAATGGGGGCACCATGTAGGCGAACTAGTCCTTGCAGCCCCATATAGCCATCTAAACCTTCAAACTTAACGAGCGGGCGGCTCAATTCGATATCCACCACTTTGATTGGATTAAGCATAAGCAAAAGCTCTTGGAGTAGAGACAACTAAAGGTTTAAGCAGCAAGCAGAAATAGAATTATATTGAACCGCTTCAATCCCCACCGTTAAGGTTGAGGAGAGCAAAGGAAGCCGAGAAATAGGGACAGCAGGGGGAGAAGGTCGCTTCATTTTCCCGCAAAAAGCTAGGGAGTATTAATCAAAGGGATTTGATATTACTAAAAGCTTTGACTTTGGGTATTTGAGAATACAGAAATTCAGTTTTTTCTGAAGGGCGAACTAATTTACTTAATCGCCACCTCTCATATAATTGTGCAGGAAGAAATCGATGAATGTTCGTTCGTCTAATAATATTCACTGTTGTCATTTCTCGTTCCGGGGCTCTCAACGGCAACGGAGGACAAGAATCGGAAGCAATGGTCGAGGTGACGGCTTGAACAATAAGCTGAAAGATGCTGATGATAGTCAAGGCGTAAAGATGGTGGCGCAAAAGCATCATCACTGTATCTAGCTTTAACGCTTCGTACAGCCAGAATAAGGTTCTGCTGACGTTACCGCTTCGACTATTTTTTGCCGCTAGATACACATAGAAACTACTGCTAGACCATCGATAAGTTTTGGGCAGAATCTCAGGTGATTGTTGGCGGACGCTTGCCATAACCAGAGAATGAGACTTTGCCATTAGTTCATCGTTGCAAGACATGCTGCTGGTTATCTGTCGGTAGCCGACAAGAAACTCTGGTACTACTCGAAATTGATAATGTTTAGCTATACGTAGGTAAATCTCCCAATCCTCGCATCCCTGAGCATTTTGTTCTTTTAAGTGGCGATTGTAACCGCCAACTTTCTCAAAGCAAGCCCGACGGATTAGAGAAGAACTAGCATTACCGATGAAATACTTGTAGACAAGGGCGGCGCGAATTTTCCCCTGTAGGTTGGAGTTATAAAATCCTCCCGTGAGTCGATCTTCTTCATCAATATCCACTGACCAGGAATAAACGACTCCCACCGAGGAGTCTGCTTGTAGCATACATTGCACTTGTTTTTCCAGATTTTGAGGATACCAAATATCGTCAGCATCAATCGGTGCAATGTACTCGCCTCGCGATTTTTCTATGGCTAAATTCCGAGCAGCGGCAACTCCGGCATTTTCTTGCTGCAAAAGAATAATTCGGGAGTCTTTTTGGGCGATCGCCTTGACAACTTCCGCTGTCCGATCTTGGGAGCCGTCGTCAACGACTAAGACTTCAATATTTAAGTAGGTCTGAGAAATTACTGAATTTAAGGTTCTTTCTATAAACTTTTCAGCATTATAGGTAGGTATAATTACTGAAACTAAGGAAGAATGATAATTATTCACACAAAAGCAAGACAGACTTATGGCGCTGATAATGGCAGAAAATTACCGGAGTTAGACATTTCTTCACTGAAACTTTATTTCTTCTTTATAAAAATGCGGCTAAATTATAAAGATTGTGTGAAGCAATCACCGTATAAACATTGATTACGGAAAGTCATCTACGATCAAAGAAATTAACAAAACTACAGACCTTTGAGCGCAATAAGCTGCATTTAGTCAGTATGCAGAAGAAAAGGCAAGTGTTACCAGGGGCTACGCCTGACCAGCAGAGAAAATTTTCTAGTAGATACTACTTAGTCTCAAGCGGATTTGAGAGAACCAAGAAAACTGTTGTATTAAGTAAGTCTAAGTAATGCTCTTCCCTAAAAAGCCAACAATTTCGGTGATTATCCCGGTGTACAACGGAGGCACAGCCTTTCGGGAGTGTCTGTCAAAGTTGATGGAAGCACAACCTCAACCGGATGAAGTGATTGTCGTAGCCGATGGCGATACGGATGATTCCTGGCAACTTGCCAAAGAGTTTGGGGTAAAGGTGCTAAGACTTTCTGTTTGTTCCGGCCCAGCTAGGGCAAGGAATGTGGGGGCGCAGGCGGCAAGGGGTGACATCCTTTTTTTTGTGGATGCGGATGTGGCGATTTGTCCGGAGGCAATAGAGCAGGTGGCGATCGCGTTTTCCCAGCAACCCGACTTAGACGCGTTGATCGGTTCCTACGATGACGCACCTGGGGCAAAGAATTTTCTATCGCAGTATAGAAACCTGTTCCACCACTACACGCACCAAATTGCCTCCACGAAAGCCTCTACTTTCTGGGGCGCTTGCGGGGCAATTCGCCGCGACGTTTTCCTCAGGATGGGTGGCTTTGACGAACGTTATCGCCAACCCTCCGTCGAAGATATCGAACTCGGCTATCGCCTGTGCCGTGCAGGCTACAAAATTCAGCTCCACAAAGGGTTGCAGGTAAAGCATTTAAAGCGTTGGGAAGCAATCTCCCTGATCAAAACAGACTTTTTTAAGCGAGCGCTACCGTGGACAGAACTCATCTGGCGCGATCGCCTCTTAAACAACGACCTTAACCTCCGCACGGAAAACCGCATCAGCACAGTCTTGGTTTACGGGCTAATGATGTGCTTAATTGCCGCCGGATGGTCTGTTGCTTTTCTCGCTGTCGCCACTGGACTTGCCCTCTTACTCCTGGCACTCAATGCCCCCCTTTACCGCTTCTTTCAAAGTTGTCGCGGTAAGCGTTTCGCCCTACGCACTATTCCCTGGCATTGGCTTTATTATCTCTACAGCGGGCTTGCCTTTGCCACTGGCACAGTACGCCACTTCCAAAAACGCCGCGTCTTAGCAGTGCAATTTTCGGAAGTTTTAGAAGTTCGCTCTGATATAACAACCGCCCTGGAGCTTCGTTAATTGGAACGCCATTCTGCCGTGATTATTGGTGCTGGCCCTGCTGGTTTGACGGCGGCTTACGAACTGGTCAAACAAGGTATTCAGCCAATTGTATTAGAGCAAGGTGATAAGGTGGGTGGCATTGCTCGGACTGAAACTTACAAAGGCTATCGCTTCGATATTGGCGGACATCGTTTCTACACCAAAGTTGAAGCCGTGCAGCAGCTTTGGCAAGAGGTGCTAGGAGAAGAATTTCTGAAAGTTCCTCGGCTGTCGCGGATCTACTATCAGGGTCGATTTTTCAACTATCCTCTTGATGCCTTTAATACCTTATCCAACCTGGGCATCGTTGAAAGTGGGCGGATTCTCCTCAGCTACTTCAAAGCACAATTGTTGCCGCTACCTACTGAAGAGACTTTGCAAGATTGGGTAACAAATCGCTTCGGCAAACGTCTTTTCCAAACCTTCTTCAAAACCTACACAGAAAAAGTGTGGGGAATTCCCTGCGACAAAATTCAAGCGGATTGGGCAGCACAGCGCATCAAAGGACTGTCCCTGACGACAGCTATCCTCAACGCTTTGTTTGGTAGCAACAACACAAAAACCTTAATTAAAGAATTTGACTATCCTGCCTTGGGGCCAGGAATGATGTGGGAGCGGTTCACAGAAGCGGTGGAAAGCCGAGGCGGAAGCGTAGAGCTAGAGAGCAGCGTCATTCGTTTTGAGCGTCAAGGCGATCGCATCAAAAGCATTACAGTTCGACAAAATGGAGAAACTCGCCAAATCGAAGGCGACCACTTCATCTCCAGTATGCCCGTAACCGCACTCATCAATCGCCTCGATCCCCCCCCACCAGCAGAAGTCGTGCAGGCGGCAAATAGCCTCAGTTATCGGGCGTTCATGATTGTGTCGTTGATTGTCAACAAAGCAGACTTGTTTCCCGACAACTGGATCTACATTCATAGCCCAGAGGTGAAAGTCGGGCGCATCCAAAACTTCAAAAATTGGAGTCCGGCGATGGTTCCCGACCCCAATAAGACTTGTTTGGGAATGGAATACTTCTGTAGTGAAGGCGACGAACTTTGGAAGCTGTCTGATGTTGAGTTGCTTGATTTAGCCGCCCGTGAGATGGCGAAGCTGGGTCTAGCAGAGGTGAGTGACGTAGAAGATGGTGTGGTACTGCGTCAGCCCAAAGCTTACCCCGTATACGACCGTGATTATCGCCAGCATCTACAAGTAATTCAAGACTATTTAGTAACGATTGAAAACCTGCAAACTGTCGGTCGCAACGGGATGCATCGCTACAACAATCAAGACCACTCAATGCTGACTGCGATGTTGGCAGCCAGAAATATTCTGGGAGAAAAGCACGATTTGTGGAATGTGAATACCGAACGCTCCTACTACGAGGAGTTTACGAAAGAGCGTGCAGCAAAAAATGACTCCTCTCTCATCCCCAATTAATACCGAGTTGCGTTCAAAGATAGTAGATCGGTTAGATGGGGAGCAGGGGAGCAGGGGAGATGAGGGGATGGGGAGAAGCTCTTACCTCTTACCCTTCATACTTCATCCTTCATACTTCATACTTACCCTTACCACTCAGGATTCAGCACTCTCTCAACCACTGAGTCCTGAGTGCGAATAACCTTGTATCACCGCGACTTTCAACAATATTATATTTTTTATAAAAGCTCTTTTGGCTCTTAGCGGCGCTTTCTGCTTCTACCGTTAAGAGCCTTTAAACTTAAGTTATGGCAGCTATCTATATATTTAAGTAGTCGATTATCTTTACTTCCAAGGGAGCGGAGGCACAGGAGCGGTAGGTTCCGTTCTTTAAGGAGGAACTCTTCGCTATTGCCGTGCAGTCCTGTTAGTTGTTGTATAGGTACTGGTCGCGGTAGAACGCGTAGGTATCAAACAATGCGCCCGCGAAGCTACAGGTAGAGCCAATAACCAAGACACCTTGGAGAGGACAACCGCTTCCAAAAACAGCGAGAAACTTGAGCATTTGCTCAACACCCACCTGACTAAAGCTTTCGAGCGGGGGCAGGTAGCCTACAACGGATAAACTTGCCAAAATCACAGCAATCAGTACAACTGGAGCCAGAAAGCTCAGAAGCAAACTCAAAGATAGGGAACGGAGATAGTTGGGCAAGATGCTCATAAATTCAAGTGTCCGGATCTACAAAGCGATAATAGGGAACAAGGTTCAACATCTCCACAATAGGGGCGATCGCCAATTTCAGACGGAGATTTTAGAAATCTTAAATCTTCATTAACAAACTTGGTGAAAGTCTTTGAAACTTACTTAAAAGGTAATGCAGTCTTATTGGTATATAGCCTGTCAGTCAACCGAACTGAGGGAAAAACCTCTCAGCGTAACGATTTTAGCTCATCCTCTAGTGGTGTTTCGTAGTGTAAACAACACCATTGCCGCCCTAGAAGACCGTTGTGCCCACCGCAATGCCCCACTGTCTAAAGGAACCGTTTGTCAAGGGCAGTTAGAGTGCCCCTATCACGGCTGGGGCTACGGCTCGAATGGTGGCGTTACTAAAATTCCCGCTCTCTCAGAAACGGCTCCAATTTCTGAGAATTTGTGTGTCAAAAGTTATCTCTGTGTAGAACAAGACGGTTATGTGTGGGTGTGTCTTGCGCCGACTGCGGCAAGAGAACGTCCCTTAGAGTTTCCTCACCTAGGACAACCAGGCTGGACAAGTTTTCGGATGAAAACCCGCTTTCATGCCCCCGTTGACGCCTGTCTGGAAAATTTTCTCGATTGCCCTCACGCTACCTACGTCCATCGTCTTTGGTTTCGCACTCCCACCGCTAAACCTGTTAAGGCAGTGGTGCGAAGTTTGGAGGATGGTGCTGTTGCTGAATACTTTGAAGAACCGCGCGAAGGTAGTCTCGTCTGGTGGTTGCTTTCTCGCAAGCGCAGCCAGATGCAACATAGCGATCGCTTTATCGCCCCAGCAACTAGCCGCGTTGACTATATATTTAACGACCAACGGCACTATATCATCACCTCGTCCTGCACTCCAATTCACGATACCTTAACGGAGGTTTACACGGTGATTACGTTTCGCTTTGGTCGCATTGGGTGGTTAGTGCGGTTATTTTTTGAACCCCTGTCTCGCCTAATTATTCAGCAGGATGTGAAGATGCTGGCGATGCAGCAGGCAAATATCGAACGCTTTGGTGGCGCTTCCTACAAATTTATCGCGGCGGATTTACTGGCACCCTACATTGCCAAATGGCGCACCAGCCTCAAAACTGGTTCTCTCCCACCTCCGGCGGGAATGGAGCATCAAGTAGACATGCGCTTGTGATGCATTGATTACCTGTTCCAGGAGGGCTGGTAGTTGAGCGATCGCATCAAGAAAACCGAGCCACAGAAGCGATCGCCTTTTCCGTTCTGTTCAAATCAGCGATTTAGGCGTTGGGGATTATAGGGACACAAGGGAGATTTCTATATTCGCCAATCCCAACCGAGGGAGTCCTGGTGTTTAGCTAAATCATTAACCCCTTATCCCGTAACTTATGCTCAATTTGCTGCATTTCCTCGCTCGTCTCGCCAGTAACGATACCGTAAATTTCGCTATAGATTTTTCCGTACTTAACCTTCTCCTGAGCCGACAAGATCATAAAGTCCTTGCGAGCTAGTTCTGGTTTCAGGGTTTCTAAAATCGAGTCTAATGTCCCATCCATGCGGTAGCCACTGAAATATTTAGCCACCTCCTTTCCCAGCCCCAGCAGGGTATAGCGCTGCAAGCAAAGAGCAGTAGAGCCATTAACTCGAAAATTAGCATCGATCGCATAAAGCTCTCCCTGGGAGTTTTCCAGCACATCGAAGCCAATAACGCCGAAATAACCCTGCTGATGAGCATACTGACCAATGGCAGCAATCATCTCGTAGAATTTGCTCATGTCGCTTTGGCGGTAGTCAATTAGCCCTCCTAAAAAGCTACCTTCTGGGGTGACAAGTTGGATTGTCGTCCCGATGAGGCTAATATCTCCCGCCTTGTTGACATAGAATTGCACGCAGTAATTCTGCACGACATTCTTGATAAACTCCGAGACAACAATCGTATCTACCAACTTAATATGAAGGTATTGCCTGATTTCCTTCAAGCAGTAGTTCAGATCGCTAGTGTTTTCGATAATATAAGTGCCTTCCCCTGACAGTCCGTGGGACGTTTTGATCAAGTAGGGAAATTGCTCTGGTAGCTGAATGTCTTCCAGCTTCTGGGCGTGCAGATCATAGCTGGAGTATTTTGGACATGGCACTCCCAACTCGGCTAGGGTTACTTTGCTCAGTAAGCGGTAATGGGTGTCTGGATCGACGGCGTGTTTTTCAGGCTTGAGACCATCAAAGGGAAACAAAACGATAAGTTGGTCAAAGCGATCGCTCTGGCTGAGTTCATCCAGATAAGTCGAGCAATCTATCATCTCTATATTGTTTGTGTAGCTAAAGCCCAAATGCTCCCGCCAGTAGTCAACCAGCGAGTTGGGCGGCGGAATGATCACAATCCCTGGAAGCACATCACCTAGCACAGCAATATTCTTCCAAGGTTCCTTTTGACAAATTTTGTCGAAGGAGGCTTTAGTGGCTTCACTACTGCCATCTTGAAGAAAGTATTTTTTATTATTAGGGTAAGCTGCCCAACTTGCAGTTGCAGGGTAATTTAGGATGAACCCATATCGTGCATCTGTGATGTCTTGAGCAAATAGATCGGAAAAGGAATTTCCCTGAAAGTAATCAAATTCGTATGTTGAGTTCATAGAAAACTACCCAAATAAGCCAGAAAAAGAAGTTGTACAACAAAGAATATACTGATGGGCAAAAGTTCATTGTTTCCTCTGCGACCTTTTGCATTCTCTGAGTTTAACTTCTCAAAATTAACTCAATAATTAGTAAAAATAAATTAATCTTTATTGGTGTAATATAAAATTTTACATAAGTTTGTAAACAGGGATTTAGTCCTCAAAATCGAACCTAATCCCTGAATACGAACCTTTAATTATTCACTTCATCCTACTTGTTTTTGTTAGAAGTCTTATTAAATAAAATAAAAAGATTTCTGACAAAAATAAGCCTTAATCATTAACTCAAACTTGACACTACTAGGCAGAAGAAGACATAAATACGCCTTAAGTAATCAGACGCGATTATGTCGATAGTGAGTTAGTAGTCAACAGATATTTTATGCCTTACTGAAGACAAGGGCTTCTGCTTGTAAGTTACTTTCTGCTTCTTTGTTGGTAAACACAGCCGGGCTGTCCATTTCTGTAGTCATGTAAGCCACTGCCATGTCCTGGGAATTATACGCCCACCCAATACGTCCCTGATGGTCTATGAGGATGCACCCAGCCTCTCCTGAAACCTTAGATATCAAGGTGTCAATGGCTTTTTGCGCTGCTTTTTCTGGATGGGTGTTTCCAGCCATAGAATCAGTCGCTGTTTTGGCAAGAACCACCGGGATAATTGACTCGCCATCACCCGTTGTTGAGCAAGCGCCCAGGTTATTGTCGGCGTACAAGCCGCAGCCAACGAGGGCGCTGTCACCAACGCGACCAGAGGGCTGATTCGCGAGTCCTCCCGTTGAGGTTCCGGCGACCAAGTTACCGTCAGCATCTAGGGCGACACAACCAACTGTAGCGGGGCGATCCAAAACCGCCTCCTGTTCCTCCCACTCCCGCCGCTGCTCATCGCTAATCAAGTCCCTGGGGGCACACATCTCATCTCCATGCTCTCTGGCGAAGCGTTCTGCACCCCGTGAGACTAACAGCATGGACTTGTCTTCCATAATCTTCCGCGCTACCGAGATCGGATGAGGTATCCCCTGAACGGCTGCTACTCCCCCCCAACCCAGGGTGCTACCCTCCATCATTGCTGCGTCTAAGGACACCTCCCCGTCGCTGTCAAGAGTTGCACCAATGCTGGCGTTAAAAGTTGGGTTATCTTCAAGAACGCGAATGGCTGCCTCAACGGCGTCTTTTGCACTACCCCCACCAGTTAGTATGCTCCAACCTGCCTCTACTGCTGCCAAGCAACCAGCGGTGTTAGCCTTAGCCTTGTCATCTGAGATGGTTTTCGCTCCACCATGAACAATAATGCTTAGGGTCATATCTGCTATTCCTAAATTTTTGTTAGCTGTGTGTACTACCGCTGAAAGGGCAATAGTCAAATTCACATTTTTTACATTTAAAGGCAGCTTGAAAATTACAGCTTCATCCCTACAGCGTGTCTTAGCCTGTACTTAAGGAAGGTTTGTGTATTAAGCCGTTTGGTAATTTTCGATACAAAAGGATGAAGGATTACCACTGACGTTTTTTGGTGTGGCGCTTCTTGGTGATCAGTTGATCCAGTGCCGCGATCGCACTATCGACTCACTGAAACATGGCGCGATCGTTTTATTTAAATATCTTCACGTCAGATAGTTGAGGATTTTATTGTCTTGAGTTAATAAAAATGAATCGTAAACCTTAGCTGTTGCGACTATAATTTGGTCGGCTGGATTTGCATGAAATCCGGTTAATTGAGTAGATTGAATTGTAATCGGAACGGTTAACTGTAGCAATCGCATGCCGGAATAGGATAAGGCTAATTCTAGCCATTCTTCTACTGAACAATCAAAACCCAGTCTATTTTTATCGACTAATTTCGCGATCTCCCAGCAGGAAATGATGCTGATCCCTAGCGCTTCTGCTTGATTTTCCTCAATAATTTTCAGGTTTTGGGGAGTTAGTTTGGGGCTTTCGTCTACCCACCAAATCCAGATATGAGTATCTAGGATAATCATGTCAGTGCTTCCCAATCTTCTGAAGCTACAGGCTGATAAGGGTCATTATAATAAGTTACTTTTCCTTTTAGGGAATGAAGGTCAGACGAGGATTGTTTCTTAGAAACTCCTATATCATTTTTGAGAGACTGAAGGATAATTTCAATAATCTGGATTCGTTCTTCTACTGATGCACTTTGTAGCTTGCTAAGTATTTCTGAGTTAATCATCTTTGCGGCTCCCGATTTGATTTATGCTAAATAAACTACTTAACAATTTATCGTGTTGATTAGTGTCGTCTTCCTGCAATGGTTTTATTTTCACCGATACATCAGTCAAAGTTTTTTCATTTAAAACATGAACTCGCTGACACAGCAGTATTTTTGTAAATCAACCCAGCAGTTCCTACATGAAGCGATCGCCCTCTTCAGTTCCAACGTTTTATGAAGAAGGAAGTTGATAACGAAATAGAAACGGAATAAAAGCTGTTGGTGGGGAATTCAAGATCACTGCGTTTTGCCGTTAGCCTGTCGCACGCGGTTTGGGCGATCGCGTACTTCAATTCAGCTTTGGATCAACTCTCGTTTCCCCTAAAACCTCAAAGGCGATCGCTTCTCTATAAAACCAACAATTCAGCTACTTATACAGGCTGAACTTCCCTGATGTCCACACGCTCACCCGTTAAGCTAAACGCCCGCACTTCAGTAATTTTCACCCTCACCAACTGACCAATTAATTCGTTGATGTCGCCAGCAAAGAACGTCAGACGGTTACCCCGCGTGCGCCCCATAACTTGAGTAGGATCTTTAAGATTTTGTTCTTCAACGAGAACTTCCTCAACCCGTTCAAAGTAGCGTTGCGAAGCTTCAATGGCTTGGGTGGAAACTAAATGATTGAGGCGCTGGAGGCGATCGCTTTTCACTTCCTCACTCAGCTGATGCTCCCACAATGCCGCCGGAGTGCCGGGACGAGGCGAATAAGCCGCCGTATTCAACAGATCGAAGCCAATATCTTCCACCAACTTCAGCGTATTCTGGAACTGCTCTTCCGTCTCCCCAGGAAAACCGACAATCGCATCAGCACTAATCGACGCATCCGGCATATAGCTACGAACTGTCTCAATGATGCGGCGATACTTTTCTGTGGTGTAGCCCCGTGACATTGCCTTGAGAATATCGTTATCTCCCGATTGGAAGGGAATGTGGAAATGTTCGCATACCTTCGGTAACTCCGCGCAAGCTTTAATTAGCCGTTCTGTGAAGTAGCGGGGGTGACTGGTAGCAAAGCGAATCCGCTCAATTCCTGGCACATCGTGGACGTAGTAGAGCAAATCCGTCAGCGTCTGCTTGTGACGCCCCGACTCCGTAACTCCTGGTAAGTCGCGCCCATAGGCATCAATATTTTGCCCCAACAGCGTCACTTCTCTGTAACCCTGTCGCCCCAATTCTTCCATTTCGGCGCGAATTGCTTCTGGTGTACGAGATTGCTCTACGCCCCGCACGTTCGGAACCACACAATAGGTGCAGCGCTCATTGCAGCCGTAAATCACATTCACCCAAGCCGTCACATTACTATCCCGACGCGGTTTAGTAATGTCTTCCATGATGTGAATCGCCTCGGTGGCGACGACTTGATTGCCATCAAACACCTGTTGCAGCAAATCCTGAAGGTGATTGGCGTGTTGCGGCCCCATCACCAAATCCAGTTCTGGCACCCGCCGCAGCAGTTGCTCTCCTTCCTGCTGGGCAACGCAACCCGCAACTACGAGGGTTAAATCTGGTTGCTCGTGCTTGCGCTTGGCTTGTCTCCCTAGATAGGAGTAAACCTTCTGCTCGGCGTTATCCCGAATCGTGCAGGTGTTGTAGAGAATCACATTGGCGTCATTGGGGTCTTCTGACCACTCAAAGCCCATATCTTCCAGAATGCCAGCCATGCGCTCTGAGTCGGCTTTGTTCATCTGGCAACCGAAAGTGGTGATGTGATAGCGGCGGTTAGTCGTGGTCATGGACAGCTACAACCAAATTAATGGCAAAAAAGAGTAGGGACTTTATCTATGTTACCTATCCCGCAGACCCTTACATCGGGAGTTTGATCGTAAAGGTTGTCCCTTGTCCTACCACAGAAGAAGCAGTGAGCGTCCCCCGATGAGCGGTAACGATCTGCATGGCGATCGCTAACCCCAATCCAAAACCGCCTGTATATTTGGAGCGCTCTGTATGCACCCGATAAAATCCCTCAAAAACATGAGGTAAATCCGTTTCACCAATCCCAATCCCACTATCCTCTACTTGAATCACCGCTTGATGCGATCGCGTAAAAAGTCGGAGCTGAATTTTCCCACCTCCGGGAGTATATTTGCAGGCATTACTCAGCAGATTCGTCACGACCTGACGCAAAAGGTCTGGATCGGCTGGCAAATACAGGGGTTGCCAAGGTAGATGGCTACTCAGACTCAACCCCACTGCTGCCGCTTGGATAGTATAGATGTCTGCTATCTCTTTTAGTAAGCTCGTCAGGTCAACTGCGTTCAAAGATTTAGGATCTAACGGTCTTTCATGGCGAGCCAGAAGTAACAAATTACTGACGAGGGAACTCATCGACTTGGTGACATCAACAATCTTCTCCAAACGAAGACGCTGCTGCGAACCATCACCAACGGGGGACAGTAATCCCACCTGAGCATTGCTCAACACCGCCGCTAAAGGTGCCCGCAATTCATGGGAAGCATTGGCAGTGAAGCGGTGAAGTTGCTCATAGCTGTAGCGAATCGGTTGCATCGCCACTCCCCCCAAGAACCAGCCAGTGATCCCAATTATCCCTAAAGTCACAGGTACTGCTAGCGTCAAAACTAAGCGTAACTGAGCCAAACTCTCTTGAGTAGAGGTCAACGGAGTGCCAACCTGGAGATAACCAATTAACTGACTCTCTTGGTAGACGGGTAGCGTTACCTGACGAATCCAAGGGACAGTGGTTTTGATAGTGTCAAATCCTGGTGCGATTTTCAGCTCTTCTGGGGCAGGTGTACCAAAAAATTGCACAAGTTGCTCCGAAGGGCTGTACCAGCGTGCATACACCATTTCTGTATTCAGCAGCCGCGTGTTACTCCCTAGCAGCGGGACATTTTCTAGATCCAACTCCCCCTTCTGAAATTCATAGTTGGCATTAGTTGCCATCACTCTGGTTTTTTGGTAAAGCAAGCGGTCTAACTTGTCTAGCTCATCTACGATTTCCACGTAGTAAAGCAACCCTGCAAAGCCAATCAAAATACTCCCCATCGATAGGGTGAACCAGCGAGCCAGATTCCGACGGCTACGACCAAACATGGCTAAAGAAGGCAAAAGTCTGCGGGTAAATGGTAAGCAAACATGAAAAAGTCTTTCCCTCTGTTTACATTCAACTTTCCCCAGGGTTGAGGCAGTATCCCATACCGTAGACGGTCTCAATCCAGTCTGCTGCACCGACTAACTGCAAGCGTTGCCGCAGCCTGCGGACTAACGTTGTCACCGCATTGCTTTCTGGTTCTGTGCCCCATTCCCATAGAGACTGTTCAATTTGAGTGCGGGTTAAAACCTGATGAGGGTGACGGAGGAAGTACTCTAGCAACTGAGACTCGCGGGCTGATAAGGTGACACTTGCCTGCCCTCGTTCAGCGGTGAGTGTCGTCAGGTGTAGTTGCAAATCTCCTACGCCCAAACTATCTCCTTGCCACAGAGGCGATCGCCTCGATAATGCCCGTACTCGCGCCAACAGTTCAATAATATCGGTAGGCTTAACGAGATAGTCATCAGCTCCCGCATCTAATCCTGTCACTTTATCAGCGGTGGTATCCTTAGCGGTAAGCATCAACACAGGGGCAGTTTTCCCAGCTTGTCGATACTGACGACAAACATTTAAGCCGCTGATTTTCGGCAACATCCAGTCTAAGATCAACAGGTCATACTCTTTTTGGGACAGCAGCCATAGAGCCATGTCTCCATCATCGACACCATCTACAACGTGTCCGACTTGCGACAACGCCGCCTGTATTGGCTCTAATTGTGCCAGATCGTCTTCTACCAGTAAGATTTTCATAAAATAAAGCGATCGCCCTTTTCCCTCTAGAGACAGAAATCTCTGATTATGTATTCATCCTAAAGAAGCAGCATTGTTTAGCACGTCTTCCACCAGTCTGATTCTTACTGATAGTTGACCGGATCAAAGAATTCTTCTCACTTCAAACAAAGTTTTATGTCTTCACCCCAATGGCTGAAAAAATTGCCCGCTCTGGGCTTAGAATTTTGGCTCTCTCTACCTTTATTAGGAATAACTTTTTGGACGGGTGGTGGACTATTAGCTAACCAACTTTTAAGCCGTCCCTACGGTAGCGTTGATAAGCTAGAAGCTGATAGAGAGCTAGAGGTACAACTTTCCCTGACGGTGCTAGTGATTCAAGCGGATATCTATACCGATTTAGGACTAACTAAAGTTGAGATCAAAACTACCGATTCTGCTTTGAAAGAGCTGGAATTTGAGTTTCTGGTGACAGAAGTCAGCCAAGTGGAAGCGATGATTGCTCAAGAACTAAGATTGTCTCAGGAAGATGTGAGGAAACTAGTGCGCTATCGGTTGAAAAACTAGTACTCCCTAAGAATGATTTTTATAACTGATATTTCCAAAGGATGGTATTTGCGGTTAGAAGATCATCTTCCCTTTAATGACTCATACTGTCACATTCCGTCACATTTATTGGTAAGGCTAGAATAAAGACAAAACAAATTTATTTAGGATTCAATCACAAATGAAGAAGCTAACTACACTTCTAATTAGCGCTCTGCTCCTAGCTGGTGCTGCCGCTTGTCAATCCGACGTTGCCCAAACCAATACCGCCGCTCCCGATACTACAGAAGAAACTATCGGAACTCCCGCTGCTGAAGAGGCACGAGAAGGGCAAGAAGATGCTACCAGCGAAGTTCGCAGAGACCAACTTAATTCAGATATTCGGGCACGAGAAGAACGCGACCAAGCCTTGGGTAATGATGATGTCAGAGCTGATGCTGACTTAGCTAGGGAAATCGCCAGCAAGTTAGAAGCGAACTTACCTGCTAGCCTTTTGACCGTAGAAGCGGAGGAGGGTGTTGTCACTGTCGCAGGAACCGTTCCTACTCAAGAGCAGTATGAGCGCATCGAACCTTTGGCACGGGAGATCAGAGGTGTCCAGAATGTTGATATTCAAGCCAAAGTTCAACCGGCTCAACCCCAAGGTAATAACTAGACTGATCGCCATCCTATTTGGTTGATGAAAAGCTTTTTAATCAACCACAAAGACACATAGACGTGCCTTAGGGGCTTGTAAGGCTAGGACACGAATCATTGGGGATTGCTAGTAGTTAATGATTTGTTAGCTGGAAGAGCGATCGCAGGGAATTAATATTAATTTCACCGCGACCGCTCTAGCCATGCTCTATCGCTCAGTAAGAACCTAGGTCAATCTCGGAAATACTTGTGAGTAAAAGTTGCGAACAGGAATATAACTAAGGTAAAAAAAACAAGTCCAGGTTAATTGAGGCACCTATTGCCATTAACTTTTCAATCCAACAATTTTTACGGAGGGTTTCCCTAACAATTAGTTTTGATGAATTGATTGAATTAGGGAAGTTGAAACTTTCTACAACCTCTCTCTATAGAAGTTTTTGAGAGTGCTATTGATGAACGGTTTTTCGCGGACGCCCTCCTTTCTTCCCGTTATTACGAGCGGCTTTTGCTTTTGCCGTTGAGGTGGCAGAACCTCCTTTACTACCTAATTGGGCCATCCAAGCTTTAGTCCCAAATATCCCTATCATCAAAGCTGGAATACTTAAATCAACATCTAGCGTTTCCCAGTGTAGTCCCTCGCCAGATGGGGTAACTTCCACTTGTACGAGGTCATCAGTCGAGGCACCCGCTAATCCTTGAACTAACTCAGGGGGAAATAAGAAGCTGGCTCCATTTCGCAGTTCCACGACAATACGACTAGATTTTTGATCGTAGTGAACGGACTGAGCACGTGGCTCTGATGCATCAGATTCGCGTGCCGAGATCCTTGCCTTTGCAATCTCATCCTTTAAGATTTTCTCAGTTAAATTCAAGTTCTTCATGAATCTCGCTCCATTTCTTTAATAGTTCTGTCTGATGAACAAAAATTAGTTGCAGAGCTTTTTTCACATCTCCATCGCTCATATTCCAAATTTGAATGAGTGAGGGGTCTTCTGTTTCACTGCCGAGGTTGATTTTTGCTTCGCCACCCGCTTTAATAACGTGAACATGAGACGGAAGATGATCGTTGGTGTAAATGCGTACACTAAAACCATCTTTCTTCAGTACGGTTGGCCTGTAGGTTTTTATAGCTTTTTAATATATATCTGCATTGTAACTCAAGCGCTTGGGTTTTTATGCAAACGCAGAAACCTTCCTTGAGCCAAGTGAGGAAATGTCAGCCCAGAGCAAAAAATCTCTACTTCGTATCCATCCAGTTTTGCCCAGCACCAACATCAACCAGGAGAGGAATGCTTAACTGAACAGCGTTTTCCATCGTCTGGCGAATCTTCACCTGCAATTCCTCCCACTCATCGGGGGGAACTTCCAAGATCAGTTCGTCGTGAACTTGCAAGAGGAGACGTGCCTGGTAGTCTTGCAAGATATCGTGCATCTTCACCATGGCGATTTTGATGATGTCAGCACTAGATCCTTGAATTGGGGCATTGGCGGCGGCGCGGAGTAATCCGGCGTCGTAGGGGCCTAAACCTTTGAGTTTGTCGAGGTTGATGTCTTGGGTGTTTTTGCCTCGGTTCTGGAGAAGAGTGTGTGAATTGAAGTTGAAGTAGCGGCGGCGTCCTAAAATTGTTTCAACGTAGCCTTGCGCGATCGCTTCTTTTTGTAACTGCTGCAAGTACTCGAAAACTTTTGAATAGCGATCGTTAAACCGCTCAATAAATTCTTTACCCAATTGCGGCGAAATTCCTGTTTCCCGCGCAAAACGCTGCGCCCCCATCCCATAAATCACACCAAAGTTAATCGTTTTACCCAAACGCCGCTCATCTGGCGTCACTTCCTCCTTCTCAAACAGCAACCGCGCCGTTACCGCGTGAACATCTTCGTTATTTTTGTACGTCTCAACCAATATTGGCTCTTTACTCAGGTGTGCCAAAATACGTAACTCAATCTGAGAATAATCCGCTGTCACCAGCATCCAACCCGGTTCTGGAAGAAACGCCCTACGAATTTGGCGAGAAAAGGCAGTCCGGATGGGAATATTTTGCAAGTTCGGACTAGAAGAAGATAGACGCCCCGTAGATGTCGCTGTTTGGTTGAAGTCTGTATGCACCCGATGCGTCTCTGGACGGACTAGTGCTGGTAGAGCATCAACATAGGTAGACTTCAACTTAGAGAGAGTACGGTACTCCAAAACCGCATTGACAACCCCACTTTCATCTTCTTCTTGCAGCTTTTCTAACGTGGCGTGGTCAGTTGAGTAACCTGTTTTAATCTTGCGAGACTTCTTTTTACTCAGGTTCAATTTGTCAAACAGCAACTCACTCAACTGTTTGGGAGAGCCTAAATTAAATTTTTCCCCCGCCGCTTTGTAAGCTCTCTGCTCGATTGCCTCTAAATCTTTTTCCAGCGTTTGGGAGAATTGTTTCAGGTAATCTCGGTCGATACGGATACCCAGAGATTCCATATCGGCTAAGACAGGCTCCAAGGGTTGCTCAACATCCAGCAACAGCTTGTGCAGTTTCGGGGTTTGTTTCAGTTCCTCCCGCAGCTTAAGAACCAATCCAAATGTAGTATAGACATCCATCCCGCAGTAGTTAGCGACGCTGGGGATATCAATATCCGCCATCGTTTTGCCTTTCGGCACTAAGTCAGTGAATGACTTGGCAACAATACCCAGATATTTCAACGCCAAGTCACTCAAGTTATGGCTATTGTCAGGATTTAATACATAGCTTGCCAGCATCGTATCGAAGACGACACCCCGCAGGTGAATGCCCTGAAAATGCAACACTAAGCGGTCAAATTTGGCATTTTGCAGCGATTTTGGATACTTATCGCTTTCTAAAATCGGGCGCAGTGCTTCTAGAACCGCGTCCTTCTCTAAATTTCCACCCGCTTTGTGACCAATGGGGATATAGGCGACTTCCACATCATCCCGCTCAAGTTCCGTTTTACCCTTTGCCTGTTTGCCTTTAGTAAAGCAGCAGCCAATCCCCACCAGTTGGGCATCCCGTGGCTCTAAATCGCTGGTTTCTGTGTCCCAAGCTGTCGGGATTTCCGGGTCAGTGCAACCTTGCAGTTGCTTGACCAACTGAGCCAGCTTTTCGGGAGTATCAATGATGGTTGGTTGCAGCTCATCCTGAGAGGCTTGCTGCTGCTGGTATTCTTCCGTCTCCTCCGCACTGAAAAACCACAGGTCGTCGCCAGTATCGGGGGCGAGAACCTCTTCGGGGACAGTCCCCGTCGGAGCCTCTTCAACAGGGAAGCCGCCAAATCGTTGCTGAAGCTGGTCAATTTTCTTTAAAAATGTCTGAAATTCTAGCTTTTCTAAAAGGGGTTTGAGAACGTCGGTGTCAAATCCCTCTAACTTGCCCTCTTGTAGCTCCATGTTTACAGGCGCATCAAAGGCTAACTGAGCTAAGTAGCGGGAGTGTTCTGCTTCTTGTTTCCCTGCTTCTAGTTTTTTTTGCGTTGCGCCTTTGATGCTGTCTAATGAGGCATAAATTTTATCTAGGGAGCCGTACTCTTTGAGCAGGCTTACCGCTGTTTTGTCGCCAATACCTTTAACGCCAGGAATGTTGTCTGATTTGTCACCACAAAGGGCTTTGTAGTCAACGACTTGTTCTGGGGCGATGCCGAGCTTTTCTCTAACCTCTTCGGGCCCAAATTCCGTAGGGCCGGTGGAGTTACCCCGCTTGAGGAAAGTGCTGTTGAGGTAGAGGACGCTGATGCCTTTCGTGGGGTCAATGAGTTGGAATAGATCGCGATCGCCTGTTAATATCTTCACTCGATACCCTTGGGCACTAGCCTGACGAGCTAAAGTCGCCAACACGTCATCCGCCTCATAACCTGGGGACGTTACTACAGGCACTTTCAACGCCGTCACCAACTCTTTGAGGTTTTTCAGGTCAGGAATAAAATCTTCCGGCGTGTCTGGACGGTCGGCTTTGTAGGTGTCGTCCGCTTCATGGCGAAATGTCGGCAAGCTCAAATCGAAGGCGACAGCCATCGAGTCTGGAGATTCTGACCCCATCACTTCTGTTAGAGCCTTGAGAAAGCCAAAGCAAACACTTGTAGGAATCCCCGATTTCGTTTTCAATCCCCCATCTCGCCCTTTGGCAAAGGCGAAATAAGAGCGAAAAGCTAAAGAGTGACCATCAACCAGGATGTACAGAGGCTGCTGTTGAGAGGAATCAGCAGCACTTTGGGGTGCAGAGGTGGTTTGAGACATAACTCTATTTTATTTGGGATTGGAGAGGAAGGGTGAAGACAGAGTGCTGAGTCCTGAGTAAGGATTAGGGAGCAGGGGAGCAGAAAAGCAGGGGATAACTACACTCACCCTTCCCTTCATACTTCACCCTTCACCCTTCCCTTCATACTTCACCCTTCACCCTAGCCTCCGGCAACGGCTTCGCCGAACATACTTTCTTCCCTACTCAGGACTCAGGACTCAGGACTTATAATTCCGCATTTAAGCTGGTTATTAAGCATATTTACTTAACTTATTGTTCGCTCTGAGCAAACTGGCTGAAAGCAACCTGATACAAGTGTTTCATCCAATTTAGGAAACTTTTTGAGAAAGGATTCCATCTTTTGATTCTACAGAAGTACCTATTTAGAGGTATAGGCACTTTGTCAAATTATTGTTATATTTCTTAATAGCGAAAGACATATAGTCTTTAGCTGACAAGGGTTTCTGTTCTGAACCCATTTATCTCTCTTAAGTAGGAGAAAGTATCATGTCTCAGCCTGTTGAACTATCCTTGGAACAACAATTTAACCTTCGCTCATTTGAATCTCAGGTTCAACACATGAGCCGCGAACAAGCCCAAGACTTCTTGGTTAAGCTCTACGAGCAAATGATGGTGCGCGAAACAATGTATAAGGAGTTTCTCAAGCACGAATGGGGACTAGCGCCTAATAACGAATCTGAGTCATAGTCGCCGGATGTCTAGTCAGCGACCTCTTTCTCTTGCTCGGTTCCCTCCTGAGGAAAGGAGCTGGGGATGCTGGGGCGTTAACTTGACTCTCAACACTGCCTATTAGCAAGATTTGATAAAACCTCATTTCAAAAACGTTTTATCCCATTTTTATTTATTCACGTTCGTTGATGCTCAACCGCAGTTTCAATTCGTCTCAAGTGCCTAAAGCTGCGTAAAAATCTTGTATAAATAAGCATCCTACTACTACTAGCTAGGACTTCCATATTTGGAAGCTGCGTAAGGGCTTTATCTCTCGAATGTATTCTTTCGCCTGGACTCGCAAGAGGGTGTGTGTTTGCAGAAAGTTAAGCTGCTGCGTCTCAAATTCTATGCAAATCTGCTGCACGAATCGTTCTGTGACATATTCCATCACCACGGGTTGCAAAAAGAATAACCCATCTGCTTTTTCAATTTTGCCGTCTGAAATTTCTGCCATCCCTGAGGCGATTATTTTCCTCAAGAACAACCGCCACCATTTGAAACTACTTCACTTGGTCTAGCTATTGCACCGCAAGTAATCATCTTTATCTCATCCATTTATTTGTCTCGTTGGTGGGGCGATGTTCAGAGGTTATTTGTAAGGCGATCGCGCAACCAGTACATTAAGCTAACGAAGCCTGTGGCAACAAGCGTTCCCGATATAATGTAAACAGCTATTCTCTCTTGTGCCACTTTTATGGACTACCAACACATCATCACAATTGAGCCTGGAAAGCGCAGTGGCAAGCCGTGTATTCGGGGAATGCGAATCACAGTGTATGACATCCTAGAATATTTGGCGAGTGGGATGAGCGAGGCGGAAATTCTGGAAGACTTTTCTGAACTCACTTCAGAAGACATTAAAGCTTGTCTTGCGTTTGTAGCCGATCGTGAGAAAAAGTTATTTGTGGCATCGCTGTGAAACTGCTATTGGATGAAAACCTGTCAGACCGAATTGTTTCCAGAATTGTCGAACTGTATCCAAATTCCGAGCATGTCAAGACATTAGGACTGCTCAATACAGATGATGTAGTGATCTGGGAGTATGCAAAGGTAAATGGGTTTGTGATTGTTTCTAAAGATTCTGACTTTCACCAACGCAGTTTACTTTACGGTCATCCACCCAAGTTTATTTATCTCCGGATTGGCAATTGCTCAACATCGAAGATTATTCAGATCTTGAGAGATAATTTGAACACGATCAATCAATTTGGAAGTAGCGAAACACAAAGTCTTCTAGTGTTGATGTAGTGTAGAACCGCTGCACAACAACCCGCTTGCATGCTGACCGTATCGAGTTGGTTGATTGAGAACGAAAAGTTACTAGCGACGGGTGAAACGGAACATTATGTCACTTACGTTAGCGATCGCAAGTCTTATCAGTTAGATTAAGTCTGCAAAAGCAGATGGCTATCCACGTGCATAGCAAAGATGTCGATGGGGCTTTCACAATTATCGAAGTGAATGTTCCAGAGACCTTAATCCTTCAAAGTTAGCCTTCAGAGGGGGGTAGGAGGGGGTTTGAGATGGTAGTGTTAGGAAAATCCATTCTCCCTAGATATGTTTCATAGTTGCTTAATCTGCACGGATTTTACCGACGGTTTGTATCGGCTTGTGGATTTTGTGCCCAGTTTGGCTGCCAGTGGCATGAAGAAAATTGTTTTCACCCACAGCGTACCGTTATGGGAAGAGGGTGGAATTCCTCGTATAGATCAAGAAGCAATCGAAAAGGCACAAAATCGACTTCAGGGACGTTTGAAGGATGTACCCTCAGGAGTCAATGTGCAGTTCGATGTCCCATCTGGGCGTCCACTAGATACAATTCCTCAAACGGCAAAGAAGCATCAGGCAGATGTCATTATTACGGGAATGCCAGTCCGGAACTTGTTAGAAGAAAAGCTCTTTGGCAGTACGACGACTGGGTTGGCAAAAGCCTGTAATCGACCTTTGATGATTTTGCGCCCAGAACTAGTTTCTACTTATACTTGCGAAGAACTAGAGTTACGCTGTCAGCATCTATTCCGGTACTTACTGCTTCCCTACAATGACAGCCATGCCTCTAAATACCTAATCGGTAAGGTTAAGGAATACGCCCAGAATCGCCCAGACGACTCTCTCCAGGAGTGCTTGTTGATGTGGGTGGTGGATGAAGGGGGACGACGAGAAATCCCGAAGGACTATCAGCTCCAAGAAGCTCAGGAGAAATTAGCACCGATTCAGGCAGATTTGGAACAACAAGGGCTGCAAGTCTGTACAGAAGTTTGCTTAGGCAATCCATTGACGGAGATACTGGATGCGGCGTTGGAGTACGACATCAGTGCGATCGCTGTTTCTTCTGATAATCTCGGTAAATTGATAGCAGCCCGTAGCTTTGCTGGTGAGTTGTTCCGCCGTAGTTGGCACCCGATTCTTTTCTTTCCTTCTTCCAAGTAAGCGGCGCTAAGTTCTTAGTTGATTCAATCTAGTGTAGCGATCGCATTTCCCCCCTCAGTGACAAGACTGTAGGGGGCTTTTTCTATCTTTGGTTAGATTACTGCCAATAAAGATTTATGCCATTCAGAATAGGAATATATAGCTAGGGCTTCTTAGGATGAGATTAGGTGTATTTTACGAAGCTTGAACTAATAAGTCCCGCACTTTTAGGTAAATTTAGTAATTTTTCTTAAGAATAGAAAACAATGCGTCAACTACAAAACTCAACAGTAGCGACTACTATCCTTTCACTGGCTTTAACGGCATTTGCTGTTCCCTCGATTGCCGAAGCTTCTTCCAGAACTCAAAGCCTTCAGCCCTCCGCCTCACAAGCCCCTTCCGCTTTGACAGGCGATTATCAACTGGCACAAGGACAAATCCCAGATACCTGCCGCCAAGTGTCAGCAAGAGGGGTTTTGGGTATCCGGCAACAGCCATCGAGCGAAAGCCCTGTTGTGGGAAATTTAGTAAATAATCAGCGAGTGGTTATTCAAAATCGCGGTAACAACGGCTGGGTGCCGATTTTATCCCCAGTAGAAGGGTATATTCCTTCGGCGAATCTCGTCTACTGTACGTCTGCTGCCCCAGCACCGCCACCTGCCACCTCCGACAACTGCCGCCAAGTAAGAGCCAGGGGAGGGTTAAATATCCGGCGAGAGGCATCAACGACCAGTGCTATTGTCGGACAGTTCGCTAATAGGCAGCGAATTGTTGTTGAAAGCCGAGGTAACAACGGTTGGGTGCCAGTCGCATCACCCGTACAAGGGTATGTCTATGCCCAGTATCTTGGTTATTGTTTCTAAGAGTTGCTGCCATTAAGTGGTGGGTTACGGTTGAGCCGAACCCACCCTACAAATAGCGCTAAGACTAACGCCTGCGGGGGCTAAAGCGGCAATTTGTCAGTAGCAGAGGCGTCAAACTCATTAATAGAAGCTATGTTAATTTCACTCATAAAATAGAGTTATCAGAAGGCTTGACAACGATCGCCTTCGTCCAGAAAAGGAGTTTGCCTGCTGTGGTTGTACAAGTATCTGACCGTAGCTACGAAGCCAAGACCCAGGAAATTGCCAAGCAACTCCTGGAAGCCACCCGCGAGAAACGCTCCTTATTTGCCCAGATGCGCGACCAAATGCGCTGGGATGATAAGTTACTGGCTTGGGCGATGAGTAACCCGGGTTTAAGGGTGCAGCTATTTCGCTTTATCGACTGTCTGCCTGCATTGCGGAGTAAACCGGAGATTGCCCGTCACTTGCAGGAATATATGGGGGATGAATCTGTAGAACTCCCCTCCGCCCTCAAAGGGATGCTCAACTTCGCCAGTGCTGACTCCATGCCGGGACAAGTTGCCGCAACGACTGTATCTACCGCCGTGGAAACCCTAGCGCACAAATATATTGCTGGGGAAAACATCAAGCAGGTGCTGAAGACGGTTGAGCGACTGCGGAAGGAAAAGATGGCGTTTACCCTAGACTTGCTAGGGGAAGCGGTAATTACAGAAGCTGAGGCGCAGTCCTATTTAGAAGGCTACCTGCAATTGATGGAACAGCTCACACAGGAAGCCAAGCAATGGTCACCTGTGCCAGAAATTGACGTTGCCGATGGTGAGGAACTGCCGCGCGTGCAGGTATCGGTGAAGCTGACGGCGTTTTACTCGCAGTTTGACCCCCTGGATGAGGAGGGGAGTCAAGAACGGGTGTGCGATCGCATCCGCATCTTACTGCGTCGTGCCAAAGAATTAGGCGCGGCGGTTCACTTTGATATGGAGCAGTATGTCTACAAGGACATGACACTCTCCATCCTCAAGCAACTATTGATGGAAGAGGAATTCCGCTCCCGCACGGATATTGGACTCACCTTGCAAGCCTATCTGCGAGATAGCGAGCAGGATTTGCAGGGCGTTATCGCTTGGGCAAAAGAGCGGGGCTATCCCCTTACTGTGCGCTTAGTAAAAGGGGCGTACTGGGATCAAGAAACCATTAAAGCCGCCCAAAAAGATTGGTCGCAACCTGTTTATAACGACAAAGCGGCGACTGATGCCAACTTTGAGCAGATGACTCAGATCATGTTGGAGAATCATCAGTACATTTACTCCGCCATTGGTAGTCATAATGTGCGATCGCAAGCTAGAGCGATCGCTCTAGCCGACAGCCTCAATATCCCCCGTCGCCGCTTTGAGATGCAAGTCCTCTACGGTATGGGCGACCAACTTGCTAAAGCGTTAGTAAAACAGGGTCATCGGGTGCGGGTGTATGCCCCCTATGGCGAACTTCTCCCCGGAATGGCGTACCTGATTCGCCGCTTGCTGGAAAATACCGCCAATAGCTCCTTCATCCGACAAAGCCAGGAAGACCGACCTGTAGAAGAGTTAATTGCGCCTCCTGTGGTTAAGGAAAGCCAGGAAACAGGGGAGCCGGGGAGTGGGGAAGAGTTATCCAGCATGGATTACCAATTCCCCAATGCCGCCGATACAGACTACGCCCAGATCAAAGCCCGACAGGACGCTCAAGACGCCTACGCCAAAGTGCGGCAACAGTTGGGTAAAACTTACCCACCCCTGATTAACGGCGAGTATGTGGAAACAGAGGCAACGGTTAACTCCGTCAATCCCTCCAATCCTGATGAAATTATTGGCACCATCGGACTGCTTTCGATTGAGCAAGCGGAAGATGCCCTAAAAGCGGCAAAAGCTGCCTTCCCCGCTTGGCGACGGACTCCTGCACGGCAACGTGCCGAAATCCTCCGCAAAGCTGGCGATATTATGGAACAGCGACGGGCCCAACTGTCTGCTTGGGTGTCTTTGGAAGTGGGGAAAGCGTTGCGGGAAGCGGATGCGGAAGTTTCAGAAGCGATTGATTTTTTCCGCTACTACGCTGACGAGATGGAACGTCTCGACCGGGGTTATAACTACGATATTCCGGGGGAAAATAACCGTTACGTCTATCAACCACGAGGGATTGCCGTCGTTATTTCTCCGTGGAATTTCCCGATCGCGATCGCTACGGGAATGACGGTGGCGGCTTTAGTTACAGGCAACTGTACCCTCCTCAAACCCGCAGAAACGTCTTCTGTAATTGCGGCGAAAATTGGGGAAATCTTAGTAGAAGCAGGAATCCCCAAAGGCGTTTTCCAATTCATTCCCGCTAAGGGTTCAACCGTCGGTGCCCATATAGTCAAGCATCCTGACGTTCATCTGATTGCCTTTACGGGTTCAATGGAGGTCGGTTGTCGGATTTATGCAGATGCGGCAATTGTCCAGCCGGGACAACAGCACCTGAAGCGCGTCATTGCAGAGATGGGTGGGAAGAATGCCATTATTGTCGATGAAAGTGCTGACCTCGACCAAGCTGTAGCGGGAGTGGTGCAATCTGCCTTTGGCTACAGCGGACAAAAGTGTTCTGCTTGTTCCCGCGTCATCGTCCTCGAAACTGTTTATGACAGCTTTATTGAGCGGATGGTAGAAGCAACGCGATCGCTAAATATCGGTGCAGCGGAATTGCCCAGCACACAAGTCGGGCCAGTGATCGATGCTACAGCCCGCAATCGCATCCGTGACTACATCGAGATAGGGCGTCAAGAAGCCAATGTCGCGTTGGAAATGCCTGCCAGCGATGACGGTTACTTCATCGGGCCGGTGATTTTCCGGGATGTCTCCCCCGATGCCAAGATTGCCCAAGAGGAAATCTTCGGGCCCGTTGTCGCCGTCATGCGGGTGAAGGATTTCCAGGAAGCCCTGAATGTGGCTAACGGCACCAAGTACGCCCTCACAGGCGGCTTGTACTCCCGCACCCCATCCCACATCGACCAAGCGACGGCTGAGTTTGAAGTCGGCAACCTCTATATCAACCGCACTACCACCGGGGCGATCGTTTCCCGGCAACCCTTTGGCGGCTTCAAGATGTCCGGTGTCGGTTCCAAAGCAGGTGGGCCCGATTACCTGCTGCAATTTCTCGAACCCCGTGCCATCACTGAAAACATCCAGCGGCAAGGTTTTGCCCCGATTGAAGGAGCTGAGTAACTAACGATTCCAATTTCTTGAGATTAAGGCGATCGCGTAACCACCTAATAGCAGCCAGATTACGATCACGATACCCGCTGCCACCCAGTTACGCGATTTTTTCCCGCTCATTGTTGCCGCTTTCTCCCGGCATTCTGTCATCACTGCTGGGGGAATCAGCTTCACTACCAGCCAAATCCCCAATGGCACAATCAGCAGATCGTCTAAATAACCGATTACAGGAATAAAATCTGGAATCAAGTCAATGGGGCTAAAGGCATAGGCGACCACAGCCGCCGCTAAAATCTTCGCATACCAGGGAACCCTAGCGTCTTTGCAGGCAAGGTAGACAGCTAGGGTTTCCTTTTTTAGTTGCCGTAGCTGCCTTTTGATTCCCTGCATACTAACTATCCCATTGAGGCGGAAACAGGCTGTCTAACCGCTTCCCGCAGCAATTCTGCCTTATCGGTTTTTTCCCAAGGCAGATTTAACTGGGAACGCCCAAAGTGACCATAGGCAGCAATATCTTGATAGAAACGACCGCCCCGCTCTGCTGGCAAAGAGCGCAAGTTAAACGTCTGAATAATTCCGGCTGGGCGTAGCTCGAAATGCTGCTTCACCAGTTCCAGTAAGCGCTCTTCCTCAACGGTCGCCGTGCCAAATGTCTCCACAAAGATACTGACAGGTCGTGCCACTCCAATGGCATAACTCAGTTGCACCTCACACTTTTCGGCTAAACCAGCAGCAACAATATTTTTTGCTACATAGCGGCAAGCATAAGCAGCAGAACGGTCTACTTTAGTGGGGTCTTTACCAGAAAAGGCACCACCACCGTGGCGGGAGTAACCCCCGTAGGTATCGACGATGATTTTGCGTCCTGTCAGACCGGAATCTCCCTGAGGCCCGCCAATGACAAACTTACCTGTAGGATTAACCAGAAAACGAGTTTCTTTAGTAGGTTTAAGCTCAATGTCAGCAAATGCTGGCATGACCACGGCTTCCCAGAGGTCTTCTCGGATTTTTTCCTGTACGGCGGCTTCGTCAGTAATGTTGCCAATGGTAGCGGTGTGCTGAGTGGAAACCAAAATAGTGTCAATTCCTACCGGGCGTCCGTCTTCGTAGGTGACGGTGACTTGAGTTTTGCCATCAGGACGCAGATAGGGCAACTGTCCAGATTTGCGGACACCTGCCAAATGGCGAGAAATGCGATGCGCCAAACTAATCGGCATGGGCATCAGTTCCGGGGTTTCGTTGCAGGCAAAACCAAACATCAAGCCTTGGTCGCCAGCACCAATCGCGTCTAGCTCATCCTCACTCATGTGCTCCCGGCTTTCTTTAGCAACGGTGACGCCTTGGGCGATATCGGGAGATTGCTCATCTAAGGCAACTAAAATGGAGCAACTATTAGCACAGAAGCCATTGTTGCCATCTGTATAGCCAATTTCAGCAATTTTCTGGCGAGCCAAGTTAATATAATTGACTTGAGCCTGAGTAGAAATTTCGCCCGTAATCAGCACCAATCCAGTGTTGACAACGACTTCAGCGGCGACACGACTATAGGGGTCTTGCGTCAGCAGAGTATCTAAGATTGTGTCGGAAATTTGGTCACAAATCTTGTCAGGATGACCTTCTGTGACTGATTCAGAGGTAAATAAGTAGCGACGAGCCAATGACAAATTCTCCTTTTATGGGGTTTAACAATTAAGGGTTTGGCTAGTGTAAACAGTTATAAATTGCAATCATAACAAGATTTGCCCAGAAGCTAAATTTACTTCCTTTCAAGTATTGCTAGCGCATGTCACATTGTTCTAGCCTTGCCGCCAGCGAGGCACAGATTAGATCCCACTTGCCCATGCTCACATCCCCTACGCCTCCCGCCGGGAGATGACCAGGGGGAGCTGTATCGGCGTCAAAGGTAAGCTCGCAGTAGGTGAGCCACTTGCCGTTGACACGCCAGCCGACCTGTTCGCCAAAACGACACCAGGTAGCATAATCAATTTTTGAGCCTCCCCCAAGACTATCCCAGATGCGCTTTTTAGGGACATAACCAAAACGTCCGTTGCTGTAATGCGTCCACATATTTTCAACGGTATTGAGCACTTCACAAGGAAAGGTTCTAAAGTCTTCGACTCTGAGCCAGTTTTCTTCGACGCGATCGCATACTTGCAATAAAATTAGGCGAGTTTCCCTATCAGCCTCTTGCCATTGCTTGGCAGCGAGCAGCGCCTGGAGTGGGCGGTAACCTACTTTTACGGCGGAACTTAAATGAGCATCAGTAAGAGCAGCATTCAAGTCTGGCGCTACGGAGACAACCTCTTCGGTCGGAGCAGACTTGAGAACCTCCATCACCTCGGCAGCCGATTGATAGCGGTCTTTGGGAAAATGCTCTACAAGTTTGTCTAATACGCCTGCCAGAGTTGGATTGACGGTTATCCCCACAGGTAAGTGTTCTTGCCAGAACCAGCGACCTGACATCGGATCGTAAATGCCATCAGAGCCATCTTGCTTAGGAAAACGATTCGTCAACAGACAAATGCACGTCACTCCCAAGCTATACAAATCGCTGGCGGGGTAAGCCTTCCCCAGCATTTGCTCCATTGGGGTATAGCCTGCGGTGCCAACCATCGTCCCCGCTGTACTCATAGCGGTTACAGTTGATTGCTTAGAAACACCAAAATCAATCAACATTAATTTGCCATCACCGCGACGGCGCATGATGTTGTCGGGTTTGATGTCCCGGTGAATTACACCTCGGTCGTGGATAAACTGCAAAACTGGCAGCAGGTTATCCAAATCCGAGCGAATCTTTTTTTCGCTGAAAGCTCCTGCCATCGCCAATTCTTGCCGTAAATTCTGCCCATCGATCCATTCTTGAACCAGATACAATTGCTTGTTTTGTTCAAAATGAGCGAGTAAACGGGGAATTTGGGGATGCTCTCCTAGCTCAAACAGTCTGAGTGCCTCTTGGTTAAACAATCTTATGGCTGTTTGTAAGGTGACGGGAGCCGACTGAATGTCTGGGGAGGGCGAAAATTGTTTGACCACGCAAAGGGCGTTTAAGCAGTCCGTATCCTCGGCTAGGTAGGTTCTGCCAAATCCACCACTGCCAAGGGGTTTGATTACTCGATAGCGATTTTTTAGCAGCAGTGGAGTACCGCAAGCTTGGCAGAAGATGTTGTTACTAGGATTTTGAGGCTCGCGACAACGAGTGTTGAGGCAGTAAATCATACCTTTGGAGGATGCGGGAGGAAGGATTAAATATATCTTAAATCTTGCCTAAATCAGTCGCTGATAATTTGTTACTAAAGGCGGAGAAAGGGTGAAGATGAAGTCCTGAGTCCTGAGTTCTGAGTCCTGAGTGGGAAGAAAGTATGTTCGGCGAAGCCGTTGCCGGAGGCTAGGGTGAAGTATGAAGTATGAAGGATAAAGTATGAAAGATGAAGTATGAAAGATGAAGGGTAAGAGGTTCTCCCCTGCACCCCTGCACCCCTGCACCCCTGCACCCCTGCATCCCTGCACCCCTGCTCCCCCGCTCCCCCGCTCCCCTGCCCCCCATCTCCTCATCTTCCCATTTCCCCATCACCCGACGAGGGGTAGTCTATAAGGGAAGATTTACGGGTTGCAACTCGGAACGTTTAGGATTCAGGACAACAACTGTGGCTTTTAAAATCGGTTTATTAGGATTGGGAACGGTTGGTACGGGAACGGCGGAGATTTTGCTTGACCCCCAGGGGCGTCACCCGCTGCTGAAGGAAATAGAAATTCATCGGGTAGGTGTGCGATCGCTAGATAAACCCAGAGCTGTTACCCTCCCCTCAGAGCTGATTACAACAGACTTAGAGGCAATTGTTACTGACCCCGCTATTGATGTTGTGGTGGAGGTAATGGGGGGATTGGAGCCAGCGCGATCGCTAATTCTTAAAGCGATCGCCCACGGTAAGCACATTGTCACAGCAAATAAGGCAGTAATCGCCCGCTTTGGGGATGAGATTTTTACGGCGGCAAATGAAGCCGGAGTTTACGTGATGCTAGAGGCGGCGGTAGGCGGCGGTATCCCTGTCATTCAGCCCTTGAAGCAGTCCCTAGGAGTTAACAAAATTAGTGCCGTTACGGGCATTGTCAATGGCACCACCAACTACATCCTTACCCGGATGCAAACTGAGGGCGGTGAGTTTGCAGACATCCTCGCAGACGCGCAAAAGCTCGGTTACGCAGAAGCTGATCCCACCGCCGATGTAGATGGGTTGGACGCCGCAGATAAAATTGCGATTCTTGCCTCCCTTGCCTTTGGCGGACGCATTAACTTGCAAGAGGTGCATTGCGAAGGCATTCGTCAGGTGAGTGCCGCTGAGATTGCCTATGCGGAAAAACTGGGGTTTGTCATTAAGTTGTTGGCGATCGCCAAACGGCTAGGAAATGAAGCCGCAGGGCAACAACAAACCCCTGACACTCCTCAGGACTCAGCACACTCTTCCCCATCGCCAATTTCGGTGAGAGTCCATCCCACCCTTGTTCCCCTCACTCATCCTCTTGCTAGCATTAGCGGTGTCTACAACGCCATCTTGGTAGAAGGCGAACCCATTGGACAGGTAATGTTTTTTGGCCCCGGTGCGGGAAGTGGCCCCACGGCTAGCGCTGTCGTCTCAGATATTTTGAATATTATTGGCGTGCTCAAAACCAGTAGTGATAGCCAAAAGATGCATCCTTTGCTCAGTTGCTCCCATCAGCACTACTGTACTGTCGCACCGATAGCTGAGCTGGTCAGCCGATTTTACGCTCGCTTCCTCACCAAAGACCGTCCTGGCGTTATTGGCAGTTTAGGTACCTGCTTTGGCAAACATAACGTCAGCCTAGAATCTGTGGTTCAGACTGGTTTCCAAGGCGGTTTAGCCGAAATTGTCGTTGTCACCCATGATGTTCGGGAAGGGAACTTTAAGCAGGCTTTGGATGAGATTCGGGCGCTTGAGGCAGTAGACAGTATTCCGAGCATCTTACGCGTATTGTAAAAAATACAGCGATTTTTAGAGGAATACACTACATTCATTCATCAGTAGGGGTCAGGCACTGTGCCCAGTCTCTCAGCACAATCTGTAGTCCAAAAAGTGTGAAAAACACTGCAAGTAATCAAGAGAAAGCCATGTGTGTAGTCATACAAAGGGAGGCAAATTATGGGTATTAAAAAGTCTTTAGCTCTTAGCCTTTTCTGGCTAATCGTCCCCATCGGCACTCCCCTTACCCTGTCTCAAACTCCCAACCCTCAAGAAACTAACACCGAGACTCGATATATCTTCGGGGCACCAGCGACAACTGAAGCTATCTGCCTACCACCTGTCCTCTCGCGACTGACACGCCATCGCGTAGCGGCGGGAGAAACCCTGGAGAGTGTTGCCAGTCGCTACAATCTTGTCCCCGCTACCTTGGTTAGCGTCAATCCTGGCTTACGAGGAGGCAAACTGCCCGTTGGCAAGGAAATTCTCATTCCTCCCTTCAATGGCACCCGTGTGGAAACTCCTTCAGGTGCAAGCTGGCAGGACGTTGCAGCCGCCTATGGTGTGGGAGCGGATGTTTTATTTGAGATCAATGGTTGTCAACGCCAGCCGAAGTTAGTTTTTATTCCTAGCGCTAAACCTTCCTCAGGAGGGGGTCAGATGGTGGATACTTACACCGGATTTCCGGGTTATCCGTTACCGACTGAGGTAGCAGTGGGACTAGGTTATGGCTGGAACGGCAATCCGGAAACGGAGCAAGCAAGCTTCCATGGCGGTATTGATTTACTGGCAGATCCGGGAACCTCTGTACTTTCAGTTGCTGTTGGGACGGTGGCTTTTGCAGATCAACAAGGGGATTATGGCAATTTGGTGGTGATTAACCATGCTGGCGGACGCCAAACCCGCTACGCTCATCTGAACCGTGTGAGTGTTACCCTCGGTCAGCAGGTTCAGCAAGGCACGGTTTTAGGGACTGTCGGTTCCACAGGAAACCCCAGCATAGACCAACCCCATCTACATTTTGAAGTCCGCTACAACTCGCCCCAAGGGTGGGTTGCCCAAGATCCAGTACTACACATCAAAGCAAGACCAACTGCTCAAAGGTGATTCAGTTGCTTAGTTACTTAATGTGCGATCGCGCCTTTCAAATTGGCACCGATACTACTCAGCGATCGCTATTTGGATTGAAGTATGTATTAAGCTAATCTCGCAAAAAAAATCGACTGCTCACTGGACTATAAGCGATCGCCTATAATGCTCACACGCACTTATAGAGCATAAGCCTTTATGTCTCAGAAAAATGAGTTGATTCCCCTGTTGATTTCTCTGATTATTACCATTCTTTTGATTGGGGCTGGGTTAGGGTGGCTAGCAAAGTATTCAGAGGTGAGTGGGTGGGATTCATTTATTAGCAATCAAGATGGTGATAGCTCCCAGGAGAAAGACCAAGAAATCTCCGAGCGCTTCAGTACAGGGGAAAAAATTCTGATTCCGGGAGCAGCTTCAGCTAATAAGCAATCAGGCGTGGCAGCCTTGGCGCAGGGAAATTACGAGCAAGCGATCGCTTCCTTAGAAGCCGCCCGAAAAGGCAACCGCAACGATCCAGAAACTTTAATTTATCTTAATAATGCTCGTGTTGGTAAACAAAAATCTTACACAATTGCCGCCGTAGTACCAATTAATGGGTCTAATCCGAACAATGCCCTAGAAATGTTACGGGGATTTGCCCAGGCACAAGATGAAGTCAATCAATCTGGCGGAATTAATGGAGTGCCACTCAAGCTGTTGCTTGTCGATGATAGCGATAATGTAGAAATTGCAAAAAAAATTGCCTCTAGATTAGGTGAAAATAATCAAGTTTTAGCGGTTACAGGTCATTGGACTAGTGATGTCAGCTTGGCAGCAGCATCCGTCTATGATGCGGAAAAACTTGTATATATTGCACCAGTCAGTACTACTGTTAAACTTTCTAAGTTTAGTCCTTATGTTTTTCGGACAACTATTAATAACTACACGGGTGGTAGAGCGTTAGCTGATTACATGCTAAGGAAGCTAAAACGCCAAAAAGTAGCAGTTTTCTTCCTTCCTGAAGTGACTTATAGTCAGGAACTTAAGTCAGAATTCGCTACGGCTGTTTCCTTAGGAGGAGGGGACGTTGTTGCCGAGTTTGACTTGTCTAACCCTAGTTTTAGCGCGGCTCAAAGCGTTAAACAAGCAATAGAACGAGGAGCAGAAGTGCTAATGCTCGCGACTAACAACGCGGCTGTAGATAAAGCATTGCAGGTTGTTCAAGTTAATAATAAACGCTTAGTTGTTCTGGGAGATTTAGCAAACTTGTACACCAGCAAGACTCTAGAAGTTGGTGGGGAGGCAGGTGTTGGGATGGTAATGGCTGTTCCTTGGCATATTGAGGGTAATCCGCAAGCTAAATTTCCGCTTCAGTCTAGACAGCTTTGGGGCGCTGACGTGAACGGGGTGACAGCGATGTCCTATGATGCGGTACAGGCGATCGCTGCCGCCTTGAAGCGCAATCCTACCCGCTCTGGAATACAACAGGCGCTTTCTGCTTCAGACTTTTCTGCCAACGGAAGTGCTAGAACTCTGCGGTTTTTGTCTTCAGGTGAGGTGAATGCGCCTGTGCAAATCGTGAAAATTAGTCCCGCTAATCCCTCTCGCTCCGGTACTGGTTACGATTTCGTTCCAGAATCGTCAAATTGAAATTGCTCCAGTTGTAGTCATAAGTTATCGGGATTTTCTCCTAACTCCCTCAACCGCGCTGCTAACCGTTCTGCCCGTTGCTGTTGGGCTTCGGCCCGTTGGCGTTCCGTCTCGGCCCGTTGCTGTTGGGCTTCGGCGCGTTGGCGTTCCGCTTCTGCCCGTTGGCGTTCCGTCTCGGCGCGTTGCTGTTGGGCTTCGGCGCGTTGGCGTTCTGCTTCGGCCCGTTGGCGTTCCGCTTCCTCTGGTAATAAAACTAAATTGCCCTCTGGGTCAAAAAATCTCAACCAGAGTGCGGTTTCTCGGTCTATCGTTCCTTCCCAAATTCCCAGCCAAAATCCTAACGTTTCGCACCACAACGATCCTTGCTCGTTGGGGACTAATGGTTGATAGCGGAAATTAGCATCCAACCGCCATCCTTGCAACGAATCGGGGTTGAAGGGGTCGAAGACAAAATAGTCTCGCGTTCTAAAAACCCCTTCGTAAATCTCCTTTTTTACTCCCGTATCTGTACTGGCAGTTGAAGGTGACATGAGTTCAACAATCGCATCCGGATAGCGTCCATCTTCATCCCACACCACCCAACCTTGGCGAGGGCGCGTTCCATCCACGTTTAACGCAACAAAAAAATCTGGCCCTTTGAAATCCCGATTTCGTGCCTGGGTACGACTGTAGTAGACAAACATGTTGCCTCCTGCAAAATAGTCGTCTCGCTCTGCCCAGGCTTGCTGCAACGAGCGGATCAAGAGGTTCATGGCGATGCGATGGCGATTGCTTTCCAAGGGTTCTCCGTCATCGAAGATTAGATCACTAGGTGGCGGAGGCGGCACCCAGTCGGGAGTATCGGCTGTCTGGTAAATTGTTTCTGGAGTGGCATCAACTGACATATCCTAAGTCCTCCGCGATCGCACATTTCCCAGCATATCTTTTGTGCCTGCGTACTGTAATTGAAACAGAGCGCTTGTACTGCCAGCCTCAATGCCATTCCAAATATCGCTCACTCATTATTTGACTAACTATATGAGGGTAGGCACTGTGTCCCACCCTCCTAACCAATGACTTAACCTGTAACTCTAGCTACTGGTTGCTGTTGTACGTCTTTGACTGGTTCATCTTCAGGCATACCAAGGATATTTTTGTACATCTTTTCATACTCTTTAGCCGATGTCTCCCAGCTAAAGTCCGTTCTCATACCGCGTTGCTGTAGCTTCTGCCATTCATCTTTAAAGCGAAAAGCCTCGGAAGCCCGCACCATACAGGTGTAAAAATCTAACGCTTCGTAGCGGTCGAAGCAGTAGCCAGTACCAGCATTGTTAACCGGATCATTGTGGATGACGGTATCGACTAAACCGCCAGTTCGCCGCACGATGGGAACACTGCCGTAGCGCATGGCAAGCATTTGACTGATGCCACAGGGTTCAAACCGTGAAGGCATAAGGAAGGCATCACTACCTGCATAAAAGCGTCTAGAAAGAGCATCGTTGTAGAGCAATTGAGCTGACATCCGACCCGGATAACGGGATGCCATCTGCCACAGTTGGGTTTCGTAGTAGCGATCGCCTGTTCCCAACAAAATAAACTGACTATCGGTATAGGCCAAGAAGCGATCGAGAACTTGAAGCAGCAAGTCAACGCCTTTTTGATCCACCAATCGCGATACCATCGCCAAGAGGAAGGTATTGGAATTGACTTGTAATCCTAATTCTTCTTGTAGAGCAATTTTGTTAGCACGGCGTTTTGCCAGGGTATCGGCAGTGAAGTTTTGCTGGATATATTTATCAGTCTCTGGATTGTAGATTTCTGTATCAATACCATTAACAATCCCTACCGTCTTTTCACTAATAAAAGACAGCAAACCCTCTAAAGTTTCACCGTATTCCACCGTTTGGATTTGCTGGGCATAGGTAGGAGAAACCGTATTCACCCGGTCAGCAAACTGCACAGCCGCCGCCAGCGTATTGTGTCCCTGCATATACCAGGGGCACCAAGTCATCTGTTCCAGTTTCCAGCGCCACGGGCCTTGATAAGCAAGGTTGTGAATAGTAAATACTGTACTAATGTCGGACGATTGGTGCATCCACACCGGAATCATCCCGCTATGCCAGTCATGGCAATGAATAATATCCGGCTTCCAGTAGTTCCAGGAAAACTCGGCGGCACCATTAGCAAACAAGGTAAATCGCCAATCTTCATCGGGGCCACCATAAACAGAACGACCGGAGAAAGAGAGGTGCCCAAACAGGTACAACGGCACATCAGTTCCCGGTAAAACTGTCTCATAGACAGCGAAATGCTGAAACATGGCATCTCCCCACCAAATCGGTTCGTAGGGGATTTCCATCTTGTCTGACAAGAAACCGTAGTAGGGCATGAAAATCCGCACGTCATGCCCCATCTTTCTCAAAACTTTGGGTAACGACCCCACAACATCACCCATACCACCCACTTTGGCAAGGGGAGCTACTTCTGCCGCAACAAAGAGAATTCGCATATTAATTTTTGTGTCCGTTTAGATATCACTTAGTAATAGTACCTAAAGGAATGCCTCACTGTACGCGCCCGAAGTGAAATTAGCCACTCAGTACAGGCAACAAAAGCAGAGGTTTTAGCGCTCCGTCTGGCTCTCAATCTACATTCAACATTAGAGCGAGACAGTACTCACCTTAGGTGGGGGCATTAGATTCAAAAGTATTCAATGATACTTAGACAAAAAACGAAATCTCTAACTTTAGCAATCTAATATCAATAACGCACCGGGAATACAGCTCCAAACCGTCCTCCATTAATACTCAGATCAGAGAAAAATTTATGAGCAATTGACAAAACTATCCCGATGTGGTGAATGAAGTTGTGGAAGAGGCAGTAGATAAGGTTTTCTAAATTACGCTGAAATCAATTATTTATCAAAGGAGAAATTTTATGATTTTGCCACTTCTTGCTTTTTCAACTATCTTTTTGCTTCTTACAAATGGCACACTAAATTCCGAAAGGGAAACGCCTGAGGAACAATTACAAGAGGATCTGGAAAAATACCTTTCAAAACGTGGAAAACGCCGCAAAAATCGATAGTTTTGGCGAATTGTTTCGGAAAATTATTTAAAAAGAAGCGATATTCCAAAAGGATGGAGAAGCGGTGTAAGGTGATTCACTTCTTGCACCTGAAGTTTCGATCCTCGTGCATCCTGGCAAGAGATGTGTGTGCACCGTCGATTTATGGGGGAAGCCATTTTTTAGTTCTAGTTCCCCCTAATGGTGCAACTGAGATGATCTACTTCTCCATCCTTTTGTTTTTGATGATTTGAGAAACTAGGAGTTAGGGATTCTTGAGACTTTCTCGGCAAAGTCTTCACCGCGCTCAATTTGAGCAAAGATTTCTTCGAGAATCTCTTGCGCTCCCTGTTGCCGCATCCGTAGGGCAAGTTCCTTGCCGATTTGTTCTGCATCGCTGGCAGAACCCCTGATGCTATCTTTGACAGATCTCTTGCCATCCACACTGATAACGATACCGGTTAAGGTGAGTGTATCGCCTTCAATTGTGGTGTTAACGCCAATTGGCACCTGGCAACCACCTTCTAGCTGGCGCAAAAATGCCCGTTCAGCATTGCATCTTTGGGCAGTGGGAAGGTGTTCGATTGCTTTGAGCAGTTCTAAAACTTCTGTATCCCCAGCACGGCATTCAATCCCTAGTGCCCCTTGTCCGACAGCATGGAGAGAGACTTCAGGGGGGATAACTTGATGGACGCGATCGCCCATTCCCAGACGCTCCAATCCGGCAACTGCCAGAATAATCGCATCGTACTCCCCATCATCCAGTTTTTTCAAACGGGTGTTTAGGTTGCCCCGAATATCTTTAAAGGTTAGGTGAGGGAAATGGTGCCGGAGTTGAGCCAAGCGGCGCAGGGAAGAAGTCCCCACAATTGCCCCTTCTGGCAGCGTCTCAAGTTGCTTATCTTTGTGCTGTTCATGCACAACAAGGGCGTCAGCGGGATTTTCCCGCTCGGTAACGATTCCCAGTACTAACCCTTCGGGTAAGTTAGTCGGTAAATCCTTCAAGGAATGAACCGCCAAATCAATCTGTTGATTGATCATGCTCAGTTCTAGTTCCTTTGTAAACAGTCCTTTATCACCAATTTTAGATAAAGCGACATCGAGAATCTTGTCGCCTTGCGTACTCATGGTGTGGACTTCAAACTCCCGATCGGGAAAGTGTTTTTGCAGTTGTTCCTGTACCCAATAAGTCTGCACTAGAGCGAGCTGGCTTTTGCGGGAACCAATACGGATTGTGCGAGGAGGGCTAGAAACCGTTGATGAAGCGTTAGGGGACATATCACAGCAGCTTAAAAAGAGCGGATTAAAGTGGCTTTATCTAGACTATCGCAGTCAGTGACTCCCATAGCCCGACGCAACGGATTGCAATAGTTCTTCTCGGTTTCACGTTGGCGATCGCAAGCGGGTGAGATTTTCTTCGCCGTAAATATTAATAGAAATTCAGTTTTTACTTGTTTATCTGGCATTCTGCCGCAGAATCGATTGGTTAATGCCGAATGCTTTGTGTTAATCAAAACCTAAAGTTTTGCCGCAAGTTTACTTACAATGAGGCAGTTCTTGTGTTTCCTCCCTAGTCTGCCTCGTATCCCCCTATCTCCCCTGCTATTTGACGCCATGAACCTATCTTTTCTCCCTTTCCCCTCATCACCAGATCAAGAATGCAGGTATTTAATCGGGAAAACCTTTCCTAATCTTCTAGCTTCCGTTGTTCTCGGCACCGTCGCGACTCTTAGTTTAGGTTCTTCCTCGGCAACTGCTGCCCTGTTGGTAGGCAATACAAGAGGTGATAACGTTGTACTCTTTGACGATCGCACGGGAGACTTTTTGGGCGAGTTTATTCCTTCAGGTAGCGGTGGGTTACTCTCTCCCGATGACTTAAACTTTGGCCCTGATGGTAACTTGTACGTCACCAGTGGCAACACTCCTGAGACTTCCGCTGTCCTGCGCTACGACGGGAAAACAGGCGCATTCATCGACGTGTTTGCCTCTGGTAACGGCTTATTTCGTCCCTACGGGGCAGCATTTGGAGCCGATGGCAATCTCTACGTCAGTAGTTTTCTCAGCGACCAGATCCTACGCTACGACGGGAAAACAGGCGCATTCATCGACGTGTTCGCCTCTGGTAATGGGCAACCCGGTAGCTTAAATGGGCCGAATGATTTGTTATTTGGTGCTGATGGTAGCCTCTACGTCACCACTCAAGGGAGTGTGGCGGTGAATGGTGAGCCTGACTTTAGCAGGGGTTTGCCCAGTCAAGTGCTGCGTTTTGATATGACAACGCGAACCTCGACGGTATTTGTCGATCAGCCAACTCCCTCACCAGACAGTTTTGGCTTTGTCAGTTTCCTGGGGCTGGCTTTGGGAGCCAATGGTGATTTGTTTGTTAGTGACTTCGCTAACGATATCCAACGCTACAACTTAGCGACAGGAACATTGATTGATTCTTTGTCTGCCAACTACACAGGTACAGTTCCCAGTAACAATTTCATTGGTAATTTAACCTTCGGACTTGACAACACTCTTTATACTGTCGGCTTTGACTTGACGAACAATAATTTTGGGGCAATTTTGCGTTATGACGGTGTGACGAGAGAGGCTTTGCCTGCTCCAGGTAATGAGGGTGCTGTCTTTGTGGCTACTACCCCTCAATTGCTGCGTCCTGTCGGCATCACGTTTACCTCCCAACCCCTTGCCTCTGTCCCTGAACCAACGGCGACAGTGGGGTTGCTAACCTTCGGCACTTTCTTTATGGCTTCACGTTGGAAGCGTCAACGTAACTAAGGCTGAAGAGTAAGAGTACTGCGTGCGATCGCCAATCCTAATTAAGTGTGGCACTGTCTCTACCTACATGCCTAGGCGGTGTTTGCACTGATCGCCCTTTGCAAAAACCCTCACGCTCTTAGCTGCCTCTCCCGTAATCATCAATAAAACTCTATGAAGAGCATCAAAACTATTGATTCAATATGAGAGCGATTTTTTTCGGGGGAGATAGAGCAGGCGATACGGTAAGATGGCTCAAGGTCTGATTCTTCTTTCCCTGTCATTTATCATTTGTTTGCAACATTGCCGAAAATAGCTGTTGTGCCAAAGCCCAAGGTATATCTCAACGATAGATGTTGTGGAGCCTAGGTTGAGGACAGTTTGCTGAAAAGGGTCTGACTCGGCAATGTTTCAACAAGAAGGGAATGAGTATAAATATTTAGGCAATTTGGCTCGCTTTCTGTCCATCTCTCCCGAAAAAAATCGCTCTCCTAGTAACCGCACCTTCTAAACGCTCTATACCCAATTGTTCAAAGACAGCAGCGCGGAATGAGGGGTCATCAAGAGGAGCAGTTCCCAAGCTAATTAGAGGATCAGGAGAAGTTCATTGGCCCAGACCTATGGGTCGCGCGGCTGTTGAAGATCGACGACGCAGACCTTGACATAGCCGCCGAGTTGGTCTGCCGGGCCAGGGGCTCATCGGCAGACCGCAACCCGTCTGGGATCAGCCGCCCATCAGCGCCTGGGCGATGCCGACGAAGAGCGGTATTCCCAAGGCGATCGCAACCGGCGTGCCGATGGCTGTGGACGCGCCTATGTAGGCGGAGGGATTGGCCGACGGGATACCGGCTCGTAAAGTGGGCGGCCCTGAGATGTCTGAACTGGAGGCGGCAATGACGGCCAGGAGCGCGACGCCGCCAGGACTGAACCCCGTGGCGTAGTGGGCAATCATGCCGAGACCGAAGGCGATAAACCCATGCAGCAGCGGACCCACGAAGGCATATACGGCGTACCACTGAGCTACCTTGCGCAGCTCGTTAATCCTTGACCAAGCCTCCATACCCATTACCAGCATCAGTATCGAAAGCAGACCGCGGAAGAGGGGTTCGTAGAAGCTTTCAACGACACTTTCCGGCCGGGTTAGGATGCCTAGAGCGAGGCCGAGCAGCAGTGCCGATAGGGCAGAGCCCTCGAGGCTTTCCTTCACGATGGGCCATATTTTGACCCGCTCGCGCTGCTGGTCGGGATACCCGCTTGCGGTAATGCGCTGCCGGCTGAGATACTCCTGCCTGCTGGTGGGATACTTTTGCTTGGTGGGATACTCGCCTGCGGCAACCGACTGCTTGCTGAGAGACTCCTCCTTGCTGAGAGACTCCTCCTTGCTGAGAGACTCCTCCTTGCCGAGAGACTTTTGCTTGCTGGTATAAATGCTGGCCAAGACGATCGCAGTCACGAGCGCGGGGATGTCCATGAAGGGATAGAGTGCGCCGGCCCAAGGTTCGTATGCGATGCCTTGCGAGTCCAGTACCGTTATGCCGGCGGCGAGGGTAGAGCCACTCACTGCACCGAACAAGCCCCCGGTCGCAAGGGCATCCACTGTTCTAATGCCCGGCAGCTTGGCTAACGTGTAGCTTGCGATGAACACAATAAGGATCCCCATTACCACGGCGAACAGCGCAGGCAACAGCATCTCCGTCAGATTGGAATTGCGGATCGCAATGCCGCCCAACAGGCCGACTTTGATGAGCAGCATGAAGACGATGAACTTATAGATCGCATCTGGAATTTGCAGCTTGCTACCGAGGGCGGCAATGACTATACCACCGATCAGAAAGCCGAGCGTTGGGGACTGCAACTGCGCCCCGAATTTCGTCAAGAAGTCGGAAAAGAAATCCACGTTGTAATTCCTCTTTAATCAGATTTTAGGGGTCAGGACGGCAGGCAAGCGTAGCCTCAAATCCTGGGTGGCTGGCTCCACGCATCCGGGTGAGCAGCGAGTCAACCTGCCACTAAGAATGCATCTGCATCCCGGTGCGTCGTGTGCTGGAAGATAAGGTTTAGCTCCGGCGATCGCAAATGATCGCGCTAATCAGTGGTGATTCATTGGCAATGGCTTGTTGCGGCCATAGTTCACCAGTAATTGGTTCGTAAAATCCGAGCGATGCATCTGGGAAAGCGTTTTCGGGTAACCACTCAGGTGGGGAGCGCTCATTCATCATTAGCAGCAACGGACAATGGTGCATATTCGGGGAATGCATCGACTGAGCGCCCAGATTAGCCCGGTTGATGATGTCGGCATAGGTCAACACCGGACGACCTGAAGAATCTATCACCAAGTGATTAAAGGTAAAACAATTCAGGTTAAACGCCATCGTACTCACCCCCAAAGCCGCAAACCAGATGCAGACTGGAAGATAGATCCGGCTACGGAAGCCCCTGCGGTGTACAGAAAGTTCCGACGAGTCATGCGAGAGAAATTTGCCATGAATACCTCCTCCGCCTCCTCTAACGAGGAGTGATTATTGTGATAAGTGATCTTTAAAAACTTGAAGAAAGTATGGATGAAGCGCTTCATCCCTTCAGCACAGGTGTTACGCGAATACACATCGACAGGGTGTTCAGAGGTGGTCGCTCTCTGAACGGGGCTGGAAGGTGTCGCTGTCCCGCAGCAACTCCTATATATCAAGATCTATTAAGACCCGAATTTCTATGTGTTTAAGTCTATCCTTAAATCCGCACAAATTTGCGATCAATTTATATGGATCTGCTAAATAATATCAAATTCAAATCATAAGCTTTCCTTGTATTTTCAGAAAACCCGTATATCCCTGGTCAACGTAAATAGTAATCATAGAATTTCCTCTATACGCTGTTGTTATTAAGAAAGGCTTTCTATGACTGCACTTCCCAAATTGTGTTGGATGGTAAATTGAAGTTTGATTACTCTACCAGTGGACGGTACTGCAAACGGCAGAACCCTCGTCCTAGTGCCCCCTGCAAGCTGATGTTGAATGGTGGTCATAGCGCCAAAAAGATAAGTGTTTTTTATAAAATGCTTCCGCTAATCTGAGTCAATCTTTCTCAACAGAGGGTAGTAGATTCGCCGATCTTTGGCATAAACTTAAAGGCATAAACTTAAAGATATGGTTCAAGGCAAAACCATAGAATCTTGCCTTGAATTGTCACAACAGAACGCATCAAGAGGTAACCCACATGACCCAGAAAGCCAGTAAGCTCATCATAGTCACGGAAAAGTTGCTGCTGAAACAGATCGCCAAGATCATCGACGAAGCTGGGGCTACCGGTTATACGGTGATGGAGGCTGGCGGTAAAGGCAGTCGCAACACGCGCTCATCGGGACAACCCAGCGTTTCCGACACCTACTCGAATATAAAGATCGAGGTGCTCACCTCTAAGCGGGATATTGCCCTGAAGATTTCGGATGAGGTCGCAGCGAAGTTTTTCGACGATTATTCGGGCATTGCCTATCTCTGTGACGCGGAGGTACTACACGCGCACACGTTCTGAACTCAAAACCCCTTAGTGGTGCAGAAAACTAAAACTCTGTCGTCCACGGTCAATGGTCTCACAGGAGAACGTCACCACCTTTGAGAACTCAATCCGAGCGTCTCAGTCCTGCTGGTAGTGCTTCAGGGCATAAGCTTTTTCCTGTGAGAGCGATTTTTTTGGGGAGAGATGGACATCAAGCCAGCCAAATTGCCTAAATATTTATACTCAGTCCCTTCTTGTTGAAACATTGCCGAGTTAGACCCTTTTCAGCAAACTGTCGTCAACCTAGGCTCCACAACATCTATCGTTGAGATATACCTTGGGCTTTGGCACAACAGCCATTTTCGGTAATGTTGCAAATAAATAAACGCCCACCTCCTCACAAACAGAAGAATTCGGAGCGGCTTTCTTTGAAAATACTTGTTACCAGCACAGGTGAGGCAACGGAACCAAGTAAGCTTTTCCGAAGGCAAGATTTATATCAACATCCTTTAGCATTGCGGCAAAACGTTCTAACATATCCCAAACTGGATATTCTTGCCTTGCCTGCATAAAGCCCCTCTTGTCCGCCGCAGTTTTCTTTTGGACAAATGCCTTTACCACCAATGCAGACCGGATAACAGGACGATGACTTGGGTGATACGATGGCTTCTACTCGGAGTTGATAACGCCACGCACCCGCTGCCGGATGAATACTGAAGTCATATTCCTATAAGAACTGCTCTTTTTCCCTGAATCCAAATCTGGAGAGCTTGACAGCTAAAAGCGCGATCGCCCTTTGCAAAAACCCTCACGCTCTTAGCTGCCTCTCCCGTAATCATCAATAAAGCTCTATGAAGAGCATCAAAACTATTGATTCATTATCGGAGAATATTCGGATTATAATCTTTTCTAATGAAACTTCATGCTTCTTTGCTAAACCTATGAGGATAATGATGATTTTTTTCAGACTATAAATGAAGTTTATTTTAGTCGTTGTAAAAATTCATCTATCTTCATAGTTTTTCTTAGTCTTATAAAATCAATAAGCCAGAGATATAATTTTTCTGAACTGACAGGCTGACATTAAACTCAAGCCACGTCAGGAGATTTTATAAAAATTTTCCATGATTGTGATGTCTCTACTCAATCTATTCCGCTTTTGAGGAAAGGCTGCAATGACTCAATTTTCAGCCAAGATTGAGAGAATTTTTTAGCTACAAAAATTAGAGAGAAATATTTTGAGCTAATTTTTGTAGCTAAACACTTAACTCTTCCTTCATTGCCTTGTTATGCAACTCACAAATCGTATCCATTTCAGAAACTTACGCGGCGATATCTTTGGTGGGATAACTGCCGCAGTTATTGCCCTGCCGATGGCATTAGCATTTGGTGTCGCCTCCGGTGCTGGAGCTGCGGCTGGTCTTTATGGTGCTGTTTTGGTCGGCTTTTTTGCGGCGCTTTTCGGCGGCACTCCGACATTAATTTCCGAACCCACTGGCCCGATGACCGTGGTGATGACGGCGGTCATTGCTAGCCTCACGGCTGCTAACCCAGAAAACGGTTTAGCAATGGCATTTACCGTGGTCATGATGGCAGGGGTACTCCAGATCATTTTTGGTGCATTGCGCCTGGGTAGATACATTACCCTCATGCCCTACACGGTAATTTCCGGCTTCATGTCGGGGATTGGCATAATTCTAATCATCTTGCAGCTTGGCCCTTTCCTCGGACAGGCTACTCCTAAGGGTGGGGTAATTGGGACAATTCAAAACTTGCCCCAGCTTTTGAGCAATATTAGTCCCGTCGAAACCGCCTTAGGTGTTTTGACAGTAGCTATTATTTGGTTCATGCCATCGAAATTCAGGCGGGTTATTCCCCCGCAGTTGGTGGCTCTAGTTGTAGGAACACTAATTTCGCTCTTCCTCTTCCCAGGTCTTGATATCCGACGAATTGGTGAAATTCCCTCAGGTCTGCCATCCTTGCAGATGCCTGTCTTTAGTGCCAGCCAGTTTCAGACGATGCTAATTGATGCCTTGGTTCTGGGAATGCTGGGCTGCATTGATGCTCTACTCACCGCAGTGATTGCTGATAGCTTGACTCGCACCCAGCACGACTCCGATAAAGAACTGATTGGTCAAGGTCTCGGCAACCTGGCTTCTGGATTATTTGGCGGGATAGCTGGTGCGGGGGCGACGATGGGAACGGTGGTGAATATCCAAGCAGGGGGACGCACAGCCCTGTCTGGTTTAACTCGTGCCTTCGTTTTGCTTATCGTTGTCTTGTGGGCGGGAAGCCTGACTGAAGTAATTCCGATGGCGGTTTTGGCAGGTATAGCGCTCAAGGTGGGGATTGATATTATCGACTGGAGTTTCCTAAAACGTGCTCATCAGTTGTCCCCTAAGGCTGCCTTAATCATGTACGGGGTGATCGGACTCACCGTATTCGTTGACCTAATTGTTGCCGTTGGGGTTGGGGTTTTCGTTGCCAATATGTTGACAATTGAACGCCTCTCTAACCTCCACGGTAAGGATGTGAAGGCAATCAACGATACGATTACCGATGCTGATGATGAAATTCTCTTGAGCAACGAAGAGAAACGGTTGCTCGATCAAGCCAATGGTCGCATTCTGTTGTTCTACCTAAGCGGGCCGATGATCTTTGGGGTTTCTAAAGCGATCTCTCGTCAGCACGCCGCGATGGAAGACCATGATGTTTTAGTTTTAGACTTAAGCGATGTGCCACTGTTGGGCGTGACTTCTTCTTTGGCGATCGAGAATGCGATTCAAGAGGCTTGTGATAAAGGTCGCCACGTGTTCATCATCGGGGCTACGGGTCAAATTAAGCGGAGACTGCAACGCTTTGGGATTTTGGACTTGTTACCCCCGCAGCACCTGGTAACGAGTCGTTTGGAGGCACTCCAGCAAGCCGTTGCCTTAGTTAACACCAATGGAGTCCAAGGCTCTAGTAATTTCTCAAATGGGACTGTAGGACTGGATGACCCTGCATTCGGAATTTAGAGATGCTGAAACATCTAGCTAAGTAGGAAGGCTAAGGGGGTTAAGCCCTTTGTTACGACAAGATTGTCATCTGATTGTCAAACTCACGTCACATGCGTTCAGTAAACTTTCCGTAATTCGGCGTGAATTTCACTGTCGTTCTCCTCAGACTATACAAACGATGCTCTCTCGATAGACATAGCGAGAGGGCATTTTTTTTTGCTTAAACTGTGGTTGAAGGGATAGAGGAAATGCTCAGCGATCGCATACTTGTTATCTGATTGCCACAGTATTGTCATATCGGTTGTTTAACCTCAATAGTAAGCAATTGATAAAATTGCTCCTCATGCTACCCAAATGAATGATATGGATGCTCTCTTGTGTGAAGACAAGAGAGCATTTTCTTTAACCATCAAACTCCCGAAGCCTGAGTTAAATGAGGGATTTGTGGCAACGCTCTCATCATCCCTCGACTTCACTGGAAGCTAACCCTGTTTGCGGTTACGGCGGCGAAGACCAGCCACACTGACAGCAGCGAGACCAGCTAGTGCAGCCGTTGTGGAAGGCTCAGGTACGGCGGTGAGGTGCTTGACGTTCTTTTCACCAATATCGACAGCAAAGACGGCATCGTTAAAGTCGCGGTCTGAGTACTGATTTTTGCCGCCTATTGCTCTGTAAGAACCATACAAGTCCTCGAACCCTAGTAACAGATAGCGACTGTTCTGGATGGCGTAAGCAACAACGTGCTGTAAGCTATCGGGGTTAGAACTGGTTTGAGTACCAAAGATATTTGCCTTATTTCCAAGGCTGAAGCCGTCTGATCTGAGAAAGAAATCGAGTTGGGTACCAGCGGTAATTTTTCCTAGATTGACACTATCCCCTTTCTTCAGCGGTCCGCCAGGGTTAGGCAAAAGAGACTCTGGCGATGAAATGTCCTTAAAAATCAACCCGGAACTTGTGGTTTGACCTGTTGCTTCGTAAGCCAACTGATTTCTATTAGCCGCCCCTTCATTGATGAAGAAGACGCTCACATTGTAGCTATACTTCAGTTTCAAATTCTCAGGGTCTAAAAGAAATTGTCCAGCATTCGCTAATTCCATTTTTTCTTTTTGAACAAACTGCTGGAAGAAAGTATCGTCAAAGCCAGTTTGAGACTTACTGTAGACAGTTGGCTGTGTCCACGAATTATTCCAGGTAAATGCAAAAGCGGTATTGGCAGAGAGGACACCCGTCAAAGTAGTGGCGGCAGCAAGCAAGCTAGTAAATAGTTTAGTTCTCATTTTTACTCTCTATTTGAGTTAGTAGTTCTTGTATTTGTTCGTTAGATATTTACGCAATAAAGCATTAAGAACATCAAGGTTTGTTTATTTACTTGAGCTGCTTTGCTTCGTAATCTATATTTTTTATATTTCCTTTAACCTATGCATGTCCATAGTTTCTGGGATTCTTTACTGAAACTTAGTTTTAGTTAAAAACCAATTAGAACTATTGCTTACGTACGTAAACGTATAATTTAAGACAATGTAATTCAATCGCATTTTTACTGAGTAAAAAACTAAGATTGGCATTAAGAAAAAGAGGTTAAAGTAGGTTACCTAGGTATTTGCACTGTTGCGGTCGATGCCTTTGATAAATATGGTGTTTTTGGGCTTAAGTAGGCAAAAAAAACCCTACCGTTAGGTAGGGAGTTTTACTTAAGTTTTGCGGTTATTTAGTTGCAGCAGGGCAATGGCAACTTACATCTTTGTGCCGCATTCTGGGCAGAAGTTATTCGTGGCAGGGTTTTTGGCGTCGCAGTTGCTGCAATAAACTAGCTCAGTGGCTTCGATGTGGCTGCGTTCGGGCAAACCAAACATCTGGGCATTGCTCTTGCCTGGAGCGACCATGGGGTAACAGTTTTCGTTTTTAGTGACGTGAATATTCATCAGCACGGGGCCGTTGTGGGCAAGCATTTCGGCGATCGCGTCAGTGAGTTCGCTGCGATCGCGTACGATTATGCCTTTAACCCCATAGGCTTCTGCTAACTTCACAAAGTCTGGCATCCCTACTTCCATATTGGAGGAAGAATAACGCTCGCCGTGGAACGCCTGCTGCCACTGACGCACCATTCCCTGCCAGCCGTTATTAATAATCACAGTCTTCACATTGATGCCGTACTGTGTCAGGGTTCCCAATTCCTGAATGTTCATTTGAATGCTGGCATCTCCCGCGATGCAAATGACTTCCTCGTCAGGGTGTGCCATCTTCGCGCCCATCGCTGCTGGTAAACCAAAGCCCATCGTGCCTAATCCAGCACTGGAAATCCAGCGACGGGGGCCATTTTTAAGGAATTGTGCCGACCACATTTGATGCTGACCGACATCGGTAGTGTAGTAGGCATTGGGTGCCTGATTAGCCAACTCGGAGATCGCTTCCTGGGGAGAAATACTATCGGAATACTGCGGCACCATCAAAGGATAGTCCTGACGCCAACGGTTAACGCGCGATCGCCATTCTTTTGTCTGATTGGCGTCAATCGCCACGTCTAATTCTTGACCCCGTTGCAGTAAGTCAATTAATACCTGACGCACATCCCCCACAATCGGCACTTGCGGAGCGCGGTTTTTGCCCACCTCAGCCGGGTCAATGTCGATGTGAATCACTTGAGCGCGGGAGGCAAATTCATCCAATTTCCCGGTCACCCGGTCATCAAAGCGTGAGCCGACAGCAATCAGCAGGTCGCATTCGCTAACCGCAAAGTTGGCGTAGGCGGTGCCGTGCATTCCCAACATTCCCACAGCAAGCGGATGTTTCTCATCAAAGGAACCCTTGCCCATCAAGGTTGTTGTGACGGGGATTTGGAACAGTTCCGCTAGTTGCCGCACCTCAGCATGGGCATTGGACGCGATCGCTCCCCCACCGATGTACAGTAAAGGTCGCTCTGCTGTGCGAATCAAATTCAACGCCTGGTTGATTTGGCGCGGGTTGCCCTTAACAGTAGGGCGATATCCCGGCAACTTAACGCTACCCGGTTCAACCGGAACGTAGTCAAACTCTTCTAAACCAACATCTTTAGGAATATCAATTAAAACCGGGCTGGGGCGTCCAGTGCTGGCAATATGGAAGGCTTCTGCCACAATCCGTGCCATATCTCTGGGGTCGCGCACCACGTAGGAATGCTTCACAATCGGCAGGGTAATGCCATAGATATCTGTTTCTTGGAAGGCATCGCTACCAATTGCTGCCCGTGGTACCTGACCTGTGATCACCACCATCGGAATCGAATCCATATGTGCCGTGGCAATCCCTGTCACCAAGTTTGTTGCGCCGGGGCCAGAGGTACCAAAACAAACCCCCACTTTACCCGTAGCACGGGCATATCCATCGGCAGCGTGGGCGGCTCCTTGTTCGTGTCTTGCTAAGATGTGCTTGATCTTTCCCGACGCTTCCCAATGGTATAGCTCGTCATAAATTGGTAGAATTGCACCGCCAGGATAGCCAAAAATGTGCTCAACGCCGTGGCGATTGAGACTGTCAAGCAAGGCAAATGCCCCAGTTCGGCGGTCGATCGTTGTTGGAAGAACTTTGCTTTCGGAAATACTTTGGGAACGCACGAGGTAACCTCACACAGTGACTAATTTTTTAGTTTAGATTTTGTATCTAATCAGCTATTGCACAAATAATCTTGCAAGCTCTGGCTATTTAAAGTTAAGAGCCGTAAGGTATCCCTGACTCTCTCCTCAAGTTTATAACCCTCTCCAATTAGTTGAGTTATGCCTTTTAGATGCACTACAGCTTAAATGCCTGTATTAATTGTGGCTAATATTCCAGTCTAATGATTAGATAAATTCCTGTCGAGTGAATTTTGAGACAAAGTAACTCACAGGCTTGAGCTTGAGGAATAGGGCTAAGGGTCAAAAATATACGGGAGTGATGGAGAACACAATAGGATAAGCATAAAGTTGGTATTATGACTCAATGCTTAAAGAATCTTATTACAGGTTTTTTACTCGTATCCACCGATGGCTGATTAAGTAAGCTGTCCTTCCTGTTGCATTTACGAGGTCGAACTTGCTAGTTTTCTTAGCCTGTTACTCAACGTTAGGGGTGTTTGCATATTTAGCACATCACCACCGCGTCGCTTCTTCGCCTTGGCTCTTGCTTCTATTCCCTACCGTCACTACGACTTATATTGATATTACGAGTTACCTGATTCAAGCCTGGACATTCTGGAAGTCTGAAGCATGGCTAACTAACTTATTGCAGGTTTTGATGCGGGATGCTTCTCTGCCTACGGCTGGGATTCCCAATCCCGTCCTATCAAAAGCCTTTGCTCCCCTTGCTTCGGTTCCCCAGCCAGAGCGTTCCCAGTTGTCACAGAACCATGATTTTTGGCAGTGTCCCCTTGGCAGGATGCGAGAAGATGCAAAAACCAAAGCCCTTAGAGAGGCTAAATCAACAGCCTTGTTGGAGAATCATCCTTCTTGCTACGATCCGCTAACTGGCTTACTCAATCGTCAAGGGTTCATTGAGCGATTGAACCAGAGACTGCAAGCGACACCAAAATCGTCTCCTGTTGTCCCGTTTGCTGTGTTGTTTGTTGATTTAGACCGCTTCAAATTTATCAACGATAGCCTGGGACACGAGATTGGAGATCAACTTTTAGTAGCGATCGCAGAGCGACTTCGCCACCACTTTACTCAACAGGCGATCGCGCCATCTCCTGTGACATTGGCACGAGTTGGGGGAGATGAGTTTGCAATTCTCCTGGAAAAACTGCCCAGCATCAACGATGCGACAAAAGTAGCAACAGCGATTCTGCAAACGTTAGTATTACCATTTCATCTCAATGGAAATGAAATCTTTGTCACAGCAAGCATTGGGATTGCCTTGGGGAGCAAAGCAGCCGAGGAGGCGAAAAAGGGGAGTTCCGATGATGGCAAGACGTTTTCTGTTAGCCACTACCGAGCAGTAGACTACCTGCGGGATGCCAATCTCGCCTTGTACCGGGCAAAAGCGTTAGGTTCATCTCGCTATGAGGTGTTTGACTCCAGTATGCGGGCTTCGGCGATCGCTTCCTGGGAATTGCAGACTGATTTGCGGCAGGCAATCGAGCGTCAAGAACTTCGCCTCCATTACCAGCCCATTTACTCCATAGCCACGGGGAAAATTTCGGGGTTTGAAGCCTTGGTACGCTGGCAACATCCTACTCGCGGCTTGCTATTTCCTAAAGAGTTTATTCTCTTAGCAGAAGAAACGGGGTTAATTGTGCCGTTAGGAGCCTGGGTTCTGCGTGAAGCCTGCCGTCAGTTGCAAGCGTGGCAGCAAGAGTCACCCACGTTGCAACCGTTAACCATGAGTGTCAATTTCTCTGGTAAGCAATTTCTACAAACAGATATAGTTGAGCAGATCGACCGAGTGTTGCAGGAAACTGGGTTATCCCCTAAGAGTTTGAAGTTAGAAATTACCGAAAGCTTGCTGATTAGAAATACGGATACGATCAAATCCGTCATGAATCAGTTACGTAACCGCAATATTCAGCTTTCTCTAGATGACTTTGGTACAGGCTACTCCTCTTTGAGTTATTTACAAATATTTCCCCTCAGCACCTTGAAGATTGATCAGTCCTTTGTGAGGACGCTAAGTGCTGAGAAATTGGCAATTGTGCAGGCGATCATTACCCTGGCGCATAGCCTGGGAATGGATGTCGTTGCCGAAGGAGTAGAAACCAAGGCACAACTTGCCCAACTGCAAGCCCTACACTGCGAACACGGACAAGGCTACTGGTTTTCGCAGCCCGTAGATAGCACAGATGCAAAAAAATTAATCGCCACCGATCTTGCCCTTCAACCCAAACCTTCCAAAAAGGGATTAGGAACTGGGAAGAAAGTTTTGAGTTGTTCTTAGCTAATGGCGCTTTAGTTCATCCTTTACCCTTCATACTTCAAATAACGCTGTAGCTGCCCATTGATAAACTGAGCGGCGGTTGTCGGGGTGCGGGTTTCACTTTGAGGATCGATCCACCAGCCAGAACAAGTATTAGGCGATCGCCACAACTCTAAATGTTCCACAGGCGGATCAGCGTAGAAACTATCGTCCCCCGTACCCAATAGGGCGGAACTCCAGTGCGTAAAGTAATCATGACTCAAGCGATGGATCGGGAAATTGCCTCCTAAGACAACACCCCAACCATCTAAAGCCAGAAAAGCCTTAACCTTCCCTCCCGCCAATTGCCACAGCCAAGCTGCCCCCATTGCGCCCACCACTCCAGCACTAAAGCTGATAAAGATTAGAGGAGAGGTAACAGAATGCGACTGTAGAAACTGCAAAATATGGGAAGCTGAATAAGCAGGGTAATTTTCAACTGGAAAAATCAGTATATTTGCGTTATGACTTCCGTTAAATTTATTAGATAATTGTGCTTTCAGGCTGTCCAAAAAGTCTTGAGTCAGTTTCAAATCGTGAATTCCAGGACAAATAATAATAGTCATTACCTTTGTTTAATCCGTTTTGATTATTACTTTTATCAACATTGCTCTGCTACTTTATTAATCGCATATACAACTTCTATAGTTGAACATTTATCAATTTTTTAGATTCTTTTTAGGAATAAATATATCATTAATGATGACTATTAATAATAACTGGCTCAATGCAGCAACTGAAGAGTTATTAGAGCAAAAGTGACTTATGCAAGCACCGCTACCAAAAAATGAAGTCGCAAGGCTCGGAGTTTTGCGCCAGTGTAAAATTCTCGATACGCCAGCTGAAAAGCCTTTTGATGAAATCACTAACTTAGCTGCCTACCTTTGTGGCACTCCGATTGCCTTAATTAGCTTCATTGATAGCGATCGCCAGTGGTTTAAGTCGAAAGTGGGGTTGGAAGTAACTGCAACGCCTCGCAAAGATGCGTTTTGCGCCCATGCAATTCTTCAACCAGAAGCTTTAGTGGTTCCAGATACTTTAGCGGATAAACGCTTTGTCAATAATCCCCTCGTCACAGGCTTTCCTCATATTCGCTTTTATGCGGGTGTACCGCTGATTACCGTAGACAGACAGGCGCTGGGAACTCTCTGTGTTATTGACTATGTTGCCCGTGAGTTAACTCCACAACAGCTAAATGTACTAAAAACCCTAGCTCGCCAAGTTGTTCGGCAGATCGAACTGCGTCGGAGTCTAACGGAGTTGGAATCCCAAGTTGCCCGGCGTCGAGAACTCTCCCAAGAACGGGAGCGTTTCTTTAAACGGATTAGCATCAGCTTTGGACTTGCCTCAACAACTTTGGTGGCGGTGGGGATTTTTTCTTACACCAACTTGATGCAACTAGTAGAAAATTCTCGGCAAGTTACTTCCTCGCGGCAGGTATTGGCACTAGTAGATGAAGTGCTTTCCCAAATGAAAGATGTGGAAACCGGACATCGCGGCTATGTAATTACTGGACAAGAGCTTTATCTAGAACCCTATCAGTCAGCGGAGAATATCATCGGGCGGAAAATAGAAACGCTCCGGCAGATCACCGTCGCTCAACCCCAGCGGCAACAGCAGCTAGATACGCTAGAGCAGCTCGTTGATCAAAAGCTTGTCTTCAGTCAACAGATTATTGACTTACGCCGGAATCAGGGATTTGCAGCGGCACAGCAGTTGTTGCTGAAGGGACAGGGAAAAGAATTGATGGATGAGATGCGTATCCTTGTCCGGGAAATACAGAATCAAGAAACCCAGGTATTACGCAGGCGATCGCTCTCATCCCAAACCAGCACCCGCAACACGATATTGAGCTTTACCATCGGTATCTTCCTCAATGGTTTGATTCTGGCATTGGTTTACCACTGGATTCGGCGTGAGATTAGCAAACGGAAGTACGTTGAAAGGGAACTCGAACAAGAGCACGACTTTATTAGCACCGTCCTCGATAACGTCAGCGCGTTGGTTGTTGTGTGTGATACTCAAGGGCGGATCGTCCGCTTTAATCAGGCTTGCGAACAAACAACAGGTTACTCATTTTTTGAAGTGCGAGGCAAGCTGTTTTGGGATCTGTTTTTACTTCCAGAAGAACAGGAGTTAGCCAAGAGCAATGTCCAAAAGCTGTGTTCCGGTGAATCTTCCCATCACTATGAGAATTATTGGCTCACGCGAAGTGGCGATCGCCGCTTAATTGCTTGGTCAGATACCGTCCTTCGCCATGCAGAAGGTGCAGTGGAGTTTGTCATTAGCAACGGCATTGACATCACCGAACGCAAGCGAGCAGAGGAAGCACTGCTAGAAAAGCAGCGTTTGATCGAACAGATCGCTGAGGCATCTCCCAATGTTCTGTACATCTATGACCTCTCGATCCAATCTAATATCTATAGCAATCGCCAAGTCAGCGCCGTTTTGGGATACACCTCTCAAGAAATTCAAGAAATGGGAAGTCAGTTTTTTCCTTCCCTCATGCACCCAGACGATTTTGTGCAACTTCCGGAACGTATGAATCGCTTTATTGCAGCCAAGGGGAGCGATGTCATTGAGACGGAGTACCGGATGAAACATGCTGATGGGCAGTGGCGCTGGCTGATCAGCCGGGATATTGTTTTTACTAGGGATGCCGATGGCAATCCCCAGCAAATTTTGGGTACAGCTCAAGATATTACAACGCGTAAGCAGGCAGAGGAAGCACTACAAGCAGCAAATCAGCAATTGAAGAATTGGGTAGGGGAGCTAGAACAGTCTAGCCGCGAGATTACGTTGCTTAGTGAGATGAGCGATGTCTTGCAAGCATGTAGAACGCTGACAGAAGCCTACGGCGCGATCGCCTCCCTAATACAACCTCTATTTCCTCATGCTTCCGGTAGCGTTTTGATCATCAGCGCTTCTAGACAGTTAGTCGAAGCCGTGGCAACTTGGGGCAGTGAATTATCCAGCCAACAGATGTTCGCACCAGACGAATGCTGGGCACTAAGGCGCGGTCGTTATCACTTTATCGAATCTACTTGTACAGGTATACGCTGCCACCATTTCCACAATTCGCCTACCTTTAAGGAGTCCCTATGCGTGCCAATGATGGCTCAAGGAGAAACCTTGGGCTTATTGTATTTGAATGCTACAGAATCAGGACAACTGAATATTACTAAACAACGATTGGCAGTTACGGTTGCCGAACACATTGCTATGGCACTGGCTAATTTAATCCTGCGGGAAAAATTACACAAACAAAGTATTCGCGACCCCCTCACGGGTCTATTTAATCGGCGTTATCTTGAAGAGTCTTTAATCCGGGAGGTTCACCGAGCCGCCCGCAATCAACAATCTTTGGGCATCATTATGCTTGATGTCGATCATTTTAAGAGCTTCAATGACACCTTTGGGCACGAGGCAGGGGATTCGGTGCTGCGGGAGTTAGGACTGTTTTTAAGCAAGCAAATCCGGGAGTCTGATATTGCCTGTCGCTATGGTGGGGAAGAGTTGACGCTGATTTTGCCGGAAGTGTCTTTAGAGGTAACCCGACAGCGAGCCGAACAAATCCGCGAAGGCGTCAAGCACCTGAGTGTGCAACATCGCCGTCAACCCTTGGGCGGCATTACGGTTTCTCTGGGAGTGGCGGGTTTTCCTAATCACGGATTAACGGGTAAAGCTGTGATTCAAGCAGCGGATGCGGCGCTCTATCAAGCAAAGGCGCAAGGACGCGATCGCACTATTGTGCATACTTACGAAGAGAGTCCTGAGTTGGGGATGAAGTATGAACTGTGAAGGGTGAAGGATAAAGTATGAAGTATGAAGTATGAAGTATGAAGTATGAAGTATGAAGGGTAAGAGGTTCTCCCCTGCTCCCCTGCCCCCCTGCTCCTCATTTCCTCATCCCCCCATAGGGGATGTTACCCTTGAAGCATAGTAGAGAGGTGCATCTAAAACAATTCTGAGGCACCCCTACAATGAAAGCACTCAGAGGAAAAGAACGTGGTAGCTACCCCGGAAAAAACCCACCAATCCACCCCCACCCCTGCATCTGACAGCAGCGATCGCGTTGCTGTTTTGCTCATGGGCTACGGTGAAGTAGAAAGTTATGAAGACTTCGCCAACTATAACGAACAAGCTTTAAATTTACTGACAGCAAAGTTTGCCCCCGTTCCCACCTGGGTTTATCCCCCCCTAGCCAAACTCTTAGCGATGTTTGACTTTCATGAGTGGGGTCATCAGCACGGGAATTTCATTTCTCCTCACAACAAGATTTTTGAGCAGCAACGAGAAGGTATTGAGAAGAACCTACAAGAAAAATGGGGCGATCGCGTTAAAGTTTTCAAAGCCTTCAACTTCTGCGCTCCCTTCCTTCCTGAGCAAGTTATCGCAGAAATTAAAGCCCAGGGCTTTGACAAACTACTCATCTATCCCCTCTTAGTCGTTGATTCCATCTTCACCAGTGGCATCGCCGTCGAACAAGTAAACAAAGCTTTCGCTCAGATGGCTGACGGGAAAGAACACTGGGTAAAAGGGCTGCGCTACATCCCCTCCTTCTACAACGAACCTGCCTACATCAACTTAATGGCACGGATGGTAGAAGAAAAGATCGCTCGTGACCTTGCCGTTGCTCACCTACCTTCCCAAACTGGCATTGTCTTGATGAATCATGGTTGCCCTCATGAGGCAAAAGGATTCACAAGTGGCATCACTGAAAGTCAGGCACTTTACGACAAAGTCCGCGACAAGCTGATTAACAAGTATCCCATGATTTCTGTAGGTTGGCTCAATCACCAAACCCCCCTAATTAAGTGGACGCAACCTAATGCGGACTTAGCTGCCAAAAACTTGATTGAACTGGGGGTGACGGCGATTGTATTTATGCCCATCGGCTTCGCGACGGAAAACCACGAAACAATCCTGGACGTTGACCATATTATCCATGACTTGCGGCGTCGGCACCCGGAAGTGACTTACGTTCAAATGGAGTGCGTCAACGACAACCCAGAGTTTTTGCAGATGGCTGCAGAGTGGGCAAATCCTCAAATTGAAGACCTCTTTTCAGAGCAAGCACTGGCAGTTAACCCTGAGTTAGCCGCAGTACAAGCCCAACATCATCACGACCATTCACACGGTCATGATCATGGCGAGCATAGCCACGGTGAGCATTCACACCATCATCACTAAGTACGATAGGGGCACGGGCACAGTCCGTGCCTTTACTTTTTGAGATAGACTTACCAGAACCTCAATTTTTAAGCGGCATCTCGAAGCTTTTGGGTATTATCTACTAAGCTTTGAGCAAGCTGGTCAAAGCGTTGAGAGAGTTTTTCATCCAGCAGTTTGCCCTCTTCATCAAAAGCTTTCCAGGATTGAGCGATCGCCACTTGCTCTGGAATCACCCAACCATGTACCCAGCGCACAATCAGGCGCATGTCGTTGAGGGCGTTGCTGTTGGACTGACCCCCTAAGACACTAATCAATCCCGTAACTTTGCCTGAAAGATGCTCAAAACCCATCAAATCCAGAGCATTCTTCAAAACGCCACTAACGCCACCGTGGTATTCCGGTGTTGACAAAATCAATCCATCAGCCTTTTTAACGGTATCCTGCAAGCGAGCGACATCCGGGTAATCGGGATACTCATCACCGCCATCACAAAACGGCAGTTTCATTTGCCGTAAATCAAGTATTTCTACGTCAGCTCCTAATGCCTCAACGCGTTGAATTGCCAAGTTTAGGGCTTTATAGCTAGAGGAGTTTGGGCGTAAACTGCCACCAATGCCAACAATTTTTACCATGTTCTTTAGTTAAGGGTAATAAAAGACAATTGCAAGATTTGAGTACTTTGTTAAATTTAAAGCGGACTCGTTATGAGTACATTATATATAACGAATTGCAATTTCTCTACAATTAGATGCCCTTGCTTTTCTCCTGGCAGATACACCAAGAATTAGAGATAGTTAAACTAGACAATAAAGACGTTTAACTTTTAGCCAAAGCCCTTCTAATCGAAAACAGGGACGCTCTAAAGTTGAACAAAGGCAGAGGCAAAGGCAATCAGCAATGAAGAACAGTTCCTGGAAGACAGTACGGACAGGGTGTAAGTCGAAAAACGATTCGACTAACCAGCAGGCACAAGCTAAGGGGATATTGAAGAAAGGCAAGTCCGCCACCACAACGCGATCGCTTTGGCGTCTTGCTGCCAGTTTGGTGCTTTTCCAAGGGGTAGTTATGGGAAGCCCAGCACTGGCGCAGGCAGAGGAAGAAACTCTTTCCTACGGGGAACTGTTGCAGAAAGTTGATGCTGGGGAAGTCACCAGAGTTGAAATTGACCCCGGTAGCCGAGTGGCACAAGTCCAGCTAGAAGGACAACCGGAAGACGCTCCCCTTCAGGAAGTGCAATTGTTTGAGCAAAATCCAGAGCTAATTGAGAAGCTCACCGCCAACAACATTGAATTGAGTGTGGAAGCGGCGGCTAATAACACGGCAGCTCTAGGGCTAGTTGCAAACTTATTTTTACTCTTGTTATTACTGGCAGGATTAATGATGATCCTGCGCCGCTCCAGTAATTCCTCAGGTCAAGCGATGAACTTTGGTAAATCCCGCGCTCGCTTCCAGATGGAAGCCAAAACGGGCGTCACCTTCAAAGACGTTGCTGGGATTGAAGAAGCCAAAGAAGAACTTTCAGAAGTTGTTACCTTCCTCAAACAGCCGGAACGTTTCACCGCCATTGGCGCACGTATTCCCAAAGGAGTGCTGCTCGTTGGCCCTCCAGGAACCGGGAAAACCCTCCTTGCCAAAGCGATCGCCGGAGAAGCTGGCGTTCCCTTCTTCAGTATTTCCGGTAGTGAATTTGTGGAAATGTTCG
>JAESGL010000114.1_pt1 | contig 108536 bp, 80 predicted proteins | sample 9269711 | NCBI WGS metagenome assembly JAESGL01 (sample SAMN14515918, study PRJNA621676) | algae metagenome | isolation source: Kastovskya adunca ATA6-11-RM4 and co-occurring heterotrophs from soil and... | place: Chile: Atacama Desert | collected 2011-06-27 | reverse complement strand
CATTCTTTACCAGCTTCTCCGAGCCACATTTCCTGCATGACTTTATACCTTCTACCATAGTCTCCCTTTTTAGATTATCTTATTGATGAATAAACAAGAAAATCTCTCAAAGGGTTACACTACCAAAATTATTGTATGCAGCATCTTTACTGCAGCACATGATTGATATATGTTCGTGATGTTTAAGCGAGAATATCCCTGGTGTGGTGTTGTAAGAAATCCTGATAAGCAAGCGCTATACCAGCTCTTAGGCCTGTCTTGTGTTTCCAGCCCAGGGCATGGAGTTTACCTACATCCATTAGCTTGCGCGGGGTACCATCCGGCTTGGTGGTATCAAATTTTATTGCTCCCTCATAGCCTACTATATCACTTATCAGAGCCGCCAGTTCTCCTATTGATACATCTTCTCCCGTGCCAATATTCACAAGCTCCTTCTCATTGTAGTGCTCCATCAGAAATAAACAAGCTTCGGCCAAATCGTCGGCAAAAAGAAACTCTCTTTTAGGAGTACCGGTACCCCATACCACCACCTCCGAAAGGCCTGCTTCTTTGGCTTCGTGGAAACGACGGATCAGTGCCGGAAGCACATGACTGTTTTCAGGATGGTAGTTATCGCCATAACCATACAAATTAGTAGGCATTACAGATATAAAATTACAGCCATACTGATCGCGATAAGATTCGCACAACTTGATGCCGGCAATTTTAGCAATGGCATAGGGCTCATTTGTTTGCTCCAGCAAGCCAGTGAGCAGGTACTCTTCTTTGAGTGGCTGTGGCGCCAGCTTTGGATAAATGCAGGAGGAGCCCAGGAAACAAAGCTTCTTTACGCCATGCTCATAAGCAGCATGAATAACATTTGCCTGAATCATCAGGTTATCAAACAAAAACTCTCCCCGATAGGTGTTATTTGCCAGGATACCTCCCACCTTAGCCGCAGCCAGAAACACATATTCCGGCTTTTCTTCTGCAAAAAGATCATTTACTGCCGCCTGGTTGCGCAGATCAACTTCTGACGAAGTTCTGGTAAGCAAATTATGATAGCCATCCTGCTTTAGTGCCCTTAGGATGGCAGAGCCGACCATACCCCGATGACCGGCTACGTAGATTTTTGAGTCTTTATCCATATACCTCTTTTGTTGTATCTATATCATTGCCTTCTCACAATACCCAACTCACAAAAAAGAGTCCCTACTACTGCAGGTTTAAGAGTATTCTCTAAACTTCACACTATACTTAACCATTAAAGATCAGGCAGTTTTACTAAGCCTGTGTATTAGCAGCAATCGGACAGTGCCCTTATATCGAAATACAAATATCATTAAATATAATCATGAGGACTTTTAATCTTAACGGTTAAAAGATTAAAAAAGCGCTTAAATCTTTCGCAAGATATGAGCAATCTTTTTTATTGTTTCATTTTATCATGAAATATGACAGCTATTAATTTAAAAAATATAGCGGGCACAAAAAACCCCGGCTCCTCTTTTGGGAACAGCCGGGGTTTTACCCTTGTCTAATAAACTGTTACCTATTGCACAAAAGGATCGATGGTTTCGATAGTGCCATCGGGGCGGTGCTGTAGCTCAGTTACCTTGATACTCCTTAAGTGGGTTTTGCCACCTGAAAGAGAGCTGTCGTGGTAGAACAGGTACCATTTACCCTCGAACTCAACAATAGAGTGGTGGTTGGTCCAGCCCAGCACCGGCTTTAAGATTACACCCTGATAGGTGAAAGGTCCGTAAGGGCTGTCGCCAACGGCATAGGCAATGTTGTGCGTATCGCCGGTTGAGTAAGAGAAGTAGTACTTGCCATTGTACATGTGCATCCAGGCAGCTTCGAAGAATCTTCTTTCATTATCGCCTGCCAGGAGTGGCTGGCCATTCTCATCCAGGATCTGTACATCCTTTAGCTCTTCTGCAAAACCAAGCATATCCTTGCTCATGCGAGCCACTTTGGGCATCAGGGCAGGCTGGTCATTTGCAGGGTAGGTATCTTCAGGCTTGTAGGCACCGGTGCTCCAGCGCTGCAGCTGTCCGCCCCAGATACCGCCTAAATACATGTAGTGAGTGCCGTCTTTATCCTTAAAAACAGTGGGGTCAATGCTATAGCTGTTTGCAATGGGCTGTGGCTGTGGCTTGAACGGTCCGGTTGGCGAATTGCTGGTGGCAACACCAATGCGGAAGATATCCTGCTTGTCTTTTACAGGAAAGTAGAGGTAATAGGTACCATTGTTAACGGCTGCATCGGGTGCCCACAGCTGGCGGCCTGCCCAGGGAATATCTTTGATGTCGAGGGCTACGCCATGGTCTTTTACCTCTCCCCCTATACGGTCCATGGAAAACACATGGTAGTCGCGCATATCGAAGTGAGAGCCATCGTCTTTCTCGGGTATGCCTGCATCAATATCGTGAGAGGGGTAGATGTATATTTTGCCATCGAACACATGTGCCGACGGATCGGCCGTATACATATGCGTTACAAGTGGCTCCGACAGGAACTGCTGAGTTTGAGCGGCAGTATCCTGAGCTGCAGACGCCTGCGCCAGTGTATCGGCTTCGGTAGTAGTGCTTTCGGTATTACTGCTCTGACAGGCTCCTGCCAGCATAGAAGTGGCCATCAGAACAAGCGCTGAGTGTTTAAAAGGTGAGTTGGTAAGCATATAAGGTGGTTGTAAAATATTAGGTACAACAACAGTTTAACTTGTGTACCAAAATCTGTTGATTTTGGCAGCTTGGGTTATTCATTGTTAGCCTTCAATTATACAATATAATGCTTTGGCTGCCAAACAAAATTGCAACAAGCAGTGCAATTCCTTGCAAAATTACTGCAACTTGTTGCATTAATTTCATGCAATTTGTTCCAATTACTGAAAATATATCCAATCCAGGTCTATCAAATCCTTGCCTTTTACTGCCCTATTTTTAAATACAAAGTATAGATCGTGTATGCCCTGTGTAGCCTTTACGGGAGCCGTGATTGTAGAAAAATCTCTGCTTCTTTTTTTCGCTTCAACATCGACCATACTCACCACCGGACCATCGGGAGCATTAAGCCGAAGCGCTATGCTGCCACCTGCACCCGGGCTCAACTGGTAGTTTAATTTACTGATGTTGGTAAGATCTATGGCCTTGAACATGATGTAGGAGCCATCCTGAATATTGCTCACATAAGCCAGGCTACCGCCCTGCGGCCTTTGCTGCTGTACATTTTTGTATGCATCGTAGTGCTCGGCCTGCACCCGCGGATGCCGCATCAGCAGGTTTTCGCGCGATGTAATAGCTCCCACCCCATTGGCTCCCTTATCGCGGTAGGCCACACTAAAGATGTAGGTGCCTTCCTCGCCTTTTCCCTGGTGCTGCTCAAATGCCAGTGTTCCTTCCAGCGGCAGCTTAGGTCTGGCTGGTTTTTCGTCGGCTACAGAAAGAATGTACTTCGTCATTTCTACTGTTTCTTCTTCCGTATGCTGCGGATGAGCAGCCATCAGACGATCGCCCCAGTTGCCCCCGCCACCCTTCACAATCTTCTTCGCCAGAAACTCAACAGCAGAGTAGTCGCCTTTGTAGCGCTGGGCAATATCCTGGTAAGATGGGCCCACAGAGGCAGTGGCCATGGTATGGCAGGAGCGGCAGTCGCTGCTCTCCACCAGCTGTTTTCCAATCAGGTAGGCGGCATCGGAGCTAAGGCCTTCTTCCGGCCCCAGCAGGGCCAGGTCTTTGCTCTGTGCCAGGTAATTATAGTTGATCAGCACGCTTTCTTTGTCAATACCGCCATTGCTCAGGGAACCATCTTCTTTATCACGCACACCTACTTTGTAGCGAATGCGCCTGCCATCGTAAAAAAAGCTGCGGTTGCCCTCCACATTTACCGTTACGACCGGAGGTTCATTACCTACGCTTAGCTGCAGGCTGGCGGTGTTGGTCTTGCCGTTGCTGTCGGTTATTTTTACTGTTGGGGTATAAACACCAGGCTTTTGAAAAGTGTATGTTGGTGTTTTTTCTGTTGAAGCTACTGTTCGCTGATCGGTGAAGTACCACTCATAGGTGAGGGTTTCCTGCTCATCATAATCGAAAGATTCTGCTGCGGAGAACTGCACCTGCAGGGGTGCTGCACCTACTGTTTTGTTGGCGCTGATGCGGGCAATGGGTGCACGATTACCCTCGGTATATTCTATGCGTACCAGCCGGGCCTCATCATTATCGGCAAAGTAGTTAGCACCATATTCCAGGAGGTAAAGGGCACCATCAGGCCCAAAGCGCATATCGATGGGCTTTACAAATTCTTCTGCCGGCAGAAAGGGTTCTATTTTCAGCAGCTTATGGTTTTCATCAAAGCTTACCACCTTAATCCAGCTGCGTGCCCACTCGTATATAAACCACTTGCCATTGTAGTAATCGGGAAACTTCTTCTCTGATTGGCCATGGTTGCGTGCGTAATAAAAAGGACCTCCCATGGCACTGCGGCTGCCTGCACCCAGCATCGGAAAAATCTCCGACTCACCATAGGGATACCAGATCAAGGCTTTTTGCGCTGGCGGCAGTACTTTGCTGCCGGTGTTATTCGGCGATTCATTCACCGGCTTTTGAGGATCGAAGAGCGGACCCGGCTTATCTGTTGTGAAATCCCAATCCGGATAAGCCTTATTATCACCCACAAAATAAGGCCATCCCCAGTTGCCTGCTTTTCTGGCCTGGTTCCATTCGTCATAGCTTTGAGGGCCCTGCACCCCATCTTCGCCGCCATCGGGCCCCACATCGCCCCAGTACACATAGCCGGTTGCCTGGTCTACTGTAAAGCGGAAGGGGTTTCTGGTGCCCATTACATATATTTCGGGCCTTCCCTCTGAGCCATCTTTGGCAAAGAGGTTACCATCGGGAATGGTGTAGCTGCCATCGGGCTGTGGTTTTATGCGCAGGATTTTACCGCGGAGGTCATGGGTGTTGGCCGATGATTTCTGGGCATCGAAGGGTGCCCTGCCCGGCCGCTCATCAATGGGCGTAAAGCCATTCGATTCTTTGGAGCTGGTATTATCGCCGGTAGAGAGGTAGAGGTTACCATCAGGCCCAAACTCTACCCCACCACCGGAGTGGCAGCAGGTTTCGCGTTGCACTGCTACCTCCAGTACTATCTTTTCAGACTGCAGCAGCAGGCTGTCGCCCTCCATTTTAAAGCGCGATAAATTCTGTTTTGGTTCGCTGCCCGCTGGTGAGTAGTAAATATACACCCATCCATTGTTGGCAAAATTAGGATCAGCGGCAATGCCCAGCATACCATCTTCGTAATTACCTTCGGTAGAAACACTAAAGTTTGCCAGCACTTTGGTTGCCTGCTGCTCTGGTTTGTAAAGCTTTACAAGGCCCTCACGCTCTATCATCAGCACCCGCTGGTCGGGTAGTATGGCCATTTGCATGGGTTCGTTCAGTTCGCTCTCCAGCACCACTCGCACAAATCGCTTCTCGTCGGGTACCGCTAAGGCTTTTGCATTCGAGAAATCAGGCTTTTTACGATCGGCCGTCTCCTTAATTGCCTGAACAAGCTTTTGTACGTCCGGGGCAGCTACAGCTTTGCTGAAATCTATAGGGATGTGGGTAACCTGGCCACCATTATAAAAAATGCTTTTTACAGCTCCTGCCATTGAAGCCTGTACTGCCTTTTCCTCCTTTTTTTGCGCTATTGAAGCACCCGTACCATTGAGTTGTTTTACCAGCCCTACATACCAGGGCCAGGCATATTTCTGGCGGAGGGTATCTGCAGAAAGCTGCAGCACCACCAGGCTTCCGCCTGCCTGCACGTATCGTTCCAGCTCAGTCTGCTGCCGGTTGTTGAGCTGCTCCGGATCAAGGCTGTAAAGTACCAGTGCATTGATATTTTTCAGGCTGTCTTCTTTTATAAAACTAGCAGTATCTGCGCGTGCTGTCCTGATCTCATCCTGCTCAAGCTGCTGCTCTACCTCTGCCATCAGGGCAGCAGCAGCAGGCTGCTCCTGCAACGCTTCCCCTCCTACCATCAGGACCCGGCGATCATCATCCGCACAGGAAAAAAGAAATATTACTACAACAATTATGAATAGTCTGTTCATAAATAATAAATGATGTAAAGCCACCCCAGGCTATGGAATATAGTAAAACAAACACCTTCTATTCCAGTACCTTATATAATTTCTGTCTGCTGTTGCATAATGATTCTCATTGCTTTTGGTTAAATCCGGAAAATGTAAAAATGCCCACCTCAGATGAGATGGGCACTGCCTATTGATAGCGGAACCAACCAACCTTTCACCAATAAGACCTCACAATATTTATACAGGCCCAGCCCTGAAATTACTGCTCCTGTGTTTTTCTATGGGCACTGCACTTTAGAGTATCTCTTAAGCCTGCATTATTTCAATTCTTTCAGCAGCACCAATATCGACCTGATGCCTTTTCTTCAACTTTAGGAGTAGCTGTTTTCTGTTGCATAAATATTACAATTTAGTTGCTGCAAACAGGAGGGATATTATCACATAACAGAGGGGCAAATCTATCAGTACTAAAAAAATCATTCCGGAATAGCATTATTGGCCGCACTACCGGCATATTCAGAAGGATTTACACCAAACTGCTTTTTAAAGCACTTTCTGAAATAGGGCAGGTCTACAAAGCCTACCTGGTAGGTTACCTCGGCAATGGTCAGCTGGTTTTGCGCTATGAGCTGTGCCGCCCGCTTAAGCCGTATGGTTCGGATAAACTCATTGGCCGACTGCCCGGTGAGTGATTTTAGCTTGCGGTAAAGCTGCATCCTGCTCTGGCCTACCTCACGCTCCAGGTCTTCTACGGAATATTCTGAATTGGCCATGTTCTCTTCTACACTCTCCAGTGCCTTTTTGATAAAAATTTCGTCGGCAGCGGTAATGGTAACCTTATTCGGTTCAATGTTCAGCACCTTACTGTCCTGGAACATCCTGCGCATGGTTTCCCGCAGCTTAATGATGTTGTTCACCTTTAGGGTAAGGATTTTGGCGTCAAATGGCTTGGTAATGTAATCATCGGCACCAGTTTCCAGACCTTCTACCTTAAAAATAAGAGAGGTGCGGGCAGTAAGCAGAATAACGGGAATGTGAGAGGTTTTTAGCTTTGACTTGATCTTTCGGCAGAGTGTAATCCCATCCATCACCGGCATCATTACGTCACTGATGATCAGGTCGGGTAATTTCTCCTGTGCCATACAAAGTCCTTCTTTGCCATCTTCGGCCTCCAGGATCTGGTATTTGCCTATAAAAACCGATTTTATGTAGGCCCTCACCTCCGCATTATCTTCTACAATCAGTATCCGCGGCAGCTCTGTTAAATCATTTTCCGGCAGGCCTTCCGTTAAATTCAGCATCACAGACTCCACAAACGATGGCTTAGGATAGGTGTCTATGTGTTCGCTGTCTTTATAATCTTCTGCTATTTCTGATGGCTGTAAATGCGCATTTCCCTTTTGCAGGCAGATGGTGAAGCGGGTAAACTCTCCTTTTTTACTTTCAACATTGATGGTGCCCCGGTGCAGTTCTACCAGGCTTTTGGTGAGGGCCAGGCCAATGCCCGTTCCGTTATTTTTTTCTTTTGATGGTTCGTAATAAGTGTAAAAACGTTTAAAGATATTCTCATAGTTTTTGGCATCAATGCCACGGCCGGTATCTGCAATGCTGATGCTTACTTCTCCTGCATCCTGCTGCACTTCAAGGCTTATACTACCACCTTTAGGGGTGTTTTTGAATGCATTTGAGAGCAGGTTGTAGAGGATCTTTTCAAACTGATCACGATCGAACCATAGCCTGATGTCTGCTGAAGAAGCCCTGAAACTAAAGTCGATCTGCCGCTCCTCGGCCAGCGTTTCAAAGGATAGTTTTATTTCCTCTACAAAATGCACGATGTTTCCTTCCGCAGCCTGCAGGCCAAGATTGCCTGCTTCAATTTTTCGGAAATCCAGCAGCTGGTTTACCAGCCTTAGCAACCGCTGGGTATTATTGTTCACCACCATCAGCTGCTGCCGTACAAACTTATTGCCTTCTCCGGATTCCAGCACCGTGTGCAGAGGCCCGGCAATGAGCGTAAGCGGCGTTCTGAACTCATGAGAAACATTGGTAAAAAACTCAAGTTTGGTTTTGCTTAAGACCTCCAGGTTTTCGCGCTTTACCCGTTCTATCCGCAGGTTGTTGATAAAGTTGGTTCTCATGATAATGAGGTAGCGGAACAGGTACAGTATTGCCACTACGGCCACAACATAGAGCAGAAATGCCCAGGCAGTTTGCCACCAGGGAGGGCTGACGGTAAAGGGGAACTGCACAAGCTGCTCTCCCCATACGCCATCGTTGTTGGTGGCTTTTACCTGAAAATTGTAGGTGCCACTGGGCAGGTTGGTGTAGCTCACATACCGGCGGCTGGCATCTGTAAACCGCCACTCCTCATCAAATCCCGCCAGGCGGTAGGCATATTCTATTTTTTCGGGTGCGGCAAAGTGCAGCGCAGTAAATTCAAAAGAAACCGAGTTTTCAGAATGTTTCAGCACAATCTCGTTTGGTTTAACCACCGATATTGGTTTTGTAAGAATTACCCTGCCATTAAACTCCTCGCCGATCTCAACTGCTTTGTTAAATATCTGAAAGTTCTCAATCTGTATTTTTGGAAGGACCGGGTGGCTGATAATCCCCACTGGGTCGATAATATTAAGGCCGTTGCCGCCGCCAAAGACCAGCTTACCATCTTTATTTTTAAAGCAGACATTGCTGTAAAAAAAACCTCCCTGCACACGGTCCTGGGTATCATAATCTCTGATGGCAGGAGCAGGATCATTCGGATCAAAAACGGTGATGCCATTCCAGTGCGACAGCCACATACTGCCTGCGCTATCCTCCAGAATTCCTACCACCGCCAGCTTCTCTCCATCATCCCGGAGTTTATGAAAGGTAAAAGACTCTTCTTTTTTATCGAAGCTGAACAAGCCCCCCTCAGTGCCCAGCCAGAGCCTGCCCAGGCTATCTTCATAAATGGCCTCTATAAAATTGTTTGTTAAGCCATGCTGCTGCTGGTAAACTTTTATATCCAGGCCATCGCCCTTTTTCCTGATCCGGTACAGGCCGCTTCCCCGGGTTCCTACCCAAAGGTCTCCTGCACTATCGCTGTGCATTACAATAAGCGGAACCTGTACAAAGGCAGGGTGAGGGAACCGGAGAACCTCTCCCTCTTTGGTTATCTTGTTAAGGCCGCCACTCCAGGTGCCCACCCACATGCCGCCTGTCCTATCTTCGGCAAATGACATCACATGGTTATCGCTGAGTTGCTGTGGTGTGCTTAAACTGTAAACTGCCCTGGGCCTGATCTGCTGCGATACCGGCTGAATACTATTTTCGTTGAACACATACAGGCCCGCACCTCCGGTTCCTATCCATACATTATTTTCAGCATCAGTGTAGAGTGTCTGGATGGCTTCTGTAAAGCTGTTATCTTTCTGGTCCAGCAGGCTGTATTTCGTAAATACCGGCTTTCCATCAGCACTTTTTTGAGCGGGATTGAACTTATAAAGGCCACCGCCATGGGTACCCACCCAGTAGCCCCCGCCTGCGGCTGCTCTAATACCTGAGATTACGCTTTTAGACTGGTCGTACTCCTCCAGCTGGTAAAGCTCAAAGCTTCGGCTATAGGTATCGAATTTATTAATGCCTTTTTTAGTGCCCACCCAAAGCACTTTTGAATAATCCAGGTAAAGGGCGCTCACTTCGTTATGGCTTAGGTTAAGCTCGGGATCATTGTTACCCAGAGATCGGGTAAAAACCTCCTGCACAGGATCGAAAAATAGGAGGCCTTCTGAAGAACCAAGCAGGATGTAAGGACTTTCGCCCGGTACGATGAGCAGGGATTGAAAAAAGTTGGCACCTGATGTTTTATCTGCTGCTTCAAAATTTTGGAATTGCCCGTCTGTAAACTTCTTAAGGCCTTTGATGGTAGCAAACCACAATACCTCTTTACCGGCAGCGGCTGTCTCACCTATTTCAATAATATAATTATGTTGCTCTGCATGGGCTATGTCTTGTTCATAGCGGTAATTTTTAATCTTGTACTGCTGCAGGGCAGCATCGCTGCTCTCCAAAGATGAAATTCCAATTCCGGTAGCAACCCATATTTTTCCGCTCGCGGACTGATGCAAAGTGGTGATAAAATCAAACTGAATGGAGTTTGGATCTGCCGGGTCGTTGAAGAACTTCCTGAATGCCTTAGCTTTCCGATCGTAAAGGTTCAATCCCTTTTCTGTACCTATCCAGATGTTTCCATGCCGATCTTCCAGCAGGCTGCTGATGTTGTTGTTGCTGAGACTCCCGGATTTGGCAGGATTATGCTTGTACTGGTAAAATTTATCTTCGGCTTTATCGTAGCGGAAAAGTCCGCCATTACGGGTACCCACCCACAGAAAGCCATGGCTGTCTTCCAGCAGAGAGGTTATTTTATTGCTCTTCAGTGCAAAAGGCTGGCTATCGTCAGACTTGAAAATTTTAGTGCTATAGCCATCATAGCGGAGCAGGCCCGACCAGGTGCCGATCCATAAATAGCCATCGCGGTCCTGCAGCATGCAGTTAATGGAGCGCTGAGTTAGCCCTAACTCGGGAGGCAAATGCTTAAAGATGATATGCTTTTGGGGCAGGGCCTGGGGTTGCGCTCCTGCAAAGACAGGAAACAAAAGGCAGAGCAAAAAAGTGATGGGAAGAACAAAAGAGAAAGTCTTCCGGGTAATCCACCTTATTAAGTGTATAGTCCTGATCATCATTATTTCAAAAATATAGCCTGGCTGGCACAAGCGAACTAAATGAAAAGCTGATAGGAATATAAGCAATGCAAACGTATGAAATTGCATTAGAGACGGGTTTGTACAAGAAAAGGATAAAAAAATATCACCCCTGAGAAATCCATTGCAGGTACTTCTTAGGGGTGATAGTAGCCGGGGTACAGTTTATGTGATACTTGGCTGTTTATTACTGAACGATCAGCTTACGTGTTACCACGCCTCTCGCAGACTGCAGCTTTAACAGGTATTGCCCGGGACTCCAGCGGGAAACATCAAGCTCTATTTCCAGCCCCTGCACCTGCTGGCTGTGGAGCAGACTGCCGCTGGCATTGTAAATCTGCAACTGCTGCCCTGTTACGGCGGGCAACTTTACACGCAGCCTCCCCTTTGCAGGGTTTGGAAAGAGCTGAAAATCTTTATAATACTGTGAGCTGGTATCAATACCCGTTGGAGCGCTGTTGTAGACCTCAAACTCCCAAAGCGAAAAGCCCCACTCAGTAGCCCTTGTTTTCCCCAGCATTCTAACATAGCGTGCTTCTACAGAAGGGAAACTTACTTCTTCTGTACCCCCGGTTCCATTGATTTTCGTATGAACGGTGGTCCAGCGCTGCCCATCTTCCGATACCTGCAGCTCATATGCTTTTCCATAAGCAGCTTCCCAATGGAGAATTACCCGGTCAAAGGCTTTTTGTGCTCCCAAGTCTATCGAAATCCATTGGTCATCTGCATATGCACTCGACCAGCGCGTATCCATGAGCCCGTCGGTTGCATGTTCAGGATTCAGGGGATTATTGCCGGAGAATTCAAAGGAAGAGGCTGTTACAGACCTGAATAAGGCAAGGTTGTTGTTGGGCTCCCGTACATTTACTGCAAAGGATACCGAGCTACCGGCGCCCTGTGCGTCTGTTGCCCGCACACTTATCAGGGCCTCGCCTGTGGCACCCTCGCTGAGGCTGATGCTAAGGATGCCTGCTGCGCTGATCTCAGGCTGGGCCAGCGCTGCATTGGTATTGGCTTCGATGGTATAGCTAAGGTTGCTGCCATCTTCCGGATCGGTAAAGATGGTTTTAAGATCGATGTAATTTTCCAGCCTTGTAGTAGTGCCTTGCAGGATATTAGCAGCTGGAATGGCCGCTACTACTCTTGGGGAGCGGTTGTAGTCTGGATCTGTGCTGATGGTAACAGCTTCGGGATAATGCTCTTTCAGGTAGGCAATCCCTGGTTTGGCAGCTTCAAAAGTATATCCGTTAAAATTCTTGTACTCCCATGGCAGAGCACCCGCATACCCATAATCGTAGGCCAGTTTAAAGGTTTCGGTAATATCAATGGCGGGGTCTACCCTGCCTTCTACAATGCCAATGGGGTATTCTGCAATAACAATGGGTTTATCGAGGCCCCACCAGGAGGCTGGCCGGTGAAAAGGGGACAGGCTGTTATCGAAATGCTCCGGATAGAAATGCACCTGGTAAAAATCCAGGGTACCCTCGGGATCGCCACCGGCAGCAATCAACCTTTCATCGCTGTAGTAGTTGGTATTTCCTTCTTTATCGGTAAGTACTTTAAACGACCACGAACCGTTGGAAACCAGGGCCTCCGGTGCCTTTCGGTGAATAGCACCTGCCACCAGGTTTACAAACTGCTGCACATACTTCATCTGGGTTTTAACAGGGGTCCAGCCAAACTCCTGAGTCATGCCTTCAGGTTCGTTAAACACCTCCCAGGCCATTACTGCCGGGTGGGTTCCTATTTCGTTCAGGATTGGCAGTAGTGCATTGTCAATATAGGTTTGGGTAATGGCTTTGTCTTCCACCAGCTTTTTCATCATGGCCTGGTCCTGCCCCTGAGGCTGCAGCAAATCGAAAGAAAACAGGCACATGCTGATGACGATGCCACGCTCATAGGCCATGTCCAGCACCTTGCGCATCATGGGAATGGTGTTGGGGTTCAGGCCTGTTACCCTGCCATCGGCACCAAAATCTGGACTGTAGCGGCCATTGGTATGCAGCCACCAGCGCAGGGCATTGCCGCCGGCACTTTCTATGTTATTCAGCACCTGCTCAAAATATGCCTCATCCAGCGCTACCACATCACGGGAATAATCTTTCCAGGCCAGGTTTACGCCGCTTACAAACACCAGCTCTCTGCCATTGCGGAGGGGCACGCGGTTGTTGCCGCCATTGGTGGGGTCTCCCACAAAGAGCTTAATCCGGTCCTGCGCACTGAGGCCTTTTGCATCTGTAACGGTAAGGATCAGCTCATAACCGCCAACAGCTAACGCCAGCTCCAGCGTCTGCTCTGTTCCAGCCACAGTTCCATCGGCATACTTCCACTCATAGGATGCAATGTTATCTTCCGGATCGGTACTGGCAGCCGCATCCAGGCTAAAGGTTTCCAGGCCATTGCCATCCGTATCCATTTTTATCAGCTGGGCAGGCCCTGCCTGTGCAACAGGAGGATTATTATCGGCGCTACCGCTCCCTGTGATAGTAAAATTATCTACCTCAAAATACCCCCAGTTTTTTACCACAGCTATGGTATTATTTCCCTGCTGCAAGCTTACTGTGCCCACACGTGTGGTGGTAAATACTTCTGTTTTTGGAAATACATGGTTGGCAACAAGGCTGCCATTTATATATACATCATTGGTTTTAACATCGTAGGGGGATGCGTAGCGAATATCGAGGGTATAGTTACCTGCAGCCGGTGCACTTACCGTTACTGTTACCTTATCGCCATCATTATCAAAGCTGGTTACATAACCCGTTCCGCTAAAGCCGGTACGCTCTGTGGCAACTACTGTTCCTGTTAAAGTTCCGCTTTCTGCTTCTGCCACAACAGGATCCTGTGCAAAGGAAGAGAGGGGCAGCAACAGGAAGCAAAGTAAGCATGGCAGTGCCCTGCCATAAATGCGATGTATTGTCGTGCGTAAAGTTTCTTTCATAAGTACTAACATTAGTATAGCTGAATTTCCTGTTCATATATTGCTGGAGATGCAGCGCTTTAGCCTACTGGTCTCAGGCGTAAAGATTTAATTTCCAGCTTTCCCTGCACTTCATTCATGGGGGCAAGCTTCAGGCGGTGTTGGCCTGGCTTAAGCACAAGCGTTCCCAATTCAACCTCCTTCCATATTCTCTCCTCTACTTCGCCACGAGGCACGCGGTCCTGGTTGGGAACAAAGATTGCCTGCACGGGAGCCTGAATTGTTTTGGTAAGCCGCTGGTCTCCCAGCTCAAGCAATAGTTTTACCGGCACATCAGTTGCCATTTGTACGCTCACGGTATAGGCTTGCTCCGCTACAGCTTCCAGACGCCAGCTGACAGAATCGGCCGGGCGGTTCAGCTTAATGAACCAGTCGTTAGCCCATCCCTCGCCTCCTTGAAAACCTACCCCACCATAGGTAATGGCTTCGGGTGCAGGGAATTCTACCAGGGGTACCTGCTGATGCCCGGTCTGAATAAGTGCGGGCTCAATTCCCTTCTGCACAACATCCTTAAGCCAGTGCTGATAGTTTTGCAGGTATTGCTGCACCAGTGCCGGCTGTTGCTTTGCCAGGTTCAGGGTCTGATAAGGATCTTTCAGCAGATTGTAAAAAGCTGTATCGTCTGGCTGCAGAATAAGCAGGTACTGATGGCTGCGCACAGCCCCTGGAATGCTATCGAACTGGCGCACCACCTGGTGTGTATAAAAGAATCGGCCTACCTCTGTTTGCTGTTGCTTTAGCACTGGCACCAGGCTAATGCCATCGAGCTGAACAGAATCGGGTACGGGTACGCCTGCAAGCTCTGCCAGGGTGGGCAGCAGATCGATGTGGGCGCCAAAGGTATTGGCTATTTTTCCAGCAGTAATACCGCCGCGGGGATAGCTGATGAAGAACGGACTTCTCACGCCGCCTTCATCAACAGACGCTTTGATTCCTTTAAATCCGCCATTGTAGCGCTTTCCGTTAGGGCCATTGTCGGATAGGAAAACCACAACGGTGTTTTCTAACTTTCCGGCCTGTTTCAGGGCCTCCAGCGCCCGGCCAATGTTGTCGTCAATATTCTCTACCATGCCATAAACAGCGGCAGTTTTATCATCAAGCCCTTTTGCTTTGTATTTATTGAAATAACTATCGGGCACCTGGAAAGGACTGTGCGGAGTGTTAAAAGCGAGGTAGCAGAAGAATGGCTCCTTTTCCTGCATAAAGCTTATGGCCTTATCTGTGATCAGGTCGGGCACATATCCTTCTGTCTGTACCTCGCTAAAATTATGCTGCAGGTGGGTATCAAAAAAGTTGTTCAGGTGACCCTCGGTAAAGCCATAAAATTCCTGGAATCCCTGGCCCATAGGATCGTGGGGATACTGTTTGCCATTATGCCATTTACCAAACAGGCCGGTGCTGTAGCCGTTCGCGCTTAGCAGCTCGGCAATGGTAAGCTCCTCTTCGCGCATTACCTCCTCCCTGTGGGTAACCCAGGTGGTGCCTGTTCTGAGGTGATACCGGCCGGTAAGCAGGCTGGCACGGGTTGGTGCACATACGGGCGAAACGTAAAAGCGCTCCATTTCCATGGAGCTGGCCGCTAGTTTATCAAGCTGGGGAGTTTCTATGAGCTCATTTCTATGTACGCCCAAATCGCCCCAGCCCTGGTCATCTGTTAAGATAAGGAGTATGTTGGGTTTCGGTCTTTCCTCTTGTACCTCTGTACCGGAAAGGCACGATAAGAACAAGGCCGAATTGAAAAACAGCAGCAGTAACGCTTTTTGTACCTCACCCATAGAATATCTTAGAGTTTAAGAAGAAATAGCCGGCAGTTGCCGGCTATCTCCAACCAACCATTACTATAGCATTAAAACATCGGGCCATCTGAGATATACACCTCATCGAGGTTAATTTCAAAATTACCTGCTACGTTACCCGTTTTCACAAAGAGGGTAGGCTTGAAAGCAGAAGGATTAAATCCTGCACCTTCCCAGGGGAATTCAGACAGCCTGATGGATCTCAGCTCCCAGCCATCGGTAACAAACTTATAGTCATCGCCATAACCACCTGCATTGGTAAAATGGCCCCAAGATCCCTGGCCGTCTTCCAGCTGAAAGTAACCTCCATCGCCTTTGGTATTTACCCAGAAGCTCAGGTGTGGATCTTTCAGGTCGCTGATATCAAGGGTTTCGCCATAGGTGAAGGAACCAATATCGGACCAGGTGCCTACGCCGCTTTTCTTCACAGTATAATAGCCTGAACCCATAAACGGTGTAACACCTGAACCTGCGTTAAAACCTGCTGTTCCACCTCCGGTATTATTAAAAGGACTGGCCGAGGTGTTTTCAAAATCCCAGAGCCTTATTGCCGGATTTACCTTGCCATCGGTGATCATCACCTGGTCGAGGTTAAGTTCAAAAGCCCCGTCATTAACATTGCCGGTACGCACCTGCAGCTGAACTGTGAATGGTGCCATCGGGTTGAATCCCTGCGCTTTCCATTCTCCGGCATCTTCTGCTGTGGCATCCAGCGGATAGCTTCGCCACTCCCAGCCATTGGTTTGCAATGCATAATTATCAGGGGCCACATTCATATGTGCCTCATAGGTTACGCCACCCTGCTTAAAATTGAAGTGAAAATACCCGCGCTTGCCATTGGTATTCACTAAAAAGGAAATGTAGGGCTTGTTGAAGTTTTCGGCACCGGGATTCACTTCTGCTGAATTTAAATACCCGTAGGTTTTCCAGGAGCCATCGGCGTTAGATGCTTTCAGATTAAGGTAATGCGCTCCCCGGGCCTTGCTTACAGCGCCACCGTCTATGGTAGCTACAAGGCCATTTTCAAAGCCGGTTACAGGGTTGGCATTATCTTCAAAATCCCATAGCACAATGGGAGGTGCTGCATCAAAGGTTGCGCCTTCACTTTCTACCGGAATGGCTCCCGTTAGGGTGCCTTTTAATTCGCCTTTGGCTGAAACAACTGTTACCGTCACCATGTCGGCAGACAGGTCGATACCTGTGGTAGGAACAGTAAGGGCATCTGTAGCTGAGCCTGCACCATTGATGACCATGGTGGAGTCGCCCACTTTTACGCTGGTGATCAGGTCTACGTTTTCACCACTGATGATGAATGATTTTCCTCTTGTAATTTTTGAAGGCAGTGCAGCTATGGTAGTGGCAGGAAACTGTGGTACCAGGTTTTCTTCACTGATAGCCTCCTTTGCATAGGCAGTGCGTACCCTTACCTTACCCGTGCTTACTACGCGGGGCAGCGTAAATTTGATTTCTGTTGGTGAAACGATCCTATAATTATCTTTACCAACAGATACATTGCCTACATATACGCCGGTGGTTTTATCAAAATTAGTACCGGTAATCGTTACTTCAGATTCTATGGGAGCCATTGCAGGAGAAAAAGATGCAATGGTGGGCAGGGGCCAGTCAATGTCATAATCCTCCGACCATTCCTCATCTTCGCAGGCAACAATGCCAACGCTCAGCAAGGTACAGAGCAGAAATAACTGCTTTAGCGTACCCCAGGTATTGATATATTTTTTCATGGATTTTATGCTTAGATATGTTGTTAAAATAATCCGCAGGCTTAGTTATAGCCGGGGTTTTGTGCCAGGCCCCAGGTCTGTGATTCCTCCAAAGGAATAGGCATTACCGGAATGGGGTTTACTGATCCGGGAATAGATTTTTCTGCAGCCCTTGCACGTACCTGTGGTGAGAATGCCTGTTCCAGATACTCCAGATAATTACCATACCGGATCTGGTCCCACCAGCGAAGCGATTCCATGGCCAGCTCAACCCTGCGCTCGTGGCGAATGGCCTGGAGCAGGGCATCACCGCTTACGCTACCTGCAATGGGAGGCAGTGCATTTTCCAGCACCTCTTCCGAGTAAGGAACATAATCAAGCGAGCCTACTTCAGATCCCTTGGGTTTGGTACTGTTCCTTGCCCGGTTACGGATCATATTCAGCATTTCCCTGGCGGTTGCTTCATCATTGGTATAAAAAGCTGCTTCAGCATGCATGAGCAAAACATCTGCATAGCGAACTTTGATTAGGTTCAGGGGAGACTCCCGGGTGTTTGCAGGTTTTATCACAGCTGCCTTGCGGTTTTGATAGCCTGTTTCGTTGTTGGCCGGAAAATCCACCTCCTGTGCTTCACCTAAAACCACATCGCCATCCTGGTATACAGTAACAGCCAGGCGAGGATCATTCGCTTCAAATTCGTCTACCAGGTCCTGCGTTGGGTTGTTAAAGCCCCAGCCCCAGGTGGTACGGTTACCCTGGAAAATAGCATAGTTGGAGCCTACTTTAGAAGCATCCCAGGTGGCAGGCGAAGTCATATACTGAACTTCAAAGATAGATTCTGAAGAGTTCTCCATGTCCTCATCGAATAGCGTGGCATAGTTTGGCACCAGGCTGTACTGGCCAGAGGCAATGATATTGCCGGTAAGCTCTTTTACCTCGGCCCAGGTATGACCGTTTGTATTATCGGTGCCCAGCTGGTACATGATAGCCCTGGCTAAATATGCCCTTGCAGCTCCTTTGGTGGCACGGCCCATATCTTCAGGACCATATCCGCTTCTTTCAGGGAGCAGCTCGATGGCATCTCTTAAGTCTGCTTCAATAAAGGTATAGGTTTCGGCTACTGAGGAGCGCACTATATTACCAAAAGCCTCTGGTAAAAGCGGGGCATCAAAGAGTGGCTGCCCACCAAACACCCTTAGCTGATAGAAGTAGAAGTAGGCACGCAGAAATTTTGCTTCACCTATCAGGCGGTCTTTCAGCTCCTCATTTATGGGAGAGTTTGGCAGGTTTAAGATGGCGTTATTTGCCCTGTAAATGCCTGCAAAGTTATTGCCCCAGGTACCCGTGCTGGGCCCGTTGTTTGCCTGGGCGGCCCAGGTTTCCATTTCGGTAAGAGCAGGAAAATCACTTGGGGTACTTCCTTTTGCTGCATCATCCGATAAAATATCGCCATACATAAATTCATAATTATGCGAGGCGCGGTTGCTTTCGTCCCAGCCAACAACATCGTATATGCCATTAATGGCCAGGATGGCATTTTCTGCATCGTTGAAGAAGTTGGCTTCGGTTTCCTGTCCTAAAGGCTGTTTATCCAGAAAATCTTCACAGGATTGAATGGAAAAAGCCAGGAAGAAGATTGCTAAGTATTTATAAGCTTTCATATTCTGTCTCTTGTGATTTGATTAAAACTTAAGGTTAACGCCTGCCCTGAATATTCTTGGCAGCGGGTAGGTAGCCTGGTCAACACCGTAGTAGAAGGGGCTGCCATAAAGGGAGGCAATTTCAGGATCGAAGCCCCTGTAGTCTGTTATGGTTAGCAGGTTATCTGCTGAAACATAAACTCTCAGTGCCTGAATGTTGAACCTGGACAATGGAATGCTGTAACCCAGCTGAATGTTTCTTAGGCGTACATAGCTGGCATCTTCTACATAGCGGTCGCTAAACCTTTCGGCATTGATGTTCAGGTCTGCAAAAGTCATCCTGGGTTCGGTGGCATTGGGGTTTTCCGGAGTCCAGCGGTCCATTCTGGAGGCAAAAGAATTATTAAGACCGTTAGAGGTGCTTAATAAGGGAGCTAAGCCGTTTACTGCTTCGGCCCCGCGAACACCAATGATCTGGAAGCTTAGATCGAAATTTGCGTAATTAAGGTTGGTAGAAAAGCCATAGGTAAAATCTGGTGTGGCACTGCCTAGTTTAACCCGGTCATCGGCATTGATTTGTCCGTCGGCATTGATGTCTACAAACTTTACATCGCCCAGTGCTGCCGCAGGCTGAATAGGCGTGCCTTCTACGGCATGTGCATCTAATTCATCCTGGGTGTTGAAGATACCGTCGGTACGCAAGCCGTAGAAGTAAGCAACCTCATGGCCTTCTTCTGTGCGCGTGGTATTGCCTATTTTACCTACACCGCCACCGCTGATGGGCTCACCACCCGCTAAGCTGGTTACTTCGTTTGTAATGAAATCAATATTGAAGTTTAAGTCATAGCCCAGCTTGCCAATTTTATTCCGGTAGCCCAGTGCCAGCTCTACACCGCTGTTTTTCATGGTACCGGCGTTTACGGTTGGCTCCAGGGCGCCTACATACATGGGTATGGGCCTGTTCAGGAGCAGATCGCGCATGTTTTTCACAAAATAATCTGCCGATATGGTTAACCTGTTGTTAAAAAGGCCTGCATCCACACCAAAGTTGATTGTTTCTGCAGTTTCCCACTGCACAGCAGGGTTCGACAAGCGTAAAGGCGCTGCACCCTGCACGATTCTGTTACCAAAGGAATAGCGCTGGTTAATATCTACCGTGGTAACATACCTGTTGGCGCCAATTGCCTGGTTGCCCACCTCGCCCCAGCCTGCCCGCAGTTTAAGCAAAGAAAGCTGGCCTACATTTTGTAAAAACTGCTCCTGGCTAACCACCCAACCCACCGAGGCGGAAGGGAACACACCCCAGCGAAAGTCTTCTGTAAAGTTTGAGGAGCCATCGTAGCGTACCGTACCGGTTAACAAGTAGCGATCCAGGAAGGAGTAATTGGCACGGGCAAAAACAGACTGCAACGCATTTTCTCCCTGGCCGCTGGTTACAATAGGAACAGGATCCTTGGCTGCACCAATATAGTGCTGGGCCGGATCGGCGGGCACTTCAAAAGCCCTTACGTTCACATTGCTCCAGGAGCTGGCCTGTGCTTCGTAGCCTAAGGTTGCAGATACATGATGCTCTGCAAAGCTGTTGTCGTAGGTAAAATAGTTGGTGCTGATCCAGCCGAAGCCCCTGGAGCGGTTTTCGTTCAGCTCGCTTCTGTCTCTTGCCTCATCAGGCGCCATAAAGAACTGCGGATAATAACCCTTGTTCAAACCATTATCCAGGTTAACCCCTATCTGGGTTCTGAAAGACAAGCCACCCCAGATCTTTGCATTCAGGTATAAGTTGCCCACCAGCTTGCTGGCGTTATAACCTATAAACTTACTCTCATCTACAATTCTGGCCGGGTTGTTGGTATAAGAGATATCGTTCCTTCCGTAGTTGTTGGTATTATAATCCCAGGCCGGCACAATAGGGCTACCCGCTAAAGCTGTGGGCAGTACGCCACTGTAAAAGTCGTTGTTATAGCTTGATTTATCTGTATTTACAAAGTTTCCGACCAGGCCTGCTGTTAACCAGCTTGAGAGTCTATAATCAGTGTTAAAATTCACGAAGAACTTTTTCATGCCGCTGTTTTTAACCATACCCTCCTGGTTAAAATAGGTGCCGGATACAGAGTACCTTTGTTTTTCGGTACCCCCGCTCACACTAAGAGAATAGTTTTGTATGGGTGCAGTTCTAAGAACCTCATCCTGCCAGTCGGTACCTTCGTAGCCGCCATCCCTGGCAAACAGTAACCTGGCATGCTCTTCATTCAGGGGGTCAATTGGCCTTTCGTCATTTTCAAAAGCCTCGAGGCGCAAGGTAGCGTACTCTGCGGCATTTGTTACCGGCATTAGCCTGGATGGCTGCTGCATACCTGCATAAGCATCGAAGGTAAACTGCGGCTTGCCTATTTTACCTTTTCTGGTGGTGATGAGCACCACACCATTGGCACCCCGTGAACCATAGATAGCGGTAGCTGAAGCATCCTTTAAGATCTCCATGCTTTCAATATCATTGGGATTCAGGTAGCTGATATCGCCGGTCTGGAAACCATCAACAACATAGAGCGGATCGGAGCTTGCATTCAAAGAACCTGTACCCCTTACCCTGATGCGCATACCTGCACCCGGCTCACCGGAGTTGGCAATGATCTGTACACCCGCCACACGTCCCTGCAGGGCCTGCAGCACATCGGGCGTGGCAATTTCCTGTAGCTGCTCAGCTTTCACGCTGGCCACAGAGCCTGTTACGTCGCTCTTCTTTTGGGTACCATAGCCAACCACCACTACTTCCTGCAGCTGATCTATGTCTTCCATCAGCACCACATCCACTTTGGTACGGCCTGCCAGGGGTACAATTTCTGTATTGTAGCCTATGTAGCGGAACTCCAGTGTATCCTGGGGCGATGCCTGCAGCCTGTACCTTCCGTCAATATCGGTTATGGCACCGTTGCTGGTACCTTTTACGACTACGTTTACACCTACTAAAGTTTCTCCAGAAGCGCCGCCTTTCACCTGGCCGCTGATAACGGTACCCTGTGCATAGGCCGTGGAGCAAATGGTGGCAAACAACAGTGCCAAAAGTATACTGCCTCTCTGTTCAAAGATTTTCCGGCAGAATGGAAAAAGGTAATAGTTTTTCATAGATCAATGAGTGGTTTAGTATATGAGTGGTTTAGTTTAAAAGAAAAAGCATCCAGATTGTCATCATCAGTACCACAAGCGAAACCCCTAAAAGAATCTCCATTAACAAGATGAGCCTGATTCTCCGCTTGCTTTTTTTAGCACCAGGAGTAGCCTTTTGGGGATCTTCCAGTCTTGTGATGAATTTTAGCATTCTTAAAAATTGTGATGGTAAGATGAGCACGCTGCCGGATTTTGATGAGCGGCAAACTTCCCAGAACAGGGTGTCAAATACTCACTGATGAGAAAAATCTCACCCGCTACTCAACTACTAACCTGCGCTGTATCAGCTCGCCGGCCACGTTGAGCTGCACCAGGTAAACGCCCCTATTCCAGCCCTGGGTACTAATTGCCACTTCTGTGGAAGTAACCGCCTGGCTGTGCCGGATATTTCCCATAAAATCGAATACTATTAGCTGATACTGGTTGGTCAAAGGGGTTTTAATTCTGAAAAAGCCCTTGACAGGGTTCGGGTAGAGCATGATCACAATTTGACTACCCGCCGTGCTTTGGTAGGCCTTCTTGCCGAAGGAATCATATACCTCCAGCTCCCAGAGTGAAATACCATACCCTGTTGCGCGTTCCAGCCCAAGCACCCGTACAAACCTGGCTTTTACAGGCGCAATGGCAATGCTGTCCCTGCCTCCGTCGCTATTCTGTATGGAGGATATAGTAGTCCAGCGAATGGCATCATCCGATACTTCTATTGCGTAAGCTTTGGCGTAAGCGATTTCCCAGTAGAGCTTGATCAGATCAAAATCAAGCTTCTTGCCCAAATCAACGTAAATCCACTGCTTATCTTCATAGCTGCTGGACCAGCGGCTGCTGCGGTCTCCGTCGTTTGCCTGCACCGCACTGTTGGTGCTGCTTTCGTTGCTGGAGGAGGTTACAGGCATGAAGAGCGCCAGGTTACCCATGGGATCTTTCACAATCACCATAAAAGAGACATAAGCATGAGCACCCCCTGAATCAGTTGCTCTTACCGTAATGCTGGCCGTGCCGGTTGCTCCTTTTGCCAGATCAAGTGATACTACGCCTTCTTCACTTATATTCACCTTTACCAGCGATTCGTTAGAATTCTTCTGAATGGTGTATAGAAGAGCAGTGGCATCTTCAGCATCCCTGAAAATGGTATCGAGGGCTACATAGGCTTCTATCTTTTGTGTTCCGTGCTCCTTCAGTAGCAGCCTGGCATCCGGGATCGCTGCCACTTGCTCTGGTGCGTAATTGAAATTAGCCACCGGGCCTATGTGGATGTCCTCTGGATGGTTTTGCGCCAAATACGTTAAGCTTTCTTTGATATCTTCAAAGCCATTGCCTTTATAGCCCCTGAAATCCCAGGCCAGCGCTCCTGCATAGCCCAGCGCGTAGGCTCTCTGGTAGGTTTCCAGCGTTGTTAGATGAGGATCTACCCTTTCCTGAACGCCTGTCTCTGGAAACTCACCGATCAAAATCGGCTTGTCGAGCCCCCAGTAAGAGGCAGGGCGGTGGAAGGGCGATTTGTTGTTTCCGTAATGTTGGGGATAGAAGTGAATCTGGTAGAAATCGAGGGTACCCTCCGGGTCTCCTCCTGCAGCAACCAGACGCGCATCGCTGTAGTAATTGTAATTACCATCTTTATCTGTAAGGGCTGTAAAGGACCAGGAGCTGGTAGAGACCAGTGCCCCCGGAACGGTTCTGTGTATCGCCCCTGCCAGCAGGTTGGTGAACTGCTGCACATACCTCATCTGTGAGCGTACGGGCGTCCAGCCAAATTCTGTGGTAGCCCCTTCTCCTTCGTTAAAAATCTCCCAGCTTAGTACAGCCGGGTGATCTCCGATCTCTTCCAGGAGCGGAATCAGGGCATTGTCTATATAGGTTTGGGTAATGGCCGGGTCTTCCAGCAGGTTTTTCATCCTGTTCTGGTCCTGCCCCTGGGGCTGCAGCATATCGAAAGACCACAGGCACATGCTGATGGCAATTCCTCTTTCGTAGGTCATATCCAGCACACGCCGCATGTTGGTAATTTCTTTGTGGTCGATGCCGGTAACCCTACCATCTGCACCAAAATCCGGACTAAAACGGCCGTTGGTGTGCAGCCACCAGCGCAGGGTATTACCACCTGCAGCCTGGATCTGATCCAATACCTGGGTAAAATTGGCTTCATCAACATAATCCAGGTCTTTTGAGAAATCTCTCCAGGCCAGGTTAATGCCACTGGCAAAAATAACCTCCCTGTCTTCGCCCTGCCTGAACCTGATCCTGTTATTGCCCCAGTTGGTAGCTTCGCCAACAAACAGTTTTACACGGTCTGTACTGCTAAGGCCTTCCTCATCTGTAACTGTTAACACATACTCGTACTCCCCTATGGCTAAGGGGCCGGTTTCTACCGTTGATGCAGTGCCTGCAGCTGTGCCATCAGCTTTCGTCCACTCAAAAGAAACAATGTTATTTTCGGCATCGCTGCTGGCGGAGGCATCCAGGGTAAAAGATACTGTTCCGCTGCCCTGTACTACTTTTACCTGCTCTTCTCCCGCCTCTGCTTTAGGGGCAGTGTTGCCACCACCGCCTACCAAAGCAAGGGTAAAATTATCTACATCAAAATAACCCCAGTTATGCCTGATTTCTATGGTATTTGTGCCGGCTACAAGGTTGATTTCCTGTACCATTAGAGTAGTAAATGCTGCCGACTGTGGAAATACCTGGTTAGCCACAAGCATGCCATTCACATAAACATCATTGGTTTTATCTCCATATTCAGAAGCGTAGCGAATGGATAGACTGTAGGTTGCCGCCGCCGGACTGCTCGTTGTTACCGTTACTTTATCGCCGGAGGTATCAAAGCCGGTAACATAGCCGGTACCCGAATAACCGCTCCGGGTGTTTGCAACTGCTGTACCTGCAAGTGTTCCCTCCTCTGCCTCCAGCAGTATGCTTGGCGGAAAAGGGACTGCAGGAGGCGTAAGCTTGAGCTTATCCACATCAAAATACCCCCAGTTGTGCCTGATTTCTATGGTGTTAGGTCCGGCAGCCAGTGATACGGTACCAATCTCAAGGTTCTGAAAATCATTGGTCTGTGTAAACACCTGCCTGACCAGAAGCACACCATTTACATAAATATCGTTTGTTTTATCTCCATAAGGCGAGGCATAGCTAACCGACAGCTGGTAATCTCCTGCAGTAGGTGCATTGGCAACTAAAGTAAGCTTGTCGCCTGATGCATCGAATCCTGTTACGTAGCCTGTACCAGTAAAACCCGGGCGGGTGGTGGCGATTTCGGTGCCGGTAAGGGTGCCCTCTTCGGCCTGCAGCACTATTTCCGGAGAGGCTGCCGGGGGTGTAAGGGAGATGTTGTCTACATCAAAATAACCCCAATTGTGCCTGATCTCTATGGTATTTGCACCAGCCTGAAGGATAATGCTACCTATTTCAAGGGTTTGAAAAACTGTAGTAGTGGTAAAAACCTGCTGAACCAAAAGCGATCCGTTTACATGAATGTCGTTTGTTTTATCACCATAGGGAGAGGCATAACGGATGCTCAGCGTATAGGATCCTGCCGCTGCAGTATTAATGGTAACGGCAAGCTTATCACCACCTGCATCAAAGCCGCTTACATAACCCGATCCTGTATAACCCGGGCGGCTGTTGGCTACTGTAGTACCTGTGAGTACACCATCTTCTGCTTCCAGTATGATAGGGGCGGCTCCAACCTTATATTGGATTAGAAAGAGAAACAGAAAAATAAGTAAGCCTTTGCCGGGAGAATGTTCCCACATTAGTTGTAATCTTCTATTCATAATTAAAAATTGTTAGGATTAATTTTCAGCTGTACCCCGGCCTGCTCCTGTAAGCGTTTGCCCTGAAAAATCTAATGTAGACAGCTTATAGGGCAGATGAAGAGAATAATCTCCCAAGCTTGGTAGGCATATTGCACAAGCGGGTAATTGGTATCAACTTTTAAGAGATACTGATGCTGAAAAGAAAACAAGCCCCTGGAGTGGCTCCGGCAGAACCTTTTTACACCGCTTCAGATATAGATTTATCCAAATCGCTTACTGTGCCTGATGGAGGAGGAGCATAATATAGAAGTGTAGAAAAAAATTAAGCCCACTTTGCAGTGTTACCTGCAAAGTGGGCTATGTGTATCAAAGTTGTAAACTAAAGTATACCTATTTAACCGGATAAATCCGGGCGGCCCAGCCACCGCCAGCTGCCATTTCGGCCTTAAGCTGGTCTTTGGAGCTTACCTTCACCACCTCACGTACATAATCCGATCCTTCCCGGTCGGCATTGATGCCGTCTTTGAAAATCTCGGCTTCATAGGCACCTTCCGGTAAAAAGGAAAGATCAATATTTACATCATGGCCATCCCAGTTGGTGATGGCTCCCACATACCAGGTGTCGCCTTTTCTGCGGGCAATTGCTGCATACTCCGATACCTTACCCTCGAGGGCAACCGTTTCATCAAAGGTAGTAGGCACCGAGGCAATAAAGCGGGTACTTTCCTGCTCCTCCAAATAATTGGTTGGACTATCAGCGAGCATGTTAAAGGGCGCCTCATACATAACATACAGCGCCAGCTGGTGCGCCCGCGTACCCTGGCTCATGGGCGTAGAATGGATGGCACGGAAATTATGCTTGTTGGCATTCTTCATGGCGCCAGGGGTATAATCCATAGGGCCGGCCAGCATGCGGATAAAGGGAATGGTACTGTCGTAGAGCGGGAAATCAGGATTAGACCATTTTGCCTGCTCCAGCCCATGCACCCCCTCAAAATTTACCACATTCGGATAGGTACGCTGCAGTCCGGTTGGTTTGTAGGCACCATGATAATCGATCATTAGCTTATATTCAGCAGCTTTCTGGGCCAGGTGGTAGTAAAAGTCTACCATCTTCTGGTCATCACGGTCCATAAAATCAACTTTAAAGCCTTTGATACCCATCTTGGAGTAGGTAGAAAGTGCTTCGTCTGTCTTCTTGCTAAGCGGTAGCCAGCCACCCCACAGCCATATTCCTACATCTTTCTGCTTACCATAATCGATGATCTCCTGCAGGTTAATCTCGGGCACAACTTTCATGATATCTTCAGAGGTAGCCCAGCCTTCGTCGAGCAGCACGTTTTCAATGTTGTTGGCAGCGGCAAAGTCTATATAATGCTTATAGGTCTCTGTGTTGATGCCTGCACGGAAATCTACCCCGGAAATGTTCCAGTCATTCCACCAGTCCCAGGCAACCTTGCCAGGTTCTACCCAGGAGGCATCTTTGATCCTGGAGGGGAAAGCCAGCTTATAGATCATGTCGTTGTTCAGGAGTTCCTTGTCCTCTTCGCTGATGATGAGCACACGCCAGGGAAAGCTGCGGCTGCCTTCTGTTTTTGCAATGTAAGGTGCCCGCTTCATTACGAACGACTGCAGGTTGTTGTGCCCTCCCTGCTTTTCTTCTACAGGATAGGGAGCAAAATCGCCGGTTAAGGAGAAATCTTTCTGGCCTGCCTTCAGGAACATGCCGGGGTAGCTTTCCAAGTCTGCTTCGGTAATGGCTGCTTTTAAGCCATTGGGCAGTTCTACCAGTACGGGGGCAAAAGCCAGCGTATCTTTATTGATCTCCGACAGGCGGATGTGGTTGTAGATGTTCTCAAAAGAGATCTGGTACATGTCACCTACATGCGGATCGTTTGCATAAGGTATGTAGATCATGTGGTCTTGCGGAAAGTTAAATTCTGCTACCTCAGAGGCTACGGTGATTGGTTTTTTCTTTTTGGCAAAGAAGCGATAAGCCACGCCATCGTTGTATGCGCGGAAGATTGTACCGTAGTCGCCCCTGAAATTGAGGGTGAGCTGGTTGTAGCGATCTTCAATTACATCTTTTTTGTAATTAAGGGCTTTGATGGTGGTGTTTACACTTTCGGGTTTGGAGGAGGCAAGCTTAACATTTTCGCCAAGGGTTTGCCCGCCTTCCAGGCGCATGGCAATGGCAGAGGGTGCAATTACCTGCTGCTGGCCATGGCGCACCGACCATTGCAGCTGTCCGGCAGCATCAACTGTTACCTGTATTTTATTATCGGGAGAACTTAGCTGAAACTGCTGGTTCTTCTGTGCATAAACAACGCCTGCACTGAGCATCAGCACAAGTATGATGTATATATTTCTCATCATGATTGTATTGTGATAAGTAATTGGTTTCCTGTATCAGGTGTGAGGTATCCGGCTTTGGAACACATCAGTTAATCATCTTAAATCTGCCGGGCGTAAGCTGCAGGGCAGTTAGTAAAGTAAAAAACCAGAGCATAGCTGCTTTTAGCACGGCCCCTACTTTGCAAAGTAGTAAACGATTGCGAAAATAGAATTATTTAATGCTGATTTTTAAAAGATTCTTTACCCTCTCTTCTCTCCCCAGTACACCATCACTACATATGCCCTCCGTATATCTGTTCAGGCTGTCGGAGCAGCTGCAGGTCTATAGCACTTTTACCTGTGTGTGGCCATGGGGTACAGGTTTTCCATCGTCGTTCAGGTTTACAAATACCATTTTATCGATGGTGAGAATACTGCTCTTGGTAATAAGGTTGCGTACTTCGCAGCGCAGGGTAATGGAGGTATTGCCAAAAGTTACCACGGCCAGGCCCAGTTCTATAATATCGCCCAGGCGGGCAGAGCTCACAAAGTTGATCTCAGAAATGTATTTGGTTACCACCCGGCTGTTATCGAGCTGGGCAATGGCGTAAATGGCAGCTTCTTCGTCGAGCCAGCGCAGCAGGCTGCCGCCAAACAGGCTACCGTTAGGATTCAGGTCTTCGGGTTTAACCCATTTGCGGGTGTGGAATTTCATGCTTGTACAGGTCTAAAAATATGTATCAGAAATATAGGCTTTTTCTCTATAGTCCCTGGCAGGCTGTAGTATCTACCTGAGCCGGCAGCAAAATATTAAACAGAATATGGGACAACTGTTTGAGAGAAAACTGCACTGTTTTATGTTAATATGTCAGATACTAAGGCATTGTTTTGTAATTTCAGCTGTTTTTAAGCTGCTGGCAGGAGCGCGAGAGGTTTATCGCAGCTAAATAGCGAAACATCTACAAACAGATGCTTTTTTATCGGAACCATGGGCGCTGTAATTCGTCAGTTAAATTAGATTTTTAAATGTTTGCCTCCGGGGCAAAGCTTACTCTTAAGGGGATATGACTCAGGACTTTCAGGAAATAAACATTCAGATACCACGCACTGACAAGCCACGGGTGGTAATTATAGGCGGAGGTTTTGCCGGCCTCAACATCATGAAGGAGATAGATACCCGCCACTACCAGGTAGTGGTGCTGGATAGGCATAATTACCACACCTTTCAGCCCTTGCTGTACCAGGTAGCAACTGCCGGACTGGAGCCCGGCTCTATTGCCGGCCCCCTGCGGCACTTTATTGAAGATAACGAAGAGGTGTTTTTCCGCATGGCCAAGGTTACGCAGATCAACCCCGACCGCAGAACTGTTACCACGCCGGTGGGAGAGCTTAAATATGATTACCTGATTATTGCCTGTGGATCGCGCACCAATTACTTTGGCAAGGATGAAGCTTTTAAGGAGGCTTTGCCCCTGAAGCAGATTCCGCAGGCGCTTAACATGCGCTCCCACATTCTGCAGAATTTTGAAAAAGCCGTTAATACGGTTGACAGTTACGAACTAAGAAGCCTCCTGAATATTGTAATTGTAGGCGGCGGACCTACCGGTGTGGAAGTATCCGGTGCACTGGGTGAGCTGCGCAGCCACGTACTGCCTAAAGATTACCCTGAGCTTAATTTCAGGCAAATGCAGATTTACCTGGTAGAAGGGCTGCCGCGCCTGCTCAATGGTATGAGCGATAAAGCCGGCAGAAAAGCAACCAAGTACCTGAAAGACTTTGAGGTGAACCTCATGCTCAACACCGTTGTAGAATCTTACGATGGTAAGGAAGTGCGCCTCAACAACGGAGAAATTATTCCAACCCAAACCCTGGTGTGGGCCGCCGGTGTTAAAGGCAATATTATTCCCGGCCTGCCCGACGAGGTAATTCAGCGCGACAGAATTCTGGTAGATGATTTTAACCGGGTGAAAGGATCGGACAGTATTTTTGCCGTTGGCGATATTGCCCAGTTAACCACCGAAAAATACCCGAAAGGACTGCCCATGCTGGCACCGGTGGCCATACAACAGGGACAACGCCTGGCCAAAAACCTGAATAGAGCCATGGAAGGCAAAGAAATGAAGCCTTTCAAGTATACCAATAAGGGCTATATGGCTACGGTGGGTCGTAACAGGGCGGTGGTTGATATGCCAAACGGCTGGAGCTTTGGTGGCTTTATGGCCTGGATGGCCTGGATGTTTGTGCACCTGCTTTACCTGATTGGTTTCCGCAACAAGCTGGTGGTGCTTAACAACTGGATCTGGAATTACTTTACCTACGATAGGGGCATACGCCTGATCATACGTCCGTTTGACAGGCAGGAACAAATAAAACAACACGAGGCAGAGGTTTCCGGGGTGAAGTAGCGGTACTCACCCCCAGACTTTTGTGCCCTCGGTGCAATTGCGGCACATTTCTATCTGGTCTCTGCCTTTTAAGATAAGGGAGCGAAACTGCTCATACGCATGGCTGTTCCAGATCTCACGGAAGCTGTTTTGCTGTGCATCGCCCAGGCGGTGGTGGGCATCTTTATCAAAACAGCAGGGTACTATTTTACCATCCCAGGTTACCACGCAGCTGTGCCACATTTTCCAGCAGTGGTCTAGCAGCTTGTTTTTAATATGCCAGCGGCCATCCAGGCCCTGCTGGTAACGGCTGTAGCGGCCAATGGTAGGGATCAGGGGCGATCCTTCTTCATAGTCGTAAATCTGTGCAGTTTTAAACCACACATCATCTACGCCTAACTGCTTTGCCAGCTTCCTGGCGTCCTCCAGCTGGTGCTCATTTGGTCGTACCACCAGAAACTGGAACACCACATAAGGTGTGCGGCTTTTTAGCTGCTTTCGCCAGTGCAGCAGGCGCTTTGTGCCTTCCAGTACTTTCTCAAGCTTTCCGCCCACCCTATACTGCTCGTAGACCTCCTGGGTAGTACCATCAAGTGATATGATCAGCCGGCTTAGGCCGCTCTCTACCGTTTGGCGTGCCCGTTCATCGCTAAGGTAGTGGGCATTGGTAGAGGTAGCTGTATAAATACCCCGCTGATGGGCATATTGCACAAGGTCTAAAAACTGCGGATGCAGGTAGGGCTCGCCCTGAAAATAAAGCAGGAGATAGAGCAGGGTATCCTGCAGCTCATCAACTACCTTTTGGTATACCTCGTGCTGCAGCATGCCGGTGGGTCGGGTAAAAGAGCGCAGGCCGCTGGGGCACTCGGGGCAACGCAGGTTACAATGGGTGGTGGGCTCAAACGAAATACTAAGCGGCATGCCCAATATGCCGGCCTTACCGCTAGCTCTGCTGTAGTAGTAGCTTCCCAGCACCTGAGCAGCGTTGCGCAACTTGCGTGGCGTCAGGGTTTGGGAAAAATTGTAGCCGTCCAGTAATGCACTCATATTTCTATAGGCCAAAGCTACACAGCCCGTACTGCAATCCCAAAAGCTGCAGGCGGAATTAACAGGCTGGTCTGGTAAAGGTGCGCATTAAAACAGCACCAGTATGCTTATCTGTATTCAAAAAGATACAGGTTGAGAGTGATGTTTAGGTGCCGGCTTATTGTTCCGGTATCAGTAAAATATTCAGGAAAGAGCATCAAGAGCAAGCAATAGTGTAAAGTCTGCAGACTCTAGGGAGAGTCAGGGTGGAAACACTAATGGTTGAACAACAAAACAGGCAGGTTAAAGCAGGTGGTATTTTAGTAGCAGTATTGGCTTTGGCTGTAGCCAAACGGCCAGAAAATAAGAAGGCAAAGAAAAGAATAAAGAGGCTTAGCTGTTACAGCTGCTCATCGAGTTGTTCCTTATCATCCGGACGAGTATACTCGTACCAGAACTCATAGTCCTCATATTCAATGCAGTCTTCTGCCACAGAACCTTCCTCCTCCAGTTTGGTGAGGTGCGTTTCCGGCAGCCAGTTGCGCAGTGAGCTGGCCTGGGGCGTTGGTAGCTTAGACAAACGTATGTACTCTGTAGAGCCTAATCGGTGTGGTGATAACTTTGGCATAACTATTCCCTTGTTTTACTAAAGTACGGTAAATAGTACTGGCTGATGCTTGTTTCCCTTTAAGCTATTGTTACCATTACCGCTACCATATAGACACTACAAAAACGCTGCCAGTTGTAAGTAACAAATAATATTTTTAATATAAACGGCAAAAGCCTCAATGCAGGCTGCATTGAGGCTTTTTGTATTTGTAGTTTATGTCTACAGCTGGGGAAGATATCCCGCAGCAAATATCCACTACTTCTTCATGCGGGTATAGTGCTGATAGAAAGCCACAATGGTTTCGATGCCCTTGAAGTAGTTAAAGACTCCGTATTTCTCATTTGGTGAGTGAATGTTATCAGAATCAAGACCAAAGCCTAAGAGCACAGAATCGAGGCCCAGCTCTTTCTGAAAGAGCGAAACAATGGGAATGCTGCCTCCATCGCGGGTGGGTACCGGTGTTTTGCCCCAGCACTCTTCAAAAGCTGCACTTGCAGCCCTAAATTCTGTAGAATCTGTTGGTACAACAGCTGCTTCGCCACCGTGGTGAGGTTTTACGCTTACTTTCACACCTGCAGGTGCAATAGACATAAAGTGCTTTGTGAACATCTGCGTAATTTCTTCTGACTCCTGGTTTGGTACCAGGCGCATAGAGATTTTAGCATACGCTTTGGATGGCAGCACTGTTTTAGCACCTTCGCCTATGTAACCGCCCCAGATACCGTTAACATCCAGAGTTGGGCGTATACCCACGCGCTCAATGGTACTGTAACCTTCTTCACCATATACCTCGGCAATGCCCAGGTCCTGGGTAAATTCTTTTTCATCGTAGGGTGCATCGTGCAGCGCCTTACGCTCTTCCAGGCTTAGGCTAGCTACTTTATCATAGAAGCCGGGTATGGTGATATGTCTTTTTTCGTCGTGCAGCGAAGCGATCATGCTGCAGAGCACATTAATGGGGTTTGCCACTGCACCACCATAACGACCAGAGTGCAAGTCACGGTTTGGTCCTACAACCTCTACCTCCAGGTAACTCATACCACGCAGGCCAACTGTTATGGAAGGGGTCTGGTTAGATATAATGCCTGTATCTGAAATCAGGATTACATCGGCCCTAAGCAAATCTTTATTGGCACGTACAAACTTCTCGAGGTTAGAAGAACCCACTTCCTCCTCGCCTTCTATCATAAACTTAACGTTGCAGCTAAGGCTCTGGGTGCGCATCATGGCCTCAAAAGCCTTTACGTGCATGTACACCTGTCCTTTATCATCGCAGGCACCACGTGCAAAAATAGCTCCCTGCGGGTGCTCCGGGGTTTTCTTAACAACAGGCTCAAATGGTGGGCTATCCCACAGCTCATAGGGGTCGGCAGGCTGTACATCGTAGTGGCCGTATACCAGCACGGTTGGCAAAGCAGGGTCAACCATTTTTTCTGCATATACTATGGGATGGCCGGTGGTTTCGAAAAGCTCCACTTTATCGGCACCAGCCTCGCTCAAACGATTGCAAAGAAATTCAGCAGCCCGGCGTACATCGCCCTTAAATTTGGAGTCGGCACTTACCGAAGGAATGCGCAGCAGATCAAAAAGCTCGCCCAGAAAGCGGTCTTTGTTTTCTTCGATATAATTACGGTACAGGGGCTGGGTGTTATTTTCCATATAGGTCAGGAATAGATTAGGCTAAAAATGTAATGCCACAAATATACACTTTTTCATAAAAGGGGTGCCTGTGGATAATTGCTTAAGCACAGCAACAAAAAATTGTTTTCCGAAGGAGGGGAAATCTCCGGGCACAGTAATGCAGGGCTTTTTCAGGGAAAGCTTTTGTACAAACAGTACTGATCCTGGCCCATAAAAGCGCTTATATAAAAAAGCCGGCCCTTGAGAAGGAACCGGCTTTATCAATAGCTATTTGTTACTAAATCAGTGCTTCTGGTTTAGAAGCCGTCTTTATCATCTGCAGTGGCAGGCTGCACTGGCTGTGTGCCTGTGCTGAATGGATCGTTTTCTGCAGCAGGTGTTGGTGTTGGTGCGCTGAAATCGTAGGGCGTATCCAGCCCCAGGTAGTCTTTGCGGAAACGGCTTACATAACGCTTCGTTTCGGCAATATCAGATTCTACCACACCATATTCTCCTGCCTTAGCTCTTTTTGCCTTGGTACGGATGGCCGTGTTGAAGTCTTCGCCGGAAGAGAACACCGCCAGGCGATTGCTCTCGTAGTTAAAGTAGTACCACACACCAGGGGCAATCTGCAGGAATACATTAACAACATTGCCAAGTTCTGATGATTTGCGAATCTCCACAAAGCCATCTACCACGGCATTTATATCATGTGTGCCTACGTTGGAGAGGCCAATCTTACCCATGCTGTACCAGGCTTTTTTCTGCTCATTCCACTTCAGGTTCATGTCTGTGATCATGAGGCTTTTGGCCAGATCAGAGCTGATGCTCACCACCGGTGTATAAGTTTGCAGCGATTTATCCTCCCAGGCTTTCACCGGGGCCTCACCAACTACTTCTGCCAGCTTATAAACAAAGCGGTTACGCTCGGTATGTGCCTGTGGCAGGCCTACCCTTTTCACAACCTCTGTTACCGTTGTAGCCATCGCATCTTCAGCCTGCACCGGCAGGCGGTAATCCAGCACCATGAGGGTGTTCATATCAAACTCGCTGCTCTGGAAGCTACCTTTACCCAAACCTGCTGCTTTTACCTGCAGGCTGTTTTTATCGTTCGGCATAAAGGTAAGCGGTCCCTCAAAGCGTACCTCGCCGGTACCTTCGTTATAGGCAAATATGCGGCCTACATACGACTTACCTGTTTTCTTACTCATTTCTTCAATGCGGTACTCATTGTTCTGCGCATCGTAAGAAAGTGTACCCGCAGGCACAAACAGATCCTGGTCTTCCGCAGCCCTTTTCTTTGTTACAAAGCTTGGGTACAGATCGTTGGTGCGGCTATCGTAATGAATACCGGCAATCAGCGGGGCATCATCTTCGGTAACACTCTTGTTGAAGTTAAAGGCAATCTCCTTTTGCTCACCCGTACTCTTGTACTTGATCCAGGTGTTGTAGTTAGGGATGTTCTTCAGGTTGAGCTTAACGGAACCATCGAGTTCAAGGGCAGGCTTATGGGCAAACATGGTAACCTTACCCCGGTAGATCATACCGGGAGAAATACCCATCTTCTCTTCTTCCTTCACCTGGCCGCTCGATAGGGTGTGCAGCTCTTTTTTACGACGCCCTTCATCTACCTCAACCAACTGAAAGCTGTTAAACTGAATGTTAAAGGTATCAGCAGTAGAGGTTACCAGGCGATACGTTGCCTTACCCATAAATTTGTTTCTGCTTTCTACCTTAATAGCACCTTTAATAAGGTGGTGATACTCGTTAAGCGTATCCATTACAATGGTGGCATTGGCCAGCTCCTGTAAACGGGCATTTTCCAAAATCTCTACCTGGTTATTTTCAGGTGTAATCTTAGCATCAGCCACGCGTATGAACGGAATACCACTTACCGTAAGCTTAAGGGCATCGATATCGTAAACGGCGTTTTCAGCATTGAAAGCAAGTGAGTCAAGCTCTTTTCTGGTGGTGTAGAAATAGGAAGTGCTGATGTCTACATCCTTAGGCTTGCTCATGACAACCTTTTTCTCCTCGAAATTCCAGGTAGCTTTTGGAATAGAGGTACGGTACTGGGCAAACGGGAAATCAAGTGCCGCCACACCTTCTACCTCCGGACTAACTGTTGCATTACCCTTATCGAGGTTAAAAGCGATACGCACATCCTTCGCTGCCAGAATTGGCTTCTGGGCATTGGATGAGTTAATCTTGAAGTCGGCATTCTGAGCCTGGAAATCGCGCTGGTTAAAGGTATAAGCTTTAGATTCTACCTCGGCACCTTTGGTTAGGAGTTTACCACCACCATACAGACCCTCCTTACGAAGCAGCATCTGGCCATCGAGCTGAGCAACGCCATCAAAAAGATCAAAAGGTTTTTTCTTGTTATAGATGTTGAGGCTATCGCTTTTTGGCAGCCACTTCATATTATAATCTGCAACTTCTGCTTTTGGATAATTAGCATTGCCAACTGCTCCCTGCTTCATTTCCATTTTATAGCCATTGGCCTTCACAGAATCTTCGAAGAAGTAAAAGTCTCTGGAGTAGAGGGTACTGGTAAGGTATTTGATGTTGCCCTTACCGCGCAGGCCTTTCTGGTCTAGCACCAGCGTATCATATAACGTAGCTGAACCGCCATAGAGCGAATAACCGTTCCGTGGAACAACATGCTGGAAACCAAGAGAGTTATCTGGCAGTACCACCAGTGTTTCTTCAAAATCGGGCACAATGCCTCCACTGGAGAAAGTACCTTTAAACGAAATGGCCGCCGGGTCGCTACTGCTCAGGCTGTCGATACCGAAAGGCGGAATAGCAAAGCTTATATTTTTGCTGAAGGCCCCACCTGCAACTTCTTTTCTGTCGAAGAATACGGTAGAACCAGTGGTGGCATCAAAAACAGGATATTCCGGAAAATCTTTAACACTGGATTTGTTGTTGGCCAGGTCTATATAGAGCTTTCCGGAGGTTTGTGCCAGCTGGTTGTCGAGGCGCTTCTTTTTAAGGTCTTTGGTGTTTTGGAAGTTATCTACATCGAACTGGATAGACTGAATCTTAGGCAGATTTATCAGGAAGCTGTCGTAATCGAAACGCATTTGCTCACCCATAAAAATAAAGCTACCGGCCTGCACTTTGCCATCGAAACTAAAATCGCGATTCTGCAACAGCGTTATTTCGCGGTTGGTAGGTTCAATAAGCACATTTTTAGCCCTGCTGATGTAGAACTGCTCAATACCCCGCACTTTAAGCTCCTGCTTTTTCAGGTAAAGGGTTGCATTGGGCAGCTTAGGCTCAAGCGACGGAATCAAGAGGTTATCAAAGTCTTTTTTACGGGTTTTGCTTAGTACATAGTGAAAGCCTTTGCGGTTAATCTTTACCCAGCCTGTGGCTACATCATAATCTATGTATCCATTCTGCATCAATACCTTCATGGCGCTGCGAACAGTGCCAGGCTCCTGCCGCAGGTCTTTTGCCATATCGTCGGCATAAAACTCCGACGACTGCAGCTTACGGGCAAACCCCACCACCATCTGCAGTGGATGGAAATTATATATACCCTTCAGATCATCGAAGCGCTGCGGGTGGAAAAACTCCTGCGATGTAAAGTAAGCCGGCACCTGTCCCTTACCACTTAATATGGAAATGTTGATGCTATCAACATTGGTGTCCCACTGCATAAGGTCTGCAGTAATATCCATCTGGAAAAAGGAAGAAACAAATGGGGTGTACTTAAAGGCTCCGCCATCTTTAATAAGCGTAAGCACACCGGTAGCTGTGTTGAAACGCGACTGTACCGCCGGATGGTAAATAGAATCCTTCTGGTGATACAATACTACTGCAGAGCGATCGGCACGGATAACAGTATCCTGCAGGTTAAACTGCAGGGCACGAATGTTGAAACGTTTCTGTCCGGCCTGCTTCAGCTCTATGGAGGCCATGCCTCCGTTTACCGAAGAGCTGTATATTTTATTACCAGAGAGGGCAAAGCCACCATGATAAACAAGGTTTTCGCTAATGCCCTTTACCTTTATATTGCTCTCATAGGATTTAAAGCGTGGGTACTGAGCCTGATCGGGGGTAGCATAACGGGTACCTTTGTACTCGAACACCCCTTCTACCGGAGCATCCAGCTTACCTTTATAAGTAAGTTTTACACCATCGGCATCCAGATCGGGCTTGCTGGTTTTAAATGAATAAGGACCAAAGGTAGCATAAACAGATTCTGCCGGCAGGCCGGCATTTGCCCAGTCAAAAACACCGCCCTCGCCTACAAACATTTCTTTAAGCACCATCAGGTCGCCTTTGGTGTTTTTAAGCACTACAGAATCCTGGTTGCTTACAAATACCAGCGAAACCCCCTGCAGGCTAATAACGGGTCCTTCTACCACAGGCAGCTCCTGCTGAACATAAACAGGTACTACAGGTGCAGGGGCAGCTTTGGCTTTTTTAGGGTCTTTTGATTTTTTGTCTTCTGCAGGTGTCTCCCAGGATTCCCAGCTGGTGCTCCAGTTTTCATCGGCCTTGTCGGCGGGTACATCCCAGTCGCTGAAGGCGCTGGTATCTTCTGCAGGCTCTTCTTTTGGCTGTTCTTTTACAGCTACAGGCTCCGGATAGCGGAAGCTAAAGCTGCCGCCAACGGCATACAGGCGCGAATAGTTAGTAAAGTAAAGTGCCCTGTTTTGCAGAAACTGGGCAGCACCCTCCATAAAACGGGTAAGATTTTTACTATCGCCTTCCTTAAACAAGCGTTCGCTGATCTGCAGCAGCTCATTTACAGAATTACCTTTGCCGGCAGCACCGGCCAGCATACCAAAATAGGCCGCAAAGTGGGGCGCAGGCTTATATCGCTTTTGCTCCATCTGGCTGGCCAGGGCCATAATACGATTTTGCTGCTCACCAGAAAAACCTCCGGCGGCCCAGGCAGAATCGAACTTAACTCCCCAGCTGCGGGCTTGTGGATTGGCCGTTCCGCTAAGCATGGTTGCCACGCCCTTGCCGTAACCAGAGGGGTCTTTCGGGAGGGTTTGTGCCACCAGCTGCTGTCCGGTCAATAGCAGCGCCATAACACACACAGTGCACAGTAACTGTAGTTTCATCTTTAACATCTTAAATACACACCTTAACATCACAAGAAGTGCCTCTTTATCAGGAGACTCTATAAACCAGCACAACCTACAGGATAAAACGATGCCAAGCCACGTAATTGTATATTGTAAATTACATGCATGGGGCAATCGGTCATTTTTCTTTTATTACAGCTGCTGTAATAGCCCCTTAAGGCTGCTTTAACAGCCTATCATGGCTGCTTTAACAGCTGCAGGCTGGCCCATTTACCATCGGCAAAACGTGCAACCTCCTCAAAACCAAGTTCATGAGCCAGGTTCAGCAGGTCGGGAATGTCCTCTTTATAGAAGCCGCTTAATAGTAAATGTCCATCGGGCTGTAAAAATTCCGCATAGAGGTCCATTTCTTCCAGCAGCACATTTTTATTGATATTGGCCAGTATAATATCATACCGGCCACCAATGCCACTCTCGGCCAGCGAACCCAGCCGTACCTGAATTTCCGGACATTTGTTCAGCAGGCAGTTTTCCTGTCCGTTCTCCACACACCACTCATCTATATCGCAGGCCCACACCTCTGCAGCGCCACGTTTAAAAGCCATGATTGCCAGAATAGCCGTTCCGCAGCCAACGTCCAGCACACGCATTCCCTGGTGGTTGAGGTGAAGCTGCTGCTGTAACATCAGGCGTGTGGTCTGGTGATGTCCGGTACCAAACGACATTTTTGGGGTAATGATGATTTCGTAAGGTACATCAGGCCTTGGGGGATGGAAAGAAGCCCGTACCACACACTCATCTCCTATCTCTATCAGGTCGTAGTTTTTCTCCCACTCTTCGTTCCAGTTCTTTTTATCCAGGGTTTTCACCTCCCACTCCAGGGCAGCATCCATCATGTATTGCTTCAGGATTGTATCTGTAGCATCTTTGTTATAAGATTTTACAGGCGCATAAGCAGCAAAGCCACGCTCCTCTTCTGCAAAAGCTTCGAATCCTAATTCGGCTAGCTCGGCCTGAATAATGTCACAGTAGGTTCCATCGCAACGAACCAGTAATTCGATATAATCCATTAGGCAATCTGTTTTAACTTAACATTTAAAAATATACTAAGGGCTGGAGACCAGCTATTTGGCTTAATTAATGAATCTTAATTTTTTTAACTTACATCTTTTAGGAGAGCACAGAAACAATATTCATATTTGTAACAATTATCCAGCTCTCTCTACTATGTACCAGCTAAAAGCACTCTTTTGTGTTCTGTGTATTGCTGTATTACTCAGCGGCTGCGCTGGTTCATACCGCACCATCAATCCTGAAAGCCTGCCCTACCAACAGCAGCAATCTAATACCGATGCAGCGGTGCAGGTTGGTTATCACTATAATATACTGACAGAATTAGGGAACAAAAAATTTGCCCGCAAGGAGAAAAAAAAGAATCTGAACCTGGTAGCGGTAAAAATAACCAATAATACCGACCGCACACTTATCTTTGGCAAAGACATCTTTTTGCGTTCAGAGGGCCAGCTGGTTTCTCCGGTAAGCTACATGAGAACCTTCCGCACATTAAAACATAAGACCCCTCTCTTTCTGCTATACCTGCCTCTCATCCATCTCAACGTCACCACTGTTGAACAAACCCACAGCGGGTACAAACAGCGGTTTTATCCGGTCGGGCTAATTGTTGGTCCTATTCTTAGCTTTGGCAATATGTTAAAAGCGCACTCAAACAACAAAAAGTTTTTAAAGGAGCTAAAAGCACACAAACTGCAGGATAAGGAAATCCAGCCTGGCGAAACGGTATATGGCCTAATAGGTGTGCAAAAATCTACCTTTGCACCCATTGAGGTAGAGATGAGGGTAAAAGGTGATAAAATTGTTCAGGATGAGTATTACATAGAAGGCTATTAATGCCCGCATGAGCATAAAGAAAAACACCGCCCTTTCGAAAGGCGGTGTTTTTTATTTTTTAGCGGCAGCCTGCAAAAGAAGCTACATCGGTATAGGCAATGGTAAAATCGGCAAAGGCTCTGCTGTCTGCCAGGTAGATCCTAAAATCGGCAAAAGCCGGTTTATCTGTAAAGTACCAGTGCCCGGGCTGATCGGCATAGAGCTTGTTTTCTTCTGAATACACCACCAGGTCGGCAGAGGTTTCGTACTCCTCTACATATACCCGGAAATGCGCCTCCTCGGGCCTGTCGGTTACAAATACCGAACCCCGCAGCCTGCACACATCAGGGGCCGCCCGCTCAGCAGGAGTGCTGCCAAACAGCCAGAGTAATCCTATCAGTAGTAATTTCATCTTGCTATCTTAACTGAAGTATGCCGCTGAACATTGCAACAGCCACTAATTTATTTCTTTTAAATGAGATAAACCTGGCAACTAGTGCCCTTCGCCGCCAAAAATCTTCCAGATAAAGCCTCCGTTCACTACAAAGCCATCTGTTGGTGCCCAGATCTCTGCAAAGCGTTGATTGGTAAAGGGTGGATACACAATATCGCTGTAGCGTGACTGACGGGCATCTACAAATTACATTTACACAGCAGACACTGTTTAAACAGCTCCTTTGATAATATCCATAAAGTCGCGGCTCTTTAGCGAGGCGCCACCTACCAGACCACCATCTACATCGGGCTTGGCAAAAAGGCTTTTGGCATTATCGGGCTTAACACTGCCACCGTACAGAATGCGGATTTCGTTTGCCAGGTTCTGGCCCCATTTGCCTGCCAGCTGCTGGCGTATGTGGGCGTGCATTTCCTGCGCCTGATCGTCGGAGGCAGTTTTACCGGTACCAATGGCCCAGATAGGTTCGTATGCAATTACCACCTTACGCATTTGCTCTTCGCTCAGGTGAAAGAGGCTTTCTTCCAGCTGGCGCTGCACATACCCATTTTGATCTTCTTTTTCGCGAATTTCCAGAGGCTCGCCGCAGCAGAAAATAGGCTGAAGCCCGCCGGCCAGTACTGCATCCAGCTTTTTGGCCAGCTGCTGATTGCTTTCCTTAAAGAACTCGCGGCGCTCGCTGTGGCCCAGAATTACCCACTTTACCCCAACAGCTTTCAGCATGCCTACCGATATCTCGCCGGTATAAGCGCCTTTTTCGTGCTCGCTTACGTTCTGGGCGGCCAGACTTATGTGTTTTGCATCGCCTATGAGGCGGCTCACCTGATGCAGGTGTGTAAAGGGCGGGGCTAAAACAACCTGTACCTCGCGGTTCAGCTCGTCTTTCACCATATTCACCACTTCAGAGGCCAGCTTTTGGCCTTCTTCAGGAGTGGTGTTCATTTTCCAGTTACCGGCTACTAGTTTTGTTCTCATGCGAAAAAAAATCGTTTGGGTGCCAAAGTTAAGGTTTTTTGTGAAATGAGCAGGAAAAGATCTGTCTTTCGCCACTATCAGCATATAATGTTTGCCGCTGCTTTTTTTTTGCATGTAGCTCTGTGTATCTTCTGATTATGCGGTTGCTGCCGAAAAGGCAATGCTCTTGAATATACTTCACCCCTAATGATTCCCTCCTACTTTCTGCACAAAAAAGGCTTTAAAAAAATAAGCTAATCCCTGCGTCTTTCTTAACTTATTAGCGTCATAGGGGCAAATCAAACAAAATAAACATGAGCTTAGCCAACACCCTTACCAGCCAGGAAAACAAATTATTGCTTGGGGAAGCTACCCCCGACCAGCGAGAGGAAATAGCTGCATTGCTTAGCGCAAATAAATTACCAGTAAATGACCTTACTGCAGGGGCAAAACTTTATGCGCTGATGCATAACGGGAGCCTGGTAGGTTCTGCCGGTCTTGAAGTGTATGGCAATGCAGCGCTGCTGCGCTCTGTAAGTGTTGCTGATAGTGGAAAAGGCAGGGGCTGGGGCAAATTTATCAGCCATGAAATTGAAAAACTTGCACAGCAGCAGGGCATTAATGAGTTCTTTCTGGTGACTACTACTGCCGAAGGCTTCTTCCAAAAGCTGGGCTACTGGAAAGTGGAGCGTAAGGAGGTACCAGAGGCTTTACTGGTATCGGGGCAGTTTAACGGCATCTGCCCCGCTTCAGCCACTATCATGGCTAAAAAAGTCTAGTGAGCAACTATGCTGTTGTTTAAAAGCCATAAGCGGGTACAGAACACTACTCTTCCCGCAGGGCCTGCAGCTGGCGCTCTTCTAAATAACCTTTTACCTTATCGGCATCCATGCGGTAGATGTCGATGGTAACGGCATTGTAGTACACTTTCTTAAGGTACTCCAGCCGGTTGTAAACCCGCGGCTCATAGCGCCCATTCTTCGAGAGCAGGCCTTCTTCTCCCTGAAAGGCTGTGTGCAGGGCATAACCTGTGCTGTCACGAAATATCAGCAAGCTGCCGGTAGAGAGCGGCTTTTTCAGATCTCCCATAAACGTAGCATCCAGACTATACTCTTTTTCATAAGCTGTGGCCAAAACCACCTCCAGCATTGCCGGGTCCAGAAAAGTAGTAGGATTAAACCACGGCAGCGGATCTATGCCCTCGTAACTAAATGACTGGGCAAGCCCAAAGGTATGGCAATTGGCATGTGGCAGCACAAATCCTTCTCCATCCCAGGGCTCCTCACGATAGATGGAGTAGTAGGGATTATCCTGTTTAGGAACGGGAACATTGGTAATAAAATCTGCGTATTTTCGATCCAGCTGAAAAACAGTATCCATCCACTGCACTTGCAGCAGGTAGTTCTCCTGTTCGCCCTCAATCGTATCATTAATGAGGGATAGCATTTTAGGATAAAGTACCAGGCCCGTGTCTGGCACCGACAGGCTTTGCTGTGCACTGCTGTTGCTGTAACAGAACAGTGCAACTAAAAAAATAACCGCACTTACCTGCTGGGAGTAGTTAGTTTTTGGCAGTATCATCGTTAAAAGAGCAGTATCTGCAGCTCATAAAATAAATGCAAATACGAAATTCCTTATACTTGGTTACTAAGCCCTTAACGCTACTACCATCTAAAATAGTACAGAAAGGACTCATACACTGCCACTTCTCTGTCTTCATTTTTATGCTGACTTTTGGCACCTGTTATGCACAGGCTTCTGCAGAATATACACTCGTACCTGAGCAGGGCGTTTGGGTGGAGCAGTTCGACAGTACCTATGCAGCAGAAAATAAGTACACCGCCAATAACCAGGTTTACAAAGCTGGTACACGCTTCACCTACCGTTACCATTACATTGGCAGCGATGGTATACATTACCTGCAAAAGGTGGTGCCAAATGCCAATGTTGATCGTGAGAAAGCCTGGAAACTGGTGCCGCTTACGGAAAAAGACTCCCTCACCAACGACCGCCTGCAGCTTATAATCGAAACTGACCTGCAGGGTGTAAATATGCATACCCCCGGCTATGACCGTACACCCTTAAGGTGGGAATATTATGCCCCGGCCGGCCAAGTCCATTTTCTGGAACGCTCTGGCCTGGTGGAGAATAAGAAGAACATCTGGATGACTCCTCCCAGGGCGCGTCTATTCCGCATTCTTTCCCTTAACCCTTTTCCTTTTATACAGGTACCTTACAAAATTGGCAACAGCTGGGAGTGGCAACAGGAGGTAGCCCCTCACTGGAGCGATAAGCGCTGGGCAGCATGGAAAGCTCCTGTTCTGGTACACTACCGCTACACCATCAGTCATGAAGAAACCATTTCATCAGCTCTAGGCCCTCTCTCCTGCTTTGTAATCTATGGAGAGGGCAGCAGTAAAGTTGGCTCCACCTCTTTGACTGCTCATTTTCATCCTCGCTATGGCTTTGTAAGGCTGCTTTTCACCAACATTGATGGCAGCCAGCTGCTCATGGAGCTGATGCGGCTGGAGGAGTAAGTGTGCCAGAAAACGCCCCTTTTTAATTTTCAATTATTTTTGAAAGTTTAGAAAAAATTTTTACCTTGCCCTCACGATGCAGCTAGACGAAGCAAAAAATAAATTTATTCAGGCTTGGGGTGCTTTAGGATCCAGCTGGGGCGTACCCCGCACCATGGCACAGATACATGCATTGCTGTTGGTATCGCCCCAGGCTCTTACTACAGAGGAGGTTATGGAGGCGCTTCAGATAAGCCGGGGCAATGCTAACATGAGTCTTCGCAACCTGCTGGATTGGGGCCTGGTAGAAAAAGAAGTGCACATGGGCGAGCGCAAGGAGTTTTTCAGGGCACCCAAAGATACTATGTATATGGCCAAGCAAGTTGCCATTCAGCGCAAGAAACGTGAGCTGGAGCCAATGCTTAGAGCCCTGCAGGAGGTAAAGGAAGTTGAAGGAAAGGACAAGGAAACACAGGAATTCAGGTCGCTGATTTCTGAAATTGATGGATTTGCAAGGCAGTCGGAAAGTATGCTCAACCTATTTATCAGCTCACAGCAAAACTGGTTTATGAAAGCTATCTTAAAACTGGCCGGAAAGCAGTAAAAAAATTTACCCCAGTATTTTCAATTATTTTTGAAAATACTGTAAATGATGTACAACTAAAACTAAAGCGCATGATACGTAAAATCATTATAGCAGGCGGCAGCGGATTTTTAGGAGAACTTGCAGCCCGTCATTTTATAGCCCTGGGCTGGCGGGTAGTGGTGTTAAGCCGTTCCAGGCAAAAGAGCAGCAGGTTGATACGTCAGCGCTACTGGGATGGGAAAACAGTAGAACCCTGGCAGCAGGAGCTGGAGGGTGCCCAGGTGCTGCTTAACCTCAGCGGCCGGTCTGTAGACTGCCGCTACACCAGCGCAAACAGGCAGGAGATCTTTGCATCCCGCCTCGACAGCACCCGTTGCCTTGCCAAGGCTGTGGCAGCCTGTAAGCAACCGCCCGGGCTGTGGATCAACGCCTCTTCAGCAACCATATACCGCCATGCCTACCAGCCACAGGACGAATACACCGGAGAAGCCGGCAAAGGTTTTTCTGTTGAAGTATGCCAGCAGTGGGAAGCGGCATTTTTTGAAAAACAATTGCCGGGGGTGCGTAAAGTAGCTCTTAGAATGGGCATTGTACTTGGCAGCAACGCCGGAGCCTTGGTACCCATGAAGCGGCTGGTGCAGCTGGGTATGGGCGGAAGCTTTGGTTCCGGTACCCAATACATGAGCTGGCTGCACCAGCAGGACTACCTGCGCATCCTTGAGTTTATCATCAGCACAGCTGCCGCAGAAGGTGTTATCAATGCCACTGCGCCACAGCCCCTCCCCAACCGGCAGTTTCTGAAAGCCATGCGCAAAGCATTGGGCGTTCCCTTTGGCCTGCCCCTACCCCGCCCTTTACTGGCACTGGGTGCGCTGCTGATCCGCACCGAAACCGAGCTGATCCTGAAAAGCCGCTGCGTAGTTCCCCGCCGCCTGCAGGAGCTGGGTTTTCAATTCCATTACCCAACAGCTGATGAGGCACTGCGGGACTTGCTGATTAAGAAGATCCCTGCTAGAAATCCCATGAATTATTATCCACCCCAGCCTTCAGCAGTATGAAACCTAAGCCGCTTTATATCGAAACACAAATAGCATGTCCTTTGGAGGTACTTTGGGAGCATACCCAAAACCCGGCACTACACCAGCAGTGGGACCTAAGGTTTTCCTCTATTACCTATTTGCCCAAACTTAAGCCTGAAGACCCGCAGCACTTTTTGTACAGCACCAACATAGGGTTTGGTTTAACTGTAAAGGGCACCGGAGAAAGTGTTGCCACGAAAGCGACCAAGGCAGGGAAAAGCACTTCTGTCCTGAAATTCTGGTCTGACAGTGGCCTCTCCCTGATCAGAAGCGGTTCGGGTTACTGAAGTACCAGCCACAGCCGGAGGACAACACCATTCGCTTCTTCACGGGCTACAACTACCAAACCCGCTGGGGAATGGCTGGAGCCATTATTGATCACTACCTATTTCGCCCCCTGATGGTATGGGCAACTGCCTGGAGTTTCGACTGCCTAAAAAACTGGCTGGAAAAAGGCATTCCTCCACTGCAGGCCCTGCGGGCACAGGTAACTGTAACACTTGCTTCAATTGTACTAAGCCTTGTATGGATTTACCAGGGGCTTGTGCCAAAATTACTCTTTCCCCATACCGGTGAGCTGGTTATGCTCCAGCAATCAGGGCTCTTTACTGGTCTTGAGCATTTGGTAATCAAAGGGGTGGGACTGCTTGAAGTACTCTTTGGGTGCTGTTTCCTTTTCTTTCCCAACAGGCTTATCCATTGCATGAACATACTGGCCCTCTGCCTGCTGGGTTTGGGCGCAGTTTTCAGTAATTCAGGCGTATTGCTGGCCCCATTCAACCCTGTTTCCCTCAACCTGGCACTTACTGGTCTTTCGCTGATTTGCCTGCTCCATCTCAAACACCTGCCACAGGCCTCTAACTGTAAAACCAAACCTATATGTGTTCTATCTACCAAAAAGTATTAGGAGAAGACTTTAAGAAGCTTCATCCGCAAATACAAAAGCGATTCGGCTTTTGCAGCGAAAACAAAATTGCCTCTATTGGCAGGGGCGTGATGGAGGAGGTCTGGCTGGGAAAATTTTATACCCTTCCCTTCCTCTACATCGGCACCTGGCGCAACATTATGTTTCCGCAGGCAGGGCGTAATGTGCCTTTTACCATCGAAAACTACGCATACCTAGACTCCTATGGCAGGGAAACTGTTACCTGGGTACGAAGCTACCAGTTTCCCAAAAACGAAAGGCGTTTTGACGCAACCATGATTTACAGCCAGCAGCGACAGAAAATTATTGATTACCTGGGTACTCACCAGCACCTTGCTGTAGACATACACCTTGAGGTAGCTCAGAATGGCGGTTTACGACTTATATCAGGCGAGCAGCGTTTTTATGAGGGGTTGTTAGGCTTCCGCTTCCCCATGCTTTTTTCTGGCTATGCCGATGTGTGTGAGTGGTACGATGATGCAGAAGAAAAACATAAAATATCAGTATCTGTAAGCAACAAAGCCTGGGGCAAACTTTTTGGCTACCGGGGCAGCTTTGATGTGGAGTACCTGCCAGTTAGAGAAGCAACTGCAATACCCCGGCATGTTAAACCAGTAAGGGAGGAGCAGCGCGAATAGCCAGCAGCAGGTTGATGCTCGCTATTACTTTTAGAAAAATTAAACCTGCTTTTAAAAAAGAAAAGCCATCGTGCTCTCTCGAACAAAATGGCTTTTCTGTTAGTACTAGACCAGCATATTTACTGTGCCAGTAGCTTCCTTCATCTAAGGACGGCGGCTGCGGTCGCTGTTGCTGCGCTGCATTGGGTTGGTACCCGAAGTACCACGTGGTGCCTGCTGCTGCTTAAACAGCTCGAAACGACTCGGACGATCCTGGGCTGGCCAGTAGTTGTTATCCTCATCTATATCTGCAGTTTCGCGCCAGGGATCAATAACGATGGTTTTTACAGGCTTACTTTTGGCAAATACCTTGGTTATTTTGTTTTCGTTCTTGCGCCAGATCTCGGCCGGCAGGTATTGTACCTCGTTGGTGCCATCGGTAAAATTCCACTGAACGATAACCGGCATTACAAGCCCACCCTCGTTACGTAAATTCAGCTCATAGAAATGCCATTTGGCATCCAGCGCCTCACGCTCTTCTTTGGTTAGCGATTTGCGGTAACGCTCATAAGCTTCAACGTCCTGCTTGTTCACATCAAACTCGTTGTAGCTGTTGTAGAAATCGCGCAGGGCCGGGTTATTTTCTACTGCTGTTTTAGGCAGGTCTTTTTCATTGCGTATACGGGCAATGTGGTTGGCCTGGCGAAGCGCCAGCTCCTGCTTCAGCACATTTTCCACCCGTGGGTCCTGTGTATCCATCTGGAAGTAATTAACATTCTCCAGGGCAATATCTACATGATCCGTGGTATAAAACCAGCCTTTCCAGTACCAGTCAAGATCTACACCCGAGGCATCTTCCATGGTGCGGAAGAAATCTTCAGGGGTTGGGTGCTTAAAAGCCCAGCGCTGTGCGTAGGTCTTAAAGGCAAAATCGAACAGCTCGCGGCCCATTACCGTCTCGCGCAAAATATTAAGGGCAGTGGCTGGTTTGCCATAGGCGTTGTTACCAAACTGCAGGATCTGCTCTGAGTTGGTCATGATGGGGCGCTGGGTATCCTTGGCGCTCTTCATATACGGCACAATCTTGTGGGCAGGGCCACGGCTGCTGGGATAATCGCGCTGCCACTCCTGCTCTGCCAGAAACTGTACAAAGGTATTGAGACCTTCGTCCATCCAGGTCCACTGGCGCTCATCAGAGTTGATGATCATCGGGAAGAAGTTGTGGCCAACCTCGTGGATAATCACGGAGATCATACCGTACTTAATACGCTCGCTATAGGTGCCGTCTTTCGCGGGGCGCCCGTAGTTAAAGCAAATCATGGGGTACTCCATACCGTTGCTGGCCTCTACGGAAATAGCCACCGGGTACGGGTAAGGAACAGTATATTTACTGTACACCCGCAGGGTATGTGCTACCGCTTCGGTAGAGTACTGCCCGTACAGTGGGTTTGCTTCTTTCGGATAGTAGCTCATGGCCATTGTCGTTTTTCCGCCAACATCCACACCCATAGCATCCCATATATATTTGCGGCTGCTGCCAAAAGCAAAGTCGCGCACACTATCGGCCTGGTATACCCAGGTTTTGGTGTCTTTTGCCCTATTCTTTTCTTTTTTCTCGGCCTCTTTCTGGCTCACAATCACCACTGGCTTCGAAGAAGTTCTGGCTTTCTCGAACAGCTGCTGCTGCTCTTTGGTAAGCACCTCCTGCGGGTTTTGCAAAACACCGGTGGCCGCCACAATATGATCTGAAGGCACCGTGATGCTAACCTTATAGTTACCGAAAGGAAGCGCAAACTCGCCGCTGCCTAAAAATTGTTTATGCTGCCAGCCCTGAAAATCGGAGTAGACCGCCATACGCGGAAACCACTGCGCAATGGTATACAGGTAATTGCCATCTTCCGGGAATAACTCATAGCCACCGCGATCGCTTAAAATGCCACGGTCGTTAATATTGTACCACCACTCTACATCAAAGCTCATCTTTTCGCCCGGCTTCAGGGGTTTGGCCAGGTCTACGCGCATCATGGTTTTATTAACCGTGTACTGCAGGGGGCTGCCATTGGCGGCGCTTACCTTCTGAATTTTAAAACCACCATCGAAGCCATAGCCAATAATGCTGCGCAGGCTGCCAATGGTCATTTTATCTTCTATGCTGTTGGTTTCGGTGCTGTAGGTATCAGATTCCGGAGAGCGCATGTTCTGATCGAGCTGCAGCCAGAGGTAGTACAGATCATCGGGCGAATTATTGTAATAGGTAATGGTTTCCTTACCTGTTATTCGCTGCGTATCGTCGTGCAGGGTAACTTCTATATCGTAATCGGCACGTTGCTGCCAGTACTCGTGTCCGGGAGCACCAGAGGCGGTGCGGTACACATTAGGAGAGCGCAGTTCATTATCGAGTTGCTCAAATTTTCTTTTATACACATTCTCATCCTGCTGCTGCGCAAATGCCGTTAGGCTTGCACTCATCACCAGGGCAAGAACAGCCCATCTTTTTATCATATTAGCTTTATATAATATTTCACAATAACCAATTTAGTAACGAAAAGAAGATTACCAAATTTTATTTTGGAGTATAAGCATGATGGCCATACCCACAATGGTGGCCGATACGCCCAACGTCCACTCCCTTTTATTCACACCAGCCACCACCACAATAAGGCCGGCAACCAGTAAAAAGAACAACACAATTACCACCTGGCCTAGTTCTATACCAATGTTGTAGGCCAGCAGCGGTTCAACCACAGAGGCTCTTCTGCCTACCATCGCCACCAGTTCTCTTGCCAGTCCCAGCCCATGGATCAGGCCAAAAGTAAAGGCATAAAAATAATTCAGATGAATTTTGCTGGTGGGAGAAGAAAAATCGGGCTGTCGGCGAAAAACATTACTGGCAGCCGTGATAAGTATGGTAACGGGGATCAGGAATTCTACCCAGGCAGCATTTGCCCTGAAAATATCAAAAGCAGACAGCGCCAAAGTTACCGAGTGCCCCAGGGTAAAGGCAGTAACCAAAATCAGCACTTTTCTCCAATCACGTAATGTATACAATGCACTAAGTGCAAGAATAAATAATATATGATCTAAGGCCCTGAAATTTAAGATATGTCCAACTCCCAACTCAAAGTACATCTGAAAAGTACTCATACACCAAACTCATATTTTTAAAAGGAATTTGCAAAATTACGGCTTTCGTGGAATTTCAGTACTTATTTTCTGCGTTAAAGTTAAGTTTGGTCCTGATTTTGCAATTAAACGCTCTATGATACTTAATTACGTGTTCCTCCTGGTTGTTGGCTGGTTTCACCCTTTACACCTAAGTGTAAGCGAAGTGGTGCTGAATCCTAAAAGTGGTAACCTGGAAATTTCTCATCGTATTTTTCTGGATGACCTGGAGGCCGATCTGCAGGAGCGTTACGGAAAGCAGATTGACCTGATAAAGCCCTCCGACCCGGAGCTTGTTCAGGAGCTGGTAGGCAATTACCTGAACCAGCATTTCAGGCTACAGCTAAACGGAAAAACTGTACAGACCCGGTACCTGGGCTTTGAGGTGGAGGAAGATGCCATCTGGGCCTATATGGAAGTGCCTAAGGTGCGGCAGATCAGCAGCATTAATGTGCAGAACAGCCTTTTCTTTAATCGTTTCAACGATCAGGTAAACCTGGTAAATGTTTCAGTGGGCAATAAGATCCAGAGCATGCGCCTGCAAGCCGATAATGATAACGGTACCCTTAAGTGGTAGCAGCTACTCTTCCTCCTCAATACCATCTACATTGGCAAAGGGAGACAGTGCAAGCTCCTGCCATTGCCTGCCTTCGTGGCGTAGTAGGGTAATGCCCTGCACCTGCCAGTTCGCTTTGTAATCCTGCTCCTTGTACACCTCCCATGCTTCTTTAAAGCGCTCTTTCTTTAAATCCCGGAAAGCAAGGGTTATGTGCGGATAGAAGGGCTTTTTCTTATAATCAGCATTAAAAACATTGAAGTTGCGCTTCATAAGCTCATGCACATCTGACTGCAGGCGGCTAAGGGTAGCTTTGGGTACCACATGCAGAAAAAGTACCCGGGGCGGAAAAGCACCATAGCCGTCTATATTGATATTAAATGAATTGTAGCCTTCTGCCAGTTCCTGCAGCGATTCTATCACGGTCCGCTCCCGGTTTTGCTTTAGCTCAAAGGGCATGTGCAGGGTAATATGAGCGGGAGAATTCAGCGATGCTTTGCTGCCGTAGGTATCGCGCATATGCTCCTTCAGGGCCCAGGCTTCCGACCGGAGGGGTTCTGATGGAATCAGCGCTATGAAGTATAAATTTTCCTGTACCGCCATAATAGATTCTACGCCCTTTGGTGAATAGGGGTTATAGAAAAAGCCACCCTTTTTAGAGTGGCTCATGCTGTATTGTTGAGCATTTATTTACTACATGAAGAATATAAGCCTTTATGATTTAGCTCCTTATAAATAGAAGCTGATACCCAGAGCCACTTTAGTAAAATCTGGTCCAAATGATATACTCCCGGTAGGATTGCTCCTCGTTTTTTGGTAATCGCCTTTTAAGCCAGCGGTACTGCTGATATACTCCAGCAAGTTGGCCTGAAAGTCGATGCCCAGATGTTTGCCTGCCCGAATGGTAACACCTGGCGCCAGCGTTGCAACAAACACCCGTGTTCTGGTCATTGACCTACTAAGATCTTTTACACCTACACGACCCCAGCCAAATGCCGCACTTCCCTGTATGTAAAACCCTGCCCACTCATTCAAAGTAAAATATTGCCTGCCATAGGGAGCAAGCATGAACATATCTTCCGAGCTAGTGCTAATCCTACTACTGGATTTACTCTCTATTACATTTTTTACATAAGATACCTGTAAGCCGGCTTCAAAATCAGGCGACACAAATGTACCTATTCTTGGACCAATGCTCATGCGCTTGAGTATCACTTCCTCAGTATCATAATAGCCAGGATATTCAGCCAGGCTTTTGCTAAAAGAAAAGTTACCTCCCAATGTAGTTGTTCCAGCACTAAACTGGGCATAAGCACTGCCGGCAAATCCCAATACCGCCACCAACACAGCAACCAACATCTTTTTCATGTGTAAATAATAAAGTTTGATGGCGCAAGTATATGAGTATTGTAAGTACTGAATGAATCGTAAATATCCTAAAAGATGGCTACGTAAGATTAAAGCATCAATTGCCTTATTCTTTAGCTTTTCATCTAAGATATCAGACTGGAACTGCTTCTAATGCTGCTACCTGATTACAGCACTCCTTATATTGGGATAAATTATATCCGGAAACTGCTTTAGTACAAGACTATTTGCCTAAGAGGTAAATGACTGAAAACGTAAGGAATTTATTGCGCTCCTTTTCATTTGCATCCATTTCTTTGTAGAGATCCTTCCAAACAAGCGTATATCTTGCATCTACTAAAATATTGTGCCCGGCTACCGGAAGCATAACACCACCACCGAATGAGGCTCCTACCTCAAAACGATTAGCATGCTCTTTGCTTACCTCTACAAATTCTTCTGTTTTGATCTGATCGTATTCATCCACAAACTTTACTTTCAGATCGTAGCTAAATGGCTGGGTTACTTCATTTTCAGTGTAGTTGCCATTACCCTTGTACCTGCCACTTAACCAGTAACTTAAGGCAGGACCTGCGTTTACATAGCCCTTCACGGAACTGCCAAAAGTGCCCCTAAGAAGCAATGGCATATCTATGTAATTGGTACTGAAGGTTTCTTCTTCCGTACCGCTAATGGTTGAGCTACCTAAAGCATATTTATATCCTTTTTGCGAAAAAGATATTTCGGGTGCAAAGGAGAACATTTCAGTAAACTTAATATTAGAGGCTACACCAATATTTAAACCTGCTGCATAGCCTACTCCATCTGCTACTTTATCTTCCCTGTCTCCCAGGTCCATGGTAGCAATGTTCACACCCACCCTGGGCCCAATCTGCACCTGAGCCTGAGCCAGTGCTGCTGTTCCAAGCAGCGCCAGCGTTAGAAATACCTTTTTCATATAGTTATTGTTGAGTAGTTTGATGGTACAATTATAAGAGTAAAGTAGCATCAAATGAGCAGGCGTGTAAGAAGAATAATAATATTACAAAAAATCAATTCTGTACTATTAAAGCTGCACCTAACAACAACCAGATCCTGTTGCGGTTTTCCGCCACTAACGCGCTGGCAGGAGCGTACTCTCCGCAAAAGTGCTATTCTGAAACAGTTTGATGTATAGTAGAATGGATAGCCTTTTCTAAAACTCCTCAAAAAGCTTTTCGTCTACGCTTTCTGCTACGCTGATGTCGGTAATCTGCCGCTCTCCCCTATCGCCGGAAAGTAAGATATTGCCATGCTGCTGGTAGTTCTGCCAGGGCGACCTGAAATTAGGGGTATCCATGGCTGCGTTTTCATAATAGGCCCAGGCTTTTACCAGGCTATCGGCAGGGTCTATATAAACCCTGTATTTGTTCTGTGGGGTGAAACCAACTTCTTCAAAGCGCAACTCCAGCACTTCGGCCTCTTTACCGCCCGGCATGGTGTCTTTACCGGCATGGGTGAGGGTAACCCCGCTGTCTTTAAGCTTATAAGGCATAACAAGCCAGTAGCTGTCGTTTACCCAAATCTGTTTACCCTTTTCTATCCACTCTTTACGCTCCTGCTCGTCGGTTATTTCCTGGCCTGCTACCTGCACACGGCCCTGCTCATCATTGATGTTAATAAGATAGATATTATTTTCTTTGGGCACCTCTATGCGTACCCTGCCGGTTTGTTTATCCCACAACAGCTCCCGGTTGCCAAAAAAATTCCAGCTAATGTAACGGGTGTTATCCCAGGCCTCACGTCCGCCCTGTGCCCTCATTACAGCGTCGGCCCATACAATAGCCAGGCTGTCGGAGCCCTCCTGGTCAAAACCCTCGGCAGCCGGGTTATCGCCCGCTGTTCCGTTTGCCATTTTATTGTTGGAGTCGCCACAGGCCATTAAAGCAAGTGGGAAAATGAGGTAGAGCAGCTTTTTCATGGGTAAAAGCTACAAAATTTGCTGCACATACCAGCAAAAGCTATTTGCTTTCTTAACACTGATAGAACAGCATAAGCCTACAAACAGCACCAAAGGTTAAAAAAAGCTACTGCAATCATTACATTGATAATCATTCACCTGATTACCGCAGCGGCTAACCACCCAACGATCAGGCATCGAGCCATGCTTTAAATTCATTAACCCGCTCCCGGCTTACCAGCGCTTCTTTATCTGCTGCATGCTGCAGCACTACTTTCAGGCGGCTGCCACTGTAGGCAACTATGTTTTTGATGGCCTCTACTCTCAGCATTACCTGCCGGTTGATGCGAAAAAAAACTGCCCCATCGAGCAGCTCCTCCAGCTGGTTGAGCGAATAATCTACCAGGTACCGCTTTCCCGCTGTTGTAGTGAGAAAGGTTGCTTTTTCTTCATTCCAGAAATAGAGCACATCTTCTACCTGCACGGTATGCAGCTGCTCTCCCAGGCGAATTAAAAACCGCTGTTTGTACTGCTGGGTAAGCTGCTGTCGCAGGCGCTCATAGGTGGCAGGCTCGGGAAAAGAGGGCTGCTCCTGCTGCACATGGCTGTCTGCGAACGACTGCCGCACAGCTCCCTGGGTTTGATGATACTTCTGCAGGGCAGCCGCCAGCTCTTCTTCTTCAATGGGCTTAAGCAGGTAATGAATGCTGTTAAGTTTAAATGCCCGAAGGGCGTAGGCATCGAAAGCGGTGGTAAACACTACCGGAAACTGCAACGGACAGCGCTCAAAAATTTCAAAGCTAAGCCCATCTCCCAGCTGAATATCCAGAAAAGCCAGATCTGGCGCACCATACTCCTCCAGCCACTGGCAGGCAGTCTGCACGCTGGCGGCCCTTCCGGCCACTTCTGCATCTGGCTCCAGCCGCCTGATGAGCTTCTCCAGCCGGTCGGCTGCCAACTTTTCATCTTCTACTATGAGTATTCTCATGCTTTCGGTAATTTAAGCAGGGGGAGGCTTACCTTAAAGTTCGCCTCTGTCTCCTCTATGTCTACTAGTTTATCTGTTAAGTATTTATAGCGATTGGTGAGGTTGTTCAGGCCCAGGCCGGTTCCGGAGGCGGGAATCGTTCTTCGCTGAAGCTTATTTTCAACCACCAGCCGATCTTTTTCCTTCCGAAGCACCAGCTGCAGGGGCTGCTCCACATCCAGCACATTGTGTTTCAGGGCATTTTCTGCCAGTAACTGCAGGGCCAGTGGTGGTACTCCCTCTTCCGTTCCCACCTGCTGCGGCCACTCCACCTGCAGGGTATTGGGCTGCCGGATCTCGTGCAGAAACAGGAAGCTCCGGAGAAAATCCAGCTCCTCCTGCAGCGGCACCACCTCCATTTCGCGCTTCTCCAGCACATAGCGGTATACGCGACCCAGCTGACGCACAAAACGCTCGGCTTCATTGGCATCCTGGTGCACCAGTTCGGTCAGCACGTTCAGGCTGTTGAATAAAAAATGCGGATTTACCTGATTGCGCAGGGACTCGTACTGGCTGGCCACATGCGCTTTCTCCAGCCGCTCTTTATCGATGGCAGCCTGCCGCCAGTTCAGCAAAAATTCCCGTGCGTGCAGCAGCAACGAAATAATAACTGTAATAGACATGGTAACCAGCAGTGACTGCACATAGGTTCGGCGCGAAAATTCCTGTTGATTGAACCATTCAATAGACTCGATGATCAGGATATAGATGCCCGTAGTGTAGAACACCATGAGCAGCACACCGGCAGTAAACCGCAGCCCCGGCTTCTCTACCCAGCTAATACGTGCACTTAGCCAATCGGTAATCCAGCCATTTCCCATCCACATAGCAGCAACCACCGTCATGGTATACACAAAATTGCGTAAAATTCCTGCCGGCTCCTCCACCCTGCCCCAAACGTTGAGGATGGTTAAGCCCAGGCTTAGCAAAAACATGCCCAGCAAGTGAGAGCGCCAGTTGGTTCTGTTTACAGCTTCAAGAGACATAGTAAAATAAAGTACGACTGATTTAATCTTTTGCTTCTGCTACTACTACAGAAGTGGCTTTCCCGGCATATAGGCTGCTAATCTCTGTTTTAGTCTTACCCATGCATCAGTAGGCTGGCAGTTTTAAGAGTGGCAGGCTAACCCTGAACTGAGTTTCGGTTTGTTCCACCTCCACAGGTTTAGTGGTTAAATATCTGTAGCGATTGATCAGGCTGCCCAGGTCTATGCCTTCCCGGAGCTGCTGGCTGCCATGCAGGCTGTTTTCAAACTGCAGGCACTCATTTTCTACACTAAGGCGCATGCGTAAAGGCATTCCCTCTGCTGCAACATGGTTTTGAATGGCAATTTCCATCAGCAGCTGCAGGGCCAGTGGCGGCAGCCCCCAATCTTCGCTTACCGGGCCGGGCCATTGTAGCTGCAGCTTGTAGGGCTGGCGGATTTCCTGCAGAAAGATAAAGCTTTTTATAAAATCCAGCTCTTCCTGCAGCGCTACCAGCTCTACATCGCGGTGTTCCAGTACGTAGCGATACACCCGGCTTAATTTGGTAACAAAGCGCTCGGCCTCATAGGCATCCTGGTGCACCAGCTCAGCGAGTATATCGAGGCTGTTAAAGAGAAACTGCGGATTTACCTGGTTGCGCAGGGTCTGGTACTGACTTACCACATGGGCCTTTTCCAGCTGCTCCTTATCGATAGCCGTTTGCCGCCAGTTGGTGAGGAATGTACGCGCATGCAGGAATGGAGAAACAATGGCTGCAACGGCAACAGAAATCAGGAGGTTTCGCTGGTAATCCTGGCTGCTGATTTCCCAGTTAAGGTACCACTCCAGCATTTCCATAACAGCTATGTTAACCAGCAGGGTATAAACAATAATAGTGATAATTCCCAGGCTTAAGCGTAAAGCAGGTTGTTTGGTCCAGCTAAAGTACCTGTTCAGAAAATGTGAAATACGCTGAAGGCCCAGCCACAGTGCGCAGGTGAGGATAAAGGTAACAACAAAGGAAGCTGCCCACTCATAGCTGCCCAAACCGCCGTCACTCACTAAAAAGGTTAAGGCAACACTCAGCAGTATCATTGCTGCGATCTTTTTAGCCCAAACCGATTTGCGCATTGCCAGCCACATAGCCAAAGGTAAATTTTTATAAAACAAATTACTATTTTGCTGATGTTGCCTGGCACTGAAGCAGCATATGTGCAGCTGTTTCTGCCCCCCAAGCAGGCGCCAATGATGCCTCATCCACTGCTTTTGCCTCTGCTTCATAAAGTTCACTGGCCCTGCTAATCTGCCTGCAGGCCTCATCGGTAGAGGATTTCATGAACTGCGCGGTACCCCACTGCATTTGCCCCATCAGGAGCAGGGCTCTTGGATTTTGAGGATCTGCGGCAACCGCCTGCTGCAGTACCTGGTAGATCTTTGGCGCCCACTGCGCCCCCCTGTTGGCAGGATCTGACGACATGTACAGAATATGCTGATAAGCCTGAAGGGTTAGCAGTTCGCTGTTATCGGGTTGCTGTTCCAGTTGTTGTTCAATCGCTGCAAGCACTGCCTCCAGCTGCTGGTCTTTTTCCCTGCCGGCAGCTGTTTTGCCAAGGCTGTTTAGGCGGGCCAGGTTTTTATAATAGCCGGGCAGCCATTCGTTAGGCATGGCCTCACTTATCCTGGAAAAAGTGTTGGCAGTGGTATTAAAATCATCTGCCGATTTAGCCTGCTTCAGCTGCAAAAGTCCTTTCTGCATGGCTTTTGAATAGGCAGCACCATCCTGTGCTGTTACATACAGAAATGGAAGGAAAAGAAAGGCCAGGATAAAAAATACATTTTTCATGAGTGTACAATTTTAGATTTTGATAATAAGGTTATTGTTTGGTTGAGGGTGGAGAAGCTATGAAGCAGCTTAAAGATTATCAAGCTGGTTCTGCTGCTTATTGTGGCTTAGGGTAAGAAACAAGCCTACAAAAACAAAGCGTTTGGCTGGGGTGCCAATGGGCTGCTCCCTGAACACCCCATTCGCGCCCGGCTCAGGGGCATACTGGTAGGTATAAGCCCCACCACCACCTGCCACATTGGTTACAGCAGTATAAAGCACCAGGTTTTGCTTCCAGAGCCATGCCCAGTTCAGGCTAAGATTTTGCTGCAGAGGCGCAGTTTCATTCATAAAGCCTGGCGTATTGGGATTATCGTAGCGGCGACCGCTGTTGATGTTAAAAGAACCTCCCACCTGGCTGCGCAGGCTGCTGATAAAGTATTTGTACACGATGCCCAGTGAATGTTTCACTGCAAAGGGCGGGGTTACGGCTTCCGGATAATTTGCCCACTGGCGGCGGCTGTCTACAAATGAATAGCTGATCCAGTAATCGGTACCCTTCAGACTTTTTCTGTCTCTCCAGAAAACCTCCAGACCTGTGGCATAGCCTGTACCTGTTGCGGCAAGTGCGGCCGCTCCTTCTGCATTTGCAGTGTACAGGGGCAGCTGGCTGTAATGTTTATAGTAAGCCTCAGCTCTCAAAATGCGGCCTTCCGGCTGATACTGATAGTTGAGCACCAGGTGCTGGCTTTTTCCCTCCTGTAGCTGTGGTGCCTGCCATAGCCACTCCTGCTCCGCCTCTTGCGAGTAAAAGCCTCCCGCCAGCGAAAGCTGCTGCTCAGGGCTTAGCTGATAAGCCATCGAAAGGCGGGGTAGTACTCCTATCGCTTCGGTACGGCTGCTGTTGTTTACCCGCACACCTGCCCGCAGCGCCAGCTTACGACCCGCCTGCCAGTCGGCCTGGGCCCAGGCTGCCCGGCGCCACCAGCTTTGGCTGCGGTTTAATTTTTCATGCTCTCCCGCCTGCAAAAAGCTTTCTTCTACCTGCGGGCGCTCCAGCTCCAGCCCCCCATTGATCCTAAAGCTGCGGCTAAGGTCGCCCTCCAGCTTGCTTTTCAGGTGCAGCAGGCTGCTTTGCTGCTGCAACTGCGATCCGTTGGGAATCAGCTCTGTTTTATCCAGCGAAAGCGCCACACCATTTGTCATCGACCAGTTTTTATTTAGGGACTGTACTAGTTTTAGCTGCCCGTAATGATTTTCATTGTTCATCTCCAGCTCCAGCTCACCGCTTTCCCGGGTAATATCGGGCTGGGTAAGGTGCAGGCCGCCACGGCGGCTGTCTACCATAAGCTGCACCTTGCCCTCTCCCAGTGGCTGCTGCCACACCAGGGCACCGCCAATATTTTCCGGCGCCTTGTGAAAATTATACTCCTGCGGCATCAGTGACATATAAGGCGCCAGGTTGGTGTATTCCAGCTGCGCGGCCATGCCGCCCCTTCCCAGCTGGCGCTGGTGGGCTACTGAGCCACCCACTGTCATCAGGCTAAAATCTGTTTGCTCGGCTGCCTCTATAAAATTGCGGTTATCCATGCCCAGCACAGCCGATAGTGCGCCGCCCCATTCTGCAGAATAAGCCCCGCTGCTGAACTTGAAACCCTGGAACATCATGGGAGAAAAACGGCCCCGGGCCGGCAGGTTCTGCACGCTGGCGCCATAAGGATTTTGTACCGCCATTCCGTTAATGTAGAAGCGACTTTCGCCGGCGCTGCCGCCCCGCACAAATAAGCGCCCGTCTTCAGAAACAGCACTTACCCCTGGCAGCGTCTGGATGGCGCCTACCACATCGCCCAGTGCCGAGGCCGTTGTGAGCACATCCTGGGTGCTAAGGGAGGCCGCCCTGCTCACATCAGAAGCTTCGAAGGTACCGGCCGTAATCACAACCTCACCCAGCTGGGCAGGCTCTTCTTTCAGCAGCACCTCCACCCAAACACTGTCTTTTTCTGTAAGCGTAAGTGGTTTTTTGAATTCTTTATAACCAATATAGCGCACCACTAAGGTATAAGTACCTGCTTCAGGAGCGTTAAAATTAAAATCTCCTGTTGCTGAAGTAGTGGCACCCTCAAAGGTACCCTCCAGAAATACATTGGCACCAGGCAATGTTTCGCCCTTTTGATCGGTTACACGCCCACTAAGTGTTGGTTGTGCGGTGGCCTGAAGGGTTGCGAAAAAAAGTAGGAGGTAGAAAAAAGGCTTCATAGCTGCTGTTTTGTTTCTGCTAAATTGGCCTTTCGTGTACCTCTTTAAAATTTTATCTGCCTGAGCTGTTGAATAGGTGGGATGAGTTGTGGAATAAGATGATGAACTGTAGCGAAGAATATAGCTTTGAAGGAAATTGCAAGATCTTTACTTGCCCGGGAGGTTTAGCTGGCTAATCTTTGAAAAGCTCCTGCCAGCTCTTGCGACCCTTTTCTGTGAGGTATGGATAAAGCAGTGCCAGGCACATACGCGCATGATAAGGTGCTTTCTCTTCTTCGGGGCCTTTGTATAGTAGTGCTGCTTCAGAGAGCCAGAAATCGCTGATGCAGTAGAGCTGGGGTAAAACGTACTGCTCATAATGCCCGTTCTCCGGCTCCGGCTTTAATTCGCCCACCTGCACGAGGGCCTCCAGTATAATTGAAAATTCCTGGCGGCGGTGCTCATAATTCTGCCTGAACTGCTCCAGAATAGATGGGTATTGTCGCAGCATGTGCACGAGGTCCAGCATGATGAACTGATAACGCTGCTGAATCTGATAACTGTTTAACAGGGCATCCCAAATTAGCTCCAGCCATAGCTTTGGCACCTCAGTTTCTTCTATCTTAGCATTCAGTTCTTTTATCAGCCTGTTCAAAAGCCCCTGCACTAAGCTATCGCGATTGGGAAAATGATAGGTTAGGTTGCCCACGCTCATGTTCGCACCGGCTGCTACTGCCCGCATACTCACCGATGCTATTCCCTGAGTGTTGAATAAAGCCAGAGCTGTATCTAAAATTCTGTCTCTTGTGCTCATAATCACGAAGATACGAAAATTATTAAATTTAGCACACTTGTGCTAAATATCAAAATTAGTACATTTGTTCTATTAGGCTAAAGCTATGAAAGCAATTATTATAGGTGGCGGTATTGCCGGGCTGGCAGCCGCCAACGGTCTAAATAAAATTGGGTGGCAGGTGCTGGTATATGAACAGGTACCAGAGCTCAATGCTGCAGGTGCCGGATTAGTTCTGAGTGCTAATGCGTTGAAGGCATTAAGAGTAATGGGCTTATATGATCCTGTGCTAAAGCTAGGGCAACCCCTGCATAAGTTCACCATCAGGAGCAGAAAAGGAAAAGTGCTGGCAGATACTAACCACCTGCAGCTAAGTGAGCAGTTTGGTGTACAGAGCTCTATTAGTATACACCGGGCGGAGCTACAACAGGCACTCATGGCACAACTTAAGCCCCAACAGATACAAACTGGCAAACGCTTTAAGGAATTTTCACAGAATGGCCAGAAGGTTACAGTTAGTTTTGATGGCGGTTCATCTGATACTGCCGATTTGCTCATAGGCTGCGATGGGGTACATTCTGCAGTACGCCAGCAGTTGGTACCGGGCGCCAGAAAGCGCTTTGCCGGCTACACCTGCTGGAGAGGCATCAGTCTAAAAATGCCTGCTGGTATTAATGCACACCAGGCAACTGAAAGCTGGGGCACAGGCGACAGATTTGGCATAGTGCCACTTACTCATGAACGGGTATACTGGTTTGCCTGCCTGAATGCGAAACTCGCACAGGATCCTGCCATGAAGGCCATGGGCATAGAAGCACTACAGGAGCAGTTCAGGAGCTACCATGCTCCTATAAAGGAATTGATAGGCTTAACCCCTCCCAATGCCCTGATCTGGAATGATATTATTGACCTTGAGCCCATTACCTCTTACACACACGGAAGGGTTGTGCTAACCGGTGATGCTGCCCATGCCACAACTCCAAATATGGGTCAGGGTGCATGCCAGGCCCTTGAAGGAACAGCAGTATTGATTGCACAACTGGCTAAACTTCCACTGCACAAAGCACTGGAGGCATACAATGCACAAAGAGTGCCACGGGCCATCAGTATTGTAAAAAGATCATGGCAGCTAGGCAAATTGGCACAGTTGAGCAACCCACTAGCGGTAGGCTTGCGGAATGCTCTTTTCCCCCTGATACCACAATCAGTAAATAAAAAACAATTAAAGGAGCTGATGGACATAGAGCTGGAAGTTATTCCGCAGTCATACCAGCGGCAGCCAAATCTGCTGGATAGTTTGTAGCAAAAGCCATGGTCGTGCTGTAACATGGTGACCATGAGCACAACAATTTTAGCTTATTGTGTTAGCTCACTACTGGAGAACTGGCTGGAATAAGCCAGCCGGGGGTAGAGAAATTATCGCTTCACCCGTGCATTTTTTATCATGTTCTCTCCGCCTTTCTGCAGGTCATATACAAAGCCATTGACAATGGCATAGCGCACCTCATCTCCCTTGAGTAACACAAAATCGGCGGGTTCATCCACACCAAACTCAGGCGCTGTTTTTGGCAGCTGCAGGTTAATGGGCAATGAGCTGTACGCTATCTCTTCCGGTATTTTGCTTAGCATTACGCTGGTATAGCCCTCTTTCAGAAGTTTATCCACACCATACAACTGCAACTGCTGCACGTCTTCAAAAGCAAAGGGATATACTTTACCCGGCTGTAGCCGCAGGCCTTTGGCATTCAGTTCTTCAAAACCCTGATAAACCGACAGATCACCTAAGTCTTCTATGGAAGATTCGTAGTAAAAAAGAGGCTGCCCAGGCTGCCGTGGCTCCGACTGCCTCAACTCTTTTTCATTTCTGTCGATGCCTACATCCGCAGTATACTGGTGGCCAGCTATTTCGAGCTGTGCGTTGCGCACCACCAGATCATAAAAGAAGCGGGCATTTTCCGGGATTTTATCATAATCAATAATGCTTTCCTGCTGCCAGGAGCCGGTAGCGATACTTTGAAAAGCAGCGAGCAGTGCCACAAAGTTTAGTTTGCGGATTTCCTGTTTCTCTGGATCGCCGGGATAGCCACCAGATTCAATCAAGATGGTGCTTGTGCCCCAGCGCTGCATATTTTCACCAAAGGCCCGGGGTTCAAAATCGTCGTTCCACTTGGCTACGCCGCGCGGAATAAAAGGCTGCAGCACTTCATTAAGCTTTACCACCATTTGCATGGCCGGCCGGCGTACATTGTCAATAGTGCCTACATCGTCGACCGGGGGTGCCAGCAGCGCTATGGTGGCAGCCGGACCTTTGGGCCCCGCTGCATAACGCGGGTTCTGGTCGTGCAGGTTAAAGCCCCAGTCGGCCTGCAGGCTGTCACGAATATTTTTCAGCAGCTGGCTTTCGGGAGAGGCCAGGCGCTGGGCATCACGGTTAAGATCTATACCCAGGGCATTGCGCCGCTGGTACCTTGCGGCTCCATCCGGATTGAGCATGGGCAAAAAATAGAGCGTTGTATTTTGCAGTATGTTTTGTCGCAGCGAGTCAAATAAATCACCTTCGCTCTGAAAAAAGTTGAATAAATCGATAATGGCAGCCGTGGCAGTAGCTTCATCGCCATGCATCTGCGACCAGAGCAGCACTTTTTTAGCCCCATTGCCCACCTTTACCAGGTAAATAGGGCGGCCTTCTACCGATTCGCCTGCTTTATTAACAGTAAAGCGTTCATCCTCCCCCAGCTCTTTTATCAGTTCCTCCAGCTCAGAAGGCGTAAACCTGCGATGGCTGAGGCGCTCTTCTTTAAAGTTATCGTACTGCTGATAAAGAATCTGCCACACGTTTGGAACGGACTGTTCTTTTAAGGGAACACAGTTTGTCATAAGAAACAAGAATAGCAAAAAGAAGTGGTACGCATACTTTCGCATAAATAGAGAAATAGAATAATTAGGCCGTTTTGAGCTAATTATGTATTATACTGCCTGCTTTGGTTGAAGGTTCATAAACAGAGGGATAACAGCCTTACCTGTACAAGTATAAACGTGGTGGCTGTGCAAAGCTGATGCGCCAGTGTGCAAATACTGCTTTACATTGCGAAGATAAAGGTATCGATTCTCTCTCTAAAATCTACATACTGCTAAATCCTTCTATGGAACACTTTGGGTTTTGGTCACTGCTGCCGCCTGTCATTGCTATTATACTGGCCATTCGCACACGGCAGGTGTACCTCTCGCTGCTCACAGGTATTTTTTTAGGCTGGGTAATCCTTAGTGGCGGCAACCCTATTACAGGTTTTTTTGCAACCCTGCAGGGACTGGTAGCCGTTTTTCAGGAGCCCTCCAACACCCGCACCATTCTTTTCAGTGCCCTGGTAGGAGCCTTAATTGCCTTTGTACAACGCTCTGGCGGGGTAGCCGGTTTTGTACTGCGGCTGGATGCATGGCTGCAAAAAAAGGCAGCTAACAAGGCCTCTGGTTCCGGCATTCGCAAGCGTGTAGAAGGGCTTGCGTTTCTTAGTGGCATGCTGATATTTGTAGAATCCAGCATTTCAGTATTAACAGTAGGCGCCCTCTTCCGGCCGGTATTTGACCGGCTTAAAATCTCCAGGGAAAAGCTGGCCTACCTGGCCGATACCTCCTCGGCACCATCCTGTATCCTGATTCCTTTTAACGCTTGGGGTGCTTACATTATGGGCCTGCTCGCCCTGCAGGGATTTGATCGGCCGTTTACAACGCTTGTGCAGGCTTTCCCCTGGAATTTCTACCCCATACTGACCGTGCTGCTGGCTGTGGTGCTTATTGTAACCGGGCGCGATTTTGGACCGATGCGTAAAGCAGAGAAAAGGGCGAAAGAAACAGGACAGGTGCTTAGCCCCGATGCCAAGCCGCTGCTTTCGGCAGAGGTAACGGCACTGGAAGCAAAGCCGGGGGTGCCTCCCCGTATGCGCAATATGCTGCTGCCCATTGTGCTGATGGTGCTCTTAATGCCCCTGATGCTGGCTTATACCGGCTGGGATGCCGTAGAAGAACCTGGTGTAAGCCTGGGCAGGCACATCCTGATGGCCATTGGCCAGGGATCGGGATCTTCAGCAGTGCTTTACTCCATTAGCATTACGCTGCTGTTTTCCATGTTTCTTTACCGGGCACAGGGTATTTTAAAAACTGATGAGCTGATAGATTTGACCTTGCGGGGCATTTCAGACCTTATGCCGCTGGCGCTGCTGATGCTGCTCGCCTTTGCCATTGGTAATGTGTGTAACGCGCTGGGCACCGGCCTCTATGCAGCCGAGGCCGTAAAAGGCTGGCTTAACCCTGCCCTGGTACCGGCGATTGTATTTGTGGTGAGTGGTTTTATTGCCTTTTCAACAGGCACTTCCTGGGGCACCTTTGCCATTATGATTTCCATTGCCATTCCCATGGCGCAAAACCTCAATGCCCCACTTGCTCTTACACTTGCTGCAGCCCTGGGGGGCGGTGTATTCGGCGACCACTGCTCTCCTATTTCAGATACCAGCATCCTGGCATCCATGGCATCGGCCTCCGACCATATCGACCACGTACGCACTCAGCTGCCCTACGCCCTTACCGCCGCTGCCCTAGCACTGGTGTTGTACCTGGTATCCGGCTGGCTGATGGTGTAGAGGGGTATGGGGATAGGGGTAATGGGTATGAGGTATGAGGTATGGGGTGTGAGGCAGAAAACAACCGCTGCTGTAGGATAAGAGGTGTACAAGAGGAAGAAATACTGCAAAGCCGATAGCTACAACTGGCCTATAGCTCATACCTCATACCTGATACCCCATACCTCCCTCACACCAACACGAACTCTACGAAGAAAGTGGAGCCATCGCCCAGCTCGCTTTCGCAGCCAATACTGCCTCCCATGGCTTCTACATATCGTTTGGCTATAGATAGGCCAAGGCCTGTAGATTCTTCGCCGCCGGTTGGGCGGGCTGTTAAGGTCTGAAATTTACTAAACAGCCGCTTCTGATCTCTTTTACTGATGCCCGGCCCCTGGTCTTTGATTTTTATGCGGGCTACATCCCCATCCTCGTAGAGCATTACCTGCACCTGTGAGCCCGGTGGCGAAAACTTAAGGGCGTTGCTGATGAGGTTTTCAAAGATCTGGATTGTATAATTCCTGTCAATCTCTATCTCAATGGGGTTTTCGGGCAGCACCAGCTGAAGGGCAATGTTTTTGTGAGCAGCCTGTACCCTGAAGTTGGTTACCACATCCTCCAGCAGAATTTCCATATCCACCATTTCAAGATTAAGGGCAATCTCCTGGGAGTCCATGGCATTGGTATTCAGGATGCGCGCAATCATATCACTTAAGCGATCTGATGATTTAAGGCTAAGATCCAGGAACTGCTGCTGATCGGCTGTAAGCTTTTCCGAAGCCAGTTTTATCAGGTTTAGCATACCGCGGATCTGGTTCAGGGGGCTGCGCAAATCATGGGCAACAATATTTACCAGCTCATCTTTTTCCTCGTTGAGCAATTGCAGCTCCTTGTTTTTTTCTTCCAGAATCTTCTGCTGTACCTTTAGCTCGCCGGTACGTTCCTCCACACGCTGCTCCATTTGGGTATAGAGCAGGGCATTTTCGAGCGCTACTGCAATCTGTCCTGACAGCAGCCTTAGCAGCTGTAGCTGTGTTGCCGTAAAGGCACCGGTTGTTAAAGTATTGTGCAGGTAAATAATACCCAGCACACGCTGCTGCCTGATTACGGGAAAACACAACACAGAGCGTATATAACGAATAGCAACCACCGCATCGGCAGCAAAACGTTTGTCGTTCTGCGCATCCGAGAGCACCAGCTCTTCCTTAATGCGGAAAGTTAAATTGATGATGGAAGATGGCAACTCATTGTATTCCTCTACCGGCAAGCCAGCCAGAAACTCTACCTCTGCCTGTCCTGCCCGGCCTTTAGCCACCACTTCAAGGCTGTCGTCTTTGTTAATAAGCACATAACCTTCCTGTGCCCCTGCCTGCTGAAGCACAATAGTCAGGAGGTTTTCAAGCATTTTGTCCAGCCTCATTTCGCTGGATAGTGCCGTAGCTGCTTTCAGCAAGCTCTCTACATTCAGGGCTTTATTGGAGACTACGGAAAGCCCGCCAGCCCCATCGATGGTCAGTGACTGCAGGGCCGGATACTGCCTAAGCATCTGGCCTGCCTTTGCTTTTGCTCCCCACTGCTGGTAGGCCTTGTAGGCCTTCAGCAGGTAATCATTGGCTGCCTCCTGCTTGTCCTGGAACAGAAAAGACTGCCCCGCCAGCTCTAGCGCTATCGCTTTTTCCTGCAGGTACCTTTGCTCATGGGCACCCTGCACCGCATTATCATATTCGGTACGGGCACTAAGATAATCTCCTTTTAGCCGGTACATTTCTGCCTGGAGCAGGTTGTACTTATGCCTGAAGTTCATGGGTGCATGCCGCGCCCACTTATCCATGCTGTTCCTGGCTTTTTTTATTTTTGAAAAAGCTTTTTTCTGCTCTGCCGGGGGTAGCTGCTGATACCTGGCTGCCTGCAGCAGCGCATCGTAGAAAATGTATGCCGGCAATACGGCCGAGCCCATTACATCTTCGCGTTTATCGGCAAGAAAGTTGCTGTATTCCTGCGCCATGCTGTATTGGCCCGAGAAATACGCCAGTATCAGTTTATGAAGATAAAGGTAGTAAACGCCAGTTTTGCTGCTCTCTCTGAATGCTGGTGTTATTACTCTTCTCTCATCAAATACCTCGCCCTGCAGGTTAACCGATAGCTCGCCCTCCTGCATCAGATTCAGCACTGCCTGATGAAAAAGCTGCGTTTGCTGATAGAGTAGCTCCTGTTTTAACTGCAGTATATTCTGGCTGTAAGCGTCCATTTTTGCAGCCAGCTGTGGCAGGGGCTCACCTGCCAGGTAACCATGCGTACACTGAATCATTAAGCCGGAGGCGGCAAATTCCAGATCGCCGTTCTTAAGCCCTGCCTCGTATACCTTTTTGGCGATCTCAATCGAATTGCGGAGCGGGTTGATCCAAAAGTCAAGAAATGCCGCTATTACAACATAGGTTTTTGCTACAGCAGCATCTGCCCGCAACGATTCAAGCAGGTTTACAGCCAGTTTGCCATAGGCATAGCCTGTTTGTACTTTATTGAACAAAGCCGTTTGCAAAACACCGTACCCGCTGTAGGCAGGAATTGAGGCAATGGTGTTACCTTTTTTTATTGAAAGCTGCACCAGTTTACACACAAAAACAGGGAACAGCATGGGCGCAGAACGCGATACCGCGGCACCTACACTGCCCATAATCTGCATAATGGCAAGTGCCTTAGGATCTGTCATGCGGGGTAGGCCAGCCAGTTTTTGGATTCCTTTTCGCTTGAGCATCCACTCTGTTTTTATCAGGCTGGCCAGTATTGCAGCTTTGCCTGGGTTTCGCGGCAGCTTTACGCCCAGCTCTGCTAAAATCGACATAGCAGTATCTACAGCAGCCAGGCCCTCGTTTCTGGCAATCAGGGACTGTATTTTGGTATCTACTGCTCTGGCCTTGTCTAATACTTGCAGCGAATGCTGCTCCACTTCCTGTATATGGACTTCCAGCTGATCAAAGGCACCGGTTAAGTAGGCAGTATAAGCTGCCTCTGTATGCAGGTCCAGAACAAGTTGATAATGGCTTTGCCAGCTGTTTTGCGGCATTAGGGCAAGTCCATCCTGAAAGTACTTCAGCGCTACCCCATAGCCGGTAGCACCCACAGCTTTAAGCCCTGCCTGAAGGTTAAGCTCTGCCAGTTTAAGCTGTTCTTCCCTGTTTAGCAGCTGCCCGGCCAGGCTTAAATGCGTTACAACATCAAAAAGCACTTCATTATTTTCTTCCAGCTTGGCCAGGAGCAACCCACCTATCTGATGGTGAACATGCAGCCTGTGCTCATCTCCCAGGGTAGAATAAACAGCCTGAAGCAAGCGATCGTGCAGAAAGCGATAGATGGTGCCTTTATTTCCTGCTTCTGTTGCAATATCAATAGTGATGTAGCCTTCGTCAATAGCTTTTTTTAACACAGCCTGCGGGTACTCCACCAGATCGCCTATCAGTTCTATGATGAGGCCCTGGCTAAACCGCTTACCGATACAGGCTGCAATTACAAGCAGGGCTTGTGTTTCTTTATCCAGCTGGTTAAATCGGGATATCATCAGGCTTAGTACATTTTCCGTTTGTGGCAACTGCTGAATACCACTGATATCCCAAGACCACCCGTCTGCCGGTACAGCACCTTTTTCTGTTTTTTTACACACCAGTCCTGCCTGAAAAGCAGTGCGTAGAAACTGGGTCAGAAACAGTGGGTTTCCTTTTGTTTTGGCAAAGAGCACATCAGCCAGCTCTTCAGTATTGGCGGGGCTTTCCTGAAATGTTTCGGCCAAAAATTTATTTACTTCACTTAAACTAAGGTTCGAAAGCTCCATTTCAAGCTTACCAAACCCAGGCTTTTTATTCTTAAGCAAAGAGGTAAGCGGATGGTCCTGCCCTACTTCTTCCTTGCGATAAATTCCCAGAAAAATGAAATAGCTAAATTCATCATCTGAGAAAAGTTCCTGCAGCAGATTCAGCGTTGCGCTATCTGCCCATTGTAAATCATCCAGCTGAAAAACCAGCGGGTGTGCCTCGTCTGCCAGTGCTTTTATGAAATTTCTAAGCACTGTGTGAAAGCGATACTGCGCCTCCGGCCCCTCCAGCTGGGCTACTACAGGCGACTGGCTACCCATCAGCAGGTTCAGGTGCGGAATAATGCTTGTAAGAATTTTAACTTCCTTCCCAATAGCCTCCCTAACCTTTTCCCGCCAATACATCAGTTCTTCGTCCTTACGGGTAAGCCACAGCTCTATTAGCCCTCCCATGGCCTGTATGATACCCTCATAGGGTTTATTGGCAGAAAGCAAATCAAACTTGCCTTTGGCAATACTGGCTTTTTCCTGTTTAGCCCAGGCGTGCACCTGCTCTGCCAGGGTTGTTTTACCAATACCTGCCTGGCCGCTTATCCAAACCTGTTCGGCAGCACCCCTGTTAATACGCTGCCAAACCTGGCGAAGCAACCTTATCTCGTGCTCACGGCCAAAAAGAGGAACAGGAAATTGCAGCCGTGGTGCAGCATCGAACTGGGCAAGACTAAATACCGGGATCTCTCCCTTCTGACCCAGCAGGGCTGTACATTGTTCCAGATCGGCCTGTACACCCGCAGCAGACTGGTATCGGGCTTCGGGTGCCTTGGTTAAGAGTTTGTGTATGATCTGCGCAATTGTTGCCGGAACTTCAGGATTTACCTGCAGCAGGAAAGGCGGCGGAACGGCCAGATGGGCATGAATAAGCGCTTGTGGATTATGGAGGTCCCGGAAAGGAAGGCTCTCGCCAAACAGCTCATAAAGCACAATACCCAGGCTGTACAGATCGGCACGCTCATCGGCATTGTCTGTTACATTTCCGCTTAATTCCGGGGCCATATAAGCCAGGGCCAGGCTGTCGGGCAGGTCAGAGCCATGCACCTCTTTGGGAATCGGGCTGGCAAGTTTGAAATCCAGCAGGGTGGTAGAAAGGATGGCCGGGTGTACTATAACATTTTCGCTGCAGAAATTTCCATGCAGCAATCCTCTTTTGTGCAGCACATCCAGCAGCTGGCACAGGCTAATGGCAATGATAACTTTTTCTGATAGCACCGGGCGGTGCTGCGCCAGATAATCTTTCAGGTTAAGACCCTCTACATATTGTAAAACCAGTGCTGTGTGGTAATCTATGGTGAGCTTACCCAATACAGGTCGTACCTTTTTTGATGAGATAAGACTAAGGCACTGAAGCTCATTTTCCAGCTGCTTAACGGTTTCTGAATCTTGCTGATCTTTTACCCGCTTTACCACAACTCTACCTCCATAGGCAGGAAGATCTGTCACATACAGTTGTGTATGTTTGCCGTTGTGTAAAAGAGTAGCCCCTTCAAGAAGATCATTACCTGCCATTGCGGCTTTCCCATTATAAAATGTCTATAAAAATATATAGCAAAAACTATACAAAAAAATAACACCTGAAAAAAGAAGTCTCTCTAACGAGCGGCCGGGTGTACGAAATAGACCATAAAAACAACGTTTGGAAAAGTAGCTTTTCCTTTCAGCCAATCCTGAAGAAAGCTGTGCTGCACCTGGTCTACAGCAGCAGAATATTAATTTAACGACCCATGCACCAAATGTTTAGTGTTAATGCTAATTTTTTCAAAATCTTTTAAAATTAGGCTGGCATCAAGGTAACACATCAAAGGGGCAGCCGTAATTTTTTATAGAGAGAATAACTTTTGTAACCCCTTAATTTTTAATTATATGGCATTAGATTTCAATAAATTTGCACAAGAAGGTAATACATTTATCAATCAACTAGCAGAAAAATTAGGGCATACCAGCGAACAGGACCGAGGCCAGGTAACCCGCATCCTTAAAGCTGTGATGCACACACTGCGCGATAGTTTAGCGTTCCATGAAAACCTGCATGTTATTTCACAGCTACCCATGGCCCTTAAGGCTGTGTGGGTAGATCAGTGGGAATACAAGGAGAAGCCGCATCGAGCACGAAGCATCGAAGAGTTTGAGGATATTGTAAAATCCTACCAGCGGCTCTATGGCGAGCAGAATTTTGACTGGAGTAAAGGTACAGACGAGATTGTACGTATTACCATCGATTCCCTGAAGCAGTACCTAACTACGGGTCAGGCCATTCATGTAGTGGGCCAGCTACCAAAAGAGGTGCAGGAGCTCATGGGATAACGCTTTGTTAAACCACTAATTTCACAAGCATAAAAAGGGTCTCTGCTTTTAGAAGAGACCCTTTTTTATGCGCTAACTTTTTACTTCAGATTGGCTGCCTGCTCTTTGCGAAGGCCCTGCAGAAAATTATTCAAAGCAGTTTGCCAGTTGGCGGAGGCATCCCAGCTGGAGCCGGCATATACATCGCCACTAGGAATGTGACGAATGTAAAATTTGTAAAGCGGCTCACCAGTATCAGGCCCGCCCTGCAGCTCCAGGGGCGATTCTTCATTCGGGGCATATGTAAGAAAGCGGCGCAGGTTATCCTGTGTGGTATACAGGTAAAGCAGCACATAAGGGTAGCCCTGTTTCATGCGCAGTACCTCCTCGGCTGTTCCGGGTTCTGTAACACCCCATTCGTAGGGGTAAAGCTGCATAACACTTTTTAGCGCCGATAAGCTATCGCTGCTGCTGGTTTTCATGAACGCATAACGGGGCACTGCCAGCTTATCAAATTTAAGATCGAGCGGATAAGAGAAGAAGCGTTTCTTTATGGTGATGTTATCAGTAGTATAAAAAAGCTCCGGCACCTCAGGTATCAGAAAATTGCTCAGGTGCAGCTTTTCTGCATTGGCAGCAAGGTAAAGGGCTTCTGCTGCATCGACAGGAGCAGCCGCTTTGGTTTGCCATGCAGGAGTGCCGGCATCTACTAACCCCAATCCTTTTTTACCTATGGGCGCTACGGTAAGGGTAATATTACTTCCTTTATCGATCAGAATAATATTCTGTATATCGCGCTGTTGAAAATCACGTAAAAAACCAGTGGTGGCATCGGGGCCTGATAGCACATTGCCCAGTTCATAATAAGCAACCGCATCGATACCAGCCTTCCTTAAACCAGGATGTAATGCTTTGGCAACTGCCTCCCATGAATTTTGGCTGCCACCCCCCTGCGTTACATTGATGATTACCACGCTACGGCTTTTAAGCAGCTCTGCCGGAAGTTTCTGGCTGATGGAGAGCTGTGAAACAGGGTTATTCTGCGCCAGGCCCGGAAAGACAAGGCACAAGGCAATAAGAAGAAGCAGTAGGTGTTTCATTATACAATTAACCGACAAGCCTTATTTTTAGTATAGCCAATCTTAAAGTTGCACAAAAAAAGTATTCCGTACAAAAGATATGGTATATGGTATATGGTATATGGTATATGGTATATGGTATAAATAATTATATGCAGAACTTACTCTGTAATTTTTGATTTTACTGCCAGTATCAGTCTGTTGTCTATCTTATTTCTTCTATCTTCTCACGTCTACAAACGCCTCACAGGTACTTCAGCATCAGGTTAATAAACTTTTGGATCTTTGGCGTATAAGGAGGTTTGAAGGTACCCGTTGAAGTAAGCCCGCTTCGCTGTCGCATAACCGGCTTTTCGTTGCTGAAGTCCATAAAGCCCCAGTGTCCGTGGGCCTTGCCGATGCCGCTCCAGTTTACCCCGCCAAACGGAAGGTTGGGCTGCAGGTAGTGAATGGCAGTATCGTTCAGGCAGACACCACCGGCAGAGGTACGCTGCAGCACTTCTGCCTCCACCTCTTTGCGGTCGGTAAACAGGTACAACGACAGGGGCTTAGGTTTGGCATTGATGTAGCTGATAGCCTCTGCCAGATCGCTATAACGCCTGATGGGCAGAATAGGACCAAAAATCTCTTCCTGCATCAGGCTGCTCTCTTCGGGCACATCGGTTACCAAGGTTGGCGCAACAAAAAACTGGGCAGCATCGAAAGCCCCTCCTGTTTCTACTACAGCACCGGCATCTGCAGCTTCGTCCAAAGCGCTCTTCAGTCGCTCAAAATGCCTTTTGTTGATAATGCGGGCATAATCATTACTTTGCTTTACCTGCTCTCCTTCGCCACCATACATACTACTGATCGCCTTTTTCAATTCCTGCACCAGGTGCTCGCATACACGCTCATGCACCAGCACATAATCCGGCGCAATGCAGGTCTGGCCGGCATTGAGCCATTTGCCAAAGGCAATGCGCTCGGCTGCTTCTTTCAGGTTAGTAGTATAATCAACAATGGCGGGCGATTTGCCACCCAGCTCCAGGGTTACAGATGACAGATTTTCGGCTGCTGCCTTCATGATAATCTTACCCACCTGCGGACTGCCTGTAAAAAAGATGTGGTCGAAGGGCAGCCTGAGCAAGGCCTGCGCTACCTCTTTACCCCCCTTGAAAAGTGCCACTTCGTTAGGCTGGTATGTATCTGCCACCATGCGCTCCAGCAGATTGGAAGTGTGTGGTGTTTCTTCAGAAGGCTTAAGCATGGCCGTGCAGCCTGCAGCCAGACAGCTCACCAGGGGCACCAGCAGCAGGTTAAAAGGGTAATTCCACGGAGCAATGATCAGGCATACACCTTTTGGCTCATACTGAATATAGGAGCGTGTGCCCATAAACTGCAGGGGTGTCTTCACCCTTCGGGGCTTCATCCAGTCCTGCAGATGCTTAATGGTATGCTTAATCTCGGCCTGCACCGGGTATATTTCTGTAAGATCGGTCTCCGGGTTAGGCTTGCCAAAGTCTCTGTAAAGTGCCTCATGAATGGCATCCCGGTTTATGTCCATCCAGCGCTGCATTTTTTTTAAACGTTCTATGCGTTCTTCAGCGGTGCTTCTGCGCCAGGCCTGGCTGGTGCTCCGCTGTTGCTGAAAAACTTGTTTCATACGGGCAGGCGCATCGGCATCAAGGGCAGGAGTGGTAGCAGCTATTTCCATACATACTTTTCTTTTTCTTTACGGCTCAACAGAAGAATGGATACTAACCAAAGAGCACCTTCAGGTAAAAGGAGGGTTTCTTAAGCTGCTGGCGAACATCCATATCGGTTAGCATACAGCTGATGGTCTGGCGCAGGGTTTCGTTGGCCGTGGCTTTGTTTACCACCATACTGAAAAGCCAAGGATAATTGAGCAGGTCCTGCAGGGTTTTGCTTAGCCTTAATTCTTTCCAGAGCCTGTTATAAATAGCAGTATCATAGCCTTTCAGAAAAGCAGCACTGTATTTTTGTGCCTCCAGGGCCTTCTGAGCCCACTGGGCTGCCAGCTCACCACTGGCCAGGGCATTGCCAATACCCTCTCCCGTAAACGGATCAATCAGTGAGGCAGCATCGCCGGCCAGCATAAAGTTATCGCCGCTAATGCCCCGCTTTTTTGAACCCAGCGGCAGCCCAAAACCTTTTACCTCATCCAGCCGCCTGGCATTTTTAAAGCGCTCCTTCAGCTGTGGGTCCTGGGCTATCAGCTCCAGCATGGATTTGCGCAGGTTTACCTTTTTTTTGGCAACCATATCGCTGCGCATGCCGGCACCTACATTGGCCCTGCCATCGGGCAGGGGAAATATCCAGAAATAACCCGGCAGAAACTCCTTCAGAAAATGCAGTTCGATATGCCCATCGGGGTGCAGGGCTTCTACGCCCTCGTAATAAGCCCTGATGCCGGCAACATAATGCCGCTTTTCTACATGAATACCCCCTAATGATTTGGCCTGCTGCGAGTGTGCCCCGTTGGCAAAAACTGCCAGCTTTGTTTCTACCACCACAAGACCTTTTTCATCCTGCAGCCGCACACAATCTTCGGAAATGCGCTCCCATTTCACCAGCGATACCCCTTCTACTACCTCTATCAGCGGGTGCTGCTTGCACTGGTCCATCAGAAAATTATCGAACCAGAGTCTGGGTGCCACATAGCCCGGAGGCTTTGCCTGTGGCTGATGCCGGTCTACAAAAGGAACATCCAGCACCTGCCGGTTTGGAGCTACAAAACGAGCGCCCCAGCTGGGTAGTGCGGCAGGCGCTGCAGCCAGCTGCTCTTTAAGTTCAGGAGCAAGCCTGTTGAGCATGGCTACCGACCAGCCACTAAGGCCATCTCCACAAATTTTATCTCTCGGAAAGCAGGCTTTATCGACCAATAGGCAATTAATGCCAGCTTTTGCCAGAAAAAGAGCAGTAGCACAGCCAGCAGGACCGGCGCCAACAATGCAGATTTGATTTTTGTACAACACTGCCTTCAATTAGAAGAAAAAATGGCTTGCTTCAAAATTTAGCATTTCTTTTCTCCTCCTGAAGGTTTAGGCTATGGTCACTCTTTAGAAAAAAGAATAAAGCTCTATCTTCCATTCCCTGGCCGCCTGTTTTGGGTGCGGCTTTTTCTTTTCATGTACCCTTACTATATTAATCTCTTACTATATATTATAGTATACTGATCTAAATATATGATAGCAGCATTATTTTCCAAGCACCTGGCACCTTACAGCCATTGGGGGCTCCTGGCTTTACGCCTTGCTTTTGCAGTGCAACTGATTCACGGTACACAGGATAATGTATTTAGCTGGGAGCGCATGCTGGAGTTTAAGGATTTTCTGGAAGCAAGAGGCGTACCTGCTCCGCTTGTGGCTGCACATGTTTCGGCTTATGCCCAGTTTATCTGCGGAATTCTCTGGATTATTGGCTGGCAAACCAGGCTGGCTGCCGCCATCATGGTGATAAACTTTATAGCTGCACTCATTATCGTGCACATAGGCCTGCCTTACGAACAAAACTTTCCTGCCATAAACCTGCTGGCGGTGTCCTTCTGCCTCCTGCTCACCGGGCCGGGCAAATTATCGCTCGATCACCGGCAGCGGGCCGCCTGATAGAAAGCCTGCATAATCGAAAGGCAACAGAAAGACAATAACCAAAGCCTCACCTGCATTATAACACCTTAGGCAAATTTTCTACCTGATTTTTACACAGATAGCTCTATCCCTATTGCCTTCTACCCGATTTTCAGTATGGGGCATCAGTAAAATTTATTATAAATGTTATGCATGCATAACATATTTTTTTATATTTGAGTTAATACAAATGCAGCCTGCTTGATTTTCAAACGGTTGCAGGAGCAGCTATCGATCCAGCATCTATGAAGCGAGAAGAAACTGTAGATTACAACATTAAAGCAGCCTGGCATGCCATATCACGCATGTATAACACCGAGGCCGGTAAGTACGATATTACTACCTCAATTGGCTTTGTGCTGCTTAACATTGATGCTGAACTAGGCACGCCGGCTACAAAAATTGCACCACTGCTTGGTCTGGAGGCACGTAGCCTTACCCGCATGTTGAAGAACATGGAAGAAAAAGGGCTGATCTACCGGCAGGCAGACCCTGTTGACCGGCGCCTGGTCAGAATTTTTCTGACAGAAGAAGGAAAAACGAAAAAAGAGATCTCACGCCGCACTGTAAAGTCTTTTAACCAGGCTGTAGTAGAGAATATTCCTGCTAACAAACTACAGTGCTTCTTTGATGTTATCAATTCTATCAACCGGCTTGTAGATGAACATAAGTTTAAATAGAAACAAGATGGGAGAAGTAAGAAGACAGACAAGCTGCTGTAAGCCTGCTGTACTATCTCCTACATCCTACCTCTAACCTCTTTCTTCTAATCTTTATTTTCCAGGCTCTTTAATCTAAATAAACCCAACCCATACACCAAGATATATGAAACGAACCATCAATAAGGTTACTGTTCTGGGGTCGGGCATTATGGGCTCGCGTATTGCAGCACATTTTGCCAATATTGGCGTTAAAGTACGCTTACTCGACATAGCCCCTTTCGAACTTACCGAAGATGAACAAAAGAAAGGCCTAAGCCTGGACGACCCGCGCGTTAAAATGCGTATTGTATCGCAAAGCTGGGAAAACGCCCTTAAAAGTAAACCAGCGTCGCTCTACACCCCTGAATTTGCCAGCCGCGTTGAGCTGGGCAATTTCAAAGACAATATGAAAGATATTGGCGACAGCGACTGGGTGATTGAGGTGGTGGTGGAAAACCTTAAAATTAAGAAGCAGGTATTTGATGATGTTGAAAAGTACCGTAAAAAAGGCACCCTCATCACCTCCAACACCTCGGGCATTCCCATTCACCTGATGCTGGACGGCCGCTCCGATGACTTTGCACAAAACTTCTGCGGCACTCACTTTTTTAACCCGCCCCGCTACCTGAAGCTGCTAGAGATCATTCCGACGCCTAAAACCAATCCGGAGGTAGTAAACTTTTTAATGAAGTATGGCTCACAGTACCTGGGTAAAACCACCGTACTGGCCAAAGATACGCCTGCTTTCATTGCAAACCGTGTAGGTATTTATGCCATTCTGAAGGTGGTAGACACCATGCAGAAACTGGAGCTGAATGTAGATGAAGTAGACCGTCTTACCGGTCCGGTAATAGGCCGGCCCAAATCAGCAACCTTCCGCACCTCAGATGTAGTAGGCCTTGATACGCTGGTAAAAGTAGCCAACGGGCTATATCAGGGCCTGCCTAATGACGAGCAGCGCGAAGTTTTTAACCTGCCCCCGCAGGTAAACGATATGGTAGAGCGCAAGTGGCTGGGTGATAAAACAGGCCAGGGCTTCTACAAAAAAACCAAAGGGGCCAAGGGCCAGACTGAGATCCTTACCCTGGACCTCAGCACCATGGAGTATGGCGAAAAGCAGCGCCCCAAGTTTGCTACCCTGGAGCAAACAAAGCCTATTGAAAACCTGAAGGAGCGCATGCCGGTATTGCTAAGCGGCAAAGACAAAGCAGGCGAGTTTTACCGCCACAGCTTCTACGGCCTTTTCCAGTACAGCAGCAACCGCATACCGGAAATTGCCGATGAACTTTACAAGATCGACGATGCTCTGAAAACCGGCTTTGGCTGGAAGCAGGGTCCTTTCGAAACCTGGGATATTCTGGGTGTGCAAAAGACGGTGCAGAAAATGCAAGAGCTGGGCTATAAGCCTAACCAATGGGTGTATGATATGCTTGAAAGCGGCAAAACCAGCTTCTATAAAACAGAAGGCGGCCGCAGGCTATACTACGATATTCAGAGCAAAGACTATAAAGGCATACCCGGTACTGAAGAATTTATTCTGCTGGATACCCTTCGCAGCACCAAAAAGGTATGGGGCAATGCAGAAGCTACCGTAATTGACCTGGGCGATGGAATCCTGAACCTGGAGTTCCACAGCAAAATGAATACCATGGGTGCCGGTGTAATAGAAGGCATCAACAAAGCCATTAACCTGGCAGAAGAACAGTACCGCGGCCTTGTTATTGCCAACGAGGGCGATAACTTCTCGGCTGGTGCCAACCTGGGCATGCTGTTTATGTATGCCATTGAGCAGGAGTTCGATGAGGTGGAGTTTATGGTGCGCCAGTTTCAGCAAACCATTATGCGCGCCCGCTACAGCAGTGTGCCGGTGGTGGTAGCACCCCATGGCATGACGCTTGGTGGTGGCTGCGAGCTTACCATGCATGCCGACCAGGTAGTGGCCGCTGCCGAAACCTACATTGGTCTGGTAGAGGTAGGCGTTGGCCTTATTCCTGCCGGTGGTGGTACCAAAGAGCTCACCCTGCGTGTAAGCGATAAGCTGGAGTCTGGCGACGTAGAGTACAATGCCCTGCAAAACTCCTTTATGAATATTGCGACGGCGAAGGTAGCTACCTCTGCCTACGAGGCCATGGACATGAACATCATCCGCAAAAAAGACCGGGTGGTGGTAAACAAAGACCGCCAGATTGCTGAAGCCAAAGCCGCTGCAATTGCCCTGGCAGAAGCCGGTTACGTAAAACCCATCCAGCGCAGCAATGTGAAAGTGCAGGGCCGGGGCGCCATGGCACTCTTCCTGGCTGGTATTCATGGCATGCGTGCAGGTAATTTCATATCTGACCACGACCAGAAGATTGCCCATAAGATTGCCTATGTGATGTGCGGCGGCGACCTGAGCTATCCGCAGGAAGTAAGCGAGCAATACCTCCTTGACCTGGAACGCGAAGCTTTCGTAAGCCTATGCGGCGAACGCAAAACCCTGGAGCGGATTCAAAGCATTATTCAAGGCGGCAAGCCATTGAGAAATTAGTAGTGGGTATTGAGTATTGAGTATTTAGACCTGGCTAATGCATAATTTCAAACAGCTTAAGGTATGGCAAGAGGCTGTGGCGTTGGCTACTGATGTTTATAAACTCACCACTCAATTTCCAGCTGAAGAACGATTTGGACTACAATCGCAAATGCGTAGAGCCTGTGTTTCAATTGCTTTGAATATTGCAGAAGGTGCAGGACGTGCAACCAATGGTGAATTTAAGCAATTCTTAGGTTTTGCAAACGGCTCTGCAAATGAGGTGGAAACAACCATGATCATCTGCAGAAACTTAGAATTACTAACAGAAGAAGAAGTAAACCGAGTATCGGCCAAACTTGATTCAATACAGAAAATGCTCTACAAGCTTAGAAACACCCTGTAGTTGTCTCAGTACCCAATACTCAATACCCAATACTATCAAATGAACGCATACATAATAAACGGATATAGAACAGCGGTTACCCGGGCCAAAAAGGGCGGGTTCCGCTTTACGCGGCCCGACGATCTGGCTGCCGATGTGATTAAACACCTGGTGAGCCAGACCGGCATAGACCCTAAGCAGGTAGACGACCTGGTTGTGGGCAATGCCGTACCAGAGGCCGAACAGGGCATGCAGATGGGCCGGATGATTGCTCTCCTGTCGCTGCCCATGGAAGTACCAGGCATGATTGTGAACCGCTACTGCGGCTCTGGCATAGAAGCCATTAGCATTGCGGCTGCCCGTGTACATTCCGGCATGGCCGACTGCATTATTGCCGGTGGTACCGAAAGCATGTCGATGGTACCCATTATGGGCTACCGCACAGCGCTGAATTACAACATAGCTACCAAATTTCCGGAATACTATACCAGCATGGGCCTTACCGCAGAGCACATTGCTGAAGAATTTAACATCAGCCGCGAAGATCAGGATGCCTATGCGCTGGAAAGCCACATAAGAGCTGTAAACGCGCAGCAGGAGGGTAAGTTCAAGGAGGAGATTCTACCCATTACCGTAGAAGAAACCTACCTCGACGAGAACATGAAGAAAAAGACCCGCTCTTTTACAGTATCTGAAGACGAAGGTCCCCGCCCCGATACCAGCATGGAAGTACTGAGCAAGCTGAAGCCTGTATTCCGCATGGGAGGCACCGTCACTGCAGGCAATTCCTCGCCCACCAACGATGGCGCTGCCTTTGTTATGGTGGTGAGCGAGCGCTTTCTGAAAGAAAATAACCTGAAACCAGATGCCCGCTTTGTAAACTATGCCGCAGCCGGAGTAAACCCGCGCATCATGGGCATTGGACCGGTTGCAGCAATTCCAAAGGCGCTGAAGAACGCTGGCCTTAGCCAGAACGATCTGGACCTGATTGAGTTGAACGAAGCTTTTGCCGCACAGGCCCTGGCCGTTGCACGCGAGCTTAGCCTAGATATGAGCACCCTTAATGTAAACGGCGGTGCTGTTGCACTGGGCCACCCACTTGGCTGTACGGGTGCCAAACTAAGCATTAGCATGATTAATGAAGCCAAACGCCGTGGCGATTCCAAATATGGCATGGTAACCGCCTGCGTAGGCGGCGGTCAGGGTGTTGCCGGTATCTTCGAATTTTTACACTAGTAGATCTTGGGCAGCCCCAACACCCTACACTTAATAATTAATACTCAAAAACTAAAAATATGGAAGCAACTGATAGAAGAGAAGCCACCAAGGGTGGTGAGTTTCTAATAAAGGAAACAACGGCGGATCAGGTTTTTATACCGGAAGAGTGGAGCGAAGAGCAGCGCATGATTGCCCAGACCTGTAAAGACTTTCTGGAAACTGAGATCTATCCGCGCCTGGAAGAGATCGACTCCATGAAGCATCCGGAGCTAATGCCCAGCCTGATGGACAAAGCAGGTGAACTGGGCCTGCTGGGCACATCTGTGCCTGAGCAATACGGTGGCTTTGGCATGGACTTTAACACCTCTATGCTGGTAGCAGAAGCTACCGGCCCCGGCCACTCTTTTGCTGTAGCCCTTTCGGCACATACCGGCATTGGCACCCTGCCAATCTTGTACTATGGCAACGAAGAGCAAAAAGCCAAATACCTGCCCAAGCTGGCCACCGGCGAGTACAAAGCTGCCTACTGCTTAACAGAGCCCGATAGCGGATCGGATGCCAACAGCGGCAAAACAAAGGCTGTGTTGAACCAGGAAGGTACGCACTACATCATCAATGGCCAGAAGATGTGGATTACCAACGGTGGTTTTGCTGATATCTACATTGTGTTTGCCAAAATCGGGGATGATGAAAACCTTAGTGCCTTTATCGTAGAGCGCAGCTTCGGTGGCATTACCATGAACGAAGAAGAGAAGAAAATGGGTATTAAGGGTTCTTCTACCCGCCAGATCTTCTTTAACGACTGCCCTGTGCCTAAGGAAAACATGCTTTCCGAGCGTCAGAACGGTTTTAAGATTGCAGTAAACATCCTGAACATTGGCCGTATTAAACTGGCAGCCGCCGCTTTTGGTGCCTGCAAAGCAGTTGCTGCCAATGCCGTACAGTATGCCAATGAGCGCAAGCAGTTTGGCAGGGCCATTGCTAACTTTGGCGCCATTAAGCACAAGCTGGCCGAAATGGCCGCACGTACCTATGCATCTGAATCTGCAGGCTACCGGGCAGGCCAGAACATCGACGATGCCTACGAATCTTTAAGAGCCGGCGGCATGGACGAGGCCCAGGCAAAGCTAAAGTCTGTAGAGGAGTTTGCCATTGAGTGCGCCATCCTGAAGGTACACGGCTCTGAGGTGCTGGATTATGTGGTAGACGAAGGCGTGCAAATCTACGGTGGTATGGGCTTCTCTGCCGATGCGCCCATGGACCGTGCCTACCGCGATGCCCGGATTAACCGCATCTTTGAGGGCACCAACGAGATCAACCGTATGCTCACCATCGATATGATCATGAAGCGCGCCATGAAGGGCCAGATTGATCTGATGAGTGCTGCCATGGCCGTACAAAAAGATCTTACCTCTATCCCCGACTTTGGTGCCCAGGAAGAAGAAGGACTTTTTGTGAAAGAGAAAAAAGTGCTGAACAACATGAAAAAAGCCGGCCTGATGATTGCGGGTGCTGCTGCCCAGAAATTCATGCAGAAGCTGGGCCAGGAGCAGGAAATCCTGATGAACCTTGCTGATATGCTTATACAGGGATATGCAGCCGAATCTGCCCTGCTGCGTACCGAAAAGCTTGCTGGCATGCGTGGCGAGGAAACCGTACAGGCACAAATAGACATGACCCGTATTTACCTGAACCATGCTGTGGAAACAGTTGGTAAAGCAGGCCGTGAAGCCATCTATGCTTTTGCCGAGGGCGACGAGCAGCGCCTGATGCTGATGGGACTGAAGCGCTACACTAAAATTGATCCATTCAATTTGAAAGAAGCCCGTCGCCGCGTAGCCGATATCATGATTGAAAAGAACGGCTATCCGTTCTGATAAGATAATTGATGAAGGGGATTTTACTGCCTCTGCCAGTTTTGGCAGAGGCTTTTTTGTGAAAATTTTTCCATGACCATCCGTTTTGCTGCAGCACCTGCAATAACGAATTGTTTAGTGTTTTACAGCAGTTAAAGAAGAGCAGTTTAACAAAGAGCAGCTGCACGGGTACTTGTACTGTTACTTTCCATCCCACCTGATAAAAGCCTTTCCCCACCACCCCTGGCTGCCTTAAACAATTATTCATAGCATCTTCTTTTAATATAAGGTATCTAAATCGATATGGAAGAGAGCACCAAAAATCTGGACGAAATTCTGGAAAGTTACTGGGAACAGTTTCTTGTTGCCCTGCCCCGAATTGCCATGGGCATCCTGGTAGTAGTAGTGGGCATTTTGATTGCTGCATGGCTGAGCAGGCTGTTACGGCAGCGCCTGGAGGGCCGCATGCACGATCCCCTCATGGGGCGATTTATTGCCAACCTGCTCAAAATATCCCTTATTATTCTAGTAATCATGCTGGGGCTGCAGGCGGCAGGCCTAAGCGGTGTTGCGGGCGGTTTGCTGGCAGCTGCAGGCGCAACTACCGTAGTGCTTGGCTTTGCCTTCAAAGATATCGGCGAAAACTTTTTGGCAGGTGTCATCCTGGCATTTAACCGACCTTTCAGCATCGACGACTCCATTAAAGTGGGCGAGATATTCGGTAAGGTAAAAGCCCTTGACTTCCGTTACACCCATATTAAAACCTTTGATGGCCGCGATGTATTTGTACCCAATGGCACCCTGCTGCAGGAGCCGGTAGAAAACTATACACGCGACGGCTTCTTCCGCTTTGATTTTGTGGTTGGCATAGACTATGACGACGACATAGATGGCGCATGCCGTGAGATCCTGCAGGCTATCCGGGAAGAGCAGGAGGTTGTTAATGCAGATGGGCACGAGCCATTTGTAGTAACTGAAGCCCTAAACGTAAGCACCGTAGATCTTAAGGTGTTCTTTTGGGTAGATACCGATGACTACAGGAAAGGAGCCCTGGAAACGCGCGGCCGTGTAATGCGGAATGTTAAAAAACGCCTGTTAGCAGAAGGCTACAGCCTGCCTGCCGATATCCATGAGCTTAAGTTCTATGGAGGCGATCCTTTCCCTATTCGCCAGCCTAACGGACAACACAAGCAACAAGAAGACAGAGCATCTGTTAATAAGCAACAGTCCTAGTGCTTCATAAAGCACAAACTGCAGGTAAGAAAGGCTTCTTTTTACGCTTCACTTCGTCACAAAAAGATTTGCGTAGCTATTGAGCGGGTGCGGCCCCTCGCTCAGCAAAAAATCTGCTCATGCCTTAGCCAGCCTCCAATACTTGGTGGAGCACCAGCAAAAATTAACAAACTGGTGCTGAGGCACCTGGCCGAGCTGAACAATTTTTTCATTTTCAAAATATTTTGTGCGTCACGTAAGGTATTTCCCGAAGTTCAATATTCGGCAGATCGAACAGCCCATCAGATCTGCCATTTAGCCAAAATATAATGCTATAAACTACCTGTAAGAATAGAATGTGCTTTTGTTTTTCTGGAAAACATTATGCCTGAAATTGAACATATCTAAGTCGCAGTAGGTATATAAGGCGCATCGGGACCCCCTAAAAACGCAGAATTGACTATTTCTAACGAAATTTTATAGAAAAAGAAGTAGAACAGCTAATGGTAATGCACAAGGCTTATACTTATAAACCTACTTTCGGTGCTATCTGCTAACTGCTTCTTTATTAGCCCCCTATTTGAGTAAGTTCTGGAGTCTGGTTTCAGGATTAATGCAAAAAATGGATTTTATCCACAGCACCTTTCATGTACACCCAGTACCTGAATTGCACCCTTTTTAGAGAGTGGTCAATTTTTTTCTAATTTCATATCACATAGCAACGCCAAAACAGAAGTTCCACTCTAACTTTGTAGTGCCATGACACTGATTAAAAAAACACTCTCTACACTGATCATCAACTTATTGATCATTGTTTCCTTCTTTGTATTTGTAAACTGCTTCGGTAAGCAGGAAATGTGGCCAGTTATAGTATCAGGAATGTTCTTTGCATTATTCCTGGGCATTAAGGTTTCTCAGATTTCCAAAGAAGGCCGCCGCAGCCAGCCACGTTACCAGCGCGCCCGCTATTAATTAGCTGATACGGCTCCAGTTTACCCGTTCACGCGTCTGTGCCTCTACCTGGCGCCGCACATTGCTATTTTGCGGCCCGCTTAGGTCGGGGTCTGCCTCCAGCAAATCATTTGCAGCCTGGCGGGAGAGCTTAAGAATCTCGCCATCCTTGCTCAGATCGGCTATGGTCATATCCATAAGTCCGCTTTGCTGAGTGCCAGTAATATCGCCGGGGCCCCGCAACTTCAGGTCTATATCGGCAATCTCGAACCCATCATTGGTGCGCACCATTGTGTCGATGCGAATTCGTGCTTCTTTGCTCAGTTTTACATCTGTCATTAAGATGCAGTAGCTCTGGTCTGCGCCACGCCCAACACGCCCGCGCAGCTGGTGCAATTGTGCCAGGCCAAAGCGCTCGGCATTCTCTATTACCATTACCGAGGCATTGGGTACGTTTACCCCTACTTCTATTACAGTAGTGGCTACCATTACATGCGTTTCCTTTTTAATGAAACGCTGCATCTCAAACTCCTTTTCATTGGGCTTCTGGCGGCCATGCACAATGCTTACCTGGTACTGGGGCGGCGGAAAAGCCCTGGAGATACTTTCGTAGCCATCCATCAGGTCTTTCAGGTCCAGCTTCTCCGATTCTTCAATCAGCGGGTACACCACATATACCTGCCTGCCCAGGGCAATCTGCTCTTTCATAAAGCCAAACACCCGCAGCCGGTGGCTATCGTAGCGATGCACCGTTTTAATAGGCTTACGCCCTGCCGGCAGCTCATCGATAACAGATACATCCAGATCGCCATAGAGGGTCATGGCCAGGGTACGGGGTATGGGAGTGGCCGTCATGACCAGCACATGCGGCGGAAACTCCCGGTTCTTTTGCCAAAGGCGCGCCCGCTGTGCAACGCCAAAGCGGTGCTGCTCATCTATTACAGCCATGCCCAGGTTCTGGAACTGCACAGGATCTTCCAGCAGCGCATGGGTACCTACCAGTATGTGCAGGTGCTCTCCCTCCAGTGCCTCATGAATTTGCCTGCGCATTTTGGTTTTGGTAGAGCCGGTAAGCAACGAAATATTGAGCCCCATTTTTTTGGCAAAAGGCTGCAGGCCCTGGTAGTGCTGGGTTGCCAGAATTTCAGTAGGCGCCATGAGGGCTGTCTGGGCACCACTGCCAATGGCCAGAAGCATGCTAATAAAGGCTACAATGGTTTTACCACTGCCTACATCACCCTGCAGCAGGCGGTTCATTTGCTTACCGCTGCGCATATCGGCATAAATTTCTTTGATTACCCGCTTTTGCGCCCCGGTTAGCTCAAAGGGCAGCTGCTCGTTATAGAAGCGGGTAAGCAGGCCGGGATCATTGAACACCTGCCCCCGGTATTTTTCTGTACGGGTGAGCTTTAGCTTTAACAGGCGAAGCTGTATGTAAAACAGCTCCTCGAACTTAAGGCGGTAGCGGGCCCTTTGCAGCCGGTCATGATCTGCCGGAAAATGGATCTGCTGCATGGCATCCAGCTTACCAATCAGGCTGTAGAGGCTTAAAAAATCGGGCGGGAGGGTTTCGTTAATATGCTCCTTTGCCAGCGCCAGCAGGTGTTCCTGTATTTTACTGATGCCCTTGCTATCCAGACCCCGCACCTTTAATTTTTCAGTAGAGTGGTACACCGGCTGCAGGTAGCCTGTTCTGTCGCTTTGGGCATTTAAGGGTTCTATTTCAGGGTGTGCAATGCTGAACTTACCCCCAAAACGGCTGGGACTGCCAAACACCACATACTGCACACCCGGCTTTAACTGTTTAGCCACCCACTTTTGGGCCTGAAACCACACCAGCTCCATTTCGGCGCTGCCATCATAAAAGTAGGCCACCAGGCGCTTTTTGTGCCCCTCTCCCACTGTTTCCATAGCCCGTATGATGCCTTTGATCTGCACATGAGGCATCGTTTCATCCAGCTCCGAAATGCGGTAAAAACGGGTGCGGTCTTCGTAACGGAAAGGGTAATGCTGTATCAGGTCGCCATACGTAAACAGGTTAAGCTCCTTTTTGAGAAGCTCGGATTTCTGCGGACCTATTCCCTTCAGGTATTCTATGGGTGTGCTGAAGAAACCTGCCATTTTAGTTTTGAGGGAGTGTGGGTGTGATTTAGTGAGTTATTAGTCGCTTCATTGTTAAACCAAAAGTACTTATATGAAGGCTTCACTAAAACATTTGGCATTTCCCAGCGATAAAATACGCTTCATGACTAAAAAAACTAAAAGTTGAACTGAAACCGGGCCTATAACCACTAAGCACAATCTCTGCACAGACAGCTGCTGATTATTTAACTCTCCCCCTCATCAAATCACTAACTCACAACTATTCTCCCTGCCACTCCAGGGTGTTGAGCATGTGAATGATATCTTGTTTCACATATTCGATTACGGGCTCCAGCGAATCGTTTTGGGTAGCGGTGCGGAAGTAGAGGGCACCCCGTAAAAAGTGTTTGGTGGAGTCGGTAATGAAGAACTGGAACTGGCTTGGCACCTCTCCGCTTAGTTCTTCCACAACGGCTGTTTTGCCGCTAGGAGTTTTTATAACTGTTTCCTCAATGGCAGAGGCTTTTATCTGGTGCTTAGCGGTAAGTTTGTAGGCATCGCGCAGGTGCTCCTTCAGCTTTTGCTCCGATCCGTCCAGTGGCTTATAGGTAAGCTGTACGTTGGCATCCAGCTGCGGATAGTAAAGGTTAATCCAGTAAGGCTCGGCAATCCAGCTGGAGTCGGGCTTAATACGGGCATGGCTGGAATAGTCGAAGTCGTAAGGAAAAGTATCTGGCAGTGAGGTGTAGCTGTGCGCAGGCAGATCTATGCGGTTATAGGCTCTTGGCTTGGGTACATACTCTGTGTTGCCGCCACAAGCGGAAAATAAAGCAGAGGCTGCCAGAAAAAACAGAAGTATTCGAATCATGATGATCAAAGTAAAATAGAAACAGCCTTAGTTTAACCCGGGCTTTACAAATTTATTGCTCCTGCAGGTATTATCCGTAAGATAATATCAGAAATACAGCACCTAGCTTTCACCACATAGCTGCACTAACCTGATTTATTTGCTTACACAGCTAAAATACAGCAGGCAAATTGTACAGGAAGGAGCATGGTTTATGAGCATTGCAGGCAATGCAGCAGGTTTACAGGCCCGACTAGAGAAGATTCTTACCTATAAAAAAGCCAGCCACGAACATAACGATGCCGGCAATTACTAACCAGATAACGACCTTTTTAGGTATTCTATTCATTTACTTAAGAAAAGTAGCTTATTAATGCCCATTGTAAAACTATGAGGAGGCTCTCACTCCCCTGGCAGGTTTAACTTCAGCAACTACAGGCTTAATGAGCACCCGCACCCGCTTTATGCGTTTCATATCTACTGATACAACAGTAAAAACAAAACGTTCAAAATAAATCTTTTCGCCAGCACGGGGCAACTTGTTGTTAATCTCCAGCAAAAGGCCACCCAGTGATTCACTTTCACCCTTCACCGGCTCAAAAACAGCAGAATCGATGCTTATGATCTTTGCAAAATCATTCAGAGAAGTTTTGCCTTCAAACACATAAGTGGTTTCATCCAGCTTATTGTAAGCAATATCTTCTTCATCAAACTCATCATTGATCTCTCCAACTATTTCTTCAATAATATCCTCCAGTGTAATAAGACCTGAGGTGCCCCCGTACTCATCTACCACAACGGACATGTGTATACGCTTTTCCTGAAAGTCTTTCAGCAGGGAATCTATCTTTTTGGTTTCGGGAATATAAAACACCGGCCGCAGCAGATCCTGCCACTTGAAGTGTTCATTTTCCTGCAGGTAGGGCAGCAGGTCTTTTACATAGAGCAGTCCCTTAAGATTATCTACCGTTTCTTCGTAAACCGGCACGCGTGAGTAGCCTGATTTGTTAACCTTGTCCATGAGCTCATGAAAATCATACTCATAATCAAAAGCTGTAATATCGAGGCGTGAGCGCATTACCTGTTTTACCGTAAGGGTTCCGAAGTTCACAATCCCTTTCAGGATTCCTTTTTCCTCTTCAGTAGTGCCCTGGCTGGTGGTAATATCCAGGGCCAGGTTCAGGTGATCTACGGTTATCTGGTAATTTTTGCGCACAATGCGTTTCTCCAGAATGTTGCTGAACCGGATCAGGAACCAGCTTAGCGGCCTGAAGAAAGTTTCGGCACCACTCAGAAAGCCCGACATGCGGCGGGCAAAATTTATGTTATTGCTGGTGGCATACACCTTGGGCACCACCTCGCCAAAAAACACAATCATTATCGTTACCAGAAAAGTAAGCACCGTAACCACCAGGCCTTCGGTAGTACGGCCACCTACAATTCGCCAGGTAACAAAGGTAGAAAGCGTAACAATGGCAATGTTGGTAAAGTTGTTGAGTATAAGAATGGTAGCCAGTAGGCTCCTGGGCTTCTCCAGCAGCTTTAGTACTTTTTTATCACCTGCATTATTGCTTCGCTGGCACTCGGCCACATCTGCACTGCTAAAAGAAAAGTATGCAACCTCGGAGCCCGAAATAAGGGCAGAGAGCAATAGCAGGCAAAGCAGAGCTATGCCGCTGATAATGTAAAAAAACCAGTCTGAAGGCGATACAGAGATTTGCAGGGGAATGTGCAGCAGCACGTTGGGCAGCAGAAAGGGCAAACCAGCCCATAAGCCCACCTGCCCGAAGCCGGAAGAACTGTAATCGGCAATATTGCTAATACTTTTTCCCGAAGGAGGTTCTCCCGGCTCCGACCGGTAGGGGTCTTCTAAAGAATTATCCAAAATTAAATATTTCGTTCAACCATTATTTTAAAATGGCAAGTCATCTTCATCGCCGCCGCTGTTGCTAAAACTGGTAGGCTGGGGCTGTGAAGAAGATTGCCCGGCAGATTTCTGATATCCTCCGCCACTATCGGCACCGCTCTGGGCACTGCCATAATCGCCGCCACTGCCTTCGGAGCGGCTGCCGCCCAGCATGGTCAGGTTCTGGCCCATAATTTCGGTAATGTACCGGGTCTGGTTGTCCTTGTCCTGATAGGTGCGGGTACGGATACGCCCTTCAACATATATCGAGTTACCTTTTTTCAGGTAGCGCTCAATGGTATCGGCAATTGGCCCCCAGAATACAATATTATGCCACTCGGTTTGCTCCTGCTTGTTACCATCGCGGTCTTTGTATGTTTCTGTAGTTGCCAGGGGGAAATTAGCAACCTTACGGCCACTTTCCATGGCACGTACTTCAGGGTCTTTACCCAAATTGCCAATCAAAATAACTTTGTTTACTCCAGCCATAAAAATTAATCTTAAAAGAAAGTTTACACCTTGCGGCTTTTACATAGATATTTATACAATATACTTAAAATCGTACATCTTTCAAATAGTTTTGAATTAGCACCGGTTTCGGAATCTGATCTACCTCAGATGGCGAAAACCACGCAAATTCAGGAGGGATAACCAATTTTTTTTCCTGCTTCTCTGTAAGGTTAAAGCGAAAGAAGCGCACATGCAAACGCTGGTGCGTTAGCTGGTGGCTGTAGGCGGGCGAGGCCTCATACCCGGGCTGAAGCCTGAGCAGCTCCTGCAGCAGCACATCTTCCGGCAGCGCGTCAGGCTCTTCCTGCAGCGCATCGGCCTCCAGCAGGTAAAAATCATAGAGGCCCTGCCAGATATCTCCAGCCGGCCGGGCGCTCATGAGCAGTTTACCCGCTGCAGATGCTACTACCAGGTAATGGAGGTAACGGAAACGAACGGCAGCCTTCTTACTTTTTACCGGCAGTATATCCTGCTGGCTGTAGGCAAAGGCATGGCACTGCTGCTGCAAGGGGCAATAGAGGCACAGTGGTTTTAGGGGAGTGCAATGCAGCGCGCCAAATTCCATAATAGCCTGGTTGAAGGTATCGGGCTGCTGCCGGTCAATAATTTGTTCGCCTATGCTAAAAAATACCTTAAAAGCACCGGGGCTGGCAATGTCTGTTGTTTCGCCATACAGCCTGGCCAGCACCCGGTACACATTACCATCTACCACCGGAACTGCTTTTTTGAATGCAAAAGAAACAATTGCTGCTGCAGTATATTTACCAATTCCAGGTAATTTTTGCAGCGCTTCGTACGATTGTGGAAAGATTCCCCCATGCTGCTCCACCACCTGCCGGGCACAGGCATGGAGGTTGCGCGCCCTGCTGTAATAACCCAGTCCCTGCCATAGCCTGAGCACCTCCTGCCCGGGTGCAGCAGCTAGCTCCTGAACGGTAGGGAAAGCCGATATAAAGCGCTGATAATAAGGAAGTCCCTGCTGCACACGCGTTTGCTGAAGAATGATTTCCGAGAGCCAGATCCGGTACGGATCGGTGCTCTGGCGCCAGGGTAAATCGCGGTGGTTGCGCAGGTACCAGTCAATAAGTTTGGCAGCAACCAACTGACTGTTTTTTATTGGGTTATCTTGCTTATACAAAGTTATAAGTACTTAAGGCGCTGTAATATTTTTTCTAAACCTATGTTTTTATATTGGATAGGGCCTTATAGATTTGTGGACGTTTTTGAGAAACGGCAAGTTCGTTAAAACCTTTAAATACTAAAACTGTGACGAAAGCTGAAATTATTGCAGAAATTGCTGAGCAGACCGGTATCGACAAAGCCGACGTAACAACCACTGTAGAAGCATTCTTTGATGTGGTGAAGGAGTCGATGGCCAGCGGCCATAACATCTATGTACGTGGGTTTGGCAGCTTTGTCAACAAAAAGAGAGCACGCAAGATTGCGCGTAACATCTCTCAGAATACCGCTATGGTAATCGATGAGCACTTTGTACCAAGCTTCAAACCTTCAAAAGTCTTTATAGACAAGGTAAAAAGCAGCGATAAAGTGAAAGAGTTCAATGACGAGATGAAACTAACCGAAGAAGTAGACGGTTAATCTCATTAAGAGCAAAGAACAAAATTAAGTAATGACGGGAAAACAATGGGCCGGCATGGCCGTAGCAGGAGTATTGGCAATAAGCATATACCTCCTGCCGCAAACGGTAGTAAATGGCGATAGCGACAAGCTGGCTGCTTCCAGCCCTGTGCCCGCATCTGACTTAGCTTCGGGTGAAAACTCTGCCACAGGAACGCCTGGCACAGAAGAACATAGCGAAGATGATGGCCATGACCACAGTGCCGATGGCCACCTACACAACGGGCAGCGCAAAGAGCTGCCCCTTGCCGTGCGTGAAAAGCTACAATCTCTGAAAGAAAGCGCCTCAAAGACAGCAGATAAAGAAAAATTTGCTATATTTGCCGACTCATTGGCCGCGAACTGGTCTAAATGGGCATGGCACGACAGTGCCGCCCATTGGGCAGAGCAAGCGGTTACAGCCGTTCCTACCACTGAACGCCGGTTTATTGCAGGCAGCCAGTGGTATGAAGCGTTTCAGCTGGCTCCTGATGTTGCGCAGCAGCGTTTATATGGCGAGCGCGCAGCCAACCACCTTAAAAAGGTGCTGGAACAGGAGCCTGCGAGATCTGACGCCCAGGTACGGCTGGCACTTACTTATGTGGTAACAGAAAACCCTATGCAGGGCATTATGTTGCTGCGGCAGGTGCTTGAGCGTGAACCAAATAACACTGAAGCGCTTTTTCATATGGGTGTGCTTTCTTTCCAAAGCAGCCAGTATGATAAAGCAATACAGCGTTTTGAGCAGCTGTTAAAATTAGCGTCTGACCACAAAGAAGGGCATTTTTACCTGGCACTGAGTTATATAGAGCTGGGGCAGAATGCAAAAGCACGGGAGCACTTGCTGGCTGTGCAAAAGCTGGAGACAGACCCTGAAGTAAAAGCCGCTGTAGACAGTTACTTGGGCCGACTTTAAAGCAAATTTTATTAATTATCGTTCAAACTAAAAAAAACGGATATGCCTTGCGGTAAAAAGAGAAAGAGACATAAGATTGCGACCCACAAGCGCAAGAAAAGACTTAGAAAGAATCGCCACAAGAAGAAATAAGGCGCTTCTTGAAAGGGCGTAACTAACGAGCTACTCTCTTCTCACCTCTTGCATGGGTATGCGAGAGGTGTACTTTTTTTGTTTAACTTAATATACGATAACCTTGAGTTACGAACTGTTAATCAATTCTACTCAGGATGGTAGCCGTATAGCCCTCTTAAAAGACAAAGGCCTTGTTGAGTTTCATCTGGAGCACGACGAAAGTCGTTTTACCGTAGGTGATATTTATCTCGGTACGGTACGTAAAGTATCTCAGGGGCTCAACGCAGCGTTCATTGACATTGGGTACGAAAAAGACGGATTTCTGCACTACCTCGATTTGGGGCCGAGGGTGCAGTCATTAAACAAATTTACCAAGCTGGTACAGCAGGGTAAACTAAACGGTGGTGCGCAAGCCGGAAAATTGGGCAGCTTTAAGCTGGAGCCTGAAATTGACAAACACGGTAAAATTGGCCAGGTACTTAGCAAGAATCAGCAGATTCTGGTACAGGTAGTAAAAGAGCCAATCTCTACAAAAGGCCCCCGCCTTTCCTGTGAACTTTCCATTGCCGGCCGCTACCTTATTCTGGTGCCTTTTTCCGATAGCATTAATGTATCGAAAAAGATCAGCAACTCAGAAGAGCGCCAGCGGCTTATGCGCCTGATCACTTCCATCAGACCGGAAGGCTTTGGTGTGATTATTCGCACAGTAGCCGAAGGAAAGGAAGTTGCTCAGCTTGACCGCGATCTAGAAGAACTTGTTAACAAGTGGGAGGCCGGAATTAAGAAATTGCGCACCGCCAAACCACGGGAAAAGATCATTGGCGAAATGAACCGCGCCTCCTCCATTCTTAGAGATGTGCTCAACGAAAGCTTTGATGCCATCATTACCGACGATGAGGAGATGTTTTCCGACATCAAAGATTACATCCGCTCCATTGCACCAGATAAGCAGAAGATCGTAAAACTCCACAACGGTAAAGTAAAGCCATTTGAGCAATACGGTATTGAAAAGCAGCTAAAAAGCCTTTTTGGCCAAACCGTTAGTCTTCAGGGAGGTGGTTATCTGGTAATTGAGCACACCGAAGCGCTGCATGTAATTGATGTAAACAGCGGAAACAAGTCAAATTCCGCAGAAGATCAGGAGAGCACAGCCCTGCAGGTAAACCTGCAGGCAGCCAAAGAAGTAGCCCGGCAGCTACGCCTGCGCGATATGGGAGGCATTATTGTAGTCGATTTTATCGATATGCGTAAGCCCGATAACAAGCGCAAGGTTTATGATGCGGTAAAGGACGAGATGAAAGACGACCGTTCAAAATTTACCATACTGCCGCTTACCAAATTTGGCCTGATGCAGATTACCCGGCAACGGGTACGGCCTGAGCTAAACATTGCCACACGCGAAAAATGCCCTACCTGTAATGGAACCGGAAAAATAACAGCTTCCATTCTGGTATCTGATGAAGTTGAAAACCATCTGGACTACCTTATGACTCGCCAAAACGAGCGTAGCATCAAGGTTGCCCTGCATCCCTACCTCTATTCTTACTTTACCAATGGAATTATATCCAAACGGATGAAGTGGTTTATGAAGTACAACCGCTGGATCAACCTGGAGCAGGACTCCTCCCTGGGAGTAACCGATTACCGGTTCATGAATGGTAAAGATGAAATTATTGAAGTACCCAAGTAAGTAAAGCTAAAAGCTATTACCCTATCATTTTGAGTAGAAGACAAAAGCCCGTTGATGGATTCAGCGGGCTTTTTTTGTTTAACGCTATTCCAAAAAATTGCTTGGATACTCCACAAGCATAGATTTTCTCATGTAATTTTTTTTTACTTTATTAACAAATACACATCCTTTGCTACAAGCGCAGCACCTATGAGCCATTCTTTCAGAACAAGCTATAAATTACCCGATAGCCAGGAAAGCGAAATAACAGAATAGCGGAAATAACATATGACCGTTAAGCACTTTTCGGTACGTATGTATCTTCTATTGTAGTATTAAAAAATTTGACGGCAAATAAAAAGCCACCCGGTATATACCAGGTGACTCTTCATTATTTTGAGCAACTTGCTAAATGCTTTGCTTTAGAACTTAACGCCCAGGTCAAGTCCCAGAAGGTCATTATTAATCCGAAGCTTATCTTCTAAACCATTTACTTTGGCAGCCGAATTAACAAGGCCCCTGTTGTAAAAGAAGCCTCCAAAGAGTATTGTATTATAACCCAGGCGATGTTCTACCCCGGCACCCAAGTGCAGGCTGACATCAAAAAACTGGAAGCGATCCACCACAGGTACAGTGGCATCTGTCTGCTCATTGATCTTTACCTCAAGCAGGCCACCCAGCTGAAAAAATAAGCGGGTATCCAGGGCTAGCTCGTTGGTAAATAATTTGAGCGTGGCAGGTATCTGAATGTACTGCAGCCTGTAAGATTCCGTTCTGCTTACACCTCCTTGCCTGATCTCAAGCCCTACTCTTTTAGGGGCATACAGTATACCAGTGCTAAAAGAATAGTTATCAGTGAGAAAATGATCGTAAATAGGCCCGAACACAAACCGACCGCCTACGCCATCAGAAGAAAACGCCATATCATTACCTTCGTAATTGATACGGTTGGAAGAAAGGGTTGGAGATAACTTTATTCCTAATTTACTTTGTGCCTGCGCGCCAAACGCTAATACCAAACCCAGCAAAAACAAACATGCCTTTTTCATACAACAATCAGTTAACCTTTTTATATCGTTTATTAATGTTATTGCCTCTTTGCCTGCTGCTTTTTAGCTGCGGCAATAATGATGATGATGCTATAGACAGACCAGATGTATCTGATATTAAGGTAGAAGTAAGCATTCGCAGACTGGAGCAACCTCTGTTTGAAGCAAAATCGAGGGACGAAATAAAGGCATTTTTAGAGGAAAACGAATTATTCGCCAAGAACTTTTTGAGGATTAACGAATCTCCCAGTGATTCGGTTATTGTCGATCAGCTCTGGCAGCTTTCGCAAGATCCGCACCTGGATACCGTTTACCGCGAGTCACAGCAGGTTTTCCCCAACCTTAAGGCATGGGAAGAGCAGTTTGCCACCGCCTTTAAATACATTAAATATTACTACCCCGAGTTTCAGCCCCCGGTAATCTATACGGTGGTAAGTGGCTTTAGTACCGATTTGTTTATGTCAGAAGACATGATCGTTATAGGCCTGGATTATTTCCTGGGGCCTACCGCTACCTACCGCCCACAGGAGCTGCCCCAGTATATTCTGCACCGCTATGCGCCTGAATATGTTGTTCCGGGTGCCATGCTGCTGCTCTCCTCCCGTTTTAACCAGACTGATCTTAAGGACAAAAGCATGCTGGCCGAAATGGTCTACTACGGCAAATCGTATTATTTCGTAGATTTTGTACTGCCTTCTGCAGCCGACAGTATTATTTTAGGCTATACGGCTGAAGAATTGCAGGGTGTAAATAAGAACAAGGGAACCATCTGGAATCACTTTCTGAAAAACGAACTACTGTTCGAAACCAACCATGTGCTTAAGAAAAAATACCTGGAGGAGCGCCCTAAAACACTGGAAATTGGCGATAAAGCCCCGGGCCGTATTGGCAACTGGCTGGGCTGGCAAATAGTACGCGCCTTTATGGAAAAGAAGGAAGACCTAAGCCTGCGTCAGCTGATGGAGCTGCAGGATGCCCGCTATATCTTTAATGAAGCTAAGTACCGTCCCGAAAACGAACGTTAAACCCCATTTTCCAGCAGTTCTGCAATACCAGCAGTAACGTTGCTGCGAGAAAACATGGTTTCGGCTGTTTGGCGGGCGTTTGCCTGTGCCTGCTCCAGCAGGCTGGGCTGCTGGAGGTAGGGAAGCAATTTTTGAATGAACACTGAGGGCTCATCAGCAGGTGCATAAAAACCACACTGCTGCTCCTCTACCAGGTTTTTTAACCAGCCACCGGTATTTACAATACAGAGTTTACCTGCAGCCAGCGCATCAAAAAGTTTATTGGGGCTGTTGGTTTGCAGAATTGGCTGCGGTCCAAACGAGGTATAGGAAGCATCGCTCACTGCCAGGTACTCCCGCACCTGCTCTTTGCCGCCAAAGGGCAAAAAGCTAAGGTTTTTTAAAGCAGCAGCTTCCTGTTTAAGGCGCTCCAGCTCACTACCCGCTGCAGCAAGCAGAAAATGTACCGGCAACTGTGCATCCAGACAGGCCTTCGCTGCAGCCAGCAGGTACTCCAGGTGGTTGGTAGCCCCGGCAGCACCCGTATAGCTGATCACAAACTTACCTTCCAGGCCCCAGGCTTTTACCAACGCTCCAGGTTTGGGAACAGGCCTGAAAAATTCACAATCGGCCATGTTTGGGGCCATGTGTATGGTGGCCGCCGGGTGCAGCTTTTTTATGCCATCTGCAATACCCGGAGATAATGCCACCACCACTGCTGCCTGCTGGTACACCTGCTTCTCCAGTGCTTTAAGGGATTTTATCAGCAGTTTATTCCTGATTGCGCCCATCTGGATGGGTGCTTCCGGCCAAAGATCACGCACCTCAAATACATAGGGTAGTTTGTAACGTTTGTGCAGGTACAGGGCCAGCAAGCCAATGGTGAGGGGGCTGGAGGTAGCATATACCAGGTCTGCAGGCATTAGCTGATCTATCCGCTGCCTTGCCAGCCACAAGTACTGTACAAAGGCCTGTATGCGCCTGCCAAAGCCCATGGCATTATCGTAGGGTACCGGCAGGTAGTGCACCTCCATGCCTGCGATCTGTTCCTTTTTTTCAACACGCCCATTCCAGCTGGTGAGCATTACCACCTCATGACCCCGCGCTGCCAAAGCTTTGCCTATATAGTATGAGCGGATGGCCCCTCCTTCTTCGGGTGTTTTAAAATACTGATGGAGGTAGAGAATGCGCATGGAGAGTTAATGTGCTAATGGTTTAATGTGCTAATAAATGGGCCGCCTGGTGTGATAAACTGCAGCTGACATCTTAACTATAAGATTGAGCATTGCTTAATATCTGCTCATCATCATCTCTCAGAACGAGGCAAGGCTAGACTGCTACGCCTAGGGCTATAATGTCGATATACCATATACTTAGTACCAAGTACTCATACCATATACCAGTTCAACCAAAGTTCTTTTCCATCCAGCCTGCCAGTAAGGCCAGGGCCATTAGCTCCTGGCTGTAATCTGCCCTGCCTTGCCGGTGGGTATGCAGCAGCTCCTGTGTAATAGCAGGGGGCAATATCTCATGCAGCGGATGTTCCTTTTGCGCCAGCCACTGCCACAGAAAGTCTGTTTTTCCCTGCTGTACCCAGGCTCCAAAGGGCAGGCCAAAGCCTTCCTTGGCACGGCGGGTATAGGCTTTGCCTCCATACTTCTGCAGCAAGGCCTTCAATATCCATTTTCTTCCTCCCTTCAGCAGGTAAGCTGCCGGCATCCGGGTCATATAATCCGTAAGCGGTGCATCCAGGTAAGGCATCCGCATTTCCAGGCTCCACTGCATGCTGGCCTTGTCGTTGAGCGCCAGCAAATCAGATACTAAATAATGCTTTCTATCATGCCCCAGCGCCCACTGCAGCGGGTCTGTGCCTGCAGTTTCCGGTGCTTCAGCACCATTTGCCAGTATGGACAGGCTTGTAAAATTAACAAAGGTCTGGTAGGGATTACTACTTAAGTTCTTGCTGAATTTCTTCATCAGCTGCCACTGCTTACGGCCGGGCACATTTCTGCCTGCGGGCAGTAAGTTGCTGCCACTCTTAAGTAGAGGCAGAAAAGATTTTATCAGACCCTGGTGATTTAAGTATTTAGCAAATGCGCTGTGGCGGTGATAACCCGCAAAGAGCTCATCGGCACCTGCTCCGCTTAGCACTACCTTTACCTTAGTGGCTGCATGTTCGCTCAACAAACAGCTCGTTATCCAGGCGCTGTCAGCAATAGGCTGATCCTGGCGATGGCTTAGCTCCTGAAACCTGCCCAACACTGTATCGGCATCCAGGAGCAGGTGGTGGTGGTAAGCCTGATATTGTGCTGCTGCTTTTTCGGCCCATTTATAGTCATGAGTACCCCAGGAAGCGTCGTCGGCTTTATTGCCCAATGTAAAGCAAAGGGGCAACTGCCAGGCAGCATGCTCACGCAGCAGGGCCAGCATAAGGGTAGAATCCACCCCGCCACTTAAAAACAGGCCTACCGGCTTATCGGACTGCAGGTGGTTGAGCAGGGCGTCTGTCAGGAGCTCCTCTACCTCTTCCAGCACCTCTTCCTCACTGAGTGCTTCTGGTGAGAGCAGGCTTGTATGAGCCAGGACCGAAGGCATAAAAGAAACTTCCTCTGCTGGCTGATGTGGCTTCAGGAGCAAATAATGGCCGGGCTCCAGCTCGTGAATGTTCTGGAAGAATGTCTGGGGGCGGGCGGCAAACTTATAGTGCAGGTAATGCATGAGCTGGGGCTCATTAAGCCGCTTCTCCACCAGCCCGCTTGCCAGCAGGCCCTGCAGCTCTGATGCTGCCAGCCAGTAATTATTTTGCCGGGTGTAGTAGAGCGGCTTCTGGCCCCAGCGATCCCTGGCCATGAGCAGAGAGGGTTCCCCATTCTCCAGCCCCTCATAGTACAGCAGGGCAAACATGCCATTTAACCTTTGCAGCACTGCTTTACCCCAGATGAGCAGGGCATAAAGTACTACTTCCGTATCTGAGGTGCTGCTAAAGGTGCAGCCCAGCTGAACTAGCTCATTGCGGAGTTCGGTATAATTATAAAGCTCGCCATTGTAACTTAGCCAGCCTTTTTTGCTGCCCCAGCTGCGGTACATGGGCTGCTCGGCCTCTTGGGTAGTGCCCAGGATCTGCAGCCGTCGGCTGCCGAGGGCAATAAGGCCCCGGCCCCAGGGCAGGTTAACAGCACCACCACTATCGGGCCCCCGGTGCTCCTGCTGCTTTTGCATTTGCTGCAGCAGATGCTCCGGGGCAGGTTTTGCAGCCAGGGCCTCTTCAGGATCTATGATAAGGCTAAGGCCGCACATTGCTAAAGCTGCTTAACGTTCTTTTCAAAATAACGGCAGAAATGCGTGAGCGGACAGATACCACATTTAGGCGTACGTGCTACGCATACATAACGGCCGTGCAGAATCAGCCAGTGGTGGGAATGGGGGATCAGGTCTTCAGGTATGTGCCGTACCAGCTCTTTTTCCACCTCCAGCGGCGTTTTAGCCTTTTGGTTTACCAGCCCCAGTCGCTTGCTTACCCTAAATACATGCGTATCTACCGCCATGGTTGGCTGGTTGTACACCACAGAGGCAATAACGTTGGCAGTTTTGCGTCCAACCCCTGGTAATTTCTGCAGCAGCTTTACATCGGCAGGCACTTCATTATTAAACTCCTCTACCAGCATTTTGGCCATGCCCAGCAGGTGTTTGGTTTTATTATTGGGGTAAGAGATGCTTTTGATGTAGGGAAACAGCTCATCGAAATGGCTGGCTGCCAGGTGTTCGGCTGTAGGAAAAGCCTCGAACAGGGCTGGCGTGGTTATATTTACCCGCTTATCGGTGCACTGGGCGCTTAAGATTACGGCCACCAGCAGCTCATATGGATTATTGAAGGCCAGCTCAGTTTCGGCCTCCGGCATATTAACAGTAAAGTATTCTATGAAGGCTTTATATCGCTCTTTTTTTAGCATAAGCAAAGATAAGGAAAATACAGTATTTGGGCAGGTGAGCCCATTTTTGGCAATGAGCGGCTACAGAAATAAAAAAGAGCAGCAAAAACTACTGCTATCTTTGCACCTTTTTAATCTATGGCCTCGTTATATTCAGTACAGTTATAAAAAGCACTGTATTATTTTAATATGTTGGCGCATGAGTACCCGGAAAATATACACTTTACTAGTTGTGCTGGGTCTGGCTATGGTGTGGTTGGGCTTTCTTTTTACCTATGAGTTAAAGATTGCAGAACATAAGACTACAGCTGTAGAACAGGTGCAGGAGACAGCCTCTGGAAGTAACGAACAACTGGAAGATAAACAATTGCAGACTGCTGGCTTTAACAGCGGTGATGCCGTATCAGAAGCAGGTTTAGGCTTTCCAATAATACTTGCCGGCCTGGGGATGGTGTTTGTAATCGGTGGTGCTTTCAATTTCAGAAAGCAGAATAGATAGCAACAGAATAGCTTTATAATGGCAGAAGCCCTGTTTACTTGAGGTAAACAGGGCTTCTGCTTTTAATTGGTTTTAACTCTTTAAGGCTGCCATATTCATGGCGCCCGCCCAATGCATAATTCTGTCGGTTACCGCTCCTGAAGGTTCCAGGAGCAGGTTGTCGAGCAACTCAAAATCATTCTGTAGCTGCTCCCACTCTTCCTGCAGGCGCTCATCTGTCAGAAGCGCGATTTCAATTTCTTTGCTTTCTTCAACTGAGGTATCCTCATACAGGTACCTTAGCAAATCATCCGGGGTAAAGGTTTTGATCATAGGCGATATTATTGCTCTCCATCTTTTTTCTAAGATTGATAAGCGCATATCGCATACGACCCAGCGCGGTGTTAATACTTACTCCGGTTGCATCAGCAATCTCCTGAAAGCTCATTTGCATGAAGTGCCGGCGAATTAAAACATCTCGCTGTGCATCGGGCAGCTCTGCAATGAGCTGATACAACAGGTTGTGTGTTTCTTGCCGGATTTGTTCATCCTCATAGGTGCCTTCGGAAAACTCCACCGTATTAAAAACAGGGTTGGTATACTCCATGTTTACCACGGGATACCGCTTCTGCTTGCGGAAGTAGTCTATAGCCAGGTTGTGCGCGATGCGCAATATCCAGGGAAGGAATTTACCCTCCTCATTATAACGACCTGATTGGATGGTGTTGATAGCTTTTACGAATGAATCCTGTAATAGATCTTCTGCTATCTCGGCATCCTTCACAATCAGGTAAACAGCCGTATAAATCCTCGACTTATGACGCTCGACGAGTGTCTTAAAAGCCTCTTCGTTGCCATTTTTGTACGACAGCACTAATTCGCTATCGTTCAATCCATTTTTCCTCATGTAATTGTCTGTTAAGCTAACGTAGAGGTTCAGGCCATAGTATCGGGTCTAGATGTTTAGTAAGTAAAAAATTTAAAGAGGGTATTTGGTCTTTACTCAAATATAAAGAATCGTGCCATTATTAGCAATAGATGTAAGGCATTAGGCAAGAATTAACACATTTTAACGTTAGTGGCCTCTCACAACTTGCTGCTACTCAATAACAACAGCCTCAAGTATCTTGCCAAAGTTTGCAAATATTTCTAATATTGATCAATGCAAACGATTTTCTTCTCTCTCCTGGCTTGTATACTCCTGATTGGAGCAGCGCCAGTGGCCATAGCCCAGCAGCTTTAGCCAGCAACCCTATGCAGGTATTGGCATTCGCTGGATGCAGGACAAGACTTTGGATCAGTCCTACAACCCTCCTATGTCGGGCGGTGGCTATCCAAATTCTTACAACACCATCGACAGGGACCAGCACTTTACCTTACCAGGCCTGGAGGCTGGGCTGCGCACGCAACTACATATAACAAACAAGTGGGGAATTAAGCTGGAAGCAGGTCTGCAGCAGATGCATTACAGAAGAAGGGTAGAAAAAAAGCTCTACACCAATGGCAACATGCAATATAGTTTTGCCGAGTCAGACGTAAAGCTCCTCTTTCTACACCAAAGTCTTGAAGCCGCCTATTCAGTTACATCACGGATATTGGTAAGCGGCGGGGGCTATGCAGGCACCTTGCTCACTTCGGAGCAAAATATGCCGCTCTTTCCCACCGCAGATAATACGCCCGCTGCTTCAGAAGAATATAGAAAAGCAGGCCACAGATTACGGGATACACAGCTAGGCCTGAAAGCCAGCCTTTCCTACGCGTTACCCATGGGAATTACCACCACCGCCGGCATCCGCCAAAGCCTGCAATCGCTCTACACTGCAGAAGCACAGCCGGCTGGTGCTGTAAGGCCTGCCAGTGTGAGCCTTACTATAGGATATACCTTTAATATAAAAAGCCTGCCTAAGGAATAGCTGTGTAGCTTACCAGCTCTTTAGTTTATACTGAACCCCCAGGCTTAGCAGATTAATTTTTGCTCTTCTGCTTGCTGCATCATTTGCTTTATAAACAGGCGTTAAGCTGTGCTCAAGCCCCAGCGACAGGGAAAGCTGGCTGCACACAGCATAAGCCGCACCAACATGAGCGCCCAGCGTCTGGCTGTTAAACCTGTCGCCGCTTTTATCTTTTTCTGTTGAAAGTCTGTATACAAACTGCCCGCCAGGGTTTTCGGGCTCCATGGTTAGTTGCTGAACCCAGGTCTCTGAGTAGAGGCGATGCGATAGGTTTACACCACCGCCAACCCAGATTTTAGGCAACACCCGGTAGCGGGCACCAAGCTCCTGTGTCAAGTACAGCATGCTGGTCTTCCCTGCACGCTCATCATTCCTAAGGATGACGCGGTCTTCGGGCGCTGCTTCGGGCGCTTCAACCCAACCCTCTTCTCCGGCGTAAACCTCTATATTCTGCAGCTCCGTTTTAGGCTGAAACCTCAGCAAATGAAAACTTAAATTGTGGTACAGCTGCAGCCTGTCGTTTAGTGCATAATTTAAATTTCCTTTCAGGTATGCGCCTGGTTTTTCACGGTAGGTAGTGGCAATATCTACCTGGTACATGCTGCTGGAATAGCCTGGTGGCGGCCCCAGCACGCCCCCGGGCAAATAGGTGTGTTCTGTATAATCCGGTATCCAGCTTTGCTGCGGACCTCCTTCTACGGAAAGCTGCAGTTTCTGTGCAGCCAACGGCATTACACAGGCAAAAAGCAGGCCTGTTGCTGCAAAAATAGCTTTTATCATGGGGCTGAGGGTTATCAGGTAAATATACAACAACAGCTGAATTTAGCTATGGCAACGCAAATATTCTATTGCATAATAACAAGAATGGCAGTACGCCCGGCTTGTTAGCTGCTCCGGCAGCAGCGCAGTGCCTGATCCATAACCTGAATTATCATAAACTATAGTGCATCTTTAAACTTTCACCTCCTGTTGCATCGTTATAATACTTCAGCCTCTCCCCTTTTTTTTGTATTTTTGCATTATCTATGAAGCAATTAACCGCAGTTACCCCTGCCCCCGATATACTCGATAGCCTCGATCCGCGCCAGTACATTATTATTAAAGGCGCCAAAGTAAACAACCTTAAAAACCTTAGCGTAGCCATACCCCGCAACAGGCTGGTGGTGGTTACCGGTGTTTCCGGCTCGGGCAAATCTTCCCTGGCTTTTGATACCCTCTTTGCCGAAGGCCAGCGCATGTATGTAGAAAGCCTTAGCAGCTATGCCCGCCAGTTCCTGGGCCGCATGGAAAAACCCGAGGTAGAGTACATCCGGGGCGTATCGCCCGCCATTGCCATTGAGCAAAAGGTGAGCACCAAAAACCCGCGCTCTACGGTAGGCACCACCACCGAAATTTACGACTACCTCAAGCTGCTCTTTGCCCGCATTGGCCATACCTACTCGCCGGTAAGCGGGCAGGAGGTGCAGCGCGATACGGTTAGCAGTGTAGTTGATTACATCAACAACCTGCCCCAGGGCACTCGCGTTATGGTGCTTTGCCCCTTTGTGCGCCACCCCGAGCGCAGTCTGGTAGCCGATCTGAAGGTGCTGCTGAGTAAGGGCTACACCCGTATCATCGCCAATGGCGAAACAACCTTCATAGAAGAGCTGCTGGAGAAGCCTGAAAAAGAGCTGGCCCAGATGCAGTTCGACCTGCTCATTGACCGTGCTGCCGTAGATCCTGCTGATGAGGACCTGCAGTTTCGCCTGGCCGACTCTGTGCAAACGGCTTTTTTTGAAAGCCACGGCGATTGTATTGTGGAGATACCCGGGGCCGCCGATGTCGAAGGTGGAAGAAAGCGGTTCTCCGATCGCTTTGAGCTCGACGGCATACAGTTTGAGGAGCCCAGCGTTAACCTTTTTACCTTTAACAACCCTTACGGCGCCTGCAAAACCTGCGAAGGCTTTGGGCAGATCCTGGGCATCGATCCCGACCTGGTGATCCCAGATAAAAGCCTAAGTGTTTACGAAGGTGCCATTGCCCCCTGGCGCAGCGAGGGCAAGCGCGAAGACTGGCTGCAGCCCCTGCTCAAGAATGGCATCCGTTTCGATTTTCCCATACACCGCCCCTACAATGAGCTTTCGCCAGAGGAGCAGCAGTTGATATGGGATGGCAACAGTTACTTCGATGGCATCAACCGCTTCTTTAAATGGGTGAATACCCAGATGCATAAGGTGCAGTACCGGGTGCTGCTAAGCCGTTACCGCGGCCGCACCGTATGCCCTGATTGCCGCGGAACCCGCCTGCGCAAAGATGCTCAGTATGTAAAGCTGGGCGTGCAGCCCGGGCAGGACCCTAAAACCGGCAAAAGCATTGCCGACCTGGTGCTAATGCCTGTTGGTAAGCTGAAAGCCTTTTTCGATGCGCTGCAGCTGCCGCCGCATGAGCAAAAAGTAGCCGAGCGCCTGCAGAAAGAAGTGACCAACCGTCTCGATTACCTCATCAGGGTAGGCCTGGAATACCTCACCCTGAACCGGGTTTCCAATACCCTTTCCGGTGGCGAGTTTCAGCGTATCAAGCTTAGCACCTCCCTCGGCTCTGCGCTGGTAGGCTCCATGTATATTCTCGATGAACCTTCTATCGGTCTTCACCCGCGCGATACCACCCGCCTGGTAAGCGTACTGGAGTTACTGCGTAACCTGGGTAACACAGTAATTGTGGTTGAGCACGAGGAGGAAGTAATGCGCACCGCCGACCAGATTATTGATATTGGCCCGGATGCCGGCACCCATGGCGGCGAGCTGGTGTTTCAGGGAACCCTTGAGGAGCTGATGGAGCATGGCGAAACCCATACCGCCCGTTACTTAAGCGGACGCGAAGCCATACAGGTACCCAAACACCGCCGCCAGTGGCGCAACAGCATCTGGCTCCGTGGCTGCCGCGAGAACAACCTCAGGAACATCGATGTACAAATACCCCTGGAGGTAGTGAGCTGCATTACGGGTGTATCTGGCTCGGGCAAAAGTACGCTGGTGAAAAAGATTCTCTATCCTGCCGTGGGCAAGCTGATGGGCTCCGTATCGGAGGCCACCGGTAAGTTCGATAAGCTGGAGGGCGACTATAAAAAGATTACCCAGGTAGAGTTTGTAGACCAGAACCCTATTGGCAAGAGCAGCCGCTCTAACCCGGTAACCTATGTAAAGGCGTATGATGCCATCCGTTCGCTCTATGCTGACCAGCCGCTTTCCAAGGCACGTGGCTACAAGCAAGGCCATTTCAGCTTTAACGTAGAAGGCGGCCGCTGCGAGATCTGCCAGGGCGAAGGCCAGGTAACCGTAGAAATGCAGTTCATGGCTGATATTCACCTGACCTGCGAAGGCTGCGGCGGCCGTCGCTTTAAGCAGGAGATCCTGGATGTAAAGTTCAGGGAGCGTGATATTGCCGAGGTACTCGACCTTACGGTTGATAATGCACTGGAATTCTTCAAGGGGCAGGCCGCCATCATCAACAAGCTGCAGCCGCTGCAGGAAGTAGGCCTTGGCTATATTACCCTGGGCCAGAGCTCCAGCAGCCTCTCGGGTGGTGAGGCGCAGCGGGTAAAGCTGGCTTCGTTCCTGGCAAAAGGCAGCGGTGCCAACAGCGGCGGCATTCTGTTTATCTTCGACGAGCCCACCACTGGTCTGCACTTCCACGACATCAGCAAACTGCTGCGCTCCATCAATGCGCTGGTAGAGCAGGGTAATACGGCTGTGATCATTGAGCACAACATGGAAATGATCAAAAGCGCCGACTGGATTATCGACCTGGGTCCCGAAGGCGGCGAAGGCGGCGGCAAACTGGAATTCGCCGGCACCCCCGAAGAGATGGCCAAACTGGCGGAGAGTAATTATACTGCGAAGTACCTGAAGGAGAAGTTGTAGCAGGCGTTAGCTGTTTTGATAAAAATGATTAAAAGATAAAGGTGCGTCTAGCCGGCTGTATATTGTTGGCTAAACGCACTTTTTACTTATATTGATAGCCGAGATATACGCCACAGTGGCGGATATATTGAATTTGTGTGCAACCCAAACAAAGCATCATAATTATCATCAAAGAAGGTAAAGGATAGATGAAAGACCTATTGCAAATATTTTCAACAAGAGAACTTTCGCTTTTATTCTGGACGGCTTTAGCATTAACCTTAATGTTAACGAGCAAAGGTATCAGGAAGTCACTTGTTGATGTCCTTAAATCCCTGTTTGGAAGCTCAATTGGGACGGTTTTGTTATTGTTGATATTTTATGTTTCCGGAGTTCTTTTTCTGTTGCATAGCTTTGACGGTAGTGTATCAGATGTAATGCTGTGAGCGGTAGTGGAATAAAAGCAAGGGGGCCTTGCGTTAGCTTTAAAGTACCACCCTTAAAGCTATGTTGCACTGTCCCACTTGCCTGTCTTACAAGATAAAG
>JAESGL010000113.1_pt1 | contig 109825 bp, 106 predicted proteins | sample 9269711 | NCBI WGS metagenome assembly JAESGL01 (sample SAMN14515918, study PRJNA621676) | algae metagenome | isolation source: Kastovskya adunca ATA6-11-RM4 and co-occurring heterotrophs from soil and... | place: Chile: Atacama Desert | collected 2011-06-27 | reverse complement strand
CCGCCGAACTTGGCGGACAGCACCGTGGCGATCGCCGCGGTCAGCGTCGTCTTGCCGTGGTCCACGTGGCCGATCGTGCCCACGTTCACGTGGGGCTTGGTACGTTCGAACTTACCTTTTGCCATTTTCAACTCCAAAAAAAGAGCAATGCCCGTGTGTTGGTTTTACGTCTGCATCGCATTGCGGATTCCTTCGCCACGGGCAACGAAGGGCATGCGATCGCAGACAGAAAATTGATCCCCTACTGCCACCCCGGCCTTCCTGTTCGAAAGGCCGCGGAGCAGGCCATGCCAGCGGCACGCGCGGGACCGGCTTTGCCGGACCGCTGCGTGCGCCCCCTTGAGGGGGAGGCGCCGCAGGCGACACAGGGGTGGATTTTTTTACTTGGCCCGGGCGGCCATGATGGCCTCGGACACGTTGCGCGGAGCTTCGCTGTAGTGCTTGAACTCCATCGTGTACGTGGCGCGGCCTTGCGTCGCGGAGCGCAGCGAGGTCGAGTAGCCGAACATTTCCGACAGCGGCACTTCGGCCTTGATGGCCTTGCCGCCACCGACCATGTCGTCCATGCCCTGCACCATGCCGCGGCGGGACGACAGATCGCCCATCACGGTACCGGCGTAGTCTTCCGGCGTTTCCACTTCCACGGCCATCATCGGCTCGAGGATGACGGGGCCGGCCTTCTTGCAGCCTTCCTTGAAGCCGAAGATGGCGGCCATCTTGAACGCCAGTTCGTTCGAGTCCACGTCGTGGTAGGAGCCGAAGTGCAGCGTGACCTTGACGTCCACGACCGGATAGCCGGCCAGCACGCCCTGCGTCACGGCTTCGTTGATGCCCTTTTCCACGGCTGGGATGAATTCACGGGGAACCACACCGCCCTTGATGGCGTCGACGAACTCGATGCCCTTGCCGGCTTCGTTCGGCTCGATCTTGAGCACGACGTGGCCGTACTGGCCCTTGCCGCCGGACTGGCGCACGAACTTGCCTTCGGCTTCTTCCACCGTCTTGCGGATGGTTTCGCGGTAGGCCACCTGGGGCTTGCCCACGTTGGCTTCCACGCCGAATTCACGCTTCATGCGGTCCACGATGATTTCGAGGTGGAGCTCGCCCATGCCGGCGATCAGCGTCTGGCCCGACTCTTCGTCGGTCTTCACGCGGAACGAAGGATCCTCGGCGGCCAGGCGCTGCAGGGCGATGCCCATCTTTTCCTGGTCGGTCTTGGTCTTGGGCTCCACGGCCTGCGTGATCACGGGCTCTGGGAACACCATGCGCTCCAGCGTCACGATGGCTTCGGGATCGCACAGGGTTTCACCCGTGGTCACGTCCTTCAGGCCCACGCAGGCAGCGATGTCGCCGGCGCGGATTTCTTCGACCTCGAGGCGCTCGTTGGCGTGCATCTGCACGATACGGCCGATGCGCTCCTTCTTGCCCTTGACGGGGTTGTAGACGGTGTCGCCCTTGGAGAGCACGCCCGAGTACACGCGCACGAAGGTCAGCTGGCCCACGAACGGGTCGGTCATCAGCTTGAATGCGAGGGCCGAGAACTTCTCGCTGTCATCCGCCTTGCGGGTGGTTTCGGCTTCGTCCTCGTCCGTGCCGGCCACGGGAGGAATGTCCACGGGCGAGGGCAGGTAGTCGATCACGGCGTCGAGCATGCGCTGCACACCCTTGTTCTTGAACGCGGTGCCGCACAGCATCGGCTGGATTTCGGTGGCGATCGTGCGCGTGCGCAGGCCGAGCTTGATCTCGTCCTCGGAGAGGTCGCCCTCTTCCAGGTACTTGTTCATCAGCTCTTCGGACGCTTCGGCAGCGGCCTCGACCATCTTCTCGCGCCACTCCTTGGCGGACTCGACGAGGTCGGCGGGGATGTCCTGGTAGTCGAACTTCATGCCCTGGGAAGCTTCGTCCCAGATGATGGCCTTCATCTTGAGCAGGTCGACCACGCCCTTGAAGCCTTCCTCGGCGCCGATCGGGATCACGACGGGCACGGGGTTGGCCTTCAGGCGCAGGCGCATCTGGTCATAGACCTTGAAGAAGTTCGCGCCGGTACGGTCCATCTTGTTGACGAACGCGAGGCGGGGCACCTTGTACTTGTTGGCCTGGCGCCAGACGGTTTCCGACTGGGGCTGCACGCCACCCACGGCGCAGTACACCATGCAGGCGCCGTCCAGCACGCGCATGGAACGCTCCACTTCGATGGTGAAGTCCACGTGGCCGGGGGTGTCGATGATGTTGAAGCGGTGCTCGGGGTAGGACATGTCCATGCCCTTCCAGAAGCAGGTCGTGGCGGCCGACGTGATCGTGATGCCGCGCTCCTGCTCCTGCTCCATCCAGTCCATGGTGGCGGCGCCGTCGTGCACTTCACCGATCTTGTGGTTCACACCCGTGTAGAACAGGATGCGCTCGGTGGTGGTCGTCTTGCCGGCGTCGATGTGGGCCGAGATACCGATGTTGCGGTAGCGCTCGATGGGAGTCTTGCGTGCCATGATGTTTCTTTCGTTTAACGGCCAAGAGCCCGCCCGCCAATGGATGTTGGCAGGTCGGGCTCCCAGCCTTCGAGATGTGGGGACGAAACCCGGACTTAGAAGCGGAAGTGGCTGAAAGCCTTGTTGGCTTCGGCCATGCGGTGCACTTCGTCACGGCGCTTCATCGCGCCGCCACGGCCTTCCGTGGCTTCCAGCAGCTCGTTGGCGAGGCGCTGGGCCATGGACTTCTCGCCGCGCTTGCGGGCGGCTTCCTTGATCCAGCGCATCGACAGGGCCAGGCGGCGCACGGGGCGCACTTCCACGGGCACCTGGTAGTTGGCACCACCCACGCGGCGGGACTTCACTTCCACCATGGGCTTCACGTTGTTGATGGCCACGGTGAACGCTTCCAGGGCGTCCTTGTCGGGGTGCTTCTTCTGGATGAGTTCCAGGGCGCCATAGATGATGCGCTCTGCAACTGCCTTCTTGCCGCCTTCCATGATCACGTTCATGAATTTGGACAGCTCGACGTTGCCGAACTTCGGGTCCGGCAGGATTTCACGTTTGGGGACTTCGCGACGACGTGGCATTTCTCACCTCTATCTTTGCTTCAGTTGGCGCCCTTCCAGGCACCGCGAGAACCCATCGGGGCTCCCACTTACTCGACCCGCGCAGAACGCCTGCGTTTGGGGTCACTACGCTGCTTCACCGCGCCACGCGGGAACAGCACCGAAAATTCTTTGCGAAAAAGCGCAGGGCTTACTTGGCCTTGGGCTTCTTGGCACCGTACTTGGAACGGGCCTGCTTACGGTCCTTGACGCCTTGCAGGTCAAGCGAGCCGCGCACGATGTGGTAACGCACACCGGGCAGATCCTTCACCCGGCCGCCGCGGACCAGCACCACGCTGTGTTCCTGCAGGTTGTGGCCTTCACCGCCGATGTAGGAGATGACTTCGAAACCGTTGGTCAGGCGCACCTTGGCGACCTTACGCAGAGCGGAGTTCGGCTTCTTGGGCGTCGTGGTGTACACACGGGTGCACACGCCGCGGCGCTGGGGGGAGTTTTGCATCGCAGGGCTCTTGGACTTGGTCGTTTCGACCTCGCGCCCCTGACGAACGAGCTGGTTGATGGTTGGCATGAATCGTCCCTAAACGTGAAAACTTCGTCCGATGGATTCGGTTCGGGCGAAGACGTGAATCCCTTCGGAAATTCCGAAAAGCCTTCTAATGTATCAGTTCGGCGCGGGCGAGGCAAGGCACGGCGCTGTCGCCCCTGCCGCGCCACCTGCCTGCATCACTTGATCCAGAGCCGGATCGCGTCCCAGGCGCGGCCGAAGATGCCGGCCTGCTCGACGGTTTCGAGCGCCACGAGCGGCACTTCGGCGATCTGCTGGTCGCCCAGCGACACCTTGAGCGTGCCCACGGACTGGCCCTTGGTGAACGGCGCCACGAGCGGGTCCTGCCGCACGATCTGCGTCGCGATCTTGCCGGCCGAGCCCGAGGGCACGGTGACGACGATCGGATCGGGGCGGCCGATCTTGAGGGTGTTCTGGGTGCCCTTCCAGAGGGCGGGCGTGGCGGCGGGTTGTCCGCCATCGAAGAGCTTGACCGCGTCGTAGGCGGTGTAGCCCCAGTTCAGCAGCTTCTGGCTTTCGTTGGCCCGCGCGCTTTCGCTGGAGGTGCCGAGCACGATCGAGAGCAGGCGGCGCTGTCCGACGTTCGGGAATTCGCGCTTGGAGGTCGCCACGAGGCAATAGCCGGCCGCCGACGTATGGCCGGTCTTGAGGCCGTCCACCGTCGGGTCGCGGAACAGCAGCGAATTGCGGTTGGTGCCGTTGGAGGGCGGCGTGCCCGGATAGGCGTAATGCTTCGTGGAGTAGTAGTGCATGTACTCCGGGAAGTCCTTCATGAGCCGCGTGGCGAGCACGCTCAGGTCGCGCGCCGTGGTCGTGTGGCCGGGCTCGGTGAGGCCTTCGGGGTTCTTGTAGGCCGTGTTCTTCATGCCCAGGGCGCGCGCCTGGTCGTTCATGAGCTTGACGAAGTTCTCGGCCGTGCCGCCCACGCCTTCGGCGAGGGCCATGGTGGCGTCGTTGCCGGACTGCACGATCATGCCCTTGATGAGGTCTTCCACGGGCACCTGCATCTTGGGGTCGATGAACATGCGCGAGCCCGGCATCTTCCAGGCGCGCTCGCTCACGGGCAGCTTCTGCTCCAGCGTGATCTTCTTGGCGCGCAGCGCGTCGAACACCAGGTAGCCGGTCATGAGCTTGGTCAGGGAGGCCTGCTCCACGGGGGCGTCGATGTCCTTGGCGGCCAGCACCTGCCCGGCGGTCACGTCGAGCAATAGGTAGTTGCGCGCGGCGATCTCGGGCGGCTGGGGCGTCTGCACCTGCGCCCAGAGCGCGGCGGGCGCGAGCGCGGCGGCCAGGGCGACGGAGCGCAGCAGGGGCACGAAGGACTTCAGGGAGGCATGCATTCGGGAAGGTCCGGGGAAAGAAGAAAGAGAAAAAGGAAAGGCGGAGGAAGGTGCGGGCGAGACGCAAGGGCGCGGGCCGCGGCGCCAGGGCCCGGCCGGCGGCCCGGTCAGGCCTGCGCGGTGAGGTGCCGCGCCACCAGGCTTTTGAGCAGCGGCAATTGTCCGTGAAAGAAATGGCCGCCGCCCGGCACGACTGTCACAGGGAGTGTCTGCGGGCGGGCCCAGTCCATCACGGCGGCGAGCGGCACGGTGTCATCCTGCTCGCCGTGCACGACCAGGGTGCGGCCATGGGCCTCGGCCGGGACGGGAGCGACGGTGAAGCGGCTTGCGGCCGTTCCCACGAGCACCGCGCGCTCGATGCCGCGCGGCTCCCAGAGCTTCGCCAGCGCATGGCTGGTGACGAAGGCGCCGAACGAGAACCCGGCCAGCGCCAGAGGGCCTTCGGGCGCCGCCTGTTCGACGACGGCCAGCAGGTCGTCGAGTTCGCCGCGGCCTTCGTCGTAGGTGCCCGCGGTGGCGCCCACGCCGCGGAAGTTGAAGCGCACGGCCGTCCAGCCGCTGGCGACGAAGGCCCGTGCGAGCGTCTGTACGACCTTGTTGTCCATGGTGCCGCCGAAGAGCGGATGGGGATGGGCGATCACGGCCACGCCGCGCGGGGCGGCGCCGTCGGCCGGGGCGGCCGCGTCGCGCAGCGCCTCGATGGCGCCGGCCGGGCCGGAGAAGGTCAGGCGTTCAGTCTGGGCGTTCACTTCGGATGTCCGTCTGCAGTGGGGAGAAGCGGCGCGCGCACCGCGGCCCGGCGGCCTGTGGCCGGAGCCCGCGGATGCTCCACGGCGCGGGAAACCGGGGCTCTGAGCCCGGATCAGCGCCCGAGTTCCGGCGGCGTGAGCAGTCGTTCGACGACCTGGCCGTTCTTGAGGTGCGATTCGACGATTTCGTCGATGTCGCTCTTGTCCACGTAGGTGTACCAGGTGCCCTCGGGATAGACGACGGCGATGGGCCCGCCCGCGCAGCGGTCCAGGCAGCCGGCCTTGTTCACGCGCACCTTGCCGGGGCCGGCGAGCTTCTCGGCCTTCACGCGCGACTTGCAGTGGTCGAACGCCTCTTTCGCGCCGTGGTGGGCGCAGCTGTCTTCGCCATTGGCGCGCTCATTGAGGCAGAAGAAGATGTGGCGGGCGTAGTAGCCGGAGGGCTGGGAGGTGTCGTCGGTCATGGACGGATTCTAGGGAACCCGGGGTTCAGGCACTGCGGGCGCCTGCGGCGCCGGCCGGCGCGCGACCTGCTGCACCACGTACACCAGCGCGGCATAGGGCCAGAGCCAGCCGAGCCACTGGCCCAGGCCGTAGAAGCGGATGAAGCGCCCCTGCTCCCAGGCGAGCAGGGTTTCGGCGAAGTACGCGCTGGTCGGCGCCTGGTTGAGCAGGTTGAGGTGCCAGACCAGCACCAGCAGCAGCAGCACGCCGGCCGCGCGGCGGGGCACCATCACCAGCAGCAGGGCGGCGATCAGGCCCGCACAGATGCCCACCCGCGCGGGCAGGCCCAGCCATTCCCAGGCGTGCGCCGGACCGTAGCTCAGGGCGGCCGAGAGCGCCGTCACCGCCACGCCGGCCGCGACCGTGCCGCAGGCGTAGGCCGCCCGGCGGCCGACCTGGCGGATGACGCAGTAGCCGAGCAGGCAGGGAACGAGCAGCCCGAGCAGCACGGCGAGCAGTTCCGCGCCGGGCATCAGCGGCTCCAGCGGGGTGTCGCGCACGGGCAGCCATTCGAGGAACGGCGTGTCGGCCAGCGTGTCGGCGAGTGCCGCCTCCAGGCGCTCCCACATCTGCCCCAGCCCGAACGGCACGGCGGCGGGAAACAGCAGGGCGGCGGGCCAGAGCGCGATGAGCACCAGCGCGCCGCTGGCATCCGGAACGAACCAGCGCGCGCGCAGACGGCTCCAGCGGGCGATGGCGCCCAGCCGCTCCAGCAGGGCGGCCACGAGCGCGCCGACCAGGGTGCCGGCCGTGTTGAGGAGCAGATCCATGTTGGAGGGCACGCGGCGCGGCAGGTAGATCTGCAGCAGTTCCATGAGCATGGAGAGCATGCCGCCGCACAGCACGGCGACCGGCACGGCGGCGCGCGGCCAGCCGGTGCGCAGCAGGGCCAGGGCCAGCAGGAAGCCCAGCGGGGCATAGCCTGCGACGTTGATGTTGACGTCGAACCACGTCCAGTACGGCGGCGGGACGCGGGCCGTGAGGAACACCAGGGGCGATATGCCCTGCTCGCGCCAGCCTTCGAAGGGAAACAGGCTCGCGAAGACGATGAGCGCGATGTAGGTCAGCGCGAGCGGCCAGGCGGAGGTTTTGTGCACGGCAGCGCGCGCCCGGATCAGAACGGTTTGACGACCACCAGCACCACCGCCGCCACCAGCAGCAGCACGGGCACCTCGTTGAACCAGCGGTACCAGCGGTGGCTGTGGCCGTTGCGGCCGGCGACGAACTTGCGCAGCAGCACGCCACAGGCGTGGTGGTAGCCCACGGCCAGCACCACCACGGTGAGCTTGGCGTGCATCCAGCCGTTGCCGGGGCCGCGGCCGATGCCGTAGCCCAGATAGAGCCACAGGCCCAGCGCCAGCGCGGGCACGGCCAGCAGCGTGGTGAAGCGCAGCAGCTTGCGCGCCATGAGCTGCAGGCGCTCGCGCTCGGCGGTGGAATCGGGCGGCACCATCGCGAGGTTCACGAAGATGCGCGGCAGGTAGAACAGGCCGGCGAACCAGCTGGCCACGAAGACGATGTGGAAGGCTTTGACCCAGAGCATGGGTGGCAGTGTACGTGGGGGCGGGCGCCCGTCCGGCGGCACGCACTTCCGAAACGGGAGCACAATTTCGGGATGCATCTCTCCAGCCCCCCGCCCTTTCCCCAGCACCGTCCCCGCCGGCTGCGGCGCGACGCGTTCACCCGCAACCTCGTGCGCGAGCACCGGCTGTCCGCGCACGATTTCATCTACCCGGTGTTCGTGCACGAAGGCACGAACCACCGCCAGGCCGTGCCCTCGATGCCGGGCGTGGACCGGCTGAGCCTGGACCTGCTGCTGCCCGTGGCGGAAGACTGCGTGCGCCTGGGCATCCCGGTGCTGGCGCTGTTCCCCTCGATCGAGGCAGCGCTGAAGACGCCGGACGGCAAGGAGGCCCTGAACCCCGACGGCCTGATCCCGCGCGTGGTGCGGGCGCTGAAGAAGGAATTCCCCGAGCTGGGCGTGCTCACCGACGTGGCGCTGGACCCCTACACCAGCCACGGCCAGGACGGCATGCTCGACGAGACCGGCTACATCCTGAACGACGAGACGGTGGAGCTTCTCGTCGGCCAGGTGCTCACGCATGCCGAGGCGGGCGTGGACATCGTGGCGCCCAGCGACATGATGGACGGCCGCATCGGCGCGATCCGCGATGCGCTGGAGGCGCAGGGCCACATCCATACGCGCATCATGGCCTACAGCGCGAAGTACGCGAGCGCCTTCTACGGCCCGTTCCGCGACGCCGTGGGCACCCGCGGCGCGCTCGGCAAGGCCGACAAGAACGTCTACCAGATGGACCCGGGCAACACCGACGAGGCGCTGCGCGAGGTGGCGCTGGACATCGCCGAGGGCGCGGACATGGTGATGGTCAAGCCCGGCATGCCCTACCTGGACGTGGTGCGCCGCGTGAAGGACGAGTTCCGCGTGCCCACCTTCGCCTACCAGGTGAGCGGCGAATACGCCATGCTGAAGGCGGCGGCCGCGAACGGCTGGCTCGACCACGACGCGGTGATGATGGAATCCCTGCTCGCGTTCAAGCGCGCGGGCGCGGACGGCATCCTCACGTATTTCGCGCGCGACGCCGCGCGGCTGCTGGCGAAATAAGGGGCTTCCATGTCGCCGATCTGCCTGGGCGCGGAACAAGCCGACGACGTGCTGGGAGCGCGGCCTTGACCGCGGATTCGGACGGCAAGGTCCGGGTCTTCCACATCCAGCCGCAGGGCGCGCGCGAGCTGGACGCCATCCCGCAGCGCATGCCCGCGCAGGGCTTCGTATGGATCGCCTGCACGCGCGCGACCTTCTCGGCCCGGCTGGGAGCGCTGCAGTCGGCCCTGCAGGCGCTGGCGGGCCAGCAGCTGGTCGATCTGCACGTCTCCGATCTGCTGAACGCGCAGCTGCCGTCGCACTACGATTACACCTCGCAGTACGACGTGCTGGTGTTCCGCCGGCTGAGCGCCACCCAGTGCGACACCGGCGGCGTGCCCAGCCTGGCGAGCCTCTCCGGACTGGGCGCCAAGCGGGCCGCGCCGCCGGTGCTGCGCCGCATCGACACCAGTCCGGTCGGCTTCGCGGTGTTCGACCAGGTGCTGCTGTCCGTGCACCCGGACGACTGCACCGTGCGCGACGCCTTCGCCGCGCGCCTGCTCACCGCCCACCAGCCCGCGCCGCCCCCCGCACCGGTGCAGGAGCCGACGGCGCAGATCGCCACGCCCGAGCATCCCCCTTCGGAAACGCTGGCGCGCGAGCAGCGCACCGCGCCGGCGCCGGGCACGCGCCTGCCGACCAGCCCGGCCGACCTGATGCTGCGCGTGGTGAACCTGATCGTGGACAACTACCTGGACCTGCGGCGCGAGCTCTCCCGCCAGCTGGACCACTGGCAGGCGGAACTGCTGCGGCCCCGCGGGCGCTTCGCCAACTGGAGCGCACTGCTGGACGCGCGCCTCACGCTGCACCAGCTCGACGAGATCTGCGAGGACCAGCGCGCCGCCGTGCAGGACTGGGTGGACACGCTGGAGACCTGGGCCCTGCCCGACGGCATGGCCGCGCTGCGCGAACTGGAACTGCTCAAGGTGCGCAGCCGCGACGTTCTGGAGCACATCGAGCGCGTGGTGCACCATGTGCGCCGGCTGGAGCAGAGCACCGAGACGGCCGTGCAGATGCATTTCAGCGTGCAGAGCAACCGCACCAACGACATCATGCGCACGCTCACCGCCCTCACGGCCGTGTTCCTGCCGCTCAACCTGATCGCGGGCATCTTCGGCATGAATTTCGAATTCATCCCTCTGGTCCACAAGCAGGACGGTTTCTGGTGGGCCATGGCGACCATGACGGTGATCGCCATTGCGCTGGTGGCGCTGTTCTGGCGCAAGCGCTACCTGGCCCGCACCGGGCAGCAGTGACGATGTCCGGCCGACCCGGCTGACGGGCGGCCACGAGGCCCGGCCGCCCACGCCGAGGCCTCTTCCCACCCGCCCATGCCCCGCCCTGCCACCGGGGCGGGGCGCGACCGTGTCCACCCCTCGCCGATCCCCTTGCGCCGCAATCAAAGACTTGACATTATTTGCCTAGTCAATTAATGTTGCGGCATGAATTCTTCGCCAGCTGCGTCTCCTCCCGCCCACGGTCTCATCGAACAGAGCATCGGCTACCAGATGCGCCGCATCGTCAGCCTGATGGGCAGCGAGGTGGACCGCCGCGTGGAGCCGCTGGGGCTGACCGATGCGCAGTGGCGCCCGCTGCTGCGGATCTTCCTGGCCTCCGGGCAGGAAAGCACCGTGGCCGCCCTCGCCCGGGTCTGCCAGCTCGACGCGGGCGGCATGACCCGGCTGCTGGACCGGCTGGAAGCCAAGGGCCTGTGCCGCCGCGAGCGTTCGCAGGAGGACCGCCGGGTGGTCCACCTCGCGCTGACCGAGGAAGGCCATGCCGCCGCCGCCCAATTGCCCGCGCTGCTGCTGGATCTGCAGAACACGGCCCTGCATGGGTTCAGCGAGGCGGAAGCGGCGGCGTTCCGCGGCTACCTGGCCCGCATCTACGAGAACGTCACCACGCGGCTGACGCCGCCGGACGGCGCTTGACGCACCGCCCACCCCTTTTCCTCGAGCACGACACAACATGAACAACCATCTGGCTCCCCTTCCTCCCGCCCCCACCGGCCCGGTGCCGGGAACGCCGGCGCTGCCCGCCGCGGCGCGCTGGCATGCGGCGGCGCAGTACTTCGGCACGGTGGCGTTCGCGCTGCTCGGGCTCACGGCCTGCGCCGACATGTCCGGCATCGCATCCCAGGCGAAGATGCGCGACGCGGCCTCCCTCGGCCTCGCCGCGCAGGCCCAGGGCGTGGCCGATGCCGCGCGCGCCTTCGCGGACCCCGCCGTGGCCGCCGACTGGTGGCGCGGCTTCGGCGATGCGCAGCTGGATGCGCTCATCGACCAGGCCCTGGCGCAAAGCCCCAACCTGAAGCTGGCCGAGGCGCGCATCGCCCGCGCCCGCGCCTACACGGAAGCGGCCCGCGCCGCCGACCGCCCGCAGGTGAACGGCAGCCTCGACGCCACGCGCCAGCACTACAGCGCCAACTCCATCTATCCGCCGCCGCTGGGCGGCGCCACCGAGAACAGCGCCACGGGCCGCCTCACGGGCAGCTGGGAGCTGGACTTCTTCGGCAAGAACCGCGCGGCCATCGATGCCGCCGTGGGCAGCGCCAACGCCGCCGTCGCCGATGCGCAGGCCGCACGGGTGCTGCTGGCATCGAACGTGGCGCGGCAGTACGTGGAGCTGGCACGGCTGCAGGCCCAGCTCGGCGTGGCGCAGCGCACGCTGGAGCAGCGCAGCCAGACGCTCTCGCTGGTGCGCGACCGGGTGAGCGCCGGGCTGGACACGCGCCTGGAAGAGCGCCAGAGCGAGGGCAGCCTGCCCGAGGCGCGCCAGCAGATCGAGGTGCTGCGCGAGCAGGCCGCCATGGCCCGCAACGCGCTGGATGCGCTCGTCGGCCAGCCCGGCGCGGCGCAGTCGCTGGTGCCGGCGCCACTGGCATCCCTGCGCCCCATCGCCCTGCCGGCCGCGCTGCCCGCGGACCTGCTGGGCCGCCGCGCGGACATCGCCGCGGCGCGCTGGCGCGTGGAGGCCGCCTCGCAGGAGGTGACCGTGGCCCGTGCGCAGTTCTATCCCAACGTGAACCTCACGGCCTTCGTGGGCCTGGCGTCGCTGGGGCTGGACAACTTCGTCAAGGGCGGCAGCCGTGAATGGGGCGTGGGCCCGGCCATCCGCCTGCCGATCTTCGAGGCGGGCCGGTTGCGCGCCAACCTGCGCGGCAAGGCCGCCGACGTGGATGCGGCGGTGGAGAGCTACAACGCCACGCTGCTGGACGCGCTGCACGAAACGGCCGACCAGATCGCCGCCGCGCGCTCCATCGACCAGCAGATGGCCGAGCAGCGCGACGCGCAGGCCGCGGCCGAGAGCGCCTACGCCATCGCGCAGCAGCGCTACCGGGCGGGCCTGGGCAACTACCTGAACGTACTCTCCGCCGAAACCAGCGTGCTGCAGCAGCGCCGCCAGGCGGTGGACCTCGCCGCGCGCCGGCTGGACACGCAGGCACGGCTCGCGCGGGCGCTGGGCGGCGGCTACGCCGCCACCGATCCGGTCCTCGCCGCCGCCCCCGCGGCCGCGGGCGCCACCCGCTGACGCTCCCCCCCCCCCCCCCGGACGTTTTCCCCTTCCCGATTCCCTCCATTCCTGCCGCGCGGATTGCCATTTCTGCTTCGCGCGGGGAGACACTTCCATGAACGCACCCCAGAACGCTTCCGATTCCTCCACTGCTACGGCCGCCGCCCCGGACGCGAAGGCCCGCCGCCGCAAGACCCTGGTGGCGCTGGCCGCCGTCGTCGTCGTGGCGGGCGCCGGGTGGGGCCTGTACGACTGGCTCGTGCTGAGCCACTACGAGGACACCGACAACGCCTACGTGCAGGGCAACGTCATCCAGATCACGCCGCAGACCGGCGGCACGGTGATGTCCATCATGGCCGACGACACCGACTTCGTGAAGGCCGGTGCCCCGCTGGTGCAGCTGGACCCGGCCGATGCCCGCGTGGCGCTCGCGCAGGCCGAGGCGGGCCTGGCCCAGGCCGTGCGCCAGGCGCGCACCGTGTACGTGAACAACGGCTCCCTGAACGCGCAGATCAACCTGCGCCAGGCCGAGGTGACGAAGGCACGTTCGGACGTGGCGCGCGCCCAGCAGGACCTGCAGCGCCGCCAGTCGCTCTCGGGCAACGGCGCAGTCTCCAAGGAGGAACTGCAGCATGCGCAGAACCAGGTGGACGCGGCCCGTTCGGCGCTGGCCGCCGCGCAGGCCGGCGTGGAGGCCGCCCGCGAGCAGCTGACCAGCAACCAGTCGCTCACGCAGGGCGTGCCGGTGCAGGAGAACCCCAACGTGCTGGCCGCCGCCGCCAAGGTGCGCGAGGCATACCTGGCCGAGCGCCGCACCGCCCTGCCCGCGCCGGTGGACGGCTACGTAGCCAAGCGCTCCGTGCAGCTCGGCCAGCGCGTCGCGCCCGGTGCGCCGCTCATGACCATCGTGCCGCTCAGCCATGTCTGGGTGGATGCGAACTTCAAGGAAAACCAGCTGCGCAACCTGCGCCTGGGCCAGCCCGCCAAGCTCACCGCCGACCTCTACGGCAGCAAGGTGGAGTACACCGGCAAGGTCGTGGGGCTGGGCGTGGGCACGGGCGCGGCGTTCGCGCTGCTGCCGGCACAGAACGCCACCGGCAACTGGATCAAGGTGGTGCAGCGCGTGCCCGTGCGCATCGCGCTGGACGCCGAGCAGCTCAAGGACCATCCGCTGCGCGTGGGCCTGTCGATGGACGTGACGGTGAACACCCAGGACCGCAGCGGCGCCCTGCTGGCCGATGCCCCGCGCGCGCAGGCCGTGGCGCAGACAGCCGTGTACTCGGACCTCGACAAGGGCGCCGACGACGACGTGGCCCGCATCATCGCGGCCAACGCGGGACCGGCCGCCCGCGTGGGCCAGCCGCATGCCCACTGATCCGCGGCGGCGCTGACCCCTTCCCGGAACTTCCATGTCATCTCCCACCCACACACCGCCCCTGGCGCCGCCGCCGCTCGAAGGCAGCGCGCGCATGTGGGGCACGCTGGCCCTCTCGGCGGCCACGTTCATGAACGTGCTGGACACGTCGATCGCCAACGTGTCCCTGCCCGCCATCGCGGGCGACCTCGGCGTGAGCCCCACGCAGGGCACCTGGGTCATCACCAGCTTCGCGGTGGCCAACGCCATCGCCGTGCCGCTCACCGGCTGGCTGTCGCAGCGCTTCGGGCAGGTGCGCCTGTTTGTGGCCAGCGTGACGCTCTTCGTGATCGCCTCGCTGCTGTGCGGCATCGCCCCCAACATGGCCACGCTGATCGCGTTCCGCGCGCTGCAGGGCTTCGTGGCGGGGCCGATGATCCCGCTGTCGCAGTCGCTGCTGCTCTCCAGCTACCCGCGCGCGCTCGCGGGCCTGGCGATGGCGATGTGGTCGATGACCACGCTCATCGCGCCCGTGATGGGGCCGCTGCTGGGCGGCTGGATCACCGACAACCTGACCTGGCCCTGGATCTTCTACATCAACGTGCCCGTGGGCATCGTGGCGGTGCTGGTCACCTGGGGCATCTTCCACAAGCGCGAATCCGAGCGGCGCGCGCTGCCGATCGATTCCGTCGGCCTGGCCCTGCTCGTCATCTGGGTGGCGGCGATGCAGGTGATGCTGGACATCGGCAAGGAGCACGACTGGTTCGCCTCGCCCTGGGTGGTGGCCTGCGCCGTCGTGGCCGTGGTGGGCTTCATCACCTTCATGGTCTGGGAACGCGGCGAGGACCATCCCGTGGTGGACCTGTCGCTCTTCAAGATCCGCAACTTCTGGGCCGGCGCGCTCGCCACGTCGGTGGGCTACGGCCTGTTCTTCGGCAACGTGGTGCTGCTGCCGCTCTGGCTGCAGCAGTACATGGGCTACACCGCCACGCAGGCGGGCATGGTGATGGCGCCGGTGGGCCTGCTGGCGCTGGTGCTCTCGCCGGTGGTGGGCAAGAACATCGCCAAGGTGGACCCGCGCCGCTTCGCGACCTTCGCCTTCCTGGTGTTCGCGCTGGTGCTGTGGATGCGGTCGCGCTTCAACACGCAGGCCGATCTGATGACGATCATGGTGCCCACCATCATCCAGGGCATCGCCATGGCGTTCTTCTTCATCCCGCTGGTGACGATCACGCTGTCGGAGATCGCGCCCGCGCGCATCCCCTCGGCCTCGGGGCTGTCGAACTTCATGCGCATCACGGCCGGCGCGATCGGCACCTCGGTCTCGACCACGCTGTGGGAGCGGCGCGCCACGCTGCACCATGCGCAGCTCACCGAAGGGCTGCAGCAGGGCGGCGTCGCGGTCACCCAGACGCTGCAGGGGCTGCAGGCCGGCGGACTCACCGCCGAGCAGGCGCTCGCGCAGGTGGAGCGGCTGGTGAACCAGCAGGCCTTCATGCTGGCGGCCAACGACATCTTCTATGCGTCGGCCGTGCTGTTCCTGTTGCTGATCCCGCTCGTGTGGCTGTCCCACCCGGTGCGCGCGAGCGCGGGCAGCGCGGACGCGGCCGCGGGCGCGCATTGAGCACCTCCCCTGAGCGGCTGCGCCGGTTTCATGGGCCCTGCCTATGGCCCGGCAAAGCCGGCTCCACACCTGGGGCCTCTAGCGCACTCCCGCCGGTAGCTCAGCCCAGGTGCTTCGCGAAGAACGCCAGCGTGCGTTCGCGCGCCAGGTCCGCCGAGGGCGCGTCGTAGGAGCCGCGCTGGTCGCAGTTGAAGCCGTGGTCGGCTTCGTAGATGTGGGCCTCCACCTCCGGATGCGCCTTGCGGAAGGCCTCCACCCCGTCGAGCGGGATGTAGTGGTCGCGCTTTCCGAAGTGCGCGATCACCGGGCAGCGGGGCGTGCGGGCCACTTCCTGCTCGCCCGTGATGCCGCCGCCGTAGTACACCGCGGCCGCCGACAGGCCCTGCAGCTCGCAGGCCGCCCGCCAGGACAGCAGGCCGCCCCAGCAGTAGCCCACGATGCCGACCTTGCCGCCGCTCTGCTGCGCCGCATGGTCGATGGCCGCCTGGATGTCGGGCAGCACGCCGGCGCCCGGCAGCGCCTCGACCTGCTGCTTGAGGCCGAAGCCTTGCTTCATGTCGTCGTCGCCGTAGCCCAGCTCCACGCCCGGCTGCACGCGCGCGAAGGTGGCGGGCGCCACCGCCAGGTAGCCGGCCGCCGCATAGCGGTCGGCCACGGAGCGAATGTGCGAATTCACGCCGAAGATTTCCTGCAGCACCACCACGGCGCCGCGCGCCGGGCCCTCGGGCTTCGCCACCCAGGCGGGTACCTTGAAACCATCGGCCGAAGCCAGATCCACGAAACTGCCCATGTCGTCACTCCTTCGATATTGACCGTGTGAACGCCCCCGCACGGGGAGCGGCGAAAAAGATCCGATCGCAGCGCACGCCCGCCCGGGGCCGGCGGTGCTGTAATCGCGCCACGGCATTCTTGCAGGAGACGCTCCCATGGACAAAAAAGTGGTTTTGGTGACGGGCGGCAGCCGCGGCATCGGCGCGGCCACCGCTCGGCTGGCGGCCCGTCGCGGCTGGGCCGTGGCCGTGAACTACGCGCGCGACGCGGCCGCAGCGGCGCGCGTGGTGGACGGCATCCTGGCGGAGGGCGGCGAGGCCGTCGCGCTGCAGGGGGACGTGGCCGACGAAGCGCAGGTGGTGGCCCTCTTCGAAGCGGTGGACGCACGTCTGGGCCGGCTTTCGGCCCTGGTGAACAACGCCGGCGTGGTGGACGTGCCCTCGCGCGTGTCGGAGATGGGCGGCGAGCGGCTGCGGCGCATGTTCGGCATCAACGTGCTGGGCAGCTTCTTCTGCGCCCGCGAGGCCGTGCGGCGCATGAGCACGCGCGAAGGCGGCAGCGGCGGGAGCATCGTCAATGTCTCCAGCGCCGCGGCCCGCCTGGGCGCGGCCCACCAGTACGTGGACTATGCGGCCTCCAAGGGGGCCATCGACGCGATGACCGTGGGACTCGCGCGCGAAGTGGCGGCCGAGGGCATCCGCGTGAATGCGGTGCGGCCCGGCCTGATCGACACGGAGATCCACGCCAGCGGCGGCCTGCCCGACCGCGTGCGCGACCTCGCCCACCAGGTGCCCATGGGCCGCGGCGGCACGGCCGAGGAGGTGGCCGAGTCCATCGTCTGGCTGATGTCGGACGCCGCGAGCTACACCACCATGAGCCTGCTGGAAGTCTCCGGCGGCCGCTGATCCAGGAAGTCCCCCCATGGACCTCAAACCGCTCATCACCCTGCTGGCCATCGTGAACCCGCTGGCCATCGTTCCCTTCTTCATCCACTATACCGACGGGTTCTCGCCGCGCCAGCGGCGGCGCACCATCCAGGTGGCGGCGTTCAGCGCGTTCTGCGTGATTGCGGCCTGCGCGCTGCTGGGCCTGCAGATCCTGGCGTTCTTCAATATCTCGCTGCAGAGCTTCCAGGTGGGCGGCGGCATGCTGCTGCTCATCAGCGCGATGAACATGCTCAACGCGCAACCCGCCGAGGCCAAGCCCCACACCCACGAGCTGGAGGAAGGCGCCGAGAAGGCCGCGCAGGGCGACAGCATCGCCGTGGTGCCGCTCACCATCCCGCTGCTCACCGGGCCGGCGAGCATGTCCACCGTGGTGATTTATGCCGACCGGGCGCAGACCGTCTGGCAGCACCTCGCGCTGGTGGGCTACGGCGTGGTGATCGCGCTGGCCACGGCGGTGTGCTTCGCGCTCGCCGACCCGATCGCGCGCGTGCTGGGCAAGACCGGCATCAACGTGATGACGCGGCTCATGGGGCTGATCCTCGCGGCGCTGGCGGTGGAGGTGATGGCCGACGGGCTGGGCAAGCTGTTCCCCGTGCTGGTGGCGCGCTGACCATGGCCGCCCGCCTGCTGCTCGTGGAGGACGACCCGGCGATCGCGCGCACGGTGGCCTACGCGCTGGAACGCGACGGCCTGGCGGTGAGCCACAGCCTGCTGCTGAGCGATGCCCGCGGCCTGCTGCGCAGCCACCGCTTCGATCTGCTGGTGCTGGACGTCGGCCTGCCCGACGGCAGCGGCCTGGAGTTGCTGCGGGAGCTGCGGCAGCAGGGCCACGGCCTGCCGGTGCTGATGCTCAGCGCCCACGGCGAGGAAATCGACCGCGTGCTGGGGCTGGAGCTCGGCGCCGACGACTACCTGCCCAAGCCGTTCAGCCCGCGGGAGCTGGCGGCGCGCGCCAAGGCACTGCTGCGCCGCGCCGCCGGTCCCGCGGCCGTGCCTGCCGGGGCGGTTTCGCCAGCGGCCGGCAGCGCCTTCCACGACGACCTGGCCGGCCAGCGCGTGCACCTGCATGGCCGTCCGCTGGAGCTCACGCGGCGCGAATACCGGCTGCTCTCGGTACTGCTCGCCGGCGCCGGCCGCATCCACACGCGCGACGCCCTGCTGGCCGCCGCCTGGGGCAGCGACAGCGAGAGCACCGACCGCACCGTGGACACCCACGTCAAGACCCTGCGCGCCAAGCTGCGCGAGGCCGACCCGGCGCGCGAGTACATCCGTACGCACCGCGGCATGGGCTATTCGCTGGAGATATGAAGCCCTCCCTGAGGCGCTTCGCGCCATCCCCCCGAGGGGGGACGACGCCGGTGGCCCGGCGGAGCCGGTTCCACGGCGTCCGCTGGCTTGGCCTGCTCCTCAGCCTTCCGACTGTTCATGCCTGGGGGACGGCGAGTATCCGCGGGCAGGCCATTGCACTCCCTCGCTTCGTTTGGGCCAGCGCATGGCCGCTGCGGGCAGGAGGCTGACCCATGCGCCTCGGACTGCGGCTGCTGTTCGCGTTCTTCCTCATCAACGGCATCGCGGCGTTCTTCGTGCTGCGGGTGTTCACGGCCGAGATCAAGCCCAGCGTGCGGGAGGTGATGGAGGACATGATGGTGGACACCGCCAACCTGCTGGCGGAGCTGGCGAGCGACGACCTCGCGAGCGGGCGCCTGGCGGCCGGGGCGGAGGACAGCGATTTCGCCCGCCACGTGCGCCGCTATGCGGCCCGGCCGGTCGATGCGTCCATCTGGGGCCTCTCGAAGCAGACACTGGACTTCCGCATCTACGTGACCGATGCGCGCGGGCGCGTGCTCTTCGACACCGAGCGGCGCTCCGTGGGCGACGATTACTCGCAGTGGCGCGACGTGGCCCGCACGCTGCGCGGCGAGTACGGCGCCCGCGCCACGCGCGACGTGCAGACGGACGACACCAGCGGCGTGATGTACGTGGCCGCACCCATCTGGATCGATGGCGCCGCCGGAGGCGAGCGGCGCATCGGCGGGGTGCTCACGGTGGCCAAGCCGACGCGCACGGTGCAGCGCTTCATCGACCGCGCTGAGCGCAAGGTGCTGCAGGGCGGGCTGCTGCTGCTCGCGCTGTCGGCCGCCGTGGGCGTGGCCGTCACCGTGTGGACGGTGTGGCACGTGCGGCGCCTGCGCGACTATGCCCGCAGCGTGCAGGCGCCGGGCGAGGGCGCGGGCCCGCCGCCGCCGGTGCCGCGCGTGCCGGGGGAACTGGGCGACCTGGCGCGCGCCATGGACCGCATGCGCGAGCGGCTCGCGGGCCGCGACTACATCGAGGGCTACGTGCGCGCCCTCACCCACGAGCTCAAGAGCCCCGTGGCGGCCATCCGCGGCGCGGGCGAGCTGCTGCAGGACGAACTGCCGGCAGACGACCGCCGGCAGTTCGCGGCCCAGGTGGTGGAGCAGAGCGAGCGGCTGCAGCGCCTCGTCGACCGGCTGCTGGAGCTGAGCAAGCTGGAGCAGCGCCAGCATGCCGAGGCCAGCGCCGCGCCCGTGGCCCTGCGCGCCTGCGCCGAGGCCGCCCTGCGCCAGTGCGCCGCGCGCGCCCGCCAGCGCGGCGTGCGGCTGCAGCTGGAGGGCGACGGCGGCAGCGGCCCGTGGGAGGCCGAACTCATCACCCTGGCGCTGGGCAACCTCGTCGACAACGCGATCGACTTCTCCCCCGCGGGCGGCACCGTGCGCGTGGTGCTGGAGGGCCCCACCGCCACCGTGCAGGACGAAGGGCCGGGCGTGCCGGACTACGCCCTGCCGCGGCTGGGCGAGCGCTTCTTCACCACCGCGCGGCCGGACGGCACGCGCAGCGGCTCGGGCCTGGGGCTGGCGATCGTGAAGCGCGTCATGGCGCTGCACGGGGGCCGGCTCGACGTGGCCAGCACCGCCCGGGGGCTGCGGGCGACGCTGGTGCTGGGCGGCTGACGGCCCCCCAAAGCACGCATCCAGCCCTCCTGCCCGCCGGCCCGTCGCAGCCGCGCGACTGCGCCCTGCGACTTCACCCTCGCCTCACACACCTCATTTCCCCCTCACACCCGGAACCCAGACTGCCCCTCCATCACCACTTGCCGGAGGAGCCTCCCTTGAAACGTCCCTTTCTCGCCAAAGCCGCCGCGCTGTTCGCGGTCACCCTGCTGCTGCTCTTCGGGCTCGGCATGATCGAAGACATCGTGCGCGACCGGCAGCACTACCGCAGCGAGGCCACCCGCAGCGTGGCCCAGAGCCTGGCCGGGCCGCAGACGCTGCTCGGGCCGATGCTGCACAGCGCCTGCGTGGAGACCTGGGACGTCGTGACCGGCAAGGGCGAGGAGCGCCGCACGACCGAGCAGCGGCGAGAGTTCCTGCTCACCGCCATGCCCGAATCGCTGCAGGTGCGCTCGGGCGCCGCGATGCAGCAGTTGGCGCGCGGCCTGCACCAGGTCAACGCCTACACCCTCCAGGCGCACCTCACCGCGCGCTGGGCTCCGCTCGCGGACCTGCGGCCGCACGCCACCGTGGAGGGATCGCGCATGCAGTGCGGCGCGCCCATCCTCATGCTGGCCGTGGGCGATGCACGCGGCATCCGCGCCGCCCGCGTGGAGGTCGATGGACAGCCGCTGGCGCTCAAGCCCGGCACCTTCCATCCCACCTACACCCGCGGCCTGCACACGCCGCTGCCGGAATCGCTGCGCGGGCGCGGCGAGCCCCTGAGCGCCTCCGTGGACCTCGAACTGGTAGGCACCGAACGCCTCTCCGTCGTGCCCCTGGGCGGCACGACCGACGTGCAGTTGCAGAGCAGCTGGCCGCATCCGTCGTTCGGGGGCCGCTTCCTGCCCTCCGAGCGCACCGTCGGCGAGGACGGGTTCACGGCGCGCTGGCACCTCTCCGCGCTGGCCTCCACCGCGCAGCAGGACGTGGCCGCCAGCCGCCGGCTCTGCGACCTCGGGGGCGATGCGGCGCCCTACGAGCCACCGGGCACGGCCGAGGGAGGCTGCGCCGACGCGTTCGGCGTGTCTTTCATTGATCCCGTCAACCCGTATTCCCTGTCCGACCGCGCCACGAAATACGGCGTGCTGTTCATCGCGCTCACCTTCGTGGCCGTGGGCCTGTTCGAACTGCTGCAGCGGCTCCGGGTGCACCCGGTGCAGTATCTGCTAGTAGGCAGCGCTCTGTGCAGCTTCTTCCTGCTGCTGGTGAGCCTGTCCGAGCACCTGCCGTTCGGCACGGCCTACGCGGCGGCGGCCGGCGCGTGCGTGCTGCTGCTGGCCTACTACGCCTGCCACATGCTGCGCAGCGTTCGGCGCGGCCTGCCGTTCGGCGCGGGCATCGCCCTGCTCTACGGCCTGCTCTACCTGCTGCTGCAGCTGGAACAGACGGCGCTGGTGGTGGGCGCGCTGGCGCTGTTCGCGGTACTGGCGTTCGTGATGGTGGCCACCCGCAGGCTGGACTGGTATGCGCTGTCTTCCGGCGGGCGGGCGCTGCCCTCCGCCCCGCGGACGGAGGCCGGGAAATGACCGGGAACACCGGCTCCACCACGGCGTCCGCCGTACCCCACGGCGCCGCGGCGTGGGCGGGCTATCTCTCGGCATGGCAGGTGCCCGGAGCGGCCACGACACCCTCGCCCCTCGGACCGGAGGAGACCGCCCGGCTGGAACGCTACCGAGACCGCTTGCTGGCGGCGTGGGAAGCCCGCGACCAGGACGCCCTGCGCACCGCGAAGCAGGCCGTGCTCCGGACGGCCCGCATGCGCCCGATGCCCAGCCCGGTATTCATGAAGGCGCTGCGCGGGCTGGCCTGGCGCATGGCGGCGCTGCGCCTGGAGCGATCGCGCGCGTGAGCGAGGACGTGGCCATCTCTCCGCGCCCGCGCCCCGGGGGTACGGCGCGCTGGCGAGCCCGCCGGTTCAAGCCGCTGCGGCGACCCGGCTTTCGGCTTCCGGCGCGGACGGATCGCTGGAGCATGCCCCGCCGCAGCCGTGGATGGGCTCGGCAGGCAGGGCGTCCGGCGCGTGCACGGTACCGCTGGCGGGGTCGTAGCCCACGCGGCGCAGGTGCAGGGCCAGCGCGGCGTCCATGGTCTGGGTGTGCTGGGGAAACCACACCGCCAGCTCGCCGGCCATGTGGCGCAGCACGGCGGGCTCGCCCGCCTCGGCGCGGGCCGTGCCCTCGCCCATGACCTGCAGCACCACTTTGTGCTGCAGGCTGTGGCAGTTGCCGGAGGCGAAACGGGTGGCGGCCATCCAGGCGTCCTCCCGGGCGAAGTGTCCGGTGGTGTGCTCCACGAGTGCGCGCCATGCGGGCAGCAGCGCCCCGTCGTCCGCCTCCTGGACGGCGGCCAGCAGCGCGACGAATTCCTCGTGCGTTTCATCCATGAGGGGCAGGTCGAGGGCCAGGCCCTCCGACCATTGCAATGCGGCCATGCGTCTCTCCAATCCTTGGGGCTTCGGGTGAGCGATGCAGCTTAGGCGCTGCCACCCGGCGGGGATTTGACGCAGGTCAGCCTTCCCGCGGCGACGGGCGGCGCGGTGGCGACGGCAGGGCGTGCAGCGAATCCGCACACCGCAAAAAAAGAGGCCGGAGCCTCCCTGGTGGAAGGATCCGGCCCACAGAGCACCATGGCGTGGCGTGCCATGGTTCCCACCAGCGTGGCTTACTGGTTGTACATGCGCTTGGCGTCGGCGACGCACTTGTCCTTGGCGTCACCGCTCATCGTGTCGCAGCGCTCCTTGGCGGCCTTGTAGTCGGCTTCGCGCTTCTCTTCAGCGGCGTCCTTCTTGACTTCCGCCACCTTGGCGTTCTTCTCGGCCATCGAGTCGGCGGGCTTGGCCTGGGCGCGTGCCACCTTGGCGTCTTCCTTGGCCTTCACGTGGGCGGCCTTGGCATCCTTCTGGCACACGTTCTTGGCGTCGCCTTGCAGGTCATCGCACTTTTCCTTGGCGACGTCGTAGGCGGCGTCGGCGCGGGCTTCTGCGACCTTGTAGGTGTTCTTGTCGCTGGGCTTGTACTGCGCCTGCAGTTCGGCCTTGGCGATCTTCTCGTTGCCCTTGGCTTCCTTCTGGCAGACGTCCTTGGCATTGCCGGTCATGCCGTCGCACTTGGCCTTGGCGGCCTTGTAGTCCGCGGAGATGCGGTCGCCCGCGGCCTTGTGTTCTTCCTTGGTCATGGCCATGCCGGACGTGGCGAGCAGACCAGCGACGGCCAGGGCGAGCAGATTGCGTGCGTGCTTCATTGTTTTCTCCTCAGGTCAGTGAAGGGGGTTGGTTTTTTCGAAGGCTTCCGAAGCGGTGGCTCCGGCGGCCGAGGTGTTGTGGATGGGGGAGAGTTCCGGAGGCTCGAATCACTTGTCGAAGCGGAAGTCCGGATGGCGGTCCTGCCAGTCCTTGAGTTCCTTTTCGGCGGCGTCACGGGCCAGGCCCTGGCGCTCCTGCAGCTTGCCGAGGAACTGGTCGCGCTTGCCGGCCACGACGTCCAGGTCGTCGTCGGTCAGCTTGCCCCACTGCTCCTTCATCTTGCCGGTGAATTGCTTCCAGTTGCCCTTGATGGTGTCTTCGTTCATGGACGATCCTCTCTCTGGTACGTCGCTTCCCCCATCCACCCCGGTGCGGTGCGGAACCCTGGGGGTTGCGATGGAAGAGACTGTAAAAGTCGGCCCGGCACCGTTGCGTAGGTACGCCGGATATGGCCGCGTCAGCCCAGGACTACTGGACGCGTGGGCACCCAGCCATAAAAAAAGGGCATGCGAGCATGCCCTTCGTCTTCGGCGGCGCCGCGGCACCCGGAGGCGTCAGTGCGACAGGTGGAGCCCGCACTCGCGGTTGTCCTCGCCCTTGGTGGGATCGACGTAGTCGAAGTTGTTCGGCAGCCCGTGCGCCTTGCAGTACTCGTGCAGGTCTTTGGAGCTCCAGTGCAGCAGCGGCGCGACCTTGATGAGGCCGTCGGGGTTCACGCTCACGGGGTCCATCTGCGCGCGCACGGCGGTGTCGGTGGCGCGCAGCGCCGTGAACCAGACCTTGGGTGCGGTCTCGCGCAGGGCACGCGCGAAGGGTTCGAGCTTGACCTCTTCCGTGAACGCGGCGTGGCGCGGATCGTCCAGCGCGGGCGTGGGGCCGTCCACGGCTTCGCGGTGGGCGCGCGAGCGCCGGGGCAGGTAGATGCGCAGGTCGAGGTTCAGCAGGTGCGCCACTTCGTCGGCATAGCGGTAGGTCGCCTCGGTGTTGTAGCCGTTGTCCATCCACACCACCGGGATGTCCGGACGGGCCTGCGTGCACAGGTGCAGGATCACGGCCTCGAACGGCCGGAAGTTGGTGGTGACGATGGCGGGCTGGCCCAGGCCGATGGCCCAGTCCACGAGGCCCTGCGCGTTGCGGCCGAGTTCGGCGTTGATCTGTGCGAGGTCGATGCTGCTCATGGGAATGCGTGGCTCCGGTGACCCGCCGGAAGGGAGATGGAGGACCGGCGGCAGGGTGAGGATTGTGCCGCGCGCCCGGTGCGCGCCGCCGGACCCGGGCCGACGCCCCCGCTGCACGCAGGGGCCTTCCGGCCGGCGCCTCGCAACCGACGGGCCCGGGTGTCACTGTCGAGTCACACAAAGTAGTTACAAATTGTCAGCCTCCGGAGCCATTGCGCCCCGGAGAACGCTCACAACCCTCCACCAGATCCACGTCCCCATGTCCCTCTCTCCGCTCCGCGCACGCCCGCCCGTGCGCCGTCCCGTGGCAGTCGCCTCCTCCCTGCTGGTCCTTCTCCTGAGCGCCTGCGGCGGCTCCGGCGGCACCTCCGACAACTTCGAAAAGGGGCGCTGGACCACGGGCGACCTGCACACGCACACCGTCCAATCCGACGACTCGCGCACCACCCAGACCCTGGACTTCCTGCTGGGCAAGGCCTTCACCACCTACGGGCTGGACTGGATGGCGGTCACCAACCACCTCCGCTCGTCCAAGTACGACGATGCGGCGAACCTGCTGCCCGCGCCGCGCGCCTTCGCCTACGGCATGGAGGCGTACGAGATGCCGCGCATCAAGGCACTGCAGGACGCCGGCAGCTACAAGGGCAAGCTGATCTACTCCGCCTTCGAGTGGGACATGCCCACGCACGACCACATCGGCGTCGGCATCTTCCAGGGGACCAGCGGCAGCTGGAAGACCTCCCCGAACGCCGCCAAGGAGTTCCAGTACCTGTTCACGACGGGCGCCGAAACGCTCTTCGATCCGGCGGACGTGGCCCGCTGGAAGACCCAGTATCCGCAGCGCTACAACCAGACGGGCGAAGACGCGCTGAAAGCCATCGCCTGGCTCAAGGACAAGTACCCCGACACCAGCTACGCGCTCATCAACCATCCCTCGCGCAACCCGGGCAAGTACACGATCGCCGACTTCCGCCAGATGAACGATCTGGCACCCCGGATCGTGTTCGCCATCGAGGGCATGGTGGGCAACCAGCTCGAACCCGACCGCGGCGGCTACACCTCCGCCTACATCGATGCCAACCGGCCCAACCGCACCTACGGCGGAACGGACTACGTCGTGGCGCAGGTGGGCGGCGTATGGGACGCGCTGCTGGGCGAGGGCCGCCGCATCTGGAACGTCGCCGACTCCGACTCGCATTTCGAGATCGACTCGAACAACAACAGCAGCGGCTACTACCCCGGCGAATACGCCAAGAACTACGTCTGGCAGTCCGCCAAGGCGGACGGCCACATCGGCGGGCTGGTCGACAGCCTGCGCGCGGGCCGCAGCTTCGGGGTGTTCGGCGACCTGATCAACGCCCTGGACTTCCATGTGTCCGGCGCGGCCGGCAGGGCGACCATGGGCCAGGAGATCCAGGCTGCCTCGGGCGAACGCGTGACGGTGCGCATCCGCTTCAAGAGCCCGCCGGTCAACAACTACCAGCGCCCGGTGGCAAGCGGCAACCTGGGGAACATGACGCCCAGGGTGGACCACGTGGACCTCATCGTGGGCGACGTGGGTGCCAAGGCGCTGCCCGGCACCGACGCCTACCGGCAGGCCACCAACCCGAGCACCCGCGTGGTCCGCCGCTTCACGGCCGCGGACTGGACCACCGACGAGGAAGGCTACAACGTGGTGGAGTTCCCGATGACGGTCACGAAGAACCAGTACCTGCGGCTGCGCGGTACCAACCTGGGCGAGAACGTGGCCGGGCTGACGTCCGGGGGCGAGCCGCTGCCGGACAAGCCGGTCACCACGACCGATCCCGCGAGCCGCCACGACCAGATCAACGACCGCAACTACGGCAGTCTCTGGTTCTATTCGAACCCGGTCTTCGTGTCGGTGCGCTGACCGCGCCACACCTCGCCGCCCGCCTGGGTGGAGTCGGCCAGCGAGGCGTGCAACCGCAGCACGCCATTGGGCCCGCGGCGCCGCTCAACGGCGGTGGCGCGCTGACCGGCAGCACGCTGAACCGCCACCTGACGGGGGAGCCCTGCACCATCGCGCAGCCCCTGTCCAGGGGCTTGGCGGGAATGGTCTGCATGCCGAAATGCAAGGGTCGGCGGGGACCGAAGAACACGGCAGTTGCGGCACAGTGCGGGACGCGTGCCCGCGGGGATGGATGGGCATGCGCCACAGGCACGCTCACGGTGGGCGGAGGGTGGCCCATGCCCCATGCGGGCAGAAAGAAGAACAATGTCGCTTGCCTATTGGTTCCGGGAGGGACCTGCGGAGCCCATTGAGGATGGGACGATTCAATACGGACCGGGCAAGGGGTTGCCCAAGCTCGTGTTCGAGGGATTGGATGAATCACGGAAATTCGTACAGAAGATCGCGACCATCGATCCTGTCCGCAAGAAGATCATACTCATTCAACCCGCAGACAAAGCTCTGTATTTATCAGGTTTGCGAGAGCGCGGTGTTCAGGGATACCTTTACCTATTCGCCCACGCGAACGCACATCGCCTACAGGGGGTATCGAATATCGGAGAGATTGCCCGTGTCATACTCACCAGCGGCATTTGGCACAGCCAACCCATTTTGATAGACGCTTGCAATGCAGGAGCAATGCCTGACGGCGTTGCCAGCGCGCTGGCCAGACAGTTGCTCACTCACGTCACAGCCCCGACCACCACCACCTGGAACCACGCGCTCGGAGGCCCCGCCATCGGCCAAGGCGCCTTCGAAAAGCTACCTGGCATATTGGAACGTCTGGCTGTTCCCAACTTCCTGCGCCCGGGACAATGGCGAACATGAGGGCCGGACGGTGAACCCATTGCCACCACCCGCACTTCGCCGCGTGATGGCGGTCGGCTAGTTACCGGCCGGCCGGCAGAAGAGATACTGAGGAAACAATGAGACTGCGATGGTGGAACCGTATCGGATGCAGCGCCAAATTGCTCCTGCTCATCTCTACCCTGGCGGTGACCTACACCCTCTGGTGGTGGATCGACAGCGCACATTGCGACCAACAGGACGAGCACTCCTATCACGGCATCTGCCTGATGCGGATAAAAGAGCGGGCCGAACGGGGAGACAACGCTGCGCAATGGGCATATGCTAGCCATCTTGAAACGGCACAGAAAGAATCAGAGGCGCGGACGTGGCAATTGCGCGCCATGCACGGCGCCCGGGACGGTCTGGATCTGCGTGGAGAAATGCTTGGCTATTGCGACCGGATTCCCGGCTTCGACGCACGCACCGTGGAAACAACCATGCTGCGCATCACGCAAATCAGTCCCGATGCGCATCTTCGGCTTCTCCAGCTCTATATCTATCCTGGCTGCGGCGCTTTCAATCTTGAGAAAGCCAGCGCACAGATCCCGTTGTTGACCCAATGTGCACACCTGACTCTGGCAGACTACCTGAGACACGCCGAAAGTGCTCACTACAGCGTATCCCATCCAACTCGCCAAGCCATACGCTCAAACATAACGCTCTGCGAACGCGAATTGACCAATCCGCCGCCACCCGGCACCACGGTACGCGAGTTCATGCCGGTTAGGCGAGCCAGCTTGGATACATTGAGACGCAAATTGGAATTATTGGCGCAGTAAAGGGCTACTTGCATCCCATTGCGGCGTTTCGCAAGAAACGTCTGCCGGGCCGTGTGGCAGCACGGCTCACCGCCCCATCTGCTCCACCCACTGCGCCACCTGCACTGCGCTTCGCGGAGCCGGCGAACCCCGCTGGGCCGTGGACTGCTGAGGAAGCGATGATTTTGTTGCGATGGAGGCGCGTCGGCTACGGCCCTCGATTGCTCCTGTTAATTCTCCTCCTCATCGACAAGGCCAGTGCGCAGCTTCCCCTGCTGACGCAATGCGCCCACCTGACGCTCGAAGACTATCTGGAGCGTGCTGCAAGTGCCGATTACCGCATCCCGGCGGACACCCGAACGGCCATCCGCGCCAACCTGGCGCTCTGCGAGCAGGAACTGGCGGGGCATGCACCACCGGACACCACCGTGCAGGAATTCATGCCTGTCCGCCGCAAGGACATGGAAGCACTGCGACGTCGCCTCGAGGCGGCGTCGCGCTGATTCAACGCCCCATCCGCTCCACCCACTGCGCCACGTCCTGCGCCGCCTGGGCCGCTGCCTCGGCCATGGCAAGCGTGCCGCCGCGCGCGTCGGCCGTGGGCGCTGGCCGCTGGACGACGAAGACGCGCTGGGCCATGAGCTTCTCGCCCGCCTGGGTGGAGTCGGCCAGCGAGGCGCGCAACCGCAGCACGCCGGTGCTGGCCTTGGGTGACTGGAAGACCTGGCTGAATTCCTCGATCTCCACGCGCAGCACCACCGGCGGCTTGCCGGTGTCGACGAGCTGCGATGCGCCCTCGTCGCCCATGAGCACGGCGCGGCGCAGGCCGAGCTGGTCGCGCAGGGCCTGCTGCACGAGTTGCGCGGGGGGCTGGCTCCAGCGCGCCTGGCCGTAGGGACGCAGGTGGCGCGGGTCGTCGTAGGCCAGGCGGTACAGCACGGCGGTGCTGCCTTCGACCGGCCCCGCGACGGCCACTTCCGGCAGCGCGATGGGCGGCAGCTGCGCACCGCGATCGGCGGGTGCGCCCGCCAGCGGGCCGGGGCCGAAGTCGTACACGTCGGCCCGGGGCGGCGGTGCGGGCAGGGCGGAGCAACCCGCCATGAGCGCGGCGGCCGCGAAGGCCGCGGCGGCCCGGAGGCCGCGGGCCCGGGGGGTGACTGCGGGGTGTGCCATGTCGTTCCTCGTGATGTCCATGGATGCGGTGGAAGATCCTGCGGAGGTGCTCGCGCGGCAGCGGGACGGCGGCCGCTTCACGGCGCCGCGGCCGCCGGTGCCTCGAATCCGGGCTCGCCCGGGCCGCCCGCGGCACGGCCGGGGCCGTAGATGAGCGATTGCGGGTTGTCGCTGAGGTTGCTGGCGGCGCGGCCCAGGCGGCGCACGGCGCGCGAGGTTTCGTCCGCCGCATGGTTCAGGCGCGGCAGGGTCACGCGGCCGAAGCGGTCGGCAGCCAGCGACAGCGATTCCGAGCTGTCGGCGATCTTGTCGATCGGCCCGCCTTCGACGCTGAGCTTGCGCACGGCGATCTTGACCTCGTTGGCGGCGTCGCCGGCGTTGGTGCCGGCCTGCCGCAGGGCCTTGAGCGTTTCGCGCGCATCGCTTGCCACGGCAGGAACGGAAGCCAGCGCGGGATCGAGGCGCTGCTCCACGGTGGCATCGAGCCGCTTCATGAGCGTGTTCGCGCTGCCCGCGGCCTGCGCGAGGTTGTCCAGCGCCAGGCTGACGCGCTTCTGGTTCTCGTCGCCCAGCAGGTCGTTGATGCGGTCGGTGGCCTGCTGCACCTGCGCGAGGATGGCGGGGCCCTGCTCCGCGAGCTGGCTGAACGGAGAGCTCTTGAGCGGCAGGCGCGGCAGGCCACTGGAGCCGCGGGGCACCGCCGGCTGCGGGGCCGTGCCGTCGTCGAGCAGCACGTGGGCTAGGCCCGTGACGCCCTGGTAGCCCAGCACCGCGAAGGTGGCCGGGGTGACGGGTGCCTGGTCGTTCACGGCGATGCGGATCAGGACGTTGCCGGGCACGTCGGGGTCGAAGCCGATGCGCGTGACCTTGCCCACCGCCACGCCCTTGTAGCGCACGGCCGCCTGCGGCTGCAGGCCGCCGACGCTCTCGCGCGTGGAGAGCTCATAGAGCTGGTAGCTCGCCCGGTCGCGCGTGAGCCACAGGCCCAGGCCGGCGAGCAGCGCCGCCACCACCACCACGAAGATGCCCGCGGCCAGGGCATGGGACTTGTTTTCCATCAGGCCTCCTGTCCCGGGGCGGCGGCGGCCGGCGGCGCGGATGGCGCCGAGGGCGCGGGCGCCATCGCGCGGCGGCCGCGCTCCCCGAGGAAAAAGTGTTGAATGAACGGATGCTCGAACCGCGTCACTTCCTGCGGCGTGCCGCTGGTGATGACGCGTTTTTCGGCGAGGACGGCGACGCGCGTGCTGAGCGCGAAGAGCGTGTCGAGGTCGTGCGTGACCATCACCACCGTGAGGCCCAGCGCCGCATGGAGTTCGCGCAGCAGCTCGCAGAACTCGTCGGAGCTGTTGGGGTCGAGCCCCGCGGTGGGTTCGTCGAGCAGCAGCAGCGGCGGGTCCATGATGAGCGCGCGCGCAAGCGCCACGCGCTTGATCATGCCGCCGGAGAGGTCCGACGGGCTGCGCGTGGCATGCTCGGGCTTCAGCCCCACCATGCGCAGCTTGACCATGGCGGCATCCGCGATGAGGTCCTTGGGCAGGGTGCCCTGCTCGCGCAGCGCGAACGCCACGTTGTCGAGCACGCTGAAGGCCGAGAACAGCGCGCCGTGCTGGAACAGCATGCCCACGCGGCTCGCGGCGCCCGCGCGGCCCATTTCGGCGGCGGGGCGGCCCAGCACCGTGACGCTGCCCTTGGCCGGATGGGTGAGCCCCAGCATCTGGCGCAGCAGCACCGTCTTGCCGGTGCCCGATCCGCCCACCAGCGCGAGGATCTCGCCGCGCCGCACGGTGAGGTCGAGGTTCTCGTGCACGGCGAAGGCCTCGTCGCCCTTGCCGAACACGGTGGAGAGGCCGCGGATCTCGACCACGGGCGGCGCGTCCCGCGGCGGCGGCTCGGGAGCGGCGGCGGGGCCGGTGACGATGGCGTCTTCTTCTGCTGCGTCGCGCGTCATGCCTAGATCCCGAGGTTCTTGAACGCGATCGCGAAGAGCGCGTCCACGATGATGACCATGGTGATGGCATTCACCACCGAGGCCGTCGTGCCTTCGCCGAGGCTCTGCGTGTTGGGTTTCACGCGCAGGCCCCAGTGGCAGCCGATGAGCGCGATGCCCACACCGAACACCACCGACTTGGCCATCGCGAGCCCGAGGTTGGAGAAGCTCACCGCGTTCGGCAGCGCCTGCACGAAATAGGCGGGCGAGACGTCCATGGCGATGTCGGCCGCGAGCATGCCGCCGGCCAGCGCGCAGAGCGTGGTCCAGACGGCGATGAGCGGCATGGCGATGGCCAATGCCACGGCGCGCGGCATCACGAGCCGGAAGCCGTGCGGAATGCCCATGACGCGCATCGCGTCGAGCTCCTCGGTCACCCGCATGACGCCGATCTGCGCCGTGATGGCCGAGCCGGAGCGGCCCGCCACCAGGATGGCCGCGAGCATCGGGCCCAGCTCCCGGATCAGCGAGATGCCCAGGATGTTGACGATGAACGACTCGGCACCGAACTGCCGCAACTGCAGGCTCATGAGGTAGGCCAGCACCACGCCGATCAGGAAGCCGACGATGGCCGTGATCGGCATGGCCGTGGCGCCCATGCGGTAGAGGTGGCCGGAAATGTCGCGCCAGGGCGCCCGGCGAGGGGCGCGGACGACGCTGGCGAGATCGATGACGAGCTGACCCACCAGCTCCAGCAGGTGCTTGCCGTGGCCGAGCGCATGCAGCACCTTCACGCCGAGGCGGTCCACCTCCTCGGCGAGGCTCCAGTGCGGATCGGGGAGGCGGTCGGTGACAGTGAATTCGGCCACGCGGTCAAGCATGTCGCGCTGCGCGCCGTCGAGCGCGACCCGCTCGGGCCACTGGCGCTGCCAGTGGTTCCAGAGCAGCTGCGCCCCGACGTGGTCCAGCCAGTCCACGCTGCGCAGGTCCCAGCCGAGGCCGGCGTCGGGCGCGTTCTGCGCGAGCTGAGCGGACACCTCGCGCCAGGTGCGCCGCGTGCCCAGGTCCGCGGCGCCCCAGCGCCCGTGCAGTACGGCGACCGGCCCTTCGGGCGTGTCGGTGCGTTCGATGCGGGGCGGGCTGTCGCTCATGGACGGGGCAGGACGGAAGCGGTGGCGCGGGAAAGGTGGTGGGGGCGGGGCTTACGGAAGAGCGCCGCACGAACGGCAACGGGATGTTAGCGGAGCGCGGCCGGGCGGACACGTCAGCGCAGAGCCCGTCCGCATGGCGGAAGCCGGTGCATGAAATTTCCTCAAAACCGCACTGCGCCCTTGTCCTGCCAGGTTGTTTTGCTATTGATCGGGGAGCGGCAGGTGTTTCCCTATCGACAGCCGGGCCGGGCCGCGCACAATGGGCCGGGCCTGCCGCCCCGGGGCTCGCGTTCCTGCCTTTCTTCCATGAGCGACACCACTTTCGACTTCATCGTCATCGGCGGCGGCACGGCCGGCGCCCTGCTCTGCAACCGCCTGAGCGCCGACCCGCGCCACCGCGTCCTGCTCGTGGAAGCCGGCCGCAAGGACGACTACCACTGGATCCACATCCCCGTCGGCTATCTCTACTGCATCGGCAATCCGCGCACCGACTGGCTCTACCAGACCGAACCCGACGAGGGCCTGAACGGCCGCACGCTGCGCTACCCGCGCGGCAAGACGCTGGGCGGCTGCAGCAGCATCAACGGCATGATCTACATGCGCGGGCAGGCGCGCGACTACGACCAGTGGGCGGCCGCCACGGGTGACGACACCTGGCGCTGGGAGAACGTGCTGCCCGCGTTCCGCCGCCACGAGGACCACTGGCGCCTGGACCGCCCGGACACCGCGAGCGAGGCGTTCCGGCAGCTGCACGGCAGCAAGAGCACCGGCGGCAGCGGCGAATGGCGGGTGGAGCGCCAGCGCCTGCGCTGGGACGTGCTGGACGCCTTCGCGCGCGCCGCGCAGGAGGCCGGCATTCCGGCCACCGACGACTTCAACGGCGGCACCAACGAGGGCGTGGGCTATTTCGAGGTCAACCAGAAGAACGGCTGGCGTTGGAACACCGCGAAGGCCTTCCTGCGGCCCACCTGCTACGGCCGGCCGAATTTCGAGATGTGGACCGGCGCGCAGGCCAGCCGGCTGCTGCTGGAGACGCTGCCGGACGGCTCCAGCCGCTGCACCGGCGTGGAGGTATGGAACGGCAGCGAAATGGTCACCGCGCACGCCGCCCGCAGCGTGGTGCTGAGCGCGGGGGCCGTCAACTCGCCGCAGCTGCTGCAGCTCTCGGGCATCGGCCCGGGCGCGCTGCTGCAGCAGCACGGCATCCCGGTGGCGCACGAACTGCCGGGCGTGGGCGGCAACCTGCAGGACCACCTGCAGATCCGCGCGGTGTTCAAGGTGAACGGCGTGCCCACGCTCAACACGCTGGCCGGCAACCTGTGGGGCCGCGCGCGCATCGGGCTGGAATACGCCCTCAAGCGCAGCGGCCCCATGAGCATGGCGCCTTCGCAGCTGGGGGCCTTCACGCGGAGCGCGCCCGGCCAGCCGCACCCGAACATCCAGTACCACGTGCAGCCGCTGTCGCTCGACGCCTTCGGCGAGCCGCTGCACACCTTCCCGGCCTTCACCGCCAGCGTCTGCAACCTGAACCCGACCAGCCGGGGCACGGTGCGGATCAAGAGCCCCCGCTTCCAGGATGCGCCGGCCATCGCGCCGCGCTACCTCAGCACGCCCGAGGACCGCCAGGTGGCGTCCGACTCGCTGCGCGTGACGCGCCGCATCGTGGCGCAGCCCGCGCTCGCGCCCTACCGGCCCGAGGAGTGGAAGCCCGGCCCGCAGTACCAGACCGACGAGGACCTGGCCCGGCTCGCGGGCGACATCGCCACCACCATCTTCCATCCCGTGGGCACCACGCGCATGGGGGCCGACGGCGATCCCGGCGCGGTGCTCGATGCCCGGCTGCGGGTGCGCGACGGCCGGGGCGGCACCATCGCGGGGCTGCGCGTGGTCGATGCCGGTGCGATGCCCACCATCACCAGCGGCAACACCAATTCGCCCACGCTGATGATCGCGGAGAAGGCTGCCGAGTGGCTGCGCGCGGAAGCCGCGGCCTCCGCACTGGGCGGCCGCTGAGCCCTGGGCGGGTCGCATGGCGGCCCGGTCCGCGGCAGGCGCGCCCGGCGGTGGCGGCCGGCCTCCCAACGGCGGTGCATACGGTCCACCTGCGGGAAACCCCCAATGCACCAGCGGGGTGCGGCAGTTACATTGCGGTTACTCGATAGCACGCAACGCCGTGCAACGAGGGGACCGAGGAGACAAACTCGAACTCGAAAACACCAATCCAAAGCATCCCCTATAAAAGATGCCTTACTTCGAAGCGCCGGCGATCCCGGCGCTTTTTTTTGCCCGCGATCTCCTCCGGGTCGGGCCGCCACGGCATCCGGCATCGCACGCCGCACCGCCGAAGCTCCTGAAACGATAGCAGGTGCGACAATCGGGGGATGGAATGGATCATTGTTTCGCTGGCCTCGCTGCTGGCCGGCTTCGTGGACGCCATCGTGGGCGGCGGCGGGCTCATCCTCGTGCCCGCGCTGTTCGCCACCTTCCCCACCGCGCCGCCGGCCACGATGCTGGGCACCAACAAGAGTGGCTCGATCTGGGGCACCGCCATCGCCACCTGGCAGTACAGCCGCCGCGTGGAAATGCGCTGGCAGTCGCTGCTGCCGGCCGCCGCCGCGGGCTTCGCGGGGGCGTTCGCCGGGGCCTGGACGGTCACGGTGGTGCCGGTGGACTTCCTGCGCCGGCTGCTGCCCTTCATCCTGCTGGCCGTGCTGCTCTACACCCTGGCGCGCAAGGACCTCGGCAAGCACCATGCGCCACGCTTCGAGGGCGGCATGGAAACCCGCGTCGCCTGCCTGATCGGGCTCACGATCGGGTTCTACGACGGCTTCTTCGGCCCCGGAACGGGCAGCTTCTTCGTCTTCCTGTTCGTGCGGCTGCTGGGCTACGACTTCCTGAACGCATCCGCTTCGGCCAAGCTGCTCAACCTCGCGACCAACGTCGCCGCGCTGATCCTGTTCACGGCCAAGGGCCAGGTGTGGTGGCACTTCGCGCTGCCCCTGGCGGTGGCCAACGTGCTGGGCAGCGTGCTGGGCACGCACATGGCGATGAAGCACGGCACGGGTTTCGTGCGCGGCATCTTCATCTTTGTGGTGGGCGCGCTCATCCTCAAGACGGGCTACGACGGGTTCCTGCGCTGAGGCCGCCGGCGCCCGGCGGCGGCGCATAGCGGAGGGCCTCAGCCGCCCGCGGCCGGACGCAGGCGCTCCGCCGCGCGCACGATCTCGTCGATGAACACCTTCACCGCCGGGTGGTCGCGCTCGCCGCGCCGGAAGGCGATGGAGATCTCCCGGGTGGCGGCCGGCCGCAGGGGCACGGCGCGGGTGCCCGGCAGGGGGCGCAGCAGGCGCAGCCCGGGCACCACGGTCACGGCGCAGCCGGCGCCCACCATGGCGGACACCACCTCGAAGCCCCGCGCGCGCACGTCCATGCGCGGCTCGAAGCCGGCCTCCAGGCAGAGGTGGCGCACGAATTCCCCGAAGCTGCTGGAGGCGGCGTCCATGGCCCAGGGCTCGTCCCGCAGGTCCGCCACGCCCAGCCAGGGGCGGCCGGCCAGCGGGTGGGTCTCGGGCAGCAGCACGTGCAGGGAATCGCGGGCGAGCGCCACGAAGCCGCAGCCGTCCTGCCGCCGGTCGCGGCGCAGCGCGAGGTGGTCGATGAGCGCGATGTCGGCCCGCCAGGAGCCGAGCGCCGCCAGGCCGTCGGCAGGCTCCATCTCCTCCACGGCCAGCCGCAGGCGCGGGTAGGCGGCCCGCAGCGCCTGGATGGTTTCGGGCAGCAGGGCCGACGCGATCGAGGGGAAGGCGGCCACCCGCAGTTCGCCCGCCAGTTCCCGGCGCAGCAGCGCCAGCTCCGACTTGGCCTCGTCCAGCACCGCCATGAGGCGCTCCGCATGCCGCACCAGCGCCTCGCCCCCGGGCGTGAGGCGCACGCCGCGGCCCTGCCGCTCGGTGAGGGCCAGGCCCGCTTCGTCCTCCAGCTGCGCGATCTGCTGCGACACGGCCGAGGGCGTGAGCGCCAGCGCCTCGGCCGCGGCGGCCATGGTGCCGCAGCGGGCCAGTTCGCGCAGCGCGCGCAGGCGGTTCATGTCCATGGGGTGTTTTAGGGTCGGCCGGGAATCGGCAATTTTTCTAATGTATCCCTTCACGAAAGATCAGTGGACCTGTCGAAAACGGCGTTCTACGCTCGGGTTTGTCTTTCCGGGCCGGCCGGCCTGCCCGGCACATCGCCCCTTCCCTTCGCCCACCGCCCACCCTCCATGGCCATCAGCGTCTTCGACCTCTTCAAGATCGGCATCGGTCCGTCCAGCTCCCACACCGTGGGGCCGATGCGCGCCGCCCGGCTGTTCACCCATGCCCTGGAGCACCAGGGCCTGCTGGCGGCCACGGCGCGCGTGGAGGCGGAGCTGTACGGTTCGCTGGGCGCCACGGGCAAGGGCCACGGCAGCGATACCGCCGTGCTGCTGGGCCTCTCGGGGCACGAACCCGACACCGTGGACGTGGACCGCATCGCCGGCTACGTGGCCGACATCCGCACGGGTGGGCACCTGCGGCTGGCCGGCAGCCACGCGGTCGCCTTCGACGAACGGCGCGACCTGCGCTTCTACGCCCTCAAGACCCTGCCCTTCCATGCCAACGGGCTGCGGTTCGCCGCGCACGGCGCCTCGGGAGAACTGCTGCACGAGGCCACCTACTACTCGGTGGGCGGCGGCTTCGTGGTGAGCGAGGCGGTGGCGGCGGACGGGTCCCGGCACAAGGTGGTGGCGCCCGATCCGTCGGTGCTGCCGCTGCCCTTCGGCGACGCGGCCGACCTGCTGCGCCTCACGGCCACGCACGGCCTGGACATCGCAGGCGTGATGCGCGCCAACGAGCGGCACTGGCGCACCGATGCGGAGATCGACGCCGGCCTGCTCGCCATCTGGCGCACCATGCAGGCCTGCGTGGAGCGCGGCTGCCGCACCGAGGGCCTGCTGCCCGGCGGCTTCAAGGTGAAGCGGCGCGCGGCGGCGCTCGTGCAGCGGCTGGGCACGTTCGACCCGCGCCCGGAAGACCCGCTGCGCGTGCTCGACTGGGTGAACCTCTGGGCACTGGCCGTCAACGAGGAGAACGCCGCGGGCGGCCGCGTGGTCACGGCCCCCACCAACGGCGCCGCGGGCATCGTGCCGGCCGTGCTGCACTACTACGTGCACACGGCGCCCGGCGCCAGCGACCGCGGCGTGGTGGACTTCCTGCTCACGGCCGGAGCCATCGGCATCCTCTACAAGCAGAACGCCTCCATCAGCGGGGCGGAGGTCGGCTGCCAGGGCGAGGTCGGCGTCGCCTGCTCGATGGCGGCGGGCGCGCTCTGCGCGGCGCTGGGCGGCACGCCCGCCCAGGCGGAGAACGCGGCGGAGATCGGCATGGAGCACCACCTGGGACTCACCTGCGACCCGGTCGGCGGGCTGGTGCAGATCCCGTGCATCGAGCGCAATGCCATCGCCTCGGTCAAGGCGATCAACGCGGCGCGCATGGCGCTGCACGGCGACGGCACGCACTTCGTGAGCCTGGACCAGGTCATCAAGACCATGCGCGAAACCGGGGCCGACATGCTCACCAAGTACAAGGAAACGGCCCGCGGCGGCCTGGCGGTGAACATCGTGGAGTGCTGAGCGGGGGCCGGGCGGGTCCGCTTCTTGCTGGGCCGCTGGGCCGCTCGGAGGGCACGGGGCCATCCGCATTTCCGAGGGGGCATGGACCGATACCCCTTCTTTATAATGTGTCCGCTCCGTGACGCCCACCGCCGGGCCGCGGCCCCACCATGTCCGGCTTCGCCACCCGCCAAGCCGGATTTTTTGTACCCTGCCCCACCCCACCAGGAACCGCTGATGAAGATTCTCAAGACGATGGCCACCGCCGCCGTGGCGCTGTGCGCAGCCTTCTCCGCCCAGGCCCGCCCGATCGACGCCATCCAGAAGGACGGCAAGATCATCATCGCGACGGAGGGGCAGTTCGCGCCCTTCAACTATTTCAAGGGCACGGAGCTCACGGGCTTCGAGGTCGAGGTCGCCAACCTGGTGGCCAAGAAGATGAACCTGAAGGTGGAATGGAAGACGCTGGGCTTCGACGCGCTGCTGACCGGCCTCGCGCAGGACCGCTGGGACGTCGCCATCGCCTCGCACGGCGTGACGGAAGAGCGCTCCAAGGCCGTCACCTTCGCCACGCCCCACTACTGCTCGGGCGGCATGGTGATCGCCATGGACCCGGCCATCCGCACCGGCAAGGACCTCGCCGGCAAGGTGGTGGCCGTGCAGACCGGCACCAGCTACCTCGAGAACGTGAAGAAGGTGCCCGGCGTGAAGGACGTGAAGAACTTCCCGACCGACGTGGACGCCCGCAGCGCCCTCACCTCCAAGCGCGTGGACGCCTGGGTGACCGACAAGTTCGTCGCCAAGGAAGTCGCCGCCAAGAACCCCAAGGCCGGCCTGAAGCTCGGCGACATGCTCTTCATCGAGAAGATCGCCCCGGCCGTGGCCAAGGGCAACACCAGCCTGGCCGACGCCTGGAACAAGGCCTTCGCCGAGATCCTGGCCGACGGCAGCTACGCCGCCGTCTCCAAGAAGTACTTCAACGAAGACGTCCGCTGCGCCCCCTGATTCCCTGACCGCCGGCCGGCGCCCTGACGCGGGTACCGTGCGGCCGGCCTTCCGGACGCTTTCTCCATGCTCACCGCCCTTTGGCCCCGGCACTGGAGCCGCCAGCAGCGCAGCAATGCGACGCTGGTCTCGGCCCTGGTGCTGATGGTGCTGGCCCTCGCCCTGCTGGGCCAGGCCCTCTCCTTCCTCCCCGACCCCATCGGCCCCAACGCCCAGGCTTTCGCCGAAGGCGCGCGCACCACGCTCTGGCTCACGCTCGTGAGCGGCTTCTGCGGCCTGCTGCTCGGCACCGGCGCGGCCCTGGCCCGCACCGCGCGCTGGATGCCGCTGCGCTGGGCGGCCCGCTTCTACATCTGGGTGATCCGCGGCACGCCGCTGCTCGTCCAGATCCTCTTCGTGTACTTCGCGCTGCCGGTGCTGGTGCCGGGGCTGAACCTGCCCGACTTCGCCGCCGCCGTGGTGGCACTGGGCCTGAACGTCGGCGCCTACAACTCCGAGGCCATCCGCGCGGGCCTGCTGGCCGTGCCGCGCGGGCAGACCGAGGCCGCGCGCGCGCTGGGGCTCTCGCGCACGCACGTCTTCTTCGACGTGGTGTTCCCGCAGGCGTTCAAGATCTCGCTGCCGCCGCTCGTGAGCAATTTCGTGGCGCTGCTGAAGGACTCTTCCCTGGCGTACGCCATCGGCGTGGTGGAGCTGACCAACGTGGGCAACCGCATCCAGTCGGCCACCTTCCAGCCGATCGCGACGCTCTCCACGGTGGCCGTCACCTACCTGCTGCTGACGACGCTGGTGACCCAGGTCTCGAACGCCATCGAGCACCGCTTCGACGTGGAGGGCCGCGCCCAATGACGCATCCCCACGCCACGTCCACGGCACCCGCCACGCCCTACATCGTGGCCGAGAACGTCTGCAAGGCGTTCGGCACGCACCAGGTGCTCAAGAACGTCTCCACCGTGTTCAACACGGGCGAGGTCACCGTGATCATCGGCGCCTCCGGTTCGGGCAAGTCCACCCTGCTGCGCGCCATCAACCGGCTGGAGCCGCACGACAGCGGCCGCATCGCCATCGGCGGCGTGGAGGTCACCGACGACCAGCGCACGCTGCAGCAGCAGCGCAGCGAAGTCGGCATGGTGTTCCAGCAGTTCAACCTGTTCGGCCACCTGAGCGTGCTCGACAACGTGACGCTCGCGCCGCGCCGCATCCACCGCACGCCGCGCGCCGAGGCGAACGAGCAGGCGCTGCAGCTGCTGCGCCGCGTGGGCCTGCGCGAGCATGCGCACAAGTACCCGTGGCAGCTCTCCGGCGGCCAGCAGCAGCGCGTGGCGATCGCCCGCGCGCTCGCGATGCGTCCCAAGGTGATGCTGTTCGACGAGCCCACCTCCGCCCTCGATCCGGAAATGGTGCAGGAAGTGCTGGACGTGATGCGCGAGCTCGCACGCGGCGGCATGACGATGATCGTGGTCACGCACGAAATGGGTTTCGCCCGTGAAGTGGCCGACCGCGTGATGTTCTTCGACCAGGGGCGCATCGCGCACGACGCGCCGCCGGCCGAGTTCTTCGCCAACCCCGCCAACGACCGCATCCGCGCGTTCATCGGCCGCATGGGCAGCTGAGGGCGCCGCTGCGGCGGCCCCGGCCTCCTTTTCATCCGATGCGCTCCGAACGCCAGGGCCTGCTGGCCCTCCTCCTGGTCACCGTGGTCTGGGGAACGACCTTCCCCGCGATGAAGATGCTGTCGTCGCACCTGGATGCGCTGCAGATCATCTGGCTGCGCTTCGCCATCGCGCTGGCCGTGCTCAGCCCCCTGTGGCGCGGCATGCGCCGCGCGGAGCGCCGCTGGGGCCTGCTGCTGGGCGCCCTGCTGTTCCTCGCGTTCTGGCTGCAGATCGAAGGGCTGGCGCGCACCAGCAGCAACCGCAACGCCTTCGTCACCGGGCTGAACGTGCTGGTCGTGCCGCTGCTGGCCATGGCCGTGCTGGGCCGGCGCTACGGATGGACACTGTGGGCCGCCTGCGGCATGGCGCTCGCGGGCATGGCGCTGATGTTCCATGAGAACGAGCCCTGGAACCTGGGCGATTCGCTGACGCTCGCCAGCACGGTGTTCTACGCCATCTACATCCTCGCGCTGGAGGAGTGCGCGCGCCGCACCGCCGCGGCCCCGCTGCGCGCCACGCGCATGGCGGCCATGCAGGCGCTGGTGATGTTCGCCGCCGCCACGGTGCTGGTGGGCGTGCGCCATGGCGGCCATGCGGGCACGCTGGCGCAGCTGGCGGAACTGCCCGCCGGCGCATGGAGCGCCGTCGCCTACCTGGGCGTGGTGGCCAGCGTGCTGGTGGTGACGCTGCAGGCCTGGGGCCAGCAGCGCGTGGACGCCATGCGCAGCGCCATCGTCTTCGGGCTGGAGCCGGTGTTCGCGGCGCTAACGGCCTGGCTGCTGATCGGCGAGCGCCTGGGCTGGGCCGGCGTGTGCGGAGCGGCGCTCATCGTCGCCGCGCTGATCGCGAGCCAGCTGCAGCCGCCGCGCGCGCCGCAGGCCGCGGGCTGACGCAACGCCGCCGGCGCCCGGTCAGGGCGCGGGCGGCGCGACCTGCACGTCGGCCGCGCGCCGCGGGGTGCCCATGGGCGCGCCGGCCTGGCCCTTGGCGACGGCCGCCAGGTCCTGCTCGTTGGGGTAGTCGCCCTGCAGCCAGTAGTCGAACACCCGGCGCACGATGGGCGCCGCGGCGGCCGCGCCGAAGCCGGCGTTCTCGACGATCACCGCCACGGCGATGCGCGGGCTCTCGGCCGGCGCGAAGGCGGCGAACAGCGAGTGGTCGCGCTGGTGCTCTTCCAGCAGCTTGGCGTTGTATTTCACGTTCTGGCCCAGGCTCACGGCCTGCGCGGTGCCGGTCTTACCGGCCGCGGTGTACGCGGCGCCCGCGAACACGCGCGTGCCCGTGCCGGCCTTGATCACCGCCGTGAGACCGTTGCGCACGATCTCCAGGTTCTTCGCCGAGTAGCCGAGGTTCTCGCCCGGCGGCTGCTGCACTTCCGTGACCGCGCCGGTGACGGTGTCGCGCACGGCCTTCACGAGGTGCGGACGGTAGCGGATGCCGCCGTTGGCGAGCGTGGCCTCGGCCGAGGCCAGCTGCAGCATGGTGAAGCTGTTGTAGCCCTGGCCGATGCCGAGCGACACGGTCTCGCCCGAGTACCAGCGCTTCATCTCCGGGCGCCTGTAGGTGTTGCGCTTCCACTCGGTGCTGGGCAGCACGCCGCGCACCTCGCCGTTGAGGTCGATGCCGGTGATCTGGCCGAAGCCCAGCGGCTTCATGAAATCGTGGATGGTGTCCACGCCCATGTCCACGGCGAGCGAGTAGAAGTAGGTGTTGCTGGAGAACTGGATGGCGCGCACCATGTCCACGCCGCCCAGGCCGCCTTCGTGGCTGCGGAAGGTGTGGCCGCCGTAGGTGTAGAAGCCCGGATCGTTGTAGACCTGCGTGGGCGAGCGCTTGTTCAGCTGCAGCGCGCCGAGCGCCATGAAGGGCTTGTAGGTGGAGCCGGGCGGGTAGGTGCCGCGCAGCGCGCGGTTGAGCAGCGGCTTGTCGATCGATTCGTTGAGCGCCTGCCAGTTCTCCGAATCGATGCCCTCCACGAACAGGTTCGGGTCGAAGGTGGGCTTCGACACCAGCGCGAGCACCTCGCCGTTGCGCGGGTCGATCGCCACCAGCGCGCCGCGGCGGTCGCCGAACATGTCTTCCACCAGCTTCTGCAGCTTGATGTCGAGCGACAGCATCACGGTGTTGCCCGGCGTGGCCGGATGGCTCGCGAGGCGCCGCACCGCGTGGCCGCCGGCGGAGGTCTCCATGCGCTCCACGCCGGTCTGGCCGTGCAGCGTGGTCTCCTGGCTCTGCTCGATGCCGAGCTTGCCGATGTGGTCGGTGCCGCGGTAGTTGGCGGCGTCCTCGGAATCCTCGATGCGCTCCTTCTCGCGCTGGTTGATGCGGCCGATGTAGCCGATCGCATGGCTGCCGACGTCGCCCAGCGGGTAGTTGCGGAAGAGCCGGGCCTTGATGTCCACGCCCGGGAAGCGGTAGCGCTGCGCGGTGAAGCGCGCGACCTCCTGGTCTGACAGGCGCGTGCGGATCGGCAGCGACTCGAAGCTGCGCGACTCCTCCATGAGCCGCTTGAAGCGGCGCCGGTCGCGTGCGTGGATCTCCACCACCTTGGAGAGCGCGTCGATCGTGTCCTCCAGGCCATCGACCTTCGAGGGCGTGATCTCCAGCGTATAGGCCGAGTAGTTGGTGGCCAGCACGACGCCGTTGCGGTCCTGGATGAGGCCCCGGTTGGGCACGATGGGCACGACCGCCGTGCGGTTGCTCTCGGCCTGGTCGGCGAGGTCTTCGTGCCGCACCACCTGCAGCACCAGCAGGCGCGCCACGATGAGGCACATGGCCAGCAGCACCACGATGGCAACGACGAACACGCGCAGGCGGAAGCGCGAGAGATCGGCCTCGGTATTGCGCAGCTCGGTCATGTCGGCAGGGCGGAAGAAATGAAAGGGACAGGCCGCGTCAGAGCGGCCGGTTCTCGTCGCGGTCCGGCGGGCGGCGCTGGGGCGCGAGCAGCACCCAGGTCGCGAGCGGCCAGAGCAGCGCCTCGATCACCGGCGCGATCAGCCCCGGCAGCCCGGGCAGGATGCCGCCCGAGACCATGCGCACCAGCAGTTCGATGGCGTGCGCGCCCAGGAAGAGCGGCAGCACCTGCAGCGCCTGCGAGAACGGGCTGAACCACAGCAGGCGCCGGTGCAGGTAGATGGCGCCGAACATCATGGCGCAGTAGGCCAGCGCATGCTGGCCGAGCAGCGCGGTCTGGTAGACGTCCATGCACAGGCCCAGGGCGAAGGCGACGGTCATGCCCACGCGCTGGGGCTGGTGCACGCCCCAGAAGACGAGCAGCACCATGACGAGATCGGGCGTCCAGACCACGCGCCCGAGGGGCAGCATGTTGAACGCCAGCGCCACCAGCAGGCTGCCCGCGATGAACGCAGGCCGCACGGGCATCAGCAGCTGTTCGCCGCGGGGCATGATCATCGGCGGCCTCCCTTGCGGGCCGGTGCGGCCTCGGCGGCGGGCGGGCGCTCGGGCAGGCCCGGGTCGAGCGGCTGCAGCACCATGACGTGGCGCGCGCCCTGCGCCTGCGCGAGCGGCGCGCAGTAGATGCGGGCGAACGCGGAATCGGCGCGGCGCTCCACGCGCACGACGCGGGCCACGGGCAGGCCCGGCGGGTAGAGGCCGTCCACGCCGCTGGTGGTGAGCAGGTCGCCTTCCTGCACGTCGGCGTTGCTGGGCATGAAGCGCAGTTCCATGCCGCCGCCGTGCGCGATGACGGGATCGCCGTAGGCGACGCCGCGCGCGCCGGTGCGCACGTTCATGACGGGGATGGCCTGGTCGCGGTCGATGAGCAGGGTCACCTCGCTCAGCAGCGGATGCACCCGCGTCACCTGGCCGAGCATGCCGGATTCATCCATGACCGGCGCGCCGAGCGCGATGCCGGCCACCTGGCCCTGGTCGATCATCACGCGGCGGGTGTAGGGATCGGCGGCGTCGTAGATCACCTGCGCGGCCTTCGCCGGCGTCTGCAGCCGGTCGCGCAGCTGCAGCAGCTTGCGCAGGCGTTCGTTCTCCTGCAGGAGCTGGTCGGCCTGGTTGGCGCGCTGGGCCATGGCCACCATCTCGCGCCGCGCGGTGTCGACCTCGGCCTGGGCGGCCTCCATGGTGCGCAGGTAGGCGGTGCCGCCGGCCACGAACTGCACGGGCTGCAGCATCACCCACTGCACCGGATAGAGCGCCACGGCGATGGCCTTGCGCAGGGGTTCGGTGACGTGGAAGCGGGCGTCCGCCACCATGAGGAACAGTGCCAGCGCGCCGCAGAGCGCGAACCGCGCGCGCGGCGACGGGCCCTGCTTGAAGAACGACGGCGCGGACCGCTCGAGGGTACCGATGGGCATGGCGGTAGGGAACAGCCGCTGGAGAGTGTCAGGAAGGAAGATGCCGCGCGGATGCGTGGCCGGGACCGGCGGCGGCGCACGGGCCGGGAAGCCGGCCTGCCCGGCCGGACCCGCAGCCCCCGCCCCGCGGCATGGTCATGTCACTCGCTCGTGAAGATGCTGCCCTGGCGGTCCATGCGCTCGAGCGCGATGCCGCAGCCGCGGACCACGCAGGTGAGCGGGTCTTCCGCCACCAGCACGGGCAGGCCGGTCTCCTCGGCGAGCAGGCGGTCGAGGTCGCGCAGCAGCGCGCCGCCGCCCGTGAGCATCATGCCGCGCTCGGCGATGTCGGCGCCCAGCTCGGGCGGGGTCTGTTCAAGCGCGTTCTTGACGGACGAGACGATCTGGTTGAGCGGATCGGTCAGGGCTTCCAGCACTTCGTTGCTGGAGATGGTGAAGCTGCGCGGCACGCCTTCGGAGAGGTTGCGGCCCTTGACCTCCATCTCGCGCACCTCGGAGCCGGGGAAGGCCGAGCCGATGTGCTTCTTGATGGATTCGGCGGTGGGCTCGCCGATCAGCATGCCGTAGTTGCGGCGGATGTAGCTGATGATGGCCTCGTCGAACTTGTCGCCGCCCACGCGGACGCTGCCCTTGTAGACCATGCCGCCCAGGGAGATCACGCCGACTTCCGTCGTGCCGCCGCCGATGTCGACGACCATGGAGCCGGAGGCCTCGGAAACCGGCAGGCCCGCGCCGATGCCGGCGGCCATGGGTTCCTCGATGAGGTAGACGGCGGTGGCGCCCGCGGCCTCGGCCGCGTCCTTGATGGCGCGGCGCTCGACCTGGGTGGAGCCGCAGGGCACGCAGATGATGATGCGCGGGCTCGGCGTGAGCAGCGTGCGCGGGTGCACCATCTTGATGAACTGCTTGATCATCTGCTCGGTGATCACGAAATCGGCGATCACGCCGTCCTTCATCGGACGGATGGCTTCGATGTTGCCGGGCACCTTGCCGAGCATGGCCTTGGCCTCGTGGCCGACGGCCTGGATGACTTTCTTGCCGTGGGGTCCGCCCTCGTGGCGGATGGCGACGACGGAGGGTTCGTCGAGCACGATGCCCTTGTCGCGGGCGAAGATCAGCGTGTTGGCTGTGCCAAGATCAATGGCAAGGTCGGTGGAGAAGTACCGACGGAAAGCTCCGAACATTCAGGAATTCCTCTGGGGCACGGCGTGCGCGTCGGCCTGCCGTCGCCGGATGTTTAAGGGGTGTTTGTGGGCTTTTTTCGCACAATGACCGGCGGTTGGGAGGGTATTGCGGCAAAGCCGGGATAATAACGCATCCCCTGTGAATAACTCCTGCCCGACCCTTCGCCAGCGCAGCTTTACATCCCGTTTCCGCACCCGTTTTTCCCATGGCACTGACACCCCAGGACATTGGCCGCATCGCCAACCTGGCGCGGCTCGAATTGAGCCCCGCCGAAAGTGAGCGCATGCTCACGCAGCTCAACGACTTCTTCGGCACCGTGGAGAAGATGCGGGCTGTGGATACCGCCGGCGTGCAGCCCCTGTCGCACCCGGTCGCGGCCATCCAGGACATCGCGCTGCGCCTGCGCGAGGACGCCGTGGGCGAGCCCGACCAGCGCGAGGCCAACCAGCGCAGCGCGCCGGCCGTGGAACGGGGCCTGTTCCTCGTGCCCAAGGTGATCGAATAAAGAACGAGAACGCGAAAAAGCCCGTCATTCCATGAGCGACACCTCCCCTTCCCTGCACACCCTGGGCGTGGCCGAACTGGCCGCGGCTCTGCGCGGCAAGCGCGTCTCCGCCGTCGAGGCGGCCCAGCACTTCCTCGGCCGCATCCGGCAGCACACCGACCTCGGCGCCTTCGTGGCCGTCGATGAAGACGCCACCCTGGCCCAGGCCCGCACCCAGGACGCCGCCATCGCCGCCGGCACCGCCGGCCCGCTGGCGGGCGTGCCCATCGCCCACAAGGACATCTTCGTCACGCGCGACTTCCCCAGCACGGCCGGCTCGAAGATGCTGGCCGGCTACCGGTCGCCCTTCGACGCGACCGTGGTCACGCGCCTGGCCGAGGCCGGCGCGGTGACGCTCGGCAAGCTCAACTGCGACGAGTTCGCCATGGGTTCGGCCAACGAGAACTCGGCCGTGGCCCCGCTGGGCTTCGAGGCGCCCGCGCCGGTGCGCAATCCCTGGGCCGCCGACCGCGTGCCGGGCGGCTCCTCCGGCGGCAGCGCCGTGGCCGTGGCCGCGCGCCTGGCGCCCGCCGTGACCGGCACCGACACCGGCGGCTCCATCCGCCAGCCGGCCTCGTTCTGCGGCATCACCGGCATCAAGCCCACCTACGGCCGCGCCAGCCGCTACGGCATGATCGCCTTCGCCTCCAGCCTCGACCAGGCCGGCCCGATGGCGCGCAGCGCCGAGGACTGCGCCCTGCTGCTCTCGGCGATCTGCGGCCCCGACCCGGACCGCGATTCCACCAGCCTGGACGTGCCGGCCGAGGATTTCTCCGCGAAGCTGAGCGACTCCATCGACGGCCTGCGCATCGGCATTCCGGCCGAGTTCTTCGGCGAGGGCCTGGCGCCCGACGTGCGCGCCGCCGTGGACGGCGCCCTGAAGGAATACGAGAAGCTCGGCGCCAAACTGGTGCCGATCACTCTGCCGCGCACGGAACTGTCGATCCCGGTGTACTACGTGATCGCGCCGGCCGAGGCCTCGTCCAACCTGAGCCGCTTCGACGGCGTGAAGTTCGGCCACCGCGCCAAGGACTACACCGACCTGGTGGACATGTACAAGAAGACGCGCGCCGAGGGCTTCGGCGACGAGGTCAAGCGCCGCATCATGATCGGCACCTACGTGCTCTCGCACGGCTACTAGGACGACTTCCAGAACGCCTTCAAGGCATGCGACGTGATCGCCGGCCCCGTGGCGCCCACGGTGGCCTGGAAGCTCGGCGAGCACGGCAACGACCCGCTGGCCGACTACCTCGCCGACATCTTCACCCTGCCCGCGTCGCTCGCCGGCCTGCCCGGCATGAGCGTGCCCGCCGGCTTCGGCGAAGGCGGCATGCCCGTGGGCCTGCAGCTCATCGGCAACTACTTCCAGGAAGGCCGGCTGCTGAACGCCGCGCACCGCCTGCAGCAGGCGACCGACTTCCACCTCCGCACGCCCGCAGGGCTGTCTGCACAGTCCGGGGGGAGCTTCTGACATGACCGCGAAACTCATCCACGGCTACGAAGTCGTCATCGGCTTCGAGACCCACACCCAGCTCGCCACGCACAGCAAGATCTTCAGCCGCGCCTCGACGGCGTTCGGCGCCGAGCCCAACACGCAGGCCTGCGCGGTGGACCTGGCCCTGCCCGGCACGCTGCCGGTGATGAACCGCGAGGCCGTGGCCTGCGCCATCCGCCTGGGCCTGGCGCTGGGCTCCACCGTCGCGCCCGAGAGCATCTTCGCGCGCAAGAACTACTTCTACCCCGACCTGCCCAAGGGCTACCAGATCAGCCAGTTCGAGATCCCGGTGGTGCAGGGCGGCGAGGTGTCGTTCTACCTCGGCGAAGAGAAGAAGACCGTGCGCCTGGTGCGAGCCCACCTCGAAGAGGATGCGGGCAAGTCGCTGCACGAGGACTTCATCGGCCAGTCCGGCATCGACCTGAACCGCGCCGGCACGCCGCTGCTGGAGATCGTGACCGAGCCCGACATCCGCAGCAGCGAGGAGGCCGTGGCCTATGCGCGCGAGCTGCACAAGATCGTCACCTGGATCGGCATCTGCGATGGCAACATGCAGGAGGGCTCGTTCCGCTGCGACGCCAACGTCTCGGTGCGCAAGCCCGGCCAGCCGCTGGGCACGCGCCGCGAGATCAAGAACCTGAACAGCTTCAAGTTCATGCAGCAGGCGATCGATTACGAGATCCGCTGGCAGATCGAGCAGATCGAGGACGGCCACGCGATCCAGCAGGCGACCGTGCTGTTCAATCCCGACACGGGCGAGACGCGCGCGATGCGCACCAAGGAAGACGCGGCCGACTACCGCTACTTCCCCGATCCGGATCTGCCGCCGCTGCGGATCTCGCAGGAATGGATCGAGCAGGAGCGCGGCCGCATGCCCGAGCTGCCGCGCGCGATGGCGGCGCGCTTCGTGGCCGACTACGGCCTGCCCGAGTACGACGCCACCACGCTGACGCAGTCGAAGGCCATGGCGGCGTACTTCGAAGAGGCCGCGAAGGCCAGCGGGCAGCCGAAGCTCGCGAGCAACTGGATCATGGGCGAGGTGTCGCGCCGCGTGAATGCGGGCGAGACCGACATCGCCGCCGCGCCGGTCACGGCCGCGCTGCTGGCGAAGCTGATCGCGCGCATCGCCGACGGCACCATCTCCAACGCCGCCGGCCGCCAGGTGTTCGAGGCGCTCTGGACCGGGGAGGGCAGCGACGTGGACGCGGTCATCGAGGCCAAGGGCCTCAAGCAGATGAACGACACCGGCGCGCTGGAGAAGATCATCGACGAGGTGATCGCCGCCAACCCGGACAACGTGGCCCAGTTCAAGGCCGGCAAGGACAAGGCGTTCAACGCGCTGGTCGGCCAGGCGATGAAGGCGAGCCGCGGCAAGGCGAACCCGCAGCAGGTCAACGACCTGCTCCGCGCGCGGCTCGCGGCGTCCTGACCGGACAGCGGCAGCCGGGCTGCACCGGGCGTCACGGGCGTGCCGGGCGCCCGGCCGGGTCCCGCGCTACTGCGGGGCCGGTACCGCCGGCGCGGAGTGCTGCGCGGCCCAGAGCGGGCGCAGCTGGGCCAGCTCGGCATCGAAGCGCTGGTGCACGCGGCGCTTCTCGTCTTCCTGCGAGGCGATGAAGCGCTGCTGCAGGGCGATCGACTCGTCCTGTTCGGCGATCTGGCGGCGCAGGCCCATGGGGGCCTTGGACGGGTCGCGGCGGTAGAACTCCATCTCCGCATCGAGCTTCCTGCGCTGGCCGCGCAACTCGGCCACGCGCGCCGCGGCCACGGCCGTCACCTCGTCCACCTTCGCGATCGCCGCCGCGCGCTCGGCATCGTGCGCCGCCTGGTCCGGATAGCGCGCGACCAGCACGCGCTCCCGGCGGCGCTCTTCGGCAGCGCGGGCCCGGTCCTCGGCCTCCTTGCGGCGCTGGGCCTCCTGGGCCGCGCGCTCCTGGTCGGACAGCAGCGGGCCCACGCGGCCGCGCTCGGTGCCGGACGGGCCGAGAACGCGCTGCTCGCGGTCGGTGCATTCGGCGATCGGGCGGTCCGCCGTGAGGCGCCGCCCCTTGGCGTCCACGCAGGTGTAGATGCCGCCGGCCCCGGGCTGGGCCTGCTGCTGCGCCTGCGCGGCCGGGCCGCACAGGGCGGCCAGCGCCGCCCCGGCGCCCAGGCGCCAGAGGGTCGGTGGCTTCAGCGGAAGGACTGCCATGGGGTTCGGGATGCGGAAGATGGGCCGCGCGCGGCCCGGGTCAGACGCCGTAGCGCTGGCGGTAGGCCAGCACGCGCTCGTGGTGGGCGCCCATGTCGGAGCCCCCGCGCTCCTGCAGATATTGCAGCAAATCGGCCAGCTTGGCGATGGTGCACACCTGCATGCCCAGCTGGCCGCGCACGTACTGCACGGCGCTGTGGTCCACGTCCCGGCCGTTCTCGGTGGCCTTTTCCTGGCGGTCGAGGGCGATCGCCATCGCATGGGGCACCGCGCCCGCAGCCCGGATGAGGGCGATGGATTCGCGCGCGGCGGTGCCGGCGGACATCACGTCGTCCACGATCAGCACGCGGCCCTGCAGCGGCGCGCCCACCAGCGTGCCGCCCTCGCCGTGGTCCTTGGCCTCCTTGCGGTTGTAGGCGAAGGGCACGTTGCGGCCGTGGCGGGCCAGCTCCACCGCCACCGTGGCGGCCAGCGGAATGCCCTTGTAGGCGGGACCGAAGACCATGTCGAATTCGATGCCGCTGGCGATCAGGGCTTTTGCATAGAATTCCGCGAGCCGGCCCATCTTGGCGCCGTCGTCGAAGAGCCCGGCGTTGAAGAAATACGGGCTCATGCGGCCCGCCTTCGTCTTGAATTCACCGAACCGGAGCACTCCCGCCTCCACGGCGAAGTGCACGAATTCCTGCGCCAGGCGGTCCGGCGAACCGCCCTCTCCCGCCATTTCCGTTCCCGCCTGCCGCTGCGCGCCGTCTGCCACCATGGATGCTTCCCTTTTCAAATTGACCAGCCTGAACCTCAACGGCATCCGTTCCGCCACCTCGAAAGGGGTGGAAGCCTGGATCGCCGAGACGCGGCCGGATTGTATTTGCGTGCAGGAGATCAAGGCCCAGTCCGCCGACATGGAAGGCCGCTTCGAGAGCCTGGCGGGCCTCAAGGGGCACTTCCACTATGCCGTGAAGAAGGGCTATTCGGGCGTGGGCATCTATACCCGCCACGAGCCGACCGACGTGCGCGTGGGCTACGGCTCCTCCGAGTTCGACGCCGAGGGCCGTTACGTGGAGGCGCGCTTCGACACGCCCGCACGCAAGCTCTCGATCATCAGCGCGTATTTCCCGAGCGGCTCGTCGGGCCCCGAGCGCCAGTTGGCGAAGTTCCGCTTCCTGGCGGAGTTCCACGTGCACCTGATGCGCGTGAAGGAAGAGCGCGAATTCATCCTCTGTGGCGACGTCAACATCGCCCACCAGCAGATCGACCTGAAGAACTGGCGCAGCAACCAGAAGAACAGCGGCTTCCTGCCCGAGGAACGCGAGTGGATGACGAAGCTGCTGCACCCCACCGACCTGGGCGGCGGCCTGGTGGACGTCTACCGCCTGCTGCAGCCGGACACCACCGAGGCCGCCTACACCTGGTGGAGCAACCGCGGGCAGGCGTATGCGAACAACGTGGGATGGCGGCTCGATTACCACCTTGCCACGCCGGCGATCGCGGCGCTGGCGCGCGCCGAGGCCATCTACAAGCAGCAGAAGTTCTCGGACCACGCGCCGATCACGGTGGGCTACGACCTGGCGATCTGATCAGAACGAGGCATTGAGCGCCACGAACAGGCGCCGGCCCTCGTCCACCATCCAGTTGCCGTCCAGCCCGCCCGTGCGGGCACGCGCGTCCACGGGCACGACCTTGTCCGTCAGGTTGAGCACCGCGAACTTGAGCGACAGGTTGCGGTTGAATGCGTACTGGCCGCCGAAATCCAACGTGGTGGAGGCGCCGCGTTCGCGCACGCCGAGCGCGGCGTTGCGGAAAGCCGCCCAGTACTGCTTGCCGATGTAGCTGGCCGAGGCGTAGAGCGACAGCTGGCCGGTGGCCGTCCAGTCCACGCGCGCGTTGAGCACGTGGCGCGGGGTCTTGTCGAGCGGGCGGCCTTCGAGCGAGGTGCCGTTGAAGGCGGGCTCGCCGCCGCCCTTGCGGCGCGAGTCGGTGAAGGTGTAGTTGCCCGACAGTTTCCAGTCGCGGGCCAGCGTGGTGCCGGCGCCGAGTTCCAGCCCGCGCAGGGTCACGCGGTCGATGTTGTCGTAGACGTAGATGTTGCGGCCGGCCGAGCGCGGATCCCGCACGCCGGTGTCGTAGCTCGCCACCTTGTTCTTGAAGGCGTTATGGAAGAACGTCGCCGAGACGTTGCTGCCGCCCTGGTCGAAGCGCAGGCCGATCTCCTGGGTGAGGCTGGTCTCGGGTTTCAGGCCGCCGTCGCCGCAGAGGGTGCCGGGCGTGGCGCCGCCCGCGCCGCCGGTGGTCATGCAGTAGCCGGTGGTGCTCTGGCGGATGGTGGGGGCCTTGAAGCCCTTGGCGATGCCGCCGCGCAGCGTCCAGGCGGGCGCCAACTGGTAGACGCCGTAGAGGCGCGGGGTCCAGTGGCGGCCGTAGCGGTCGTCGTCGTCCACGCGCGCGCCGGCCGTCACGGTGAAGCGGTCGGTCACGAAGAATTCGTCTTCGGCGAAGAGCGCCCAGCCATTGAGCTTCACGCGGTCCACGTTGGCGCCGTAGCCGCCCGGTGCCGCATCCTGCGCGGCGATGCCGGTCAGCTCGTTGCGCGTGGCCTGGCCGCCCACCTTGAGCACGCTGCGCCCCAGCGGCAGCGTGGCGGTGCCGTCCAGCACGGTGTTGGTGAGCTCGGGCGCCACCGGGTTGCGGCCGCCCGTGCGCCACTGCGTCTGCTGGCCGATCTCCTGGTAGAGCGACACGGCGGTGGTGCCGAAATCCCAGCGGCCGTCGTGGGCGATCGCCCAGTGGCGCCGCTCGTGCTCGGTGCGCACCACGGTGGTCGCCGAGGCGGTGGGCGACAGGGTGCGGCCGGGCGTGCTCTTTTGCGTGAAGCGGCCCTGGCCGGCCTCGAAGGTCCACTCCTGGCCCGCCGAGGGTTTCAGGGTGAACTTGGCCGTCAGCTCCTCGTCGCGGTTGCCGAAGTTGCCGCTGGTGGAGTTGAGCGGGAAGAAGATGTCGTCCTCGCCGCGGTGGCGCGATTTGCCGTAGACCTGCACGCCCAGCACGCCGTCGCGCAATGGGCCGCCGATCCAGAAGTCCGCCAGCGTGGAATCGCCCTGGCGGCGGTCCTCCTGCCGGATGCCGCCAACCTCCAGCGTGCCGCTCCATTGTTTCGGCACCTTGCGGGTGATGATGTTGATCACGCCGCCCATCGCATCCGCGCCGTAGAGCGACGACATCGGCCCGCGCACCACCTCGATGCGCTCGATGGCGGCCAGCGGCGGGATCAGGTTCGACTGCACGCCCGCGGTGCCGCGGTTCATGGTCTCGCGCGTGCCCTGGCGGCGGCCGTCCACGAGGATGAGGGTGTATTCGCCGGGCATGCCGCGGATGACGATGTCCTTCTCGTTGGCGCTGGCGCCGACCACGCTCACGCCCTCCAGGTCCTTCATCACGTCCTGCAGCGTGGCGTAGGGCCGCTGGTCCAGCTCCTCGCGCGTGATCACCGAAATGCTCGCGGGGGCCTCCTTAACCTGCTGCTCGCGCCCGCTGGCGGTGACGACCACGGTGCCGAGCGCGGGCGTGTCGGCGGACGCACCGGCGGGGGCGGCTGCGGTGGCGGTCTGGGCCTGGGCACCCGCAGCGGCGCAGGCGCCCAGGAGTGCGGCGGCGAGCCAGGGATGGAGCGACGGAGCGCGTCGGCGGAAGGTGTCGGAGGGAGGAGGAAGGTGCATGGCGCGGCGTTGCGGAGCGATGGTTTCAGGAATGATTCGCATTACTTTCTGAAACGATTCTTCCATGTCCCGCCTGCGCGGTGGTTTGCCGGGCCAACAAAGATGTTTGCGCGGAAGGCCCGTCCGGAGTGGGCTCGGCGAGCCATCCGGGCAGCCGCCCCGTCAGACGCGGCTGCGGGCCTGCTTGGGCGAGAGGCCGAAGCGGCGCTTGTACGCGGTGGCGAAGTTGGCCGCGCTGGTGTAGCCGGCCACCATCGCGGCCTGGCCGACGGTGAGGCCGTCGCGCTCCAGGACCTGGCGGGCGCGCTGCAGGCGGCAATCGCGCAGGTAGTCGAACACCGTGGTGCCGTAGACCGTGCGGAACTGGCGCTGCAGCGTGTTGGCGTTCACCCCGGCGCGGCGCGCGATCTCGTCGAGCGAGAGCTGGTCCGCCTCGCCCGAGCCGAGGAAGGCGTGCAGCTCGCGCAGGCGCTGGTGTTCGCGCGGGCGCAGCGCGGCGGGTGAGGCCGCGGGCGGCGGCGGCGCGGCGGGATTGCGGTAGAGCGTGCCGAGTGCCTCGCCCACGAGTTCGAGGGTGCGGCTTTCCAGGTAGAGGTGCTGCAGCAGCGGCTCGAGCTCCGGCGGCCGCACGAGCTGCTCGGCGATCGCCACGGCGCGCGGCGAAGCCTGCCACCGCTGCATGGCGAGGTGGCGGCGGCGGAATTCGCCCAGCTGCCCGCGGGCGCCCGGCGGATCGCCGCCCTCGCCCAGCGCCTGGGCGATCCAGTCCCAGCCCAGGCCCAGGCTCACGCGGCGCGCATAGGTGCCCTGGCGGGCCCGGCGGGTGAAGCGCTCGCGCTCGGCCACCGATACGAGCAGGGCGCTGGCGTGGCCGGCGCGGCCCGTGAGCCGCACGCGCTCGGGGCCGTACGAGACGTCCACCGAGCCTTCCAGCAGCAGCACGATGCGCAGCCCCTCCTCGATCTCGGCCTGCGCGGTGAGGTCGCGCTCGTCGCAGGCATCGTCGGTGTGCAGGTGCAGCCCGGGCCGCAGTTGCCGCATGCGCAGGAAATGCGCACGCAGCGCGGGCTCGGCGGCGAGTGCGCCGGGCACGGATGCGAGGGGAGGGACGGAAGGTGCGGACGGCGGCACGGCGGGCAGCGGTGGGAGCTCGGGACGGGCGGGACGGGCGGGACGCAGGGGCGGCGGCCGGGCGGAAAGCGGCCAGCGGACAAGGGAGGCGGGCCCGCGCAAACATCTTCGTTGGCGGTGCAAACACGCGGTGCCGCCATGCATGGGATGCTATCAGGCAGCGATCGATAACACAAATGGTTCTCAATACAATTCCGTAGCAACCCGGTCGGTGCCGGTCTCGCTCCCCTGGTCTGCGCACCCGGCCCGGTGCGCTCCGCGGGACGCATCCCGGGCGCACGGATCGCGCGCGGCGCTCCGCGACGGCCGCCTTCCCCCTCCGCCCGTCCGGCCTCTTCCTTTCTCCTGCATCCGCCACGCCACCATGACCTTCCTTTTCCGCCGTTCCGTTTGCCGCATCCTGTGCGGTGCCCTGGCCGCGGCCGCCGGCCTGTGGGCCCTGCCCGCCACCGGGCAGGCACAGCCCGCCGCTGCGGCCGGCTTCATCGAAGTGACCGACCTCGCGCAGCGCACCGTCCGCCTGCCGGCGCGCGTGGACCGCGTGCTGCTCGGCGAGGGCCGGCTGCTGCCCGCCCTCGCCGTCTTCGACCGCGACGACCCGACGCGCCGGCTCGTGGGCATGATGGGCGAATTCGAGAAGCTGGACGCCCCCGGCTACGCGCAGTGGGCGCGCCGCTTTCCGCGGCTGGGCCAGGTGCCGCGCGTCGGTCGCACCATCAGCGGCAGCTTCAGCGACGAGCAGGCGATCGCCCTGCGGCCCCAGGTGGCGATCCTCGGGCTGGCTGGCGGGCATGGCCCGAGCGAGCGGGATCGCGAGACACTGGCGCGCCTGGAGGCGGCCGGCGTGGCCGCGGTGTTCATCGATTTCCGGCACGACCCGCTGCGCAACACGCCGCGCAGCATGGCGCTGCTGGGCGAGGTGCTGGGCCGCCGTGCCGAGGCCGACGCCTTCGTCGCAGCCTGGAAGGCGCAGCTGGCGGTGGTGACGGACCGGCTGGCGCGCGCGAAGCCGGAGGCGCCCACGGTGTTCCTGGAAAACCGCGTGGGCCTCTCCGAAGGCTGCTGCGACACGATGGTCGGTCTCGTGGGCATGCTGCTGGACGCCGCGGGCGGCCGCAACATCGGCAAGGGGCTGGTGCCTGGGGAGTTCGGCACGCTGAACCCGGAGCTGCTGATCGCGCGGCAGCCGCGCTTCTACATCGGCACGGGCATCGGTTCGGCCGCCACGGCGCGGGACATGCCGCTGCGCATCGTGCTGGGCGCCGACGCCACGCCCGAGGCGGCGCGCGCCTCGCTCGCGCGCGCGGTGCAGCGCCGCGGCATCGCCCAGCTGAAAGCCGTGCAGGAGGGCCGCGCCTTCGCCATCTGGCACCACTTCTACAACTCGCCCTTCAACGTGGTCGCGGTGCAGGTGTTCGCCAAATGGCTGCATCCCGAACTGTTCGCAGACGTCGACCCGCGCGAAACCTTCCGCACGCTGACCGAGCGCTTCCAGCCCTTCGCGCTGGAAGGCACCTACTGGACGGAGCTGCCCCGATGAGCGCCGGGCCCACCTCGGCAGGGCGCCGCGGCCTGCTGTGCGCAGGCGCGGGCGCGGCGCTCGCACTGGCGGGATGCGCGGCCGGTCAGCCGGCCCCGCCGCCCCGCCGTGCGGATGCGGCCCTGCCGCCGCTGGACGGCGCGCCCGCCTTCGCGATGCCGGGCACCCGGCAGATCGACTGGGCCGCCAACGGCCACGTGCACCGCATCTTCGTGGCGGAGCCGCTGGCACCGCCACCACCCGAGGGCCACCCGGTGATCTTCGTGCTGGACGGCAACATCCTGTTCCCGATCGTGGCGCAGCTGGTGCGCAACCGCGCGGTGCGCAGCGATGCGGCGGCGCGCTCCCCGGCGGTGGTGGTGGGCCTGGGCTACGCCACGCCGGGCGTGCTGGACACCACCGCCCGCGCCTACGACTACACGCCGCCCCTGCAGGGTGACGATGCGGCGGCCGCGGGAGCGCCGCTGGTGGACCCGCGCGGGCGCCGGGAAGGCGGGGCCGACGCGTTCCTCGATCTGCTGGGCGGGCACATCCGCCCCTGGATCGCGGAGCGCTTCCCGCTCGACCCGCGGCGGCAGACGCTGTTCGGCCATTCGTACGGCGGCCTGCTGGCGCTGCATGCCCTGTTCACCCGCCCCGCCCTGTTCACGCGCTACTGCGCCGCCAGCCCGTCGGTGTGGTGGCGCGGCGGGCCGCTGGCGCGGGAGCGGGATCGATTCATCGCCCGCGCGCGTGCCGGGGCGTTGCCGCCTGCCGGCATCGACCTGCTGATGACCGCGGGGGGTCGCGAGGGCGCGCCGTCCGTGCTGCCGTCCGACCCCGCGCGCGCGGCCATCGTGCGCCAGCGCCAGGCCGGGGGAACGCCGCAGGACTGGGCGCGGCACCTGGAGGGCGTGCCGGGCCTGCGCACGCGCTTCGTGCGGTTTGAGGACGAGGACCACGGCAGCACCATGGCCCCGGCCGCGGGACGCGCCGTCGCGCTGGCGCTGCAGGAGGCCGCCGCATGACCGCGGAGGCACCGAACGCACCGGGTGCCGGCGACGCGGCCGGTGCAGCGCTCGCCCGCCGCTACCGGCGTTTCGCCGCGGTGCGCGTGCTGGTGCTCGCGGCCATGGCGGCGGCACTCGCGCTGGCGTTCGCGGTGGACGTATCCACCGGGCCCTCCCACTTCCCGCTGGCCGACGTGTGGGCGGGCCTGCTGGCGCCCGGCACGCTGCCGGACGAGCAGCGCGTGATCCTCTGGGAGGTTCGGCTGCCCTATGCCGCGATGGCCGTGCTCGTGGGCGCCTCGCTGGGGCTGGCCGGCGCGGAGATGCAGACGGTGCTCAACAACCCGCTCGCCAGCCCGTTCACCCTCGGCATCTCGGCGGCCTCGGCCGTGGGGGCGTCCGTCGCCGTGGTCTCGGGCCTGACGCTGGTGGCGTTCGGCGAGAACCTGGCCGTGCCGCTGTGCGCCTTCGCCGCGGCGACCGGTGCCACGCTGCTCATCCAGCTCCTGGCCTGGCGCTTCGGCGCCACGGTGGACACGGTGGTGCTGTTCGGCATCGCGCTGCTGTTCACCTTCGAGGCGCTGCTGTGGCTGCTGCAGTTCATCGCCGACAGCAACGCGCTGCAGCAGATCGTGTTCTGGACGATGGGCAGCCTGTCGCGCGCCACCTGGAACAAGATCGGCCTGGTGGGCACGGTGTTCGCGTTCTGCGGGCTCTGGTCGGCGCGCCACGCCTGGTCGCTCACGGCGCTGCGCGCGGGCGAGGACCAGGCGCGCAGCTTCGGCGTGGCGGTGGAGCGGCTGCGGCTCGTGACGCTGCTGCGCGTGAGCCTGCTGGCGGCCACCGCACTGTCGTTCGTGGGCACGATCGGCTTCGTCGGCCTGGTGGGGCCGCACATCGCGCGGCTGGTGGTGGGCGAGGACCACCGCTACTACCTGCCGGGCAGCGCGCTCGCGGGCGCGCTGATGCTCGCGGGCGCCTCCATCCTCAGCAAGGCGCTGGTGCCGGGCGTGGTGCTGCCGATCGGCATCATCACCGCGCTGGTGGGGGTGCCGATGTTCATGGCGCTGATCCTCGCGCGCAGGCGGCCGGCATGAGCGCGGCGAACCACGCCCGCACGGAGGAAGGCCTCGTGCTGCGGGAGGTGCAGGTGGGCTACCCGGGCCGCACGGTGCTCTCGGACATCGCGCCCGCGCGCGCCGTCCCGGGCACGCTCACGGCCGTGGTGGGCCCGAATGCCGTGGGCAAATCCACGCTGCTGCGCGCGATCGCGGGCCTGCAGCCCGCGCGCGGCGCCATGCGGCTGGACGGCGCCGACCTGGCCCGCCTCGCGCCGCGCGAGCGGCTGCGCCGCGTGGGCTACCTGCCGCAGACGCTGCCGCAGGCCACCTCGCTGGTGGTGCACGAATCGATGCTGAGCGCCGTGCGCGTGGGCCGCCCGGACCTCGCCGGCGTGCGCGCCGACGCCGCGCTGGCCCGCGTGCTCGGCGACCTGGGCCTGGACGGCCTGGCGTTGCGCCGGCTGGACGAACTCTCCGGCGGGCAGCGCCAGATGGTGGGCCTCGTCCAGGTGCTGGTGCGCGCGCCCCGGCTGCTGCTGCTGGACGAGCCCACCAGCGCGCTCGACCTGCGCTGGCAGCTCACGGTGCTGCAGACCGTGCGCGCCCTGGTGGACGGCGGGCAGACGCTCGCGCTCATCGCCGTGCACGACCTCAACCTAGCCCTGCGCTTCTGCGACCGCATCCTGGTGCTGGGCCAGGGCCGCATCCTGGCCGACGGCGTGCCCGCCGACGTGGTCACGCCGCAGCTGCTGCAGCAGGCCTACGGCGTGCGGGCGCGCGTGGAGCGCTGCTCGCGCGGCCACCCCGTCGTGCTCGCCGACGAAGCGCTGGCCCCGGCCGGCACCGCCGCGATCGCCCGAGCCCCACACCCCCACGACACTGCCTTTCCATGATCACACGCCACGGCCGCATGGCCACCGCCGAAGCCAGCCGCTTCCTCACGCGGCTGTGCTACCACTTCCGCCGCAAGATCCCGGTCGAATACGACGAGGTGCGCGGAGACGCGCGCTTTCCGTGGGGCGCATGCGTGCTGCGCGCGGACGCCGGCCAGCTGTCCTTCGACTGCAGCGCGGCCGACGCCGAAGCGCTAGCGCGCGTGCAGCATGCGATCGATTCGCACGTGGAGCTGTTCTCGCGCAAGAGCCCGCTGCAGGTGGTGTGGGACGCGCCGGTGCATGCGGGCGCGGACGCGGACGCGGACGCGGACATGGTCCCGGGTAGCGGCGCCCCGTCCTGAAGCGCTGTCGGCCGTTTCAGTCCCAGGCCGGCGCCAGCCCTTCCGGGTCCACCAGCCGGCCGCCGCGGTCCAGCGCGGCGATGCGTCGCATCTGGGCACCGTCCAGACGCAGCTGCGCGGCGCGCAGGTTCGACTCCAGGTGTTCTCGGCGCGTGGACGATGGGATCACGGCGAAGCCCGACTGCATCGCCCAGGCCAGCGCGACCTGGGCCGGCGTGGCGCCGCATTCCTGCGCGATCGCCTGGATCTCCGCATCCTGCAGCATCTGGCCGTAGCCCAGGGTCATGTACGAGGTGACGTGGATGCCCTGGCTGCGCGCGAACTCCACCACCGACCGGTTCTGCAGGTAGGGATGCAGTTCGATCTGGTTCGTGGCGATCGCCCCCGCGCCCACGGCGGCCACGGCCTCGCGCAGGAGCGACACCGTGAAGTTCGACACGCCGATGCGCCGCGCGAGCCCGCGGGACTGCGCATCGGCCAGCGCCTCCAGGCTTTCGGCCAGCGGTACCGCGCCGCCCGGCGAGGGCCAGTGGATCAGCACCAGATCGACGTAGTCCGTGCGCAGCTTTTCCAGGCTCTCCTGCAGGCTCGCGGCGAGCCGGTCGCCAGCGAGGTGGTCGGTCCAGATTTTGGTGGTGAGGTAGAGATCACCCCGGGCGACGCCGCTGGCGGCGACGGCCTGGCCCACCTCCGCTTCGTTGCCGTAGATCTGCGCGGTGTCCACGTGGCGGTAGCCCAGGTCGAGCGCGTTCGCCACCGAGTCGATGGCGGCGTGGCCCTTCAGGCGGAAGGTGCCCAGGCCGAACGGGGGCACGGGCGGATGGGAGGATGGGGCAGCGGATGCCTGCATGGAAAGCTCCTTGTCGATGGATGGATGGATGGATGCACGGGTGAATGGATGGGCGACCCAAGGGGCAGGACCGCGCCAGGACCGGCCGCCGCGGCTCAGTGGCCCTCGGCCACCGGACGCCCCCCGCGGACGGCAGCCCCGCCGCGGGCATCGAGCACGCCGCTTGCGTGGGTGAGCGCCAGCGCGCCCAGCACCACCACCGCGCCGATCCACGGGGTGTGCATCAGGCCCAGGTGGCTCACGATCAGCCCCCCGGCCCAGGCGGCGCCCGCGATGCCGAGGTTGAACGCGGCGATGTTCAGGCCCGAGGCCACGTCCACGGCCTGCGGCGCGACGCGCTCGGCCTGGCGCACCACGTACAGCTGCAGGCCCGGCACGTTGCCGAAGGCCACGGCGCCCCAGAGCAGCACCGTGCCCACGGCCAGCCAGGGGTGCGGCGCGGTGAACTGCAGGAGCAGCAGCACGGCGGCCAGCAGCGCGAAGAGGATGCGCAGTGCGGCGATCGGCCCCAGGCGGTCGGCGAGCCGGCCGCCCCAGAGGTTCCCCGCGGCCACCGAGACACCGTACACCAGCATCACCCAGCCCACCGCGCCTTCGCTGAAACCCGACACGCCGGTGAGGATGGGCGCCAGGAAGGTGAACGGGATGAAGGTGCCGCCGTAGCCGATGGCCGTCTTGGCATAGACCAGCAGCAGCCGTGGCTCGGCCAGCACGCGGGCCTGCTGCAGGAACGATGCCGGCGGCACGTGCGCGATGCGCCGCGGCACGAACAGCGCGCTGCCCGCGAAGGCCAGCATGCCCAGCCCCGCCACGGCGAGGAAGGTCTCGCGCCAGCCGAAGTGCTGGCCGATGAAGGTGCCCAGCGGCACGCCGGTGACCAGCGCCACCGTGAGCCCCGAGAACAGCGTGGCGATCGCGCTGGCGGCCTTCTCGCGCGGCACCAGGCCGGTGGCGATGGTCGAGCCGATCGAGAAGAACACGCCGTGCGCGAGGCCGGTGAGCACGCGCGCGGCCACCAGCGTGCCGTAGCCCGGCGCCTGCCAGGCCAGCAGGTTGCCGGCGGTGAACAGCGCCATGAGCGCCAGCAGCAGCGCCTTGCGCGGCAGCCGGCCGGTGAGCGCGGTGAGCACCGGCGCGCCGACGGCCACGCCGAGCGCGTACAGGCTGACGAGCAGGCCGGCCGAGGGCAGGCCGATGCCTAGGTCCGCCGCCACGGTGGGCAGCAGGCCGACGATGACGAATTCCGTCGTGCCGATGGCGAACGCGCCGAGCGTCAGCGCGAACAGGGCGATGGGCATGGGAAACACTCCTTGCAATCACAGATCGATGGCGGGAGTGTGGGCGTTTCACCTTTGCGGAAAAAGCCCGTGATCGGCAGAATATATTTGCTTCTGGATCAACAATCGCCGCGGCGCTCACGCCCCATGAAAACCACCCTGGAAGAACTGCAGGCCTTCACGGCCGTGGTCGATGCAGGCTCCGTCACCGCCGCCGCCGCACAGCTGGAGCAGACGGCATCGGGCATCAGCCGGGCCCTGGCGCGGCTGGAGAAGAAGCTCGACATCACGCTGCTGCGCCGCACCACGCGCCGCATCGAACTCACGGAAGAGGGCCAGGCCTTCCTCACGCGCACCCGCGCCATCCTGGCGGCGCTCGACGAAGCGGAAGAGCACATGGCCGCGCGCAGGGGTCAGCCCGCGGGGCGCCTGCGCGTGAACGCGGCCACGCCCTTCATGCTGCACGTGGTGGCGCCGCTGGTGCCGGCGTTCCGCTGCGCCCATCCGCAGATCGCGCTGGAGCTGGACACCGACGAGCGCAACATCGATCTGCTGGAGCGGCGCACGGACGTCGCGATCCGCATCGGCGCGCTGCGCGACTCCACGCTGCACGCGCGCCCGCTGGGCTCCAGCCGCCTGCGGGTGCTGGCGAGCCCCGCCTACCTGGCCGCGCACGGCCGGCCGAAGTCGGTCGCGGCGCTGGCGCAGCACACGCTGCTGGGCTTCACCCAGCCCGACGCGCTCAATCTCTGGCCCCTGCGCGGCCCGCACGGCGACGCCTGGGCCGTCACGCCCGACGTCGCGGCATCGAGCGGCGAGACGCTGCGCCAGCTCGCGCTGCAGGGCGCGGGCATCGCCTGCCTGGCGGATTTCATGACGACGCAGGACCGCGACCGCGGCGACCTGGTGCAGGTGCTGGCGCGGCACACGGCCGACGTGCGGCAGCCCGTCAGCGCGGTGTACTACCGCAACACGCAGCTGGCCGCACGCATCGCCTGCTTCCTGGACTTCCTGGCCGGACACCTGGACACCGCGCCGCGCTGACGGTGCGCCGCTCCGGGGCGCGCATCGGAGCGGAGCGCAGGCTCCCCGCCCGGGCGATCATCCCGCCAGATACCGCCAGATCAGCGCCGCGCCCGAGCACAGCACGATGGCGCTCACGATGCGCAGGAACTGCGCGCGCGGCAGTGCCAACGTGGCGCGGCGGCCGATGGCGGTGCCCAGCAGCATGGCGGGCGCCAGCAGCACCGCCAGCACGAGGATCGTGCGGTCCGCATAGACGCCCGCGAGCAGGAACAGCACGGCGCGCGTGAGGGTCGACAACCCGATGAGCGTGGACTGGGTCACGCGGAAGCGCGCGGGCTCCGCGATGCGGCCACCGAGGTAGATCGCGTAGAGGAAGCCGCCGCTGCCGAACAGGGCCGAGAACACGCCGCCCACGAGCCCGAACGGCCAGGCCGCGCCGGGGCCGAACGCCGTGCCGGATTTGAATCCGCTCAGCGTGTAGAGCGCATAGGCCACCGCGAAGATGCCCAGCGCGAGCAGCAGCGCGTCCGGCCGGCCGAGCAGCAGCAGCGCCGCCCCGCCCAGGCTGCCGAGCGCCATCGCCGGCACGATCCGGCGCAGCTCGGCGGCGTCGGCGGCCCGGCCGTCGCGCGCCACGTTCACGCCCGCGGCGGCGAAATCCAGCAGCGCCAGCAGCGGCACGATGGTGGCGACGGGCACGCACTGCGCCAGCACCGGCCCGGCCACCAGCGCGGTGCCGAAGCCGGCGATGCCGAAGATGACGTAGGCCGCGGCCACCCCCAGGCACACGATGAGCAGGGACAGCGGCGGAAGCGGCAGCGAGAAAGGCAGGAAGGAGGAATCCACGGTGCGAGACAGGACGGCAGGGAAGAAGCCACCCAATCTACCGGTCCGCTCCGCGGCGCGCCAATACGGAATGCGGCGCCGACTTATCTCGAAATCAGCTGGCAGGCCCGGCAGCGTCCGCGCCCGCAGTGCCGGCCCACGGAGCGGTGCGGAGCCGCTCGGCGAAGCGCGCCGCCACGGCCGGTGCGTCATCGCGCCAGAGCGCCATCACGCTGCTCGTGCAGCCGGGCCCCTCCAGCACGACCGTGCGCACGCCCGGTGGCGCGAGCTGCCCCATCGATGCGGGCACGACGGCGATGCCGAAGCCGGCCTGCACGAGCGCCAGCTGCGCCCATTTGCGTGAACGCACCGCGGCCGCGCGCGGCTGGAAGCCGTGGTCCCGGCACAGCTCCGCGACCCGGTGGCTGAGGCCGCCGCGCTCCAGATGCGGTGTGGCCACGAAGCATTCGCCGCGCAGCTGCGCGAAGCCGATGGCCGCGCGCTGGGCCAGCGCATGCCCCTCGGGCACCGCGGCGACCAGCGGCTCGTCGTAGAGCGCCAGGTACTGCACGCCGGCATGGCGCCGCAGGATCGGCGCACGCGCCAGCCCCACGTCGGCGCGCCCTTCCTGGATGTCGAGCGGCTGGTGTTCGGAGGAGGCCTGCGAGACCTCCACGGAGACCCCTGGGCAGTCCTGCGCGTGCGCGCGCAGCACGGCCAGCAGCGGCGGCGCGAGCGGCACCGAGCTGGAGTGCAGGAGCCGCAGCGTGCCTTCGGTGCCGTGCTGTGCATGGGCGACGCGTGCCGCGGCGGCTTCGAGCGCGGACAGGATCGCCCGGGCATCGCCGTAGAGCGACCGGCCGGCCGCCGTCATCTCGAGGTGGCGCGTGCCGCGCTCGAGCAGCCGGGCCGCGAGCGCATCCTCCATCTCCCGCACCTGACGGCTCAGGGCCGACTGGGCGATGAAGAGCCGCTCCGCCGCGAGGCTGAAGCTGCCGGCATCCACGATCTCGACGAAGTAGCGCAATTGCCGGTGGGTGAGCATGGGGGCATTCTTGCACCCGGCGCGGGCGCAGGCTTAGACTGGCCTCCATGTTCCTGGACTACAACCCCGACGATCTGGACGTGAAGATTTCGGAACTGCTGGTGGCCACCAGCGATTCCGCCGATCCCGCCCTGCCCTCGGCCGTGCCCGCGGTGCTGCGGCTGCTGCGCACGCGGCTGGGAATGGACGTGGCCTTCGTGTCGCAGATCGCGGACGGCCGCCGCACCATCCAGGCGGTCGACAGCGCTCCGGGCTTCTCGCCCCTGCCGGCGGGCACGTCCGATCCGGTCGAGGAAACCTGGTGCCACCACGTCATCGAAGGCCGGCTGCCGGAGCGCGTGGAGAACGCGGCGCCCTACGTGAAGTCGGGGCAGGCGCCCGACCCGGGCCATCCGCTGGGGACGATCCTGAGCACGCCGGTGCGCCTGCCCGGGAGCCAGATCTACGGCACGCTGTGCTGCTTCAGCCGAAGCATCCGCGCGGAAGCGGACATCGGCCGGCTGCGGTATTCGGCGGACCTGCTGGCGTCCCGGCTGCCCGCTGCCTCCTGAGCGCCCGGCGATCGGTCAGTGCCCGGCGGCCTGCATGCCCGCACGCGGCGCACTGCCGGCGGAGAGGAACACGCCCTGCATGAAGGCGCCCAGCACCGTATCGGACGGCAGGGCCTCGTCCAGCAGGCCCCATGCGCGGCGCAACTGCACGTCCAGGAGCCGGCGCGTGGCGGAGGGGCCGACCAGCGACACCAGCGTCGATTTGCCTGCGTCCTGGTGGCAGTCCTTGCCGATCACGGCCGGATCCAGCTCGCCGTCGGCGAGGTCGTCGGCCAGCTGGAACGCCTGGCCGAGCGCATCGGCCGCATCGCGCAGCAGTTCGCGCGTGCGCCGGGGCGATCCCGCGGCCAGCGCCGCCAGCTCGAACGCCGCCGTGAAGAGCGCGCCGGTCTTCTGCTGGTTCGTGTGGGCGGCATGGCCCGCCGTGCGCTGGGGACCGGCCTCGTGCAGGTCTCGGTACTGCCCGGCCACCAGGCCATCGGTGCCGACGGCGTCCGACAGCACGGCGACCATCTCGGTGCGCACGCGCGGCGGCAGGCCGGTGGCCTTCGCGGCGGTGCGCCAGGCGCAGGCGAGCAGCGCGACGGCCGCCAGCATCGCGACGTCTTCGCCATAGGCGACGTGCACCGTGGGTTGGTTGCGGCGCAGCTGCGCGTCGTCCATGCAGGGCAGGTCGTCGAGGAACAGCGACGCGGCATGCACCATCTCCAGCGCGCAGGCCACGTCCAGCAGATCGCGCGGGTCCGCGCCGAGCCCGCGCGCCGCGAGCAGCACCAGCATCGGCCGCACGCGCTTGCCCGGGGCCAGCACGCCGTAGCGCATCGCCGCGGCCACGCCGCCCCGCTCACCGCGGGCGTCCGGCAGCAACTCCCCGAGGCGCGCATCCACTGCCGAGCGGAATTCGCGGATCAGGGACTCCGGCGTGCTGGCGCGCGGCGCGGCAGTGGCCGGCGACGCGGTCGTGGCGGGCAGGGGAACGAGCATGGATGGATCGGGAAATAAAAAGCGTGGGGGGGCCGTAACGGCCGCGATGGCACACCTTAGTCATAAAGCGCGGCCGCATGCGCGCGTGCGGCCAACTCGCGCCCATGTCCTACAGCCCTGCCCCCGCACAATCGACGGCGCGCGCCTTCTTGCGGAAGCAGCGCGGCATGCCCATGCACTTCGCCTTCATCGCTCCCCCCTTCACCAGCCATGTGCGCGCTCTGGAAGCGCTGGGCGCGGTGCTGCTCGACCGTGGACACCGCGTGTCCTGGATCGACCGGGCCGACACGGCGCGGCAGTTGCGCGATCCACGCATCGATTTCCACGCCGTCGGCGCGTCCACCCATCCGCCGGGCAGCGTCGAGGCCGTGGTCGCGCGGGCCGCGAACCCGGGCGGCCCGCTGGGCCTGCGGCGCGTGATCGGCGACGTCGCGGCAGCCACCGACATGCTGTGTGCGGAGGCTCCGGCAGTGCTCGCGCGCATCGGCGCCGATGCCATCGTGGCCGACCAGATGGAGGCCGCCGGCGGCCTGCTCGCCGATGGGCTGGGCCTGCCGTTCGTCTCGGTGGCCTGCGCGCTGCCCGTCAACCGCGATCCGCGCATTCCGCTGCCGGTGATGCCCTGGGGCTATGCGGCCGACGCGCGCGGCGAGCGCCTGAACGAAGGCAGCAGCCGCGTGTACGACTGGCTGATGGAGCCGCACAACGCGGTGGTCCGGCGGCATGCGGCGCACTGGGGACTGCGGGGCCGCCGCACGCTGGCCGACTGCCTCTCGCCGCTGGCCCAGCTGAGCCAGACCACGGCGGGCTTCGATTTCCCGCGCTCCGCGCCGGAACCGCATTTCCACCACGTTGGGCCGCTGCGCGGCGCGCGCACCGAAGAGCCCACGCTCGATCTGCCGCTGGACGCCGCGCGCCCGTTCGTGTTCGCCTCGCTCGGCACGCTGCAGGGCGGCCGGTTCGCGCTCTTCCAGCGCATCGCGCGCGCCTGCCGCGCCGAGGGCGTGCAGCTGCTGATCGCCCACTGCGACCGGCTCGATGACGCCCAGGCGGAGGCGCTGCTGCGCTGCGGCGCCACGGCGGTGACCGGCTTCGCGCCGCAGCGCGCGGCGCTGGAGCGGGCCGATGCCGTGGTCACCCATGCGGGCCTGAACACCGCGCTCGACGCGCTGGAGGCCGGCACGCCGCAACTGGCGCTGCCGATCGCGTTCGACCAGCCGGGCGTGGCCGCCCGCATCGTGCACGCCGGCACCGGCGTGAAGCTGCTGCCGCCGCTCGCCACGGTGGCGGCGCTGCGGCGCGCGCTGCGGCGGCTGCTGGACGCACCGGAATTCGCGCGGCGCAGCCGGGCGCTCGGCCAGGAGATCGCCGCCGCCGGCGGGGCAGAGCGCGCGGCGGACCTCGCGGAAGCCGCGCTGCATGCGCGCCCTGCCATGCAGGTGCCGCCCGTACACCACGCAGTGGGGTGACCGGCATGCCGCCCAGCCCCGCTCCGGACGCCGATCTGCTTCTCGTGGGCGGCGGCCTGGCGAACGGCCTGCTGGCCTGGCGGCTGCGCCGCGCCCACCCGGCGCTGCGTGTGCTGGTGCTGGAATCCGGCGCCACGCTGGGCGGCAACCACACCTGGTGCTTCCACGCCTCCGACCTGACCGCACCGCAGCAGCACTGGCTGCAGCCCTTCGTCGCGCACCACTGGCCGGCGCACGAAGTGCGCTTTCCCGGCTACCGGCGGCGCCTGGACGGCGACTACGGCTGCGTCACCTCCGCGCGCTTCGACACCGTGCTGCGCGGCGCGCTCGGCGCATCGGCGCGCACGGGCTGCGCCGTGGCCTCGGTCGGGGCGGACCATGCCGTGCTCGCGGACGGCAGCGTGCTGCGCGCGCGGGCCGTGATCGACGCGCGCGGCGTGCCGCCGGCCGGGCATCTCGCGCTGCGCTTCCAGAAATTCCTGGGGCAGGAGCTGCGGCTGGCCGCGCCCCACGGCCTGACGGCGCCGGTCCTGATGGATGCCACCGTGGACCAGGTGGACGGCTACCGGTTCGTGTACCTGCTGCCGTTCTCGCACGACACGGTGCTGGTCGAAGACACCGTCTACGCCGATGGCGCAACCCTGCCGCGGGACCTGCTGCGCAGCCACATCGCCGACTATGCGCGCGCCCGCGGGTGGACGGTGCGGGAGGTGCTGCGCGAGGAAGAAGGCGTGCTGCCGATCGCGCTCGCCGGCGACGCGGGCGCGCTCTGGGCTGCGGCCGGCGGCGTGCCGCGCGCCGGGCTGGCGGCGGCGCTGTTCCACCCGACCACCGGTTACTCGCTGCCGGAAGCCGTGCGGCTCGCGGACCACCTCGCGGCCCAGCCGCTCGCCACCTTCCACGATCCGGCGCGGCTGTTCGGCGCCGTGCGGGCCCATGCGCTGCGCCACTGGCGCGCGAACGGCTTTTTCCGGATGCTCAACCGCATGCTGTTCCTGGCCGCGGAGCCCGCGCAGCGGCGCGTGGTGATGGAGCGGTTCTACCGCCTGCCCGCGCCGCTCGTCGCACGCTTCTACGCCGGCCGGCTGCGCGCGGCCGACAAGCTCCGCATCGTGACCGGCCGCCCGCCGGTGCCCGTCCGGTCCGCGCTGCGGGCCGTGCTGCTTCCCGTCCCTGCCGCCGGCGGGCCCCCTCCACCCTCGCACGCCGCCGACCTGCCATGAACCCAGCCCCGCACCTCCCGCCCTCCTCGGCATCCTCCCCGCACTCCACGGCCGCGGTGATCGGCTCCGGCTTCGGCGGGCTCGCGCTCGCGATGCGCCTGCAGGCCGCGGGCGTGCAGACCACGGTGTTCGAATCGCGCGACAAGCCCGGCGGCCGGGCCTACGTCTACCACGACCAGGGCTTCACCTTCGATGCGGGCCCCACCGTCATCACCGACCCGTCGGCGCTCGAAGAGCTGTTCGCGCTCTCCGGCCGGCGCCTGTCCGACTACGTGGAGCTGCTGCCGGTGGAACCGTTCTACCGGCTGTGCTGGGAAGACGGCTCCACCCTCGACTACGCCAACGACCAGGAAGCGCTCGACGCCCAGCTGCGCGCACTCTCTCCGGCCGACGTGGCGGGCTACCAGCGCTTCCTCGCCTATTCGCGCGCGGTGTTCGAAGAGGGCTACCGCAAGCTCGGCACCGTGCCCTTCCTGCAGTTCCGCAACATGGTGGCTGCGGGCCCCGCGCTGGTGCAGTTGCAGGCTTGGCGCAGCGTGTATGCCAAGGTCGCCTCGTTCATCAAGAACGAGAAACTGCGCCAGGCCTTCTCCTTCCATTCCCTGCTGGTGGGCGGCAACCCGTTCGAGACCAGTTCCATCTATGCGCTGATCCATGCGCTGGAACGCGAATGGGGCGTGTGGTTCCCGCGCGGGGGCACGGGCGCGCTGGTGCAGGGCATGGTGCGCTGCTTCGAGGACATGGGCGGCACCCTGCGGCTCTCGACGCCGGTGGAGCGCATCGAGGTGGAGGGCGGGCGCGCGGCGGCCGTGGTGGCCGGCGGCGTGCGGCATGCGGTGGACCAGGTCGCCTCCAACGCCGACGTGGTGCACACCTACGAGCAGTTGCTGGGACACACCCCGCGCGGCGCGGCGGAAGCACGGCGGCTGCGGCGCAAGCGGTTCAGCATGTCGCTCTTCGTGGTGCACTTCGGGCTCTCGAAGCCGCAGCCGCAGCTGCGCCACCACACCGTGTGCTTCGGTGCGCGCTACCGCGAACTGATCCACGACATCTTCCACGGCAGCACGATCCCGGATGATTTCTCGCTCTACCTGCACACGCCCTGCGCCACCGATCCCTCGCTCGCGCCGCCCGGCTGCTCCAGCCACTACGTGCTGGCCCCCGTGCCCCACCTCGGCAATGCGCCGGTGGACTGGTCGGTGGAAGGTCCGCGCCTGCGCGAGCGCATCTTCGACTACCTGGAACAGCACTACATTCCGGGCCTGCGCGACAGCCTGGTGACGAGCCGCATCTTCACGCCCGAGGATTTCCGCGGCGAGCTGAACGCGCACCTCGGTTCGGCGTTCTCGCTCGAACCCGTGCTGACGCAGAGCGCCTGGTTCCGCACCCACAACCGCGATGCCGCCATACCCAACCTCTACGTGGTGGGCGCGGGCACGCACCCCGGCGCGGGCGTGCCGGGCGTGGTCGGCTCCGCCAAGGCGACCGCGGGCCTGATGCTGGAGGAATTCGCATGACGGCCGGCCCGCTGGTGCACGACCGCCGCGTGGTGGACCACGGCGCCGCGGCGATCCGCAACGGCTCGCAGAGCTTCGCGGCGGCCGTGCGGCTGTTCTCGCCCGAGGTGCGCGACAGTGCCGTCATGCTCTATGCCTGGTGCCGCCACTGCGACGACGTGGTGGACGGCCAGACGCTCGGCCACGGCCAGCGCGGCGGGCAGCGGGCGGACGGCGCCGTGCGGCTCGCGGGCCTGCGGCAGTCGACCCGCCTCGCCTGCGACGGCCGGCCGCCGGGCGATCCGGTGTTCATGGGCCTGGCCGAAGTGGTGCGCCGCCACCGGCTCGCGCCGCGCCACCTGGAGGCGCACCTCGACGGCTTCGCGATGGACGTGGCCGGGCACCGCTACGCCACCTTCGACGACACGCTCGCCTACTGCTGGCGCGTGGCGGGCGTGGTCGGCGTGATGATGTCGCAGGTGATGGGCCGCAGCGACGCCGCCACGCTGGACCGGGCCTGCGACCTGGGCATGGCCTTCCAGCTCACCAACATCGCGCGCGACATCGTCGAGGATGCCGCGATCGGCCGCGTCTACCTGCCCGCCGACTGGCTGGCCGCCGAGGGCATTCCGCCCGGCGCATCGCTGGACGACCCGCGGCACCGCGCAGCGCTCGCGCGCATCGCCGACCGGCTGGTGCAGGCGGCCGAGCCCTACTACGACTCCGCGCTGGACGGCCTGCCCGCGCTGCCGCTGCGCTCGGCCTGGTCGATCGCCACGGCCCGCAGCGTCTACCGGTCCATCGGCCGCAAGGTGCGCTCCCGCGGGCCGTCGGCCTGGGACACCCGTGCGCGCACCAACGGCGCCGAGAAGGCCTGGTGGGTGGCCGCGGCCGCGGCGCAGGCCGTGGCCTCGCGCATGCGCCGCGCCACGGGGCGCGATGCGCAGCTCTTCAGCCGGCCCGCCTGAAGCGGCCCGCGCGGCCGGGCGCCGCAGGGGCGCTCAGGGCCGGCGCGCCTGCTGCCGCCGGGCCTGCACCCGAGCCTGCGCGGCCTGCAATTGCTGCTTCAGGCGATCGGGCGCAGGCGCCCACAGAAAGCCGAACGACACGCAGCCCTCGCGCCCGTGCACCGCATGGTGCAGCCGGTGCGCCTGGTAGAGCCGCTTGAGGTAGCCGCTGCGGGGCACCCAGCGCCACGGCCAGCGCTGGTGCACCAGCCCGTCGTGCACGAAGAAATACAGCGCGCCGTAGAGCGTCATGCCCGCGCCGATCCACTGCAGCGGCCAGTGTCCGGACGTGCCCAGCGCGATCAGCACGATGGCCACGCCCGCGAACACCACGGCGTACAGGTCGTTCTTCTCGAACAGGCCGTGGCGGGGCTCGTGGTGCGAGCGGTGCCAGCCCCAGCCCCAGCCGTGCATCACCCAGCGGTGCGCCGCCCAGGCGAACACCTCCATGCCCGCGACGGTGGCCAGGACGATGCCTGCGGCAGACAGGGCGGCGTTCATGGCGTGCTGCGGCTGCGCGCGAGGCTCCGCTCGGAGGAAAGGAAGGAAACGGGGTGCATCCAGGGCATGCTATCGGAAAGTCCGCGCGACGCGGCCAGGAACGGGGTCACGGGCCGCTCAGGTCGCGGGGCCGAAGCCGAACAGCGTGCGCTTTTTCGGCGCGGTGCTTCCGTCGTCCTGCCCGTTCTCCGCATTGGCATCTTCATCGTCGTCCACAGCCCTGCGCGGCCCGGTGTCCAGGTCCTCCGCCAGCGCCTGCAGCGCGAGCAGCCCGTCCGCCATCGCCTGCCGGTAGGTGCCGGCCGTGGCCACCGCGCGGTCGAGTTCCACCCAGCGCCCGCGCGCGTCGCGCTCGTTGAGCACCCAGCGAAAGTCGCCTTCGGTGGGCTCTTCCACGTGGAGGGCGATGGGGCGCAGCAGGGTCGGCATCTTGGCAGCATAGGCGATATCGGCCTCAGCCAACGCGGCCGCAGCGTCCGGCGATGCCTACCCCTGCGGCAAGCCGCCGCCTACACGCTCCGCGCACCGCGCTGGCGACACTGAGGCCCATCGGCAATCGGCATCGGAGACCTGCTCATGGCAACTGGAAGTCGCACCCTCTGGAAAGGCGCCATCACCTTCGGACTGGTCCACATCCCCGTCGGGCTGCACACCGCCGCGACCGAGCAGGGCGTGGATTTCGACTGGCTCGACAAGCGGACCATGGACCCGGTGGGCTACAAGCGCATCAACAAGAAGACCGGCAAGGAGATCGACAAGGACAACATCGTCAAGGGCGTGGAATACGAAGACGGCCAGTACGTCGTCATCAGCCCCGACGAGATCGAGGCCGTCTTCCCCAAGACCACGCAGACCATCTCGATCGAGCGCTTCATCGACGCGAACGAGATGCCGTTCATCTTCCTCGAGCGGCCCTACTACGTCGCGCCCGTGAACAAGAGCGACCGGGTCTATGCGCTGCTGCGCGAGACGCTCATCGCCACCGGCAAGATCGGCCTGGCCAAGGTCGTCATCGCCACAAAGCAGCACTTGGCCGCCCTGGTGCCCTCCGGGCCCGCGCTGGTGCTCAACCTGCTGCGCTGGGGCGACGAAGTGAAGACGCTCGACTCGCTCGATCTGCCGCCCGCCGGCAAGAAAAGCCTCAGCGCCGCCGAACTCAAGATGGCCCGGCAGCTCGTCGAGGAGATGTCCGGCCCCTGGGACCCCGCCGACTTCAAGGACGAGTTCCGCATCCAGGTCATGAAGCTCGTCGAGAAAAAGGCGAAGGCCGGCGAAGCCAAGACGGTGTTCGACCCGGAAGAAGAAGCACCGCAGACCGGCGAGGTGATCGACCTGACGGCCCTGCTGCAGCGCAGCCTCAAGGGCGGCGGTGGCGGTGGCGGCAGCAGCAGCAAAGCGAAGGCCCCGGCGCGCAAGGCACCGGCGAAGAAGGCGGCCGGCAAGACGGCCGCGCGCAAGCGGGCACCGGCGAAGGCGGAGAAGGACGACAAGGAGAACGCAAAGGACAAGGAGAGGAAGGCGGCTTGAGCGCCGAGGACCCTGGCCCAGGTGCGCCACCCCGCACGCCGGATGGCCGCTACCTCGTCGTGCGCGGCCGGCTCTGGCGCCTGTCCAACCCGGCGCTCGCGCCCGAAGCGCGCGAGGCACTGGTGGCCGAACTCATGGCGGCGCGGCGCGACGTCGGGGTGCAGGGCCGCGCTGGCAACCCGCAGGCCGTGCGCGAAGCCCGTGCCCGTGTGGACCGTGCCAAGCGGGCGCTGGGGGAACGCGGGCCCGTCTGGTGGAGCGACGGCGCGCCGGATCTGAACCGCAAGCTGGTGAGGAACACGCCGTATGCGGTGTGGTTCGAGGAGCTGACCTCGGCTTGAGGCCAGACGGCCGGCCCTCCGCAACCCTTCTGCTGTTGCCTGCCCGCGAGGCACGCTTACACAGTGCAGCCAGCTATCTCAGGAACCGCGCCTCGATGCCCCGCATGTGCTCGTCGCCCTGCAGCTGGATGATGTCCTTCACGGCCGGCAGCGTCCGGTCGACCTCGCGGATGCCGCCGGCCGCGCGGATCTTCGCGAACACTTCGCGCATGGCGCCCGCCGCCGCGCGGATCGCGTGGTTGCCGTAGATCACGATGCCGACCTTGCCCAGCGCCGCGATGTCCGCTTCGGTCAGCTGGGGGTAGGCCGTGGGCACAAGCACCAGCGGGACCCGCCCCTTCCAGCCATCGATGAACGCCAGGATCTCGTCGGGCGTCTTCTGCTTCGAATGGATCAGGATGGCATCCGCACCCGCGTCCTCGTAGGCCAGACCGCGCGCCCAGGCTTCCTCGTGGCCGAGTCCCGCGATCAGGGCCTCCACGCGCGCGATGACCGTGAAGTCGCGGTCGCGGCGCGCGGCCACCGCCGCGGCGACCTTGCCCTGGAACTCCTCGATCCGCACGAGTTCCTGGCGGCCATCGGCGCGCAGGCTGGTGTCCTTCGGGAAGGTCTTGTCTTCCATGACGATGGCCGAGGCACCGGCCGCTTCGTACTGCGGGACGATGTAGTGCACGTTCACCGCATTGCCGAAGCCGGTATCGATATCGGCGATCAGCGGTATGTCCACGGTGGCGGCGATGGCGCGCATCATCTCCAGGTGCGTGCCCATGGACAGGATGTTGGCGTCGGGCACGGCATAGCTCGCCGAGAGCTCGAAGCCGCTGCCCCAGATGCCGCCGAAGCCGGCTTCCTCGGCGAGCCTGGCCGCCAGGGGGTTGTGTGCCGCCATGGCGGTGAACAGCGTGCCGCTGCCCAGCGCCGCGCGGAGGGTCTGGTTCTTGGTCATGGTGTGCCTTCGGGAGAGGAATTCAACGCAGATCGGCGCATGCGGCAGCCACGCGGCTCAACGCCTCCGCCAGGTCCTCGTCGGACGCCGCATAGGAAAAGCGCAGATGGCCCGGCAGTTCGAACGCGGAGCCGGGCACGATGGCCACGCCCGCTTCGCGCAGCAGGTACATCGCCAGGTCGGCATCGGTCGCGATCAGGTGGCCCGACCGGTCGCGGCGCCCCAGCAGCCCCTGCACGCCGGGAAATGCATAGAACGCGCCGGGCGGCAGTTCGCACGTCACGCCGTCCATGGCGTTGAGCCGGGCCACCACCGCATCGCGGCGGCGCCGGAACGCATCGACGAAGGCCGGCAGGAAGTCCATCGGGCCGTCGAGTGCCGCGACGGACGCCGCCTGGCTGATCGAACTGGTGTGCGAGGTCGACTGGGACTGCACGAGGTTCATCGCCTTGATCAGCTCGAGCGGCCCCGCACCGAAGCCGACGCGCCAGCCCGTCATCGCGTAGGCCTTGGATACGCCGTTGATGGTCAGCGTGCGCGATGCCAGCGCGGGCGTCACGGCAGCGGGTGTGGCGAAGGGCGTGTCGTCGTAGCGGATCTTCTCGTAGATGTCGTCCGCCATCATCCAGACCTGCGGGTGCCTGAGCAGCACCTCGCCGAGCGCCGCGAGCTCTTCGTGCGAGTACACCGCACCGCTGGGGTTGGACGGCGAATTCAGCATCACCCACTTGGTGCGCGGCGTGATCGCGGCATCCAGCTGCTCCGGCGTGATCTTGAAGCCGCTGCGCGCACCGCAACGCACGATGACGGGCTGTCCGCCTGCCAGCAGCACCATTTCCGGATACGACACCCAGGCGGGAGTCGGCACGACGACCTCGTCGCCCGGGTCGAGGGTCGCCTGCAGCGCGTTGTACAGGATCTGCTTGGCGCCGCATCCGACCTGGACCTGCTCGGGCGTGTATTTCAGGCCGTTGTCGCGCTCGAACTTCCGGACCACCGCTTCGCGCAGGGCGAAGGTGCCGGCGACGTCCGTGTAGCGCGACTCGTTGCGGTCGATGGCCTGCTTGGCCGCCTCGCGCACGTGCGCCGGCGTCGGGAAGTCGGGCTCGCCCTGGCTGAGCGCGATGACGCTGCGGCCCTCGCGTCGGAGCTGGTTGGCCAGCCGCGTCATTTCTTTGGTGGCCGAAGGCTTGGCGCCCAGGACGCGCCGGGCGAGGAAAGGGTGTGGTTGGGTATCAGTCATGGGGTTCAATCAAGAGTTCCGACCTTGAGCCGGAAGAGCCAGCGCGCCAGCCCGAGCGGCACGAAGATCGTGAGCAGCAGCACCAGGCTGTAGGCGCAGGCCAGGGCCATGCGCCCGCTGTCGATCTGCTGGAAGATTTCGATGGGCATGGTGTTCATGCCACCGAAATACAGCACCACGGTGGCCGAGAGTTCCGACAGCGTGGTCACCCACATCAGCACGGCCGCGGCGACCACGGACGGGCCGATGACGGGCAGCACCACGCGGAAGAAGCTCTTCAGCGCGCTGACGCCCAGGCTCATGGAGGCCTCCTCGATGGAGTCCTTGAGGTTGTGCAGCGGCCCGACCGCGGCGCGCACGCTGGTGGGCACGCGGCGCAGGAAGTACGCCAGCGCCATGACCACCACCACCAGCGCCGGCAGCAGCGAGAGCGCCACCACGAACAGCACACCGCCGCTGGCCAGCACCGCCGGCACGCCCCGGATGGTGAGCGCAGCGGGCGTGCGGCCGGCCTCCATCTGGAACTGCCGCCGCTCGACGATGAACTTCTGCACCAGCAACAGCCCCGCGCCCAGGCACACCAGCAGCGACGCCATGGTGGTCTGCATCTGGGGATTGCCGCCCATCTCGCTCACGAACTCGTTGTAGGCTTTCACGGCCAGCACCGGCGTGCGTGCGCCCAGGATGGCGGGCACGCCGAAACTGCCGATCACGTGGGTGAAGACGATCAGCGCGCCGGCGAACACCGAGGGCAGCAGCAGCGGCAGCGTCACGCCGCCCAGCACGTGCGGGAGCGGCCGGCCGAGGCTCAGGGCCGCCTCCTCCAGATTGCGGTCCATCGACTTCAAACCCACGAGCACCGCGACGAAGGCGTACACGTAGTTGTTCAGCGTCATCACGAAGACCATGCCCCACCAGGAGTAGAGGGTGGGCAGTTCGATGCCGAGCGGGGCCAGCAGCGCATTGACCAGCCCCTGCTTTCCCAGGATCAGCAGCCAGGCGGCCGCGACCACCACGTCGGGAATGACGAGGGTGATGAGCGGCAGCGCCGTGACAAGGCCCGCCAGCGGGAACCTGCAGCGCGCCACGACCAGCGCGAGGCAGCCCCCTACCAGCATGGAGGTCGCGGTGACCGCGACGCCCAGAATCAGCGTGTTGACGAAGACTTCGCGGTAGGTGCGGTCCGCGAAGAACCGCACGTAGCCGCCCAGGCCCACCCGGCCGTCCGCACCGATGAACGACTTGGCCAGCATGCCGACCAGCGGCCAGCCGAGAAACACCAGCAGCAGGGCGATGGCGCCGATGCCGAGCGCCAGCCACGCGGGATCGCGACGCAGTGTGCCCAGCATCTCAGGCCCCCTGCACGATGTGGGCGTGCTGCGGCACGCGGAGCGCGACCGTCTCGCCGCGCCCTGGTGCGCGTGCCGGCGCCCCGGTGCGCGCGTCCACGCGGATCACGCCGACCGCCGTGGAGACGGCATAGCCCGTGGTGCTGCCGCGGAACTCGACATGCTCCACGACGCCGGACAGCACATCGGGATCCGCTCCCGCGGCGTCGCAGAACGCGACGTCCTCCGGGCGCACCGCCAACTGCGAACCCGGCTTCACGGGTGCGTCGCTGGTGGTGCGCAGGACGGCGCCGCCGCACTGCAGGCGCCGCAGGCCCGCCGCATCGGAGGAGAGTTCGGCGTCGATGGCGATGAGGTTGGCGCCCCCCACGAAGTCGGCGGCGAACGCCGTCGTCGGACGGCCGTAGATATCCTGCGGCGAGCCGATCTGGACGATGCGGCCGCGGTCCATCACGGCGATCTGGTCCGACATCGCCAGCGCCTCCTCCTGGTCGTGGGTCACGAACACGGTGGTGATGCCGGCTTCGCGCTGGAGATCCCGCACCATGCTCCGCAGGCCGACCCGCAGCTTCACGTCCAGGGCGGACAAGGGCTCGTCCAGCAGCAGCAAGCGCGGCCCGATGACCAGGGCCCGTGCCATGGCGACGCGCTGGCGCTGCCCACCGGACAGCGCGGCCGGCGCCCGGTCGGCGAAGTCGGCCAGGCCCACGCGGCGCAGCATCGCCAGGGACCGCTCCTGCGCCTCGGCCTTCGCCACGCCGCGCGCCGTGAGGCCATAGCAGACATTGGCCAGGACGGAGCGGTCCGGAAACAGCGCATAGTCCTGGAACACCATGCCCACGTTGCGCCGGTGCACCGGAACGTGCGTGACGTCTTCGTCGCCGAACCGGATGGTGCCGGCATCGGGGCGGACGAACCCGCCCAGCATGCGCAGCAGGGTGGTCTTGCCGCAGCCGGACGGCCCCAGCAGGGTGAAGAAGGAGCCGCTGGGGATGGTGAGGTCCAGCTGCTCGAACAGCCGCTGGCCGCCATAGCTCTGCGCGATGGCCTGGAACATTACTTTCATGGGCACGCTCTGGAGATCGTGGGGAGCGGCATCAGCGCGCGCTGATGGTCTGCCGCCATTGCGCGATGAAGGCCGCGCGCTCCGCGCCCATCCGGGCGTCGTCCAGCGGAACGATCCGGATGCTGGACAGCGACGGCAGCCCGGACAGCCGGCTGACGTCGATGTCCTCCCGCAGCGGGCGCCGGTAGGCGGACTGGAACACCTTCGTCTGCACGCCCCTGGATGCCAGGAACTCGTAGAGCCGGCGGGCTTCCGCGGGGTTCTTCCCGCCCTTGATCAGGGCCATGCCCTCGGGGGACAGGAAGGTGCCTTCCGCCGGGTAGACGATGCGGATGTCCTTCATGCCGCCGGCGACGTACTCGTAGGCGGCGTATTCCATCGTGACCGCCACCGCGAACTCCCCCTTGGCGACGCCCTCGTAGGCGGCGGAGGTCGTGCCGACGATGACCGCGTTGCGGGCGATGCGGTCCAGCACCTCCTGGCCCAGCAGCGTGCGCAGGCCATAGAGCGCGACGAAGGAGGCACTGCTGCGTTCAGGATCGGGGATGACGATCTTGCCCTTCCACTTCGGTGCGGCGAGGTCTGCCCAGGCCTTCGGAGGCTCCCCCCCGGGCGCCTGGCGCAGATGGGTCATCAGCACCGTCACATGCGTGTTGGTGCCCAGCCAGAGGCCGTCCGGTCCGCGGTACTTCTCCGGCACGGCGCCCGCCTGCGGAGACGCGTAGGGCGCCAGCAGCTCGCGGAATTCGGCGATCGTCGAGAGCCCGCCGCTCCAGAAGATGTCGCCCAGCGGATTGGCCGCTTCCGCCTTGATGCGCTGCATCAGGGCCCCGGTTCCGGCGCGCACGACCGATACCTTGATGTCCGGGTTCTCCTTGGTGAACTGGTCCACCACGCCGTTCACCGTCTCCACGTTGTTGGACGAGTAGAGCACCACCGTCCCGGCCACGGCGGACAGATGCATCGCCGCACCCATGATGAGTACAGCACATAGTTTTGAAGTAATTCCGAGCATGGACCTGCATCCCGATGAAGTACAACGACGGGATTCATTGTTTCCAGTCAAGGTGACGGGATCAATGCACGGTGTGTGACAGTATTCTTGTTCGCTGGACTACTATGATGAAAATCAATACTGACCCGGCCGAAATGCCGCTGAAGGCGCTGCGGGCGTTCGTGGCCGTCGGCCGGCACGGCAAGTTCACGCGGGCGGCCAGCGCCCTCGGCATCACGCAGGGCGCGGTCAGCCGCCACATCGCCGTGCTGGAAGCGTTCGCGGGCACGGCGCTGTTCATCCGCCGGGGCGCCACCATCGAGATGACGCCGGCCGGGCTCCAGCTTTTCGAGGCGGTGAAGGACGCGATGTCCACCATCGAACTAACGATGCAGCTGCTGGCGCAGAAGGGCAAACGGCACGACCGCCTGCGGGTGCGCACGTCCATGCCCAGCTTCGCGATGACGGTGGTGGTGCCGGCTCTCGGCGCCTTCTCGGCGGCGAGCGGGGCCCAGGTCGACCTCATCACGTCCCTGTCGCCCCCCCTGCCCTCCGACGACTTCGACGTACTCGTCACCCGCGACCTGAGCCTGGGCGGGACGGAGTCCTGGGAGCTGGTCCGCGAAGAGCTGGTCTGCGTCGGCTCGCCATCCCAGGTGGCCGCGCACCAGCCGGATGCCATGGCGCACTGGCCCATGGTGGCGTCGAGGTCGCGCCCGGAGCTGCTCGCGTCGTGGGCCCTCGCCGCGAACCTGCCGCCGGACAGCCTGCACGTGGTGGCCACGTACGACCATCTGTTCCTGGCGCTGACCGCCGCCATCGGCGGGTCGGGATTCCTCGTCGTGCCCCGGCTCTTCGTGCTCGACCAGCTCCGCGACGGCACGCTCCAGCTGGCGGACGAACGGGTCGTGAACTCGGGCGCGAGCTACGTCGCGTACCTGAACGAGATGAGTTCGCACACGCAGCTCGCGCAGGACTTCTGCCGGTGGCTGAAGGCGCTGCTGAGGGAGCGGAAGTGAGAACCCGGCGGTTGCCGCACGGCATGGGCTGGAAACGACTATCTTCGCGTTGTTAGACTTTTTCCGCGCACTCCTGCTGTCCCATGCTCCACTACCACACCCTCCCCGTCACCGCCTTCCAGCAGAACTGCTCCCTCGTCTGGTGCGACGCCACGCAAGCGGCCGCCGTGATCGATCCGGGCGGCGACCTCGACCGCGTGCTCGCCGAAGCCGAGCGCCGCGGCCTGCGGCTGGAGCAGATCTGGCTCACGCACGCCCACATCGACCATGCGGGCGGCGCGGGCGAGCTGGCCGAGCGGCTGTCGCTGCCGATCACCGGCCCGCACCCGGGCGACCAGTTCTGGATCGACGGGCTGCCGCAGCAGAGCGCGATGTTCGGCTTTCCGCCCGCGCGGCCGTTCGTGCCCACGCGCTGGCTGCACGACGGCGACACGGTGCAGATCGGCCACGAGACGCTGCAGGTGCGCCACTGCCCGGGCCACACGCCGGGCCACGTGGTGTTCCATGCGCCGCAGATCCAGCGCTGCTTCGTGGGCGACGTGCTGTTCGCCGGCAGCATCGGCCGCACGGACTTCCCGCAGGGCAACCACCAGGACCTGATCGACAGCATCGTGCAGCGGCTGTGGCCCATGGGCGACGAGACGGTGTTCATCCCCGGCCACGGGCCGGAGAGCAGCTTCGGCCGCGAACGCCGCAGCAATCCCTTCGTGGGCGGGACCTGAGCCCCAGGCCCGGGAGGGCCTGCGTCAGCCGCGCCGCGCGGCCTGGTAGAGCCCCTGCACGCGCGGAACGTTCTGCTCCAGCTCGCGGATGCGTTCCGGGCCGCTGGGGTGGGTGGAGAGGAAGGCGAGGCCGCCCTGCCCGCCCGTCGCCTCGCCCATCTTGCGCCAGAGCGTCACGGCGGATTCGGGGTTGTATCCGCCGCGGGCCGCCATCTCCAGCCCGACGAGATCGGCCTCGGTCTCGTCGCTGCGGCTGAACTTGAGCGAGATCAGCTGCGTGCCGAGGTTGGCCGCCGCGTTGCCCAGGTCGCCCAGGCCCAGCAGCTGCGCCCCCAGCGACAGGCCCATGCTCGTGGCCTGCGTCTTAGCGAGACGCGCGCGGGCATGTTCGCGCAGGGCGTGCGCCATCTCGTGGCCCATGACCATGGCGGCCTCGTCGTCGCTGAGCTTGAGCTGGTCGAGGATGCCGGTGTAGAAGGCGATCTTGCCACCCGGCATGCAGAAGGCGTTGATCTGCTTGCTGCCGATCAGGTTCACCTCCCATTGCCACTGCCGCGCGCGGTCGTTCCACTGCGCGGAGTACGGGATCAGGCGCTGGCTGATGCCGCGCAGGCGCACCAGCTGGGGATGCGTGTCGCCCGCGAGCGCGCGCTGGGCCTTGGCCTTGGCGAGCATCTGGTCGTACTGCTGGTCGGCGGCGGCCTCGAGCTGTTCGGCCGGCACGAGGCGCCGCATCTGCGACGCGGAGCCCACGTCGACCTGGGCGAGCGCGGGGGCGGCCACGGCGGCGCCGGCCGCGAGCAGGAAGCCGCGCCGCGCGTTCCACGGGCCCGAGCGCAGGGCCGTGCAGAAGCGGCAGCCGGTGTCCACGTGCGGCAGGGCCGCGGACGCTCCATCGACGGCCGGGGAAGGGGAAGTCGGGTGGTGGTTCGGCATGATGGGGCAGAGTCTAGTGGGGCCGCGCGCAGCACGGCTGTAGGCGGGCTGCGCAAATGCCAGGCCCCACGGCGCCGCGCCAGGGCCATCGCCACGGAGTTGCGGAACGTTTGCACACGGGAAACCGCCCGGGCCCGGTGTTCACGTCCCCTGCGGTCCTGGGGCGGCCCGGGCGGCCCTGGCCGCGCGCATTTCCGCCCAGACCACGATCAGCAGCCCGCCGAGCACGCCCGCCAGCCCCCAGGCCGCCATGGCCGAGGGCGTCTCGCCCACCACGGCCACCGCCAGCGCGAAGGCCGTGACCGGCTCGGCGAGCGCCAGGGTGACGCCCGTGGCGCCGCTGATGTGCCGCAGCGCATGCGTGAACAGCAGGTAGGCCAGCCCCGTGGCCACCAGCCCCAGGTACAGCACCACGCCCCAGGCACGGGCCGACACCGCGAGCGGGCCGGCGAGCGCGAAGGCGGCGGGCAGCGAGAGGAGCGCGGCAGTGCCGAACACCGCCAGGTTGACGGCGCCCGGCGCGGCGCGTGCGGCCAGCTTCTGGTTGAGCAGCGCATAGGCGGCATAGCTCAGGCCCGCGAGCAGACAGAGCGCGATACCGCCGGCCGGCGCCTGCACGCTGGTGCGGCCGTCCAGCGCCATCGCCCCGCCGCCGGCCACGCCCAGCAGCGTGCCCAGCCACCAGACGGGCGCGGGCCAGCGGCGCAGCACCAGCGTCTGCAGCAGGCCGGCCCAGATCGGGCCGCTGCCGATCGCGATGGCCGTGCCCAGCGCGACGCCGCTCGCCTTCACGCCCGCGAAAAAGCTCAGGTTGTAGGCCGCCACGCAGGCCCCGGCAAGCAGCACGCCGCGCCAGGGCAGGGCCGCCAGCCCGCGCGCGCCGCCGTGCCACCACAGCAACCCCGCGAAGAAGGCGCTGGCGATGAGGAGCCGCAAGGCCCCCACCCACACCGGCGCCAGCCCCGAGGGCGCGAGGCTCTGCGCCGTGCCCGTGGTGCCCCAGAGCACCGCGGCCGCGAGCACCATGGCGATGCCCAGCGCCGGGCGCGCGGAAGGTGCGGCCGATGGGGCGGCGCCAGTGCCGGGGGAAGCTGGTGCAGTGGTGGAGTCAGCAGGCACGGCGGATGCCGGGCCGGGCGATGGAGTGGCGGAAGACATGCCCCCGAGCGTGCCATGCGGTGGCGCGGACAAATGTCGCGCAACGCTCGAAGCGCTCAGCCTCGGCGCGGCCCTCCCGAGCCGGCCCGGTCCGATCCCCGGTCGATCCAGTCGATCCAGTCGATCCAGTCGATCCAGTCGATCGTGAATCTTCGGCCCGGGCAGCCTGCGCCTGCAGGTCACTCAACAGCGCGCCGCAGCCCCCGGGCCCCGGTGCCGCGTTCGCGCCGCAGCGCGCTCGCGAGGGCGCTGGCCGTGGCATAGCCGCAGGCCAGCGCCGCGTCCTCCAGCCGCTGCCCGCGTGCGATGCGCCGTTCGGCGGCGTCCAGCCGCAGCCCGCGCAGCCAGGCCTGCGGCGTGGCGCCCGCCAGCTCCAGCCAGCGGGCATGGAAGCGCTGCGGGCTCAGGTGGCACAGGGCCGCCATGCGGGCCGTGGGCCAGGGCTCGTGCAGGGCCGCCTCCACGGCCTGCTGCAGCCGCTCCAGGGGCAGCGCGCGGCGCGCCAGGATGCGGGGCGCCTGTGCCAGCAGGGTCTGCAAGTGCGCGGCCACCTGCACGCCGTGCGCGATGGGGGCGATCCACATGCCGGGCGCTGCCTGCAGCCCGCCGTGGCCGGCGCCGCCGCTGCTGCTGTCGCCCTCGCCGTGCGCCCCGCCCGCGAGCCGCCCCAGTTGGCGGCGGGTTCCGGGCGGAACGGCGAAGCGCCGCAGGCGGTCGGTACCGGGCTGCGGCAGCGCATCGACCACGCAGAACCGCGCCCCCGGCAGCGCCAGATAGCCATGCCGCGCACCGGCCGGGACCACGATGCCGCACGTGGCGTCGACGAATGCCGGCCGGCCGTCCACTTCCAGCTCCATGCGGCCTTCCAGCCCGACGAGCACCTGCGCATGGTCGTGCACGTGGGCGGCATGCTCGCCGCTGTAGCGGCGGATGGTGCAGGAAGGGAAGGCGTCGGTGCCGTGCAGCATGCGCCGCATGGTACGCCCGGCGCGCGGGCCGGCGGGATAATGCCCGCCACGCCGAACGGCCGCCGCCCCGCCCTCCCGCTCCTGGTGCGGGCACGCACCTTCCACCGCCCATGACCTCGACCCCGCCCTCCGGGCCCGCACCGGCCACGCCCCCGCTCCCGACTCCCGCCGCGGCGTCCCCCACCCCGGCATCCGCGCCGCGCCGTTCCTGGCGGGCCGCCTGGCGCGTCTACGGCGAGCCCGCCAGCCTGCGCATGCTGGCGCTGGGTTTCTCGGCCGGACTGCCGCTGCTGCTGGTGCTGGGCACGCTCTCGTTCTGGCTGCGCGAGGCCGGGGTGGACCGCACCACCATCGGCTACCTCAGTTGGGTGGGCCTCGCCTACGCCTTCAAATGGGTCTGGGCGCCGCTGGTGGACCGCATGCCGCTGCCGCTGCTCACGCGCAAGCTGGGCCGGCGCCGCAGCTGGCTGCTGTTCTCGCAGGCGCTGGTGATGGCGGGCCTGGCGGGCATGGCCTTCAACGATCCGCGCGTGGCCCTGGCACCCATGGTGTGGTGCGCGCTGGCGGTGGCCTTCGGCTCGGCCACGCAGGACATCGCACTCGACGCCTTCCGCATCGAATCGGCCGATGCCGACCGGCAGGCCGCGCTCGCCGCCACCTACCAGACGGGCTACCGGCTGGCGATGATCTGGGCGGGCGCCGGCGTGCTGTGGGTGGCCGCGCGCGCCGAGGTGCCCGGCCTCGCGGGCTACCAGCCCGGCGCATGGCGCACTGCCTACCTGGTGATGGCCGCATCCATGCTGGTGGGCGTGCTCACGGTGCTGCTCTCGCGCGAGCCCGCGCCGCGCCCGCTGCCGCCCGCGCGCAACGCGGCCGAGTGGCTGCGCGGCGCGCTGATCGATCCGTTCGCGGACTTCATCGCACGCTACCGCTGGCAGGCGGCGCTGATCCTGGCGCTGATCGCCGTCTACCGCATCAGCGACGTGGTGATGGGCATCATGGCCAATCCGTTCTACGTGGACATGGGCTACACCAAGGACGAGGTGGCCGCCGTCACCAAGGTGTTCGGCGTGTTCATGACGCTGGCCGGCGCCTTCGTGGGCGGCGTGCTGTCGATGCGCGTGGGCGTGATGCGCGTGCTGATGCTCGGCGCCCTGCTGAGCGCGGCGAGCAACCTGCTGTTCGCGTGGCTCGGCCTGCAGGGGCACGACGTGACGCTGCTGGTGCTGGTGGTGTCGGCCGACAACCTGGCCGGCGGCATCGCCTCGGCCGCGTTCATCGCCTACCTCTCGGCGCTCACGAATGTGCAATATTCGGCCACGCAGTACGCGCTGTTCAGCTCCATGATGCTGCTGCTCCCCAAGTGGATCGCGGGGTTCTCGGGGCGGTTCGTGGATGCCTTCGGCTACCCCGAGTTCTTCGCGGCCACCGCGCTGCTGGGGCTGCCCGTGCTGCTGCTGGTGGCGCTGGCCGCGCGCGTGCAGGCCCGCCCGCCGGCGTGAGCCGGCCGCGGCGCTGCCGGCGTTTACCTGAACTTTACGGAGACTTCAACGCCCCGAGATGCGCCGGGGCGAGCATGGGAATCCGCCCCCCGCGGAGAAGACGAAAGACGCCATGAGTACCGCCCAGCTGTTGATGATCGAAGACGACTTCCGCCTCGCGCAGATGGTCATCGAATACCTCGGCCAGTCGGGCCTGGATGTCACCCACATGGCCGACGGCCAGAGCGGCATGGCCCGCCTGCAGGGCGGCGATGCCGGCGCGCTGCCCGACCTGGTGATCCTGGACCTGATGCTGCCCGACATGGACGGGCTCGACGTGTGCCGCCGCATCCGCTCGCTGCCGGGCGCCGCGGCCCAGGTGCCGGTGCTGATGCTGACGGCCAAGGGCGACCCGATGGACCGCATCATCGGGCTGGAGCTGGGCGCCGACGACTACCTGCCCAAACCCTTCGAGCCGCGCGAGCTGCTGGCCCGCATCCGCGCCATCCTGCGCCGCCGCGAGACCGGGCCCGCCGCGCCGTCGCAGGCCATGCGCTTCGGCACGCTGGAGATCGACCGCGACGCGCGCTCCGTCACCGTCGGCGGCCAGCCGGCGGACCTCACCTCCTACCAGTTCGACCTGCTGGTGGCGCTGGCCGAACGCGCGGGCCGGGTGCTCACGCGCGACCAGATCATGGAGGCCGTGCGCGGCCGCGAACTGGAGGCCTTCGACCGCTCGATCGACGTGCACATGGGCCGCATCCGCGCGGCGATCGAATCCGATCCCAAGAACCCGCGCCGCATCCTCACGGTGCGCGGTGTCGGGTACGTGTTCGCAAAACAGCAAGATTGACGGCACGGAAGCCATCCCATGTCCAATCCCTTTTCCCGCCGCCTCTACCTGCGCATCTGGCTCGCCGTGGTCGGCGGGATGGCGGTGCTCACGCTGGCGGTGGGCTGGGCATGGCGCATCGCGGCAGAGCAGAACGCGCTGTCGCAGCCGGCGCCGCCGCCGCGCGAGGTGGTGCTGCTGGACGCATCGGGCCAGACGGTGCTGCGCGGGCTCGCGATCCGCGTGCCGCCCCCCGCGGGCGCGCCGCCGGGCAAGCTGGAGTTCAGCGTGGAAGGCGAAGACGGCCAGATGCCGCACACGCTGCAGTTCTCGCCGCGCATGCATCCGCCGGGTGGCGAGCGCGACCGGCGCGGCGGCCCCGAGGTCGCGTTCTGGACGCGCCCGCCGTTCGGGTTCCTCTGGATGCTGGGCATCGTGGGCATCGCGGTGGCGGTGGGCGTGTTCCCCATCATCCGCCGCCTGCTGCAGCGGCTGGAGACGCTGCAGCGCAGCGTGCAGCGCTTCGGCGAGGGCGATCTCTCGGTGCGCGTTCCCGAACACGGGCAGGACGAAGTGGCGGACCTCGCCCGCCAGTTCAACGCCGCGGCCGCGCGCGTCGAGACGCTGGTCACGTCGCACAAATCGCTGCTCGCCAATGCCTCGCACGAACTGCGCTCGCCGCTCACGCGCATCCGCATGGGGCTGGAACTGATGCAGGGCAGCACGCCGTCGCCGGCCTTCCGCTCCGAGATCCTGCGCAACATCGCCGAGCTGGACCAGCTCGTGGACGAAATCCTCCTTGCCAGCCGCCTCGATGCGCGCGAGGCCGACGTCGGCACCGTGGAATCCGTCGAGCTGCTGGGCCTGGCGGCCGAGGAATGCGCCCGCGTGGATGCCGAACTGGATGCCGGCGCCTGCGCGGACGGGCTCGAAGTGATGGGCGTGGCCAAGCTGCTGCGCCGTGCGCTGCGCAACCTGCTGGAGAACGCCCGCCGCTACAGCCAGGGCGAGATCACCGTGCTGCTGCAGCGCAGCGGCACCTGGGCCGAGGTGCGCGTGTGCGACGTCGGCCCCGGGGTGCCGCCGGCGCAGCGCGAGCGCATCTTCGAGCCCTTCTACCGCCTTCCGGGCGCGAGCGAGCGCGCAGGCGGCGTGGGCCTGGGCCTGGCGCTGGTGCGCTCCATCGCGGAGCGGCACGGCGGCAGCGTGCGCTGCGAAGACCGGCCCGACGGGCGCGGCGGTGCCTGCTTCGTGCTCACCCTGCCGATCGGCCCGGCGGATGCGGGCGCCGGCACGCGCATCGCCACGGCCCCGGCGCCGCTCGGGTTACCGGCGCGGCACTGAACCGGCCCCTTTCCGCGCGAGGCCGCGGCGCCGGGCGGGCTCACGGTGCGGCCTGACCCTCCTCCAGCGGCCAGCGCCATGCCATGGCGGCCAGCAGCACCGCCCCCAGCACCAGCGCCGATGCGGCGGCGCCCAGCCCGAGTGTGAAGCCCCGTGCCTCGCTCGCGCTGTGGTGCAGCATCCAGGCCACGATCGGCGGCCCGGCGATCTGCCCCAGTCCGTAGGCGGCCGTGAGCAGCCCGGCGAAGCTGTCGCTCGCCTGCGGCCAGATGCGCCGCGCCTCCTGCAGCGCGTAGAAGGTGATGGCCGTGAAAGGCAGCCCCAGCAGCAGGCTGCCCAGCGCAAAGCCGGCGGCGCCCGGCCAGGCCAGGCCGAGCCCGATGGCGGCCGCCTGCACGAGGTAGGCGGCGAGCAGCAGCCGGCGCCGGTCCCAGTGCGTGGGCGTGCGCGTGGAAAGCCATGCGCCCAGCGCCACGCCGGCCCCGAAGATCGGCCAGAACAGGTCCACCCAGGCGGAGCCCGGCGGCAGCGCGGCGCGGGCGATCACCGGCAGGAAGGTTGCGGTGACGATGTAGCCCAGGCCGGCAAGCCCATAGGCCGCCGTGAGCAGGCTGCGCGCCAGGACGGCGTCGCGGCGGCCGGCCCGGTCCGATACCGCGCCATGGGCGCCCCCGGCAGCGGCCCCTTGCCGGACCGAGTCGCGGCTTGCAACGGAGGCCTGGTCGGAAGAGCCGCCCTGCCCCGCGTCGGGCGGCACTGCGGCACCTTCTTCCTCCCGCAGGGCCGGCCAGGCCGCCACGCCCAGCAGGGCCGACAGCGCCGCGAAGGCGGCCCACCCGGCGGCGGCGTTCCAGCCGGCCGCCACCATCGCGCTCGCCGAGAGCCCGGTGAGCAGGATGCCCAGACCCGGCCCGCAGAAGATCAGCCCGGCCAGCGCGGCACGGCCCAGCGCCACGAGGCGCGCCATGCACCAGGCCGCCACGTTGAGGAAGACGAAGGCGCTCGCCAGGCCGGCCAGGAAGCGCAACGTGGGCCACGCCCGCGTGGCGGGCAGGGCCATGGCCAGCGTGAGCACCGTGGTGGCCACGAGGCCCCACCGGGCCATCCGCGCCGCGGGCCAGCGGCGCCCCCTGCGGCGGGCCAGCCACGGCAGCGCCATGCAGACCAGCGCGCCCGCCAGGTAGCCCAGGTAGTTGGCCGTGGCGAGCCAGCTGCCGCCCGCCAGCGTGAGCGCGCCACCCTGCAGCATCAGCGGCAGCAGCGGCGTGAACGCGAACCGTCCGATGCCCATCGCGGCGGCCAGCGACGCCATGCCGGCGAGGGCCACGGCCAGGGCCCCGTGGCCGGGGGACGCGGCGCGGGAGGCGGCAAAGCGGTGGGAAGGCAGCGGAGGCGGCGGCGATGTCATCTCATTTTGTGATTTAATTTCCTTTATTCATCTTATATCGAGATTTCAGAGAAAGCCAATGGACCTGACCGCGCTCGACATCTTCCGCACCGTCGCCGAGGAAGGCAGCGTCACGCGGGCCGCGGAACGCCTGGGGCGCGCCCAGTCCAACGTGACCACGCGCGTGCAGCAACTGGAGGAACAGGTGGGCGCCACGCTGTTCTTGCGCGAAGGCCGTCGCATGGCGCTCACCGCGGAGGGCGAGACGCTGCTCGGCTACGCCCGGCGCCTGCTGGCGCTCGCGGACGAGGCGGCCCAGGCGCTGCACCCGGGCCGGCCCGGCGGGCGGCTGCGGCTGGGCGCGATGGAGAGCACCGCCGCGGCCCGCCTGCCCGCCCCCCTGGCAGCGCTGCACGCGCAATGGCCGGAGGTGCACATCGAGCTCAGCACGGGCGCCTCGCGCACGCTCGTGGACCAGGTGCGCACCCATGCGCTCGATGCCGCGCTGGTGGCCTGGCCGCCGCCCGGCCTCGAAGGCGCGGACGCGCTGGAACACGTGCCCGTGGTCACCGAAACCCTGCGGCTCGCCCTGCCCGCGGCGCATCCCGACGTCGGTGCGGACGGGGCGCTGGCCGTCGATCGGCTGGCCGCGTTCGCTCCGGGCTGCACCTACCGGCGCATCGGCGAGGAGCATCTGGCCGGCCGCAGCCCCGACGGATCGCCGCCCCGGGTGCTGGAACTCGCCTCCTACCACGCCATCCTGGCCTGCGTGGCGGCGGGCCGCTGCGCGGCCGTGGTGCCGCAGGCGGTGATCGACCTCATGCGCGATCCGCCGCCCGTGCGGCTGCTGCCGCTGGGCACGTGCGACACGGTGCTCGTGCAGCGGCGCGGCTACCGCTCCGCCGCGCTCGACGCGCTGCGGGATGCGCTGCTCGCAGGCCCGCGCTGAAGCGAAGCCCTTCCATTCCCGCCGATCCATCCACCCCTCCCCTGCTCCGGAATCACCGCACCATGACCGCTTCCGACACGCCCCCTTCCGCTACCCCCACCCGCCTGGCCGAGCGCTGGGGGCTGCGCCTGCCGATCGTCCAGGGCCCCATGACGGGCGCCGACACCCCGGCCCTGGCCGCGGCCGTGTCGCAGGCCGGCGGGCTCGGCACGCTGGGCTGCGGCATGCGCTCGCCCGCCGCGATGGCGGAGGCCGCGGCCGAGGTACGGCGCCGCACCGACCGGCCCTTCGGCATGAACCTGTTCGTGCAGGGCACCCCGGCGCCCGACGATGCCACGGTGCGCGCGGCGATGGACCGGATCGCGCCGCTCTACGCGGAATTCGGCATGGAGCCGAGCGTGCCCGCGCGCTGGTGCGAGGATTTCGAGGCGCAGTTCGAGGCGCTGCTGCAGGCCCGCCCGGCCGTCGCGAGCTTCACCTTCGGCATCCTCACGGCGGCGCAGGTAGAGCGCCTGCACGCGGCGGGCTGCCAGGTCGCCGGCACGGCCACCACGGTGGCCGAGGCCCTCGCCTGGCAGGCCGTCGGTGCCGACGCGGTCTGCGCGAGCGGCCTGGAGGCGGGCGGCCACCGCGGCACCTTCCTCGCGGATTTCGAATCCAGCCAGGTCGGCGCCCTGGCCCTCGTGCCGCAGTGCGTGGACGCGCTGGAGATCCCGGTCTTCGCGGCCGGCGGCATCATGGACGGCCGCGGCATCGCCGCCGCCCTGGCCCTGGGCGCGCAGGCGGTGCAGATGGGCACGGCGTTCATCGTCTGCCCCGAATCGGGCATCGGCCCGGCCTACCGCGCCGCGCTGGCCGCGGCGGGCGACACCGATACGCGCATCACGCGCGTGTTCTCGGGCCGGCCGGCACGCGGGATCGTGAACGCCACGATGGACCGGCTGGCGCCCCACGAGGCCGAAGTGCCCGCCTACCCGGTGCAGAACGCCCTGATGGGGCCGCTGCGCCGCGCGGCGGCCGAGCGGGGCCGGGCCGACGCCATCGCGCTCTGGGCCGGGCAGGGCGTGGCCGCGGCGCGGCCGATGCCGGCCGGCGAACTGGTGGAGCTGCTGGCGCGCGAGTGGCGCGCGGCCACCGGGGCCGGCGCCGCAGCCACGGCCGCTGCGGCGGGCGGCTGAGGGCGGCCGGGCCGCCTCCCGCCGCTCGCTAGCGCGGCGGCAGGTCCTGCGCGCCCGTGAGCAGCTGTCCGGCCACGCTGCCCGGCAGGTACAGCCCCCGCGCCAGGTAGTCGTCCAGCCGCCGGCGGTCGGGTGCGCGCAGCTTGATGAGCGGCGGCAGCGCCCCCGAGGGCAGCGAGAACAGCAGCCGCAGCTTGAGCGGCGTGCGCCGCCAGCGCCCGAGCAGGTGGTAGTAGAAAGGCCCGTCCTCGGCACGCGACAGCGCCAGCCGGTAGCCGCCCCGCGTGCGCAGGATGAACTGCAGCGCGAGGTGCATCGTCAGGTAGTCGGGCGCATCGATGTCCTGCCGCACGTCGTCGTACACGCCGAGCTGCTGCAGATGGGCGATGTATTCCGCTCCCGTGCGATGGATGACCTGCGTGGTGAATTCGTGCTGCAGGTCGGCGATGAAGCGGCTGCCGGGGGGCGCGGCCATGAACCAGTTCTCCACCACCGGGTAGCGGGCATCGCGCGTGTGGCGCTCCAGGTAGTAGCCGACGAAATCGGCTGGCGTGCGCGCCTGCTGCTCCAGCACCCAGTCGAGCGGCGCGGTCAGCAGCGTGCTCGCGTCCATCCAGATGCCGCCGTGCAGGCGCAGCAGCTCCAGCCGGATCCAGTCGGCGCGCTTGGCCGGCGACACGGTGTCGAGCACCGCCGGTATCTCCGGCAGCCAGGTGCGCACGGAGACGTCGTCCAGCACGCGGATCTCGTAGCCGGGGCATTGGCGGTGCCAGTGCGCGAAGCAGTGGCGGATGAGCGGCGGCGGCGCCGTGCCCTTCCAGTAGGCCCACACCACCCGCGGGATGGCCGGAGGCTGGCCGGGCGGAGCAACGTCCCTACCCTCCTGCGCCGCCTTCGGCGGCGCCGCGGGCGCAATCGCGTACAGCGTGAACGCCGGCGGCGGGCAGGCCTCGAGCCGCCGGGGCCACCAGCCGTAGAAGCGCCGCAGGCCGCGCGCGAGCCAGAGTTCGCCGTGCGTCTTGAGCGTGGGGCGGGCGGGAGTCGGTGCGGGAGCGGTCATGGATGGCGGAGCGCATGGGCGCGCAGGAATTTGAGGCGCCGCAGCCACCAGCCGCGTCGCGCGTAGGCGGCGGCCAGGGCGCGGGCGTCCAGCGGGGAAGCGGCGGCGAAGTCCGCGCGGATGCGCGCAGCGGCTTCGTCCAGGGCGGCATCGGGCACCGTGCCGGCGGCGCGCTCCACCACCCGCATGGCTCCCACCAGGTTGCGCGCGCACTGCTGCGCCAGCGCCAGCCGCAGCGCAGAGTCTTGCCCTTCCGTGCGCCCTCGCAGCGCCTGGGCGAGCGGCCGCAGCGCAGCCGACTGGTCCAGCGCCTTGGGCAGCGTCATCGTCGCCAGGATGCTGCCGCCGCGCTGCCGGTAGGCCACCCAGGGCCGGGGCGCATGCCAGTAGCTGCGGGCATGCAGCAGCGCGAGCGGCATGGTGGCCATGTCCTCGAAGTAACGCCCCACGGGAAAGCGCACCTCCGCCGTCCAGAGGGCGCGGCGGGTGATCTTGGACCAGGCATGCAGCTCGCCCGTGGCAAGCAGCCCGGCCAGCAGCTCGGCGCCGCCCGGCCGCAGCGTGGCGTGCGGGCCGGCGAAGGTACGGCGGTGCCCCTCCCCGCGCAGGCGGTGCTTCAGCCGCGGGCGCTCGCGCCAGACGGCGAAATCGCAGAGCACGGCGTCGGGGCCGTGCCGCCGCACGACGTCGCGCAGGCCGGCGATGGCGCCGGGCAGCAGCTTGTCGTCGGAGTCGAGGAACCACAGGTATTCGCCCCGCGCCGCATCGATCATCGTGTTGCGCGCGGCGCTCAGGCCTGCGTTGCGCTCGTGCCGCAGCAGGCGCAGGCGGCCGGGGTGGCGCGCGGCCAGGTCGTCCATCACCGCGGCCGAGCCGTCGGTGGAGCAGTCGTCCAGCAACAGCACCTCGACGCCCTCGCCTGCGCCATCAGCGATCTGCGACAGCACGGACTGCACGCACTCCACCAGATAGTCGCGCACGTTGTAGACGGGCACGAGCACGCTGAGCCACGGTGGCGCGGCGGCCGGGGCCGGCGCGGTCACGGGCGGCCCTCCGCTGCGCCGGCAGCGTTTCCGGATGCGGCCAGCAGCCCCGCCAGCAGCGTCTCGTAGCGCGCCGTCATGGTGGGCAGGCCATAGCGGGCCGCGGCCTCGGCGCGTGCGGCAGCGGCCATGCGCGCGGCGCCGTCCGGGTCGGTCAGCAGCCGCGCCAGCGCATCGGCGAGCGAGGCGGGATCGCCGGGCTCCGCGAGCAGGCCGTTGCGGCCCGGGTCGATCACTTCCTGCACGCCCACCACCCGGCTGCCCACCACCGCGCACCCCGCGGCCATGCCTTCGATGAGCGACAGCGGCATGCCCTCGTAATGCGTGGAGAGCACGCAGATCTGCCGGCCCATCAGCAGGCCCGGCACGTCGGGGCAGTGCCCGAGGAACCGTACCTGGGGCAGCAGCCCCAGTTCCTGCGCCAGCCGCTCGGCCGCGCGCCGCACGCCGTCCTTGCCGCCGCCGGCCAGGTGCACGGGGGGCGTGAGCCCGCGGTCCCGCAGCAGCGCGACGGCGCGCAGCAGCGTGGCATGGTCTTTCTGGCGGGCGAAACGGGCGGCCATCACGATGCCGGGCTCGCGCGCGCCGAAGGGGTGGGCATCGGCCTGCGCGTAGGGCTGCAGCCGGATGCCGTTGGGAATCGCGTGGGTGCGCGGCGCGGGAAAGCCCCGCTCCAGCAGCGCGCTGCGCACGCCTTCGGAGACGCCGACGATGGCCGCGGTGCGCCGCGCCAGCCACCGGGCCTGCGCCAGGCGCCAGGCGGTGTAGCGCTCGCGCGCGTTGTGCTCCACGTGCACCAGCAGCGGCACGCCCGCCAGCAGGCCCGCATAGCGGCCCCAGAGGTGTTCGCTGAAGCCGTGCGCCACCAGGATGTCGGGCCGCCAGCGGCGGCAGAGCGCGGCCAGGTGCCAGACGGTGGCGGCATGCGCCCAGCCGGGCACCACTTCCACGGCGAGCCCCTCGGCCCGCAGCCCGGCCACTCGCTCCGGCGTGGTGGTGCGCGGCTTGGCGCGCAGCGCCAGCAGGGCATCGAAACGGCCGGAGGCGCCGTGCGCGCGCACGAGGTCCACGGCCACCTGCGTGGCCCCGGAGAATCCGCCGGTCACGAAATGCAGCACGCGGGGCCGGGCCCGGCCTGCCGGGCCTGCGGCGGTTGCTGACGGGGTCGCGCTCATACCCGGGCCTGCAGGGTCAGGCGCGCGCGCCGGCAGACTGCGCGGAAAGCGGCGGCTGCACGCCCCGCAGGGCCGCCCAGACGACGATGTTCATGAAGATGTAGAACATGATGCCGCTGTTGTGGGCGAAGAACACCTGCGTGATCCCGAACCCGGCATAGAGCACCGGGATCGCCAGGCCCGAGAGCCGCAGCGCCAGCACCTGTGCCCGCACCGCCTCGGGCGCATCGGCGAGCGCCTGCATGCGGCGCCGGCCCGGCCAGAAGAGCGCCACCGGCACGCCGTAGAAGCACAGCATCAGCAGCACACCGCCGAGACCGGTCTTGACGAAGATGTCGAGCAGCTCGTTGTGCACGTAGATGTATTCCATGATGGAACGCTCGTACTGCCCGGCGGCCACGCGCGCGGCCTTCTCGCGCATGTAGCCGGCCATGCCCCAGCCGGTCAGCGGCCGCTCCATGCCCACCTGCCAGGCGAAACGCCAGTGCTCCAGCCGCTGGCCGACGGAGTTGTCGGCCTCGCCCCGCGTGTCGTACTGCGCCACCTCGTCGTGCATGCGCTCCCAGCGCTCTTCCACCACGTGCCAGTTCATGGCCGTCAGCACGGCCAAAGCGGCCACCAGCACGGCGGCGATCGCGGCGATGCGCCCCGGGTGGACGCGCCGCATCAGCCAGAGGCCGAGCGGCAATGCCAGCAGCAGGGCCAGCCAGCCGCCGCGCGACTGCGACAGCACCGACGCGTTCACGGCGAGCAGCGCGGCCACGGCCGCGCACCAGACGGCCGGGCGCGGCAGATGGCGCCAGAGGGCCGCGAGCTGCAGCGCCAGCATGGCGCCCAGCAGCAGCGCCAGATTGCCCCACTGGATCGCATTCGTGCGGCCGCTCGGGAAGCCGGAGGCCCGCGGAGCGCCCTCGGCATGCACCTGCCACAGGGCCACCAGGCCGGCGCCCAGGCAGCCCGCGAGCAGCCCCCAGAACACGGGCCGCGGCCGCGGCAGCGGCGGCTGCGAGGCGATGAACAGTCCGCAGACGGCGCCCAGCCAGAATTTGACGGGCCGGTCCCACTGGCCCATGCTCTCGCGGGGATCCGACAGCACGCACCACAGCAGGCCCATGGCGAAGGTCACGCCGACGAGCGCCAGCGTGCCGCGGTCGGGCCGCAGGCGCACCCACCGGGGCAGGCAGACCAATGCACCCAGCAACAGCAGCACCGCGCCGTACGAGTAGCCCGAGGGCACCGTCAGTGCCAGCGCGGGCACCAGGAAGGCCGCCAGCGTGGTGAGGCGCTGCGGCCAGGGGGCCGGCCCCAGCGGGGAAGAAAAGGCAGCGAAGGTCATCGGGAAAGCGCGTCGTGTTCCGCGGACATGCGGACAAAGGAGGATTCGGCCGGCTGTGCAGTGCCGGCGGCGGGCGGGATACACGGAGCACGGGACATTTCTTGGAGGCGGGGCGCTGCGGCGGCCGATCGTAACGCAGCGCGCCGGTGCCAGAATGCCGACCGTCGCGCCCCCGCGCAGTCCGTGAGGCCCTTCCTTCCATGACGATCCGCATCTCCGCCCGCGCACTGCGCACGGCCTACCGCCTGCTGACCACCCTCCGCCCGCGGGGCGCCGCACGCTATCCCGGCGAGCCGGCGGCGGCAGTGTTCGAAGGCGGCGGGGAGCCTGGCGCTTCCGGTGCGGCATCCATGACGCCAGCGCTGGCCGCAGCCCCCATTCCGCGCCGCATCTGGACGTACTGGGACACGGAAGCGGCCGACCCGATGGTGGACCAGTGCGTCGCCAACTGGCGCGCCCACTGCCCGGGCTTCGAAGTGCGGGTGATCCACCGGCGCAACCTCGGCGACTTCGTGCTGGCCGGCGACCTGCCCGCCGGTTTCGCGCAGCTGCATCCCACCAAGCAGTCCGACTGGGTGCGCCTCTACCTCGTGCGCCACCACGGCGGCTACTGGCTGGACGCGACCATCCTGCTCACGCGTTCGCCTGCGTGGATGGACGCGTTGCGGCAGGCGCAGGGCACGGAGTTCGCCGGCTTCTACCTGGAGGGCTACACGCACGATGCCCGGTTTCCCGTGGTCGAGAGCTGGGCCTTCGGCGCGCCGGCGCACGCGCCGTTCGTGGTGGCATGGCAGGAGGAATTCCACCGGGCGCTGGTCACAGAGGGCACCGATGCCTACCTGGCGCGGCTGCGCGATCGCGAGGATGCCGGCACGCTGCTGCAGGGCATTCCCGATCCGGCCTATCTGCTCATCCACGTGGCGGCACAGCAGGTGCTGCGGCGCCCCAATGCCTTCCGGCTGGCGCTCTTCAAGGCCGAGGACACGGCGTTCTTCTACCAGAAGGCCCTGGGCTGGAAGTGGTACCTGCTCTACCCGCGCCTGTGCCTGGTGCCGGCCGAGCCCCATCCGGCGCCGCTGGTCAAGCTGCGCGGCGGCGAGCGCCGGCATTTCTCGGCACTGTTCGAGCAGCATGGCGGCCCGGCGCACGGCAGCCTCTGGGAACGGGCCTGCCGCGGCAACGCAGGCCACGCCAGCGTCCAGGAAGGGCCCCGCCGCAGCACGGCCGGGTAGCGCGGCCTGCGTGCGCCGCACCGGCTGGTTCAATGGGCGGCGCGAACGGTCTCGCCCGCCTTCAGGCGGTACACCGTGCCGCAGTACGGGCACTTGGCCTCGCCCGTGTGGGCCACGTCCAGGTACACCTTGGGATGGGTGTTCCAGACCTTCATGTCGGCCTTGGGGCTCGGGCAGAAGACGCCGCCCTGCGGATTCAGGTCCTTGGCGAGCAGTTCGATGGTGGCTTGCGTCATGGTGGGTTTCGCGCTGTGGGGCAGAAGGAAGGAAAGGGAAGAGGAATCAGACCAGCGTGAGCCAGTGGGCGTATTTCGGATTGCGGCCGTTCACGATGTCGAAGAACGCCTGCTGGATCTTCTCGGTCACGGGGCCGCGGCTGCCCGCGCCGATGGCGATGCGGTCGAGTTCGCGGATCGGCGTGACCTCGGCGGCCGTGCCGGTGAAGAACGCCTCGTCGGCGATGTAGACCTCGTCGCGGGTGATGCGCTTTTGCACGAGTTCGATGCCGAGATCCTTGCAGATGTGCAGGATGGTGTTGCGCGTGATGCCATTGAGCGCGCCGGCCGACAGGTCGGGCGTGTACACCACGCCGTTCTTGATCACGAAGACGTTCTCGCCCGCGCCCTCCGACACGAAGCCGGCGGAATCGAGCAGCAGGGCCTCGTCGTAGCCGTCCTCCGTGGCCTCCATGTTGGCCAGGATGGAGTTGGTGTAGTTGCTCACCGCCTTGGCCTGCGTCATCGTGATGTTGACGTGGTGGCGCGTGTAGCTGCTGGTCTTCACGCGGATGCCGCGCTGCATGCCTTCCTCGCCCAGGTAGGCGCCCCAGGCCCAGGCCGCCACCATCAGGTGGATCTGGTTGCCCTTGGGCGACACGCCCAGCTTCTGCGAGCCGATCCAGGTGAGCGGGCGCAGGTAGCAGGAGGCGAGCCGGTTCTCGCGCACCACGGCGCGCTGGGCCTCGTTCACCTCGTCCTGCGTGAAGGGGATCTGCATGCGCAGGATCTTGGCGCTGTTGAAGAGCCGCTCGGTGTGCTCCTGCAGGCGGAAGATCGCCGTGCCCTGCGGCGTCTGGTAGGCCCGCACGCCCTCGAACGCGCCGCAGCCGTAGTGCAGCGTGTGGGTGAGCACGTGGATCTTGGCGTCGCGCCAGTCGACCATCTGGCCGTCCATCCAGATCTTGCCGTCACGGTCGGCCATCGAGGGAACTACGGGGCTCATGGGATTCCTTTTTTTCCGGGGGCTTGTCTGCCGGGATCGTCTCGGCCTGCATCGGGCGGCACGGTCGGTGCGGCCCGCAAAACCGGCGATTTTACGGCGCGGACGGTCCCGCGGCGGGCGGCAGCGCGCCGGAGGCACCGCCGGCCGGGGCATCGGCATCGGAGCCCGCGTCCGCCGCGGGCCGCACCAGCTCCCAGGCGGCGAGCCGGCCGCCGCGGAACTCGCAGGTGACGTGCGACTGCGTGCCGTCCGTCCAGCGGTAGCGTTCGGGCTCCTCGCCCTGGGGCGACAGCAGCTCGCCCAGCGACCGCGTCATCGCCACCACGTGCATCAGGTTCACGCCTTCGCGCAGGCGGGCGTTCAGCATGACGGCACTGCCCACGTAGCCGATGGGCCGGTCGGCCGCCTTGCGCATGATGTTCATGAGCCGCGTGAAATGCAGCAGCGCCCACATGATCAGCCCGCCGCCGACGGCGAAGATGCCCTGCCAGCCGTACGAGCGGTAGGCGGCGATGACGAGCAGGGCGATGAGGACGGGAATGAAGAAGCGGCGCAGCAGGTTCATGCGCCGATTGTCGTCGGCCCGGGCAAGCCCCTCGCTGTGGATGGTGCTTACAGGAGGTGCCGCAACCGCGGCAAGGCATTGCAATGCCTCACGAACCAGCACGGCTCCACCGCTCGGAAGGCCGCGGAGCAGGCCATGCCAGCGGACGCCGTGGAACGGGCTTTGCCCGGCCACTGGCGGCGTCCCCCTTGGGGGGGAAGGCGCCGAAGGCGACTCAGGGGGGGAGAAATTCACCCCATGCCGCGGACGACCTCCATCGCCTCCTCCACCCGCTCCACCGCGTGGATCGTCAGCCCCTCGATGGGCTTCTTGGGCGCATTGGCCTTGGGCACCACGGCCATGGTGAAGCCGAGCTTGGCGGCCTCCTTCAACCGTTCCTGCCCGCGCGGCGCCGGCCGCACCTCCCCCGCCAGCCCGACCTCACCGAAGGCGAGGAAGCCCTTGGGCAGCGGCTTGCCGCGCAGGCTGCTGGTGATGGCCAGCATCACCGCCAGGTCGGCCGCGGGTTCACTGATGCGCACGCCGCCCACGGCGTTGACGAACACGTCCTGGTCCATGCAGGCCACGCCCGCGTGCCGGTGCAGCACGGCCAGCAGCATGGCGAGGCGATCGCGGTCCAGGCCCACCGAGAGGCGGCGCGGGCTGGGGCCGCCCTCGTCCACCAGCGCCTGGATCTCCACCAGCATCGGCCGCGTGCCTTCCAGCGTGACCAGCACGCAGCTGCCGGGCACGGGCTCGCTGTGCTGGCTCAGGAAAATGGCGCTCGGGTTGGTCACGCCCTTCAGGCCCTTCTCGGTCATGGCGAACACGCCGATCTCGTTCACGGCGCCGAAGCGGTTCTTGATGGCGCGCACCAGGCGGAACTGGCTGTGCGTGTCGCCCTCGAAGTACAGCACCGTGTCCACCATGTGCTCCAGCACGCGCGGGCCGGCCAGCGCCCCTTCCTTGGTCACGTGGCCCACGAGGATGATGGACACGCCCGAGGTCTTGGCCGCCCGCGTGAGGTGGGCCGCGCATTCGCGCACCTGGGCCACCGAGCCCGGCGCGCTGGTGAGCTGGTCGGAATACACGGTCTGGATCGAGTCGATCACGGCCACGGCGGGCTGCGTCGCCTCGACGGTGGCGAGGATCTTCTCCAGCTGGATCTCCGCCAGCACGTTCACCTGGCTGTGGTCCAGCCCCAGCCGGCGCGAGCGCAGCGCCACCTGCGCGCCGCTCTCCTCGCCCGTCACGTAGAGCGTGGGCAGGCCCAGGCGCTGCAGCGCGTCCAGCGCCTGCAGCAGCAGCGTGGACTTGCCGATGCCCGGGTCGCCGCCGATCAGCACCACGCCGCCTTCCACGATGCCGCCGCCCAGCACGCGGTCCAGCTCGTCGATGCCGCTGGGCGTGCGCGCCACGTCGGACGCCTCGATGGCGGACAGCGGCGTCACCGCCTGCGCCTGCGCCAGGCCCGCGTAGGCCGGCGCACTCAAGCGGTTCTTGCCCGGCCCGGCCTCGGGCGCCGACTCCACCAGCGTATTCCAGGCGCCGCAGGCGGGGCACTTGCCGAGCCAGCGCGGGCTGGTGCCCCCGCATTCGGTACAGGTGAAAACGGTCTTGTCTTTGGCCATGGAAAGGGGAATCCGGGAGGAGGAAAGCGGGAAGGAGGACGAGGACGGAGCGGACCGCACGGGCTGCGCGCAGGCCAGGCGGGTGCATCGGCGTACCGGCACGCACCCCTGCATCTGGGGGCGGCCCGGCGATTTTCACGCGCGGCCCGGGGACGGCGGGCACCCGCTCGGCCGGCAAACCGTAAGCAAATGCGACGTCAACCCTATCCTACTCGGCGCGGCGCGGCCGCTTCCTAGGATAGGCGTCCCGGTGGCATCGCGCCGCCTTCCCTGAACGCTGAACGGAGAACGAATCCATGACCGAGAACACCGCCTCTTCCGCCTCGCCCTCGCGCACGTCGCGCCGCTGGCTGGTCGCCGCCCCGATCGCGCTCGCTTCGGTGCTGGCCCTGTCCGCCTGCGACCGCAATAAGGAAAGCAACGTGAACAACACCCCGGCCAGCACGCCGGCCCCGACGACCGCGCCGGCACCGATGCCGCCCGCATCCGACACGGGCAGCATGGGCTCCGGTACCACGGGCGGCAGCAGCATGGGCACCGGCACGACCGATAGCGCCACGGGTTCCACCTCCGCCACCACCACGCCGCCGTCCGGCGGTGCCGTGTTCGGCGGCTCGACGGCAGGCGCCATGCCGCCGGCCTCCGCCGCATCGGACGCCGCCAGCGCCGCCCGCTGACGACGGGTGTCTGCGGCGGGCTTCGGCCATCCGCAGCACAATAGCCCTTCCGGCCCCGTGCGCCCTGCGGCCCGCGGGGCCTTCTCACGCCCGGGTGCCGGGTGCGACAACCTGCTGAAGGGGCGAGGACGATGCGGATCGCGATCTATGGGGCCGGCGCCATCGGCGGCTGGCTCGGCATGGCACTGGCACGGGCCGGTGCCCGGGTTTCCTTCGTGGCGCGCGGCGCCACGCTGGATGCGTTGCGCGCTCAGGGCCTGCGCTGCATCCGGCCGGACGGCACGCAGGAACATGCCGCGGTGGCGGCGCACGACGACCCCGCCACGCTCGGCCCGCAGGACGCCGTCGTGCTGGCCGTGAAGGCGCCCGCGCTGCCCGACGTGGCCGCGCGCATCGCTCCGCTGCTGGGCCCCGGCACCACCGTGCTCACGGCCATGAACGGCGTGCCCTGGTGGTTCCTGGAGGGCTGCACCGGCCCGGCGCACGGGCGCGAGCTGGCGGCCGTGGACCCGGGCGGCGTGCTGGCCCGCGCGATTCCCGCGGCGCGCGTGGTCGGCGGCGTGGTCCATGCGAGCTGCTCGGTCGCGGGCCCCGGCATCGTGCGCCAGCATTTCGGCAACCGGCTCATCCTCGGCGAGGCCGGCGGCGGCGCCAGCGCGCGGCTGGACGCACTCTCGGCGCTCATCGGCCAGGGCGGCATCGAGGTGGAGCAGTCGATGCGCATCCAGCAGGACATCTGGTTCAAGCTCTGGGGCAACATGACGATCAACCCCATCAGTGCGCTCACCGGCGCGACGACCGACCGCATCCTGGACGACGACCTCGTGCGCGGCTTCGTTTCCGACGTGATGCGCGAGGCCAAGGCCATCGGCGAACGCCTGGGCCTGCCCATCGACCAGCAGCCCGAGGACCGGCACGCGGTGACGCGCAAGCTCGGCGCCTTCAAGACATCGATGCTGCAGGACGTGGAGGCCGGCAAGCCGCTGGAGATCGATGCCCTCATCGGTGCCGTGCACGAACTCGCGCGCATCACCGGCGTGCCCTCGCCCCATACCGATGCGCTGCTGGGCCTCGTGCGCCTGTTCGCATCCACCCGCCACCTTGACCGCTCCTGAAACGACATGACGCCTGAACTCACCCTCTACTACGCCCCCGGCACCTGCGCGCAGGCCGTGCGCATCGCCCTGCACGAAGCCGGCGCGGAGCACCGCCTGGTGCGCGTGGATTTCTCGGCCGGCGGGCAGCGCAGCCCGGACTACCTCGCGGTCAACCCCAAGGGGCGCGTGCCGGCGCTGGCCACCAAAACCGGCGTGCTGACGGAAACCCCCGCCCTGCTCGCCTACGTCGCGCAGCGGTTCCCGCAGGCACGCCTCGCACCCGAGGACGCCTACGGCTTCGCGCGCATGCAGGAGTTGCACAGCTACCTGGCCTCCACCGTGCACGTCGCCCATGCGCACCGCCCGCGCGCGAGCCGCTGGGCCGACGCGCCCGAGGCCATCGCCGCGATGCAGCGCAAGGTGCCGGAGAACATGGCCGAATGCTTCGAACTGATCGAGCACCACTACCTCGGCGACGGGCCCTGGGCGATGGGTGGCCAGTACACGGTGACCGACGGTTACCTGTTCACCGTGGCCAGCTGGCTGGCGAGCGATGGCGTGGACATCGCTCGCTTCCCGAAGGTGCATGCGCACTCACAGCGCGTGGCGGCACGGCCGGCGGTTCAGCAGGCCATGACGGATTGAGTTGGCCGACTTTAAAAACATTTGCAAACAAAATCGTCGTTGTTGACAGCTTCCCAGGGCGTGAGGCGAAGAATAAGATTTCGGCCGTTCTGACTTAACTCGGCAGCACGCCTGCTGTCCACAATAAGCAATGACACGCCGCGTCACCATCCGGACGCCCCTGGGAGAGCAACTGCATTTCCGGCAGCTGCGGGGCAGCGAGGAGTTGAGCCAGCTTTTCTCCTTCGACATCGACCTGCGCTCGGAGAGCCGGGATATCGATCCCAAGGCACTGCTGGGTAAAACGGCGACGGTGGAGATCGAGACACAGGGCGGCGGCAAGCGCTACCTGGATGGCCTGGTCACGCGCTTCGGCATGCAGGGCCAGGACCACCGGTTCTACTCGTACCACCTGCGCCTGCAGCCCTGGCTCTGGGTCGCCACGCGGCGGCAGGATTTCAAGATATTCCAGTTCAAGACCGTCCCGCAGATCGTGGAAGAGGTTCTGAGCCGCTACGGTTATCCGCTGCAGATGAAGCTCACGCGCAGCTACCGCAGCTGGGATTACTGCGTGCAGTACGGCGAGAGCGATTTCGATTTCGTCTCGCGATTGCTGGAGCACGAAGGCGCGTACTACTACTTCCAGCACGCAAGCGGCCAGCACACCCTGGTAATTGCCGACGACATCGTCGCCTGCCACGATCCCCTGCCGGGTGCCGCCACCATCCCGTTCTACCCACCAGAGAAGTCCGCCACGGCCGACCGCGAGAACATCCACGCGTGGAGCCTGGGCGAAGAGATCAAGCCCGGCCGGTACTACAACGACGACTACGACTTCAAGAAGCCCCGCTCGGATCTCTCCAACATGCGCCAGCAGCCTCCGGGCCATGCGCACGATGCGTACGAGATCTACGAATGGCCGGGCGGCTACGTGCAGCACGGCGATGGCGAGCAATATGCGCGCGTGCGTCTGCAGGAAGGGTTGACGGGCCACAGCACCGTCAAAGGCGAATCCCGCCACAGGAGCCTGGCCCCGGGCTACACGTTCAACCTGGAGAACTACCCGCGCGGCGACCAGAACCGGCAGTACCTCATCACCGGCGTCACCTACCACCTGCACGAGAACCCGGGCAGCTCATCGATCAACAGTGCCAAGCCTGGCGAAGCTCTGCAGCACAACGAAGAAAACGGCTCGTTCCAGAAGTTCAGCCTCACGGCGCAGCCCACCAGCCTGCCGTACACGCCTGCACGCAAGACCCCGAAGCCGCGCACCACTGGCCCCCAGACCGCCGTGGTCGTGGGCCCCGCGGGCGAAGAAATCTGGACCGACGAGTACGGCCGCATCAAGGTGCAGTTCCACTGGGACCGGCTGGGTGCGATGGACGAGCATTCCAGCTGCTGGGTGCGCGTGGCGACGAGCTGGGCCGGCTCGGGCTTCGGCGCGATCTCGATCCCGCGCATTTCCCAAGAGGTCATCGTCGACTTCCTGAACGGCGACCCGGACTACCCGATCGTCACGGGCAGCGTCTACAACGCGGCCAACATGCCCCCCTGGGCCCTGCCGGGCAACGCCACGCAGTCCGGCATCAAGACGCGATCGAGCAAGGGCGGAGCCGCCGGCGACGGCATGAAGAACGGAGGCGGCGACGCCAATGCGATCCGCTTCGAGGACAAGAAGGGCGCGGAGCAGCTGTGGCTGCACGCGCAGAAGGACCAGCTCACCGAAGTCGAGAACGATGAAGAAAAATGGGTAGGTCAGGACCGCCGGAAAACCATCGACCGCGATGAGACGAACGTGATCCATCGCGACCGTACGGAGACCGTTGACCGCGACGAGAAGATCACGGTGCACAACAACCGCACGGAGCGGGTGGACCACGACGAAACCATCAGCATCGGCGACAACCGCCGGGAAGACGTGGGCATCGACGAAACGGTGTCCATCGGCAAGAACCGCACGAAGACCATCGGCCGCAACGAGAAGGACAAGATCGGCAACAACTGGTCGATCAAGGTCGGCAGCTTCAAGACCGAAACCATCGGCCTCGCCTACCTGCAGAACGTGGGCCTGGCGAAGATGGTGAACATCGGCGCGGCCTACAACGTGAACGTGGGCGCGGCGATGGTGGTGAACGTGGGATTGACGCAGAGCACGAACGTGGTGCTGAGTCGCTCCGTCACGGTGGGGCAGAGCCAGACGACGAAGGTGGGAGAGGACTGGAGCCAGACGATCGGCAAGAACATCCGTATCCAGGCCGGCGATTCCATCGAACTGGTGTGTGGTGCCACGGTGCTCAGGATGGAAAAGAGCGGCCAGGTCACGATCAATGGCAAAGAGATCGATGTCGTGGGGACCAAGCACATCGGCCTGGATTCCAAGCGCATCGACTTGAATTGACGTGACGCTATGGCACACCCATCGCACGCCTTGCCCAGCCCCATCGATGCTGCCAGCGTCCCGGAGGTCATCAACCACACGCAGTGGCCGAGCCAGTATTTCCAGCATGTGGATCCGCACGGAGACGTCTTCCACGTCATGGTCAGCCGCACCTCCTATTCCATGCTGGATCTGGAGCCCACCGAAGCAGGAATGGTGCCTCGCCTGCTGTCGGCGCAAGAGCAGCCACCGTTGTGCCAGGCCGACCAGTTCCTGGGCGAGCCCAACGAAACCAGCACCGTGCAGGAGAGCGATTTCGCGCCATACAAGCCGAAGTGCGATGTGCTGCTGGTGAATGCAACGGCACACTCACCCACGGGCCAGCCGATGCAGCGCTGGCCCGTGGGGTTCCGGTTTGGCAGCATCGAAAAGCGTTTTCACGTGACGGGGCCCCGCCGCTACACGCGGTCCATCACCACGCTGGGGACGCTGCAACTGACCGAACCCGAGCCTGCAAAGCACGTTCCATTGCGATATGAGCTGGCGTTCGGCGGGCCGAACCTCATTCGGCAGGAACGATTGCTGCAAGCCTGTGCGGACGGAGAAATCGGCACACTCACCGATCAGCAGCGTGCGCAGGCCCGCAAAGCCCATGGCGATCTGCCGCCATTTTTCTCGGCCAACCCCATCGGATGTGGCCGCATGCCCGATGCCATCCCTGATGCCGAGGCAGCGCTCGCCACGTTCCTGGCGGGTGGCACGGCCCAGGCGGATGGCAACGTCCTGCGCCCCGCACCGCAGATCGAGGCGTTCGAGAAGCCCTACAACGGCCAGAGCGACTATCCCGTGATCGGGGTCGGGCCGATCGGCCGCTGGTGGGCGCCCCGTGTCGCGCTCGCCGGTACGCACGATGACAACTGGAAGAAGACGCAGTGGCCGAAGAGCCCGCGCGACCACGACTACCGGTATTGGAACTGCGCGCCGGACGATCAGCAGATCGACTACCCCCAGGGCGGCGAGGAAGTGGTGCTGGTGCATTTCACATCGGCCTCCCGGCATACGGGCCCCTACCGCTTCCTGCTGCCGCGGCAGGATCTGCAATTGCTGGTGCGCCTGCACGTTGGGGTGCTGATGTTCGCTCCCATGAACATCGACACCGTCATCCTCGACATGGGTACCGGCATCCTCAGCATCGTGCGCCGCGCGGTCGTCAGAGCGAAGACCGATGTGCGGCAACTGGAGCTGGGCACTTGGCCTGCGGGCACCGGTGTACAACTCGATGAGGCCATGCAGCAAGCCGCGCAGGCGCATCGAAAAGCCAAGGGAGCCGGCAGCCATGGCCAATGAAAACATTGTCTCCAAGGACGGACGCTTCCGGGTCGTTTCGCTCGCACCGGACGTGTGCCTGACGCCCAGCAAGAACGGCGTGCCCGTGCCGTACCCCATTACCCACCAATTGGACCAGAGCCAGCATTGCTCCCCCAACGTCTTCCTGCAGGGGAAGCCGGTATACCTGCATAACCAGAGCTACGTGGACAACGTGATGGGAGACGAGCCGGGCCAGGGCAAAGGAGTCATCAGCCAGACCAATGTCTTCATCAGCCATGACATCGACCACAGCAAATCCGTGTATGTCAACGGACGGGCCATCGTGCGCACGGCCGACAAGATGTGGATGAACTGGAAAAGGCCGTAACGTCCCATGGCCTCCAAAAGACCTCGGCCTCCAGAGGCTGAAACGCGCAGTGCGCGCGTCAAGCCCAACGACTACCCCTCGCCAGGACCCATTGGCAACACCACGGGCATCGTGGTGCCCGACACTGCGCCCAACCCTCACGGCAACAGCGCCCCGCCGATCAAGCCCACCGAGCCCGAGAAGAGCTGGTGGAGCCGATGGGGCAGCGACGTGGTGCATACCGGGCTGGACGTCGTCGGGTTGATTCCGGGCGTCGGCGAGATCGCGGACGGCGCCAACGCATTGATCTATCTCGCGGAGGGCGATAAGGTCAATGCTGCCATCAGCGCAGCCGCCATGATCCCGGGCGCTGGCATGGCCGCGACGGGGGCCAAGTACGGCAAAAAAGCCGTGGGAGCCGCAGCCGAGGCAGTAGGGAAGAAGACTGCGCGCGAGGCGGAAGAAGCGTTGGCCAAGCGAGAGGCCAAGGAGGCCGAAGAGGCTGCAGCCAAGAAGGCTGATGGGGATGGCGGCGGAAAGGACAAGGGCAAGCCCAAGAAGCACAAGGATTGCGGGAAGCGATCAACTTATAGCAAAGCGCCGAAAAAACTTGGTGAACTAAATGCTGACCATATTCCCTCAGGCGGCGCTTTAAAAGAAGCAGCAAAGGAGTTTCTAAACAAAAAAGGGATATGGGAAGAACTGACCGAGGCGCAACAGAATTCTGTCCTGAACCGCGTCTATAATAATGCTCCAACAATCACTGTTCCTGAAGATGTACACAAAGAGGGGCGCACTTATGGAAATAAAAACAAGCCTCTAATTAAAGGTGATTCGACGGATCTTAAGGGGGCTTTCAAGAAGGATGCGGAAGCCATCAGAGAAGCCATGAAAGGCAAGGATCATGGGTGTTTAGATGAATATAATAAGTCCGTGGATGAGCTGAAGGATTTTGATTTTGATAAATATGTCCAGGATATGGTCTTAACACATAAAGATGTGAAACCAATGCTCCCTAGCAATTGAGGTGTCAATGAATATACAGAAGCTAATTTCTTTCCTGGGTCACACTTCAAATAGCGATGATCTCATGGATTTCCTGAGTGAGTGTGGAATAAAGCAAGAGCCGAAGGGTGATTCCGTCACGAGGGTGCGCAGTAAAGATAAAAAAATATCTCTAGAATTCGACCTGACCGAAACCTATTTGAAGGAAAATCCAAGGCAGCCGATCGGCGCTGGATGGTTTACCTTTTCGTCCGTTGATATATATCCGGAAGCTGATGTGGTTTTGCCATTTGGTCTTTCCTTCAAATTGCCTAAAACTGAAGTTGATGCATTGCTGGGAAAATCTTTTGACAACGCAGACAAACAAGTTCAGAAGTACTATAAAGAGGGCTATCTGGTCATTGTTTTTTTCAATGAGAAAAAGACCGGCGTGGATATCTTTAGATTCAAAAAACCAAATAAATATAACATCGAAAGCATGAATCTTGGGCGGTGATGGTGGCGCTGGATTTCGGTTTGGGTTATTGTTTGTTGTTAAATTTTTGGTGGTTATTGGTTACGTTGCAGTTGAAATAGGCACAGCTTAGAATTTAATCCGACATGAATCCGCAAGATGTTTTGTCCTTCCTGGGGAAATCTCCAGAAGATAAGGAATTTAACGAATGGCTGGTGAGCCAGCGCATTCATGATCGACCGCATCGCGCAGAGGATGACGAGGATTACGCCAATGATCCGGATGCCGCAGTAAGAAATGCTCGCGACAGTGAAATATATGAGAGTGAGCGACATAGCATTGCTTTGATCTACGAAGATCGAAAAAACTATGCCCGGCTTTTTGGTTTTTCCGACTCTTCCAGTAGTAGTGATTACGTCCTCAAGCAGGTCGCCTTTTATGGGCCGGGTATATCAAATTACTCAGGGTACCAGTCTGCATTGCCGTTTGCTCTGAATTTTTCTAATACGCCGGCGGAAGTTCGTGAGAGATTGGGGTCGCCATTTGCTACGCGTAAAATTCATGGCTTGGTTGCCGATTTATGGGTGACTTCCGAGTGGCATATTAACGTTAGCTATACGGAGTCTTTGGATAGAATTGCAATTGTGCACGTTAGGCGGCTGCATAAATATGATATTCGTATGTTGTCAGGAATTAATGATCGTGACAGCATGGATTCAGTTGTAGATGTGATGAAGCTGGGCGGTGTCTTAGGTCTTGAAGTCAGTGATCCTAGAATCGCTCAAGCTCTTTTGCCTTTGGACTGGAGTGATGATGTCAAAGATGAGGCAGAAGGCGCCGATGAAGTATTTTCCTATGTAAAACGTGATGGCTTGACTCTTTACTTTCGGCAGGTAGAAGAGAATGATGTGCCTCAGCTCGGCTCACTTAAAAAGGGGGCGACATATCTTGCTGGTTTTA